>Ga0307517_10005882_pt1 | contig 18311 bp, 15 predicted proteins | sample 23_EM_MG_FD_194515 | JGI IMG/M metagenome (GOLD analysis project Ga0307517, IMG submission 194515) | Populus trichocarpa ectomycorrhiza microbial communities from riparian zone in the Pacific Northwest, United States - 23_EM | ecosystem: Host-associated > Plants > Roots > Unclassified | place... | reverse complement strand
AGGTCGAGCTCGTCGAGATCACCACGTACGGCGACACCTCGCGCGAGCACCTCGCGCAGATCGGCGGTACTGGGGTCTTCGTGTCGGCGCTGCGCGACGCGCTGCTGGCCGGCGAGATCGACTTCGCGGTCCACTCGCTGAAAGACCTGCCGACCGCCGACCCCGAAGGCCTGGTGCTGGCCGCGGTCCCGGTCCGCGAGGACCCCAGGGACGCGCTGGTGGCGAGGGACGGGCTGACCTTCGAGGCCCTCCCCGAGGGCGCGAGGATCGGCACCGGCTCGCCGCGCCGCATGGCACAGCTGAACCACTGGGCGCGGCAGCTCGGTCTCGCGATCGAGACGGTGCCGATCCGTGGCAACGTCGACACCCGGATCGGATATGTTGCCTCAGGCGACCTGGACGCCGTCGTCCTCGCCGCCGCCGGACTGGGGCGGCTCGGCCGCCTCACCGAGGCGACCCAGCTGATCCCCGCCGACGCCGTACTGCCGGCCCCCGGACAAGGGGCGCTGGCCATCGAATGCTCTGCGCAGTCAGCAGAGCTGGCTTCCGCGCTCGCCGGGCTCGACGACCCCTTCACCAGGGTCGCCGTGACCGCCGAGCGTGCTCTGCTCGCCGCCCTTGAGGCCGGCTGCTCCGCCCCTGTGGGCGCGCTCGCCGACCTTGTGGCCGACGGGCAGGTTTCCGAGCTGCGTCTGCGCGGCGTCGTCGGCACGACCGACGGCACCTCGCTCGTACAGATGTCCATCACCGGTTCCACCCCTGCCTCTCGCGAGGACGCAGCGGCCCTCGGCCGCGAACTCGCCGCCGAGATGCTCGCCAAGGGTGCGGCCGGTCTTATGGGGGAGCGCGAACTTTGAGCCCCATCGCCGCCGCAGCGACCAACAGCCCTGTCTGCGGACATGTCACCTTCCTCGGCGCCGGACCCGGAGACCCCGGGCTATTGACCCTGAGGGCCGTCGAAGCGCTCGCCGCCGCCGATCTGCTGATCGCCGACTCGCAAGTGCTGGACGTCGTGCGCACGCATGCCAAAGCAGGCGTCGACACCGTCGAACCCGCGCCCGGTGAAGGCGCGTTGGGCTCGTCCGCCGATGCCACCCAGCTTTTCATGGCCTCCGCGCGCTCCGGCAAGCGGGTCGTCCGTGCTGTCACGGGCGACCCCGGCCTCGACGGCGCCACCGCGGGGGAGATGCTCGCCTGCGCACGCGCAGGCATCCCCTTCGAGGTCGTCCCGGGTGTCGCGGCAGCCGTGGGCGTGCCCGCCTACGCGGGCGTCCCGCTCAGCGGCGACGTACGGTTCCTCGACGCCGCATGCGCAGGCACGCGTACGTGGACCGAGGCCGGCGCGAGCGACGCGACTCTCGTCGTCTCCACCACCTTGCAGACGGTCGCCGCCGCATGCGCAGAGCTGGTTTCCGCCGGGCGCAAGCCCGACACCCCGCTGTCCGTGACCGTCGCCGGCACCACGACGCGGCAGCGGACCTGGTGCGCCACGCTCTCGACGATCGCCGCAGAGCTGAAGGCGACAAAGGCCCTGCCGACTCCCGAAGGCCCGATCGCGGCGATAGCCGTGGTCGGCGAGGGAAGCGTGGAGCAGCGCGAGCACCTGTCCTGGTTCGAGACCAAGCCGCTCTTCGGGTGGAAGGTACTCGTCCCCAGGACCAAGGAACAGGCCGCCTTCCTGTCCGACCAGCTCCGCTCCTACGGCGCCGTTCCGCACGAGGTGCCGACCATCGCCGTCGAGCCGCCGCGCACGCCCCAGCAGATGGAGCGGGCGGTCAAGGGCCTGGTCACCGGCCGCTACGAGTGGATCGCCTTCACCAGCGTGAACGCCGTGAAGGCCGTGCGTGAGAAGTTCGAGGAGTACGGGCTCGACGCGCGCGCCTTCGCCGGGATAAAGGTCGCGGCGGTGGGCGAGTCGACGGCCCAGTCGCTGGTCGAGTTCGGCGTCAAGCCGGACCTCGTACCGAGCGGCGAGCAGTCCGCGGCCGGGCTGCTGGAGGACTGGCCGCCCTACGACCCCGTTTTCGACCCCATCGACCGGGTCTTCCTCCCCAGGGCGGACATCGCCACCGAGACGCTGGTGGCCGGGCTCGTCGAGCTCGGCTGGGAGGTCGACGACGTCACGGCCTACCGCACCGTACGCGCCTCGCCGCCCCCGGCGGACACCCGCGAGGCCATCAAGGGCGGCGGCTTCGACGCGGTCCTGTTCACGTCGAGCAGCACGGTGCGCAACCTCGTCGGCATCGCCGGCAAGCCGCACAACGTGACGATCATCGCCTGCATCGGGCCCGCCACCGCCAAGACGGCCGAGGAGCACGGGCTGCGGGTCGACGTCATGTCGCCCGAGCCCTCCGTCCACGCGCTCGCCCAGGCCCTGGCCGACTTCGGCACCAAGCGCCGCGAGGCGGCCGCGGCCTCCGGTGACGCCGTCACCCGGCCGAGCGAGCGCCGTCCCGGGTCGAGACGCAGAGCGCGCGTGCCGCTGGCCTGACGGTCAGCGGGACGCGGGCGGGCGGGGCCGACGCCGAGTCGGGAAAGGCACCCGTGGCACGGGCGTACCGTGGTGGGATGAGCAGCCCCTACGGTGATTTCCCGGGTACGCGGCCCCGCCGCCTCCGTACGAGCCCCGCCATGCGGCGCCTGGTCGCGGAGACGCGCCTGCACCCGGCCGAGCTGATCCTCCCCGTGTTCGTACGGGAGGGCGTGAGCGAGCCAGTGCCGATCTCCTCCATGCCCGGCGTCGTCCAGCACAGCCGCGACACCCTGCGGAAGGCCGCCGCCGAGGCGGCCGAGGCGGGCGTCGGCGGCATCATGCTCTTCGGCGTCCCGGAGGACGCGAAGAAGGACGCGGTGGGATCGCCCGGGACGGACCCGGACGGCATCCTGCAGGTCGCCATCCGCGACGTGATCAGCGAGGTCGGTGACTCGATCGTCGTCATGTCCGACCTCTGCCTCGACGAGCACACCGACCACGGCCACTGCGGCGTCCTGGACGCCGAAGGCCGCGTCGACAACGACGCCACGCTCGCCCGCTACGAGGAGATGGCCCGCGCCCAGGCCGACGCCGGCGTCCACGTGGTCGGCCCCAGCGGCATGATGGACGGCCAGGTCGGCGTCGTCCGCCGCGCCCTCGACGAAGCCGGACACCAGGACGTCTCGATCCTCGCGTACACCGCGAAGTACGCCTCCGCCTTCTACGGGCCCTTCCGCGAGGCTGTGGGCTCGTCGCTCAAGGGCGACCGCAAGACGTATCAGCAGGACCCGGCGAACTTCCGGGAGTCGATGCGCGAGCTGGCCCTGGACCTCGCCGAGGGCGCGGACATGGTCATGGTCAAGCCCGCGATGCCGTACCTGGACGTGCTCTACAAGGTCGCCCAGTCCGTGGACGTCCCGGTGGCGGCGTACCAGATCAGCGGCGAGTACGCGATGATCGAGGCCGCCGCCGCGAACGGCTGGATCGACCGGGACCGCGCGATCATGGAGACCCTCACCGGCATCCGCCGGGCGGGCGCGAACATGATCCTCACGTACTGGGCGACGGAGGTCGCGCGTCAGCTCTGAGGCTGCGCCGCCGCGTACGCGGCGAACGCCGCCCAGGCGGCGGGGCTGAGGGTGAGCGAGCCGGCGGCGGGGTCCTTGGAGTCACGGACGTGGACGGCGGTGGGGCAGGTGGCGACTTCGAGGCACTGCCCACCTTCGTCACTGCTGTAGCTGGACTTGCGCCAGACGTAGGCGACTTCGAGGCACTGGCCGCCGTCGCTGCCGCTGTAGCTGGACTTGAACCACTCCAGTGGGGTGTTCATTGCTCTCCTAGCAGCCGGTCCAACAGGCCTCTGGTGTCCTCGGGGTTGAGTGCCTGTGATCGCAGCATCGCATATTTGAGGCCCAGGCTGCTGACCTGATTTCCGTCGGAGATGAGATGGCTGCCACGGTTGGTCTCGGTGTAGGCGTAGCGCGTGTGCTCGGGGGTCTCCAGCAGGGTGAACGGACCGGCGAGCCCGGCGTGGGTCTCGCGGCCGAACGGCATGATCTGGAGCGTCAGGCCCGGTAGTTCGGCCGATTCGCGCAGGTGGCGGAGCTGTTCGGCGTACACTTCCCGGCCGCCGAGGCGGTCCATCAGGATCGCCTGGGAGATCACGAAGCTGGTAGTGGGCGGGGCTTTGCGGTGCAGGATCTCCTGGCGTTCGACGCGGGAGGCCACCTGCTGCTCGATCTCGTCCTCGCCGAGGCCGGGCACGCGGCTGCGGAAGACCGCGCGGGCGTAGTTCTCGGTCTGGAGCAGGCCCGGGACGACCAGGGTGTCGTACCAGGACAGGGCGAGCGCCCGCTGCTCGATGTCCATGTACTCCTCGGCCCAGACCGGGAACTTCTCCTGCTCCGGCAGGTTCTCCGCCGCCACGGCCAGCACACCCTTTGTGTCCAGCAGTGCGTCCAACTGCTCGGCCAGATCGGGCTTCAGGGGCCGCCTGCCCTGCTCGATGGAGCCGATCCACTCCTCGGACACGCACAGCCGCTCCGCCAGTTCGCGCTGCGTCAGCCCGGCGACCCGCCGGAACAGGGCCAGTTGGGAGCCGACGAGCCGCAGGGGAGAGGCCTGCTTCTTCTGTTTCTGCGAAGGGCGCATGAGGGTCAAGTCCCCAGCCCTGCCCGTACCTGACCTCGAACAAACCCGTACGGAAAAACCGTACGGGTCAGTCCCACCAGAAGTGCCATTGGTCCTTGCCCAGGATCTCGCGCTCGGCGTAGGCGGTTATGTCCTCGTCGACGTCGTCCGGGCCGAAGGCGAGGTGCTCGGCGGCGACGGCCTCGGCGTCGGCGAGGGTCTGCGGTGGGGCTGCGACGGAGAGGACGAGGCGGTCGAAGCCGATGACGACGACGCGTATGCCGAAGCGGTCCTCCCATGAGCGCAGGACGGAGCAGAGAACGGCGACGTCCTCCTCGTGGTTGACCGGGCCGCACCAGCCGATGGCGGCGGGTATGTCGGCGCTGCGGCGGGCGGGGACGAGGGCGGCCCGGAGATCCTTGGACCAGTTCTCCTCGATCAGGGCGGCGGCGGTGGCGGCGGCGCGGTCGTCGGGGTCTGCCGCCGGCTCCTGGGCCGGGGCGAGGCCGGGCCACTCCTCGTCCTGCACGGACTCCCAGAGCTCGGCGAGTATTTCCTCCGGGTCATGGTCGCCGGGGTAGGACATCGCGTCCGGGTCGAGCTCCCACTCCGCCAGCGTCCCGTCCTGGAGGTCGAGCAGCACCGGGTGGAGCCCTGCTGCTCTGCGTGCGGGCAGCAGGGACGGCCAGACGCCGGGGGCGGCAGGCTCGTCGGAGTACCAGAGCAGCGCGGGGTGCTCCGGTACTCCGACGACGCAGCCGGGCGGCAGTTGGAGGCCGAGGGAGCTGCCGGCCGGGTCGTCGGCCAGCTTGGGGAGTGGGTTGGGAAGCATCGCCATGTGGCCGACTCTAGAGCCGGCCACTGACAACGCGACGGGAGGTTCGGTTGGTTAGAGCTGCCCGGGGGTGCGGATGCCGAGCAGGGCCATGCCCTGGTGCAGCGTGCGGGCGGTCAGGTCGGCCAGGAAGAGCCGGTTCTCGACCGTCTCCGGGGTCTCGGCCTTCAGGACCGGGCACTGCTCGTAGAAGGTCGCGAAGGCCGACGCCACCGAGTAGAGGTACGAGGCCAGCTTGTGGGGCTCGTACGTGTCGGAGACGGAGGCCAGCGTGGCGCCGAACTCGTCGAGGAGCAGGCCGAGGGCCCGCTCGGCCGGGGCGAGCGGGAGGTCGGGGTGGGCCAGGGGCTTGGCGTCGCCCGCCTTGCGCAGGATGGACTGGATACGGGCGTACGCGTACTGGAGGTAGACGCTGGTGTCGCCGGTGAGGGAGACCATGCGGTCGAGGTCGAAGAGGTAGTCGCGGCCGAGGGAGGTGGACAGGTCGGCGTACTTGATCGCGCCGATGCCCACCTCGATGGCGCGCTCGGCGACCTCGGCCTCCGACAGGTCCTGGTTCTTCTCCCGGATGACGGCCGCTGCCCGCTGCACGGCCTCGTCGAGCAGGTCCTCCAGCTTGGTGGAGACGCCCTCACGGGTCTTGAGCGGCTTGCCGTCCTTGCCCAGCACCGTGCCGAAGGGCAGGTGGATGGCCTTGACGTCGTCGGTCAGCCAGCCGGCCCGGCGGGCGGTCGCGAAGACCATCTTGAAGTGCAGCGACTGCCGGACGTCGACCACGTAGAGCAGGGTGTCGGCGCCCAGCTTGGCTGTCCTGTCGCGGATCGCGGACAGGTCGGTGGCGGCGTAGCCGAAGCCGCCGTCGGCCTTCTGGACGATGAGCGGGACCGGCTCGCCGTCCTTGCCCTTGATGTCGTCGAAGAAGACGCAGAGCGCGCCGTTGGAGCGCACGGCGACGCCGGACTTCTCCAGGAGCTCGCAGGTCTCGACGAGCATGTCGTTGTAGCCGGACTCGCCGACGATGTCCTCGTCGGCGATGGCGATGTCCAGCTTGCTGTAGACCGAGTTGAAGTAGATCTTCGACTCGTCGACGAACCGCTGCCAGATCGCGAGCGTCTCGGGGTCGCCGGCCTGGAGGTCGACCACCCGGGTGCGGCTGCGGGTCTTGAAGTCCTCGTCGGCGTCGAAGAGCTTGCGCGAGGCCTTGTAGACGCGGTCGAGCCGGGACATCGACTTCTCGCCGGACTCGTCGGCGTCGTGGTCCAGCTCGTGCGGGTGCTCGATCAGGTACTGGACGAGCATGCCGAACTGGGTGCCCCAGTCGCCGATGTGGTGCCGCCGGATCACGGTCTCGCCGTCGAATTCGAGGATCTTGGCGATGGCGTCGCCGATCACCGAGGAACGCAGGTGGCCGACGTGCATTTCCTTGGCCACGTTCGGCTGGGCGTAGTCGATGACCGTGATGCCGGGCTCGGCCTTGGCGGGCACGCCGAGCCGGTCGCCGTCGGCGGCGCGGGCGGCCAGCGTCCGGGTGATGGCGGCGTCGGCGACGGTGATGTTGAGGAAGCCGGGGCCGGAGACCTCCACGCTCTCGATCAGGTCGTCGTCCTCGCCCACGGGGAGGCTCTCGACGACCTGCTGGGCCACCTCGCGCGGGTTGGCCTTGTTCCGCTTGGCGAGGCCGAGCACTCCGTTGGCCTGGAAGTCGGCCCGGTCGCTGCGTCGCAGCAGCGGGTCGGCGCCGAGGGCGTCGGCGATGCGCTGCTGGATCGAGGCGGAAAGCGAAGGGACCGAGGCCATGGGATGCATGCCGTTCGTGAGAGGGCTGAGATCGATTCTCAGTATCCCACGCGGGTACCACCCAATATTCTCTGGGACAATTGGCGGGCAGGTCCCCATTGGTTTTTTGCCGGAAGGAAGTCCAGACCGTGGCTCAGAGCACCGAGGCCGACTGGGTCGCCCGCTTCGCGGACGACGTCATCGAGGAAGCCGAGCGGCGGGCTCCGGGCAAAAAGGTCATCGTCGCTTCCGGCATCAGCCCCTCCGGGCCGATCCACCTCGGCAACCTGCGCGAGATCATGGTCCCGCACCTGGTGGCGGACGAGATCAAGCGCCGGGGTGTGCCGTGCGAGCACATCCTGTCCTGGGACGACTTCGACCGCTACCGCAAGGTTCCGGCCGGTTACGACCCGTCCTTCGCCGAGCACATCGGCAAGCCGCTGACCGCTGTCCCCGCGCCCGAGGGCAGCGAGTACGCGACCTGGTCCGACCACTTCAAGGCGCCCTTCCGGGCCGCCCTGCGCGTGCTGGGTGTCGAGGTCACCGAGATCAGCCAGACGGATGAGTACACCTCGGGCACCTACCGCGAGCAGGTCCTGCACGCCATGCGCGAGCGGCGTCGCATCGACGAGGTGCTGGGCCGCTACCGCACCAAGAAGAAGCCCGAGACAGAGCAGGACGACGAGGACGCGGCGCCGGCCGCCGAAGCCGCCGAGTACTTCCCGTACAAGCCGTACTGCTCGGCCTGCGACCGCGACCTGACCACGGTGACCTCGTACGACGACGAGACCACCGAGCTGACGTACGCATGCGCATGCGGCCATTCCGAGACCGTGTTCCTGAACGAGTTCAACCGCGGCAAGCTGGTCTGGAAGGTCGACTGGCCGATGCGCTGGGCCTTCAAGGGCGTGGACTTCGAGCCGTCCGGCGTCGACCACTCCTCGCCCGGCTCCAGCTTCACCGTCGGCAGCCAGCTCGTGAAGGAGATCTTCGGCGGCCAGCCGCCCATCGGCCCCATGTACGCCTTCGTCGGCATCAGCGGCATGGCCAAGATGAGCAGCTCCAAGGGCGGCGTGCCGGTCGCGGCCGACGCCCTGCAGATCATGGAGCCGCAGCTGCTGCGCTGGCTGTACGCGCGCAGGCGGCCCAACCAGGCGTTCAACATCTCCTTCGGGGACGAGATCTCCCGGACCTACGACGAGTGGGACGCCCTGGAGCGCAAGATCGCCTCGGGCGACGCCGCCGCGGTGGATGTCGCCGTCCATTCGCGTGCTGCGCAGACCGCGTCCGGCGTGCTGCCGACCACCCCGCGCAAGCTGCCTTTCCGTACGCTCGCCTCCGTCGTCGACATCACGACGGGCGACGAGGAGCAGACGCTGCGCATCCTGCGCGACTTCGACCCCGAGCAGCCCCTCGGTTCGCTGGAGGAGGCCAGGCCGCGGCTGGACTGCGCGGTGAACTGGGTCAACACGCATGTCGAGCCGGAGGCGCGTACGCAGGTGCGCACCGAGCCGGACCGGGAGACGCTCGCGGAGCTGTCGGACAGCGATCTGCAGGCCCTGAAGCTGCTGGTCGACGGCCTCGACGAGCACTGGTCGCTGGACGGGCTCACGACGCTCGTCTACGCCGTGCCCAAGCTCCAGGCCGGGCTCGCGCCCGACGCCAAGCCGACGCCCGAGCTGAAGGTGGCTCAGCGGTCGTTCTTCGCGCTGCTGTACAAGCTGCTGGTCGGCCGCGACACCGGGCCGCGGCTGCCCACGCTGCTCCTCGCGGTCGGCGCGGACCGGGTGCGGCTGCTGCTCGGCAGCTGACCCTTGCTGTTGTGCTACGGCACGTACTGGTTCATTTCCATCTGGTAGCGCTCGTGCAGCTCCCGGAGGTCGTTGATGACGGCGGCCGCCGGGAGTATGTCGCCTCCGTACAGCTCATGCAGCTTGCGCACGAGGCGGTTCGCGTTCGGCGTGTTGCCGTTCTCGGCGACGCACTGACGGTACGCGTGGTAGTACGCGTCCTCGCGCGATACGCCGTCCGGGATCGGCACGAACGGCGGCTCCGGCTCGGGGCCCGTCGAGAGCGGACGGCGGCCGTTGGCGGCTGTGCGGGGCTGTACGGGCTCCAGGTCCGGCTGCCACAGCGGCTCGGGCTGCGGCGTCGGGGAGGGCGCCCAGGGCGCCGTGGGCATGCCGTTGGCGTCGACCGGCGGGGCGGGCTGGAGCTGGGCCGGGATCGGCAGCGGGGTGGCCTCGGGGATGAGCGGCGCGGGTGCGGCCGCGGCGATGGCGGTAGGGGCAGGCTCCGGTTCGGGAGTCACCGACAACTCGGCCGGCACCGCCGGGATCGTCTCCGACAGCGGCACGCCGAAGCGCGCGAGCCGCAGCGGCATCAGCGCCTCGATCGGCGCCTTGCGACGCCAGCCGCGCCCGTAACGGGCGTGCAGGCGGGCCTGGTAGATGAGGCGCTCCTGTTCGAGGCGGATCACCTCGTCGTAGGAGCGCAGCTCCCACAGCTTCATCCGGCGCCACAGCCGGAACGTCGGGAAGGGCGCCAGCAGCCAGCGCGCGATGCGCACCGACTCCATGTGCCGGTCGGCGGTGATGTCCGCGACCCGCCCGACGGCGTGCCGGGCCGCCTCGACGCTGACCACGAACAGGATCGGGATGATCGCGTGCATGCCGACCCCGAGCGGGTCGGGCCAGGCGGCGGCGCCGTTGAAGGCGATGGTGGCGGCGGTCAGCAGCCAGGCCGTCTGGCGCAGCAGCGGGAACGGTATCCGCAGCCAGGTCAGCAGCAGGTCCAGCGCCAGCAGCACCACGATGCCCGCGTCGATGCCGATCGGGAACACGTTCGCGAACCAGCCGAAGCCCTTCGCGAGCGCGAGTTCGCGCACTGCGGCGTACGAGCCCGCGAAGCCGATCGCGGCGATGACGACCGCGCCCGCGACCACCACACCGGCCAGAATCCGGTGCGTTCGGTTCATAGGTATTACGGCCACGCCCGCCCCTCCTGTGCCTGCTGCTCGCCAACTGGCGGGGCCAGCCTGTCATATGAGATGAGGCGGGAGGTTACGCAAAAGCACGCAATCCGGCACAGGGGGGAGGCGTTTGTTACGCGTTCTTCGCCGCCACCGACGCCACGGCCTCCTTGGCCGCCGTCAGCGCGTCCTTCGCGATCTCGGCCGCCTTGGGCGTCTTCGCGGTCTCGAACCCCGCCCCGTTGTAGGTCAGGATCACCGCGACATTCCCGGTGCGCGCGATCACCGTCACGTCCTCGTACTGCTCCTTGTCCTTCGTCACCTTCGCCGTGACCGTCGTCGCCTCGTCGCCCAGGCCCGCCGTCTCGGCAGCCGTCGCGCCCTTGACCGCCTTGGCCTCGGTCACCAGCTCCTCGTACCGCTTCACCGCCTGCGTCTCGGCCGAGCCGATGCCCGCGACCGAGTCGAAGCGCTGCAGCGCCACGTCCAGCCACCGGTACTGGAAGCCGTCCAGGCCGTTCCACGAACAGCCCCCGCGCGCCGCCGGGTCCGTGGACTTCGCGGCGACCCCGGACGCGTCCTTCACCTTCGGGACGAGTGCCTTGACGGTCTTCGTGGTGACGGCCTTGCACGGCTCGGGCAGCGCCGCGTACTCGGCGGCGGCGAGGGAGGGCGAGGCGGACCCGGAAACGGATCCGGAGGGGGATGCCGAGGGCGCGCCGTCGGTCGTCGTCTTCGCGTTCGTGTTCGTCGATGAGCAGCCGGCGATGAGCATTACCGGCACTGCTGCGGCGGCCGCGCAGGCGAGCAGTCGGGTGCGGTGCGGGGCTGATCGTTGCATGGATCCTTCGCTCACTTCGGTACAGATTCGTACAGACAGCAAACGGCCAGCCTACGCGGTTCGGGTTATTGGTCCAGCTGATGTGCGAGTTCGGCGGCTACCTTGCGTGCGCCGTCCTGGAGATCCGGGCTCGTCGGAATGACTGAATTGTCCGTCGACCATTGTGAGTATTCGACGGTGACCAGCACATTCGCCTTCCGGAATACGAGGGTGATGTCCCGGTGCACCCCGGAGTCGCGGGTCGTCAGCACGTCGTCGATGTACGCATTGTCACCAAGGCCGTCGAGCGTGCGGGGGAGGTAGGCGGAGGGGGAGGCGGAGGCGGACGGCGAGGCCGATGTCGTCGTGGACGCCGAGGGGGAACCGGAAACCGTCGCGCTGGCGGTGGCGGAAGCCGTGGCGGTGGCGCTGGCGCTGGCGGTGGCGGTGGTCGACTCGATGCCGGCCGTGGTCATCTTCTCGTCGTAGTCAGTGGTGGCCTGCGTCTCGTCGCTCACCGCCGTGTCGTACGACACCACCCGCAGGAAGTCGACGTGCAGGTAGCGATTCCCCTCGTCCGTCCTCCCCGTCCACCCGCAGCCGACCCGCCGGTCGGTGTCGTACGTGAGCTCCGCCTCGCCCGCGTAATCGCTCGCGTCCGGCACCAGCGACTTCAGCGTGCTCGCGCTCACCGCTCCGCACGGCTCCGGCAGCACCCGGTACTTCCCCGGCGGGGCCGCCGACACCGTCGCCGTACTGCTCGCCGACTTCCCGCCCGCCGTACTGCTGTCCGAACCGCTCGCCGCGCTGCACGCCGTCAGTGCGGCGAGCGCGAGTGAGAGCGTCAGTGCGGCGGCGGAAGATCGGAGATGGGGACGGGGTCTGTCTCGTGCTGGCTCCACTGACCTGGCCCCTTCCGGACGGCTCGCTGATCGCGATCCCGAAAAACTGCATGGCGCGCGACTGCGGCCGATGGACACAATGTCTACCGCACCCGCTGGTGCGGCCGCCCGATCATGGGGCTCTTTCTAGTGCTTCGTCCTTGATTTCCGTTTCCGGCGAGACTTGATTTGCTGTGTCGTTTTGTTATTTCTTGTCCTGTTCGTTCAATCCTGGGGGATTGCAATGTCGTACACCGAGGTTCCCGGCGTCCGGGTGCCCATCCGCATGTGGGCCGACCCGGCCACGGTCGAGGGCGTCGCCATGCAGCAGCTGCGCAACGTCTCCTCCCTGCCCTGGATCAAGGGCCTGGCCGTCATGCCCGACGTCCACTACGGCAAGGGCGCGACCGTCGGCTCCGTCATCGCCATGCACGGCGCCGTCTGCCCGGCGGCCGTCGGCGTCGACATCGGCTGCGGGATGAGCGCCGTCAAGACCTCGCTCACCGCCAACGACCTCCCCGGGGACCTCTCGCGACTGCGCTCCAAGATCGAGCAGGCCATCCCGGTCGGGCGCGGCATGCACGACGAGGGCGTCGACCCCGGCCAGTTCCACGGCCTCCCGACGGCGGGCTGGGACGACTTCTGGGCCGGCTTCGACGGACTGGCCGAGTCGGTCAAGTTCCGTCAGGAGCGAGCCGTAAAGCAGATGGGAACGCTCGGATCCGGCAACCACTTCGTCGAACTCTGCCTCGACGAGTCCGGCGCCGTCTGGCTCATGCTCCACTCCGGCTCCCGCAACATCGGCAAGGAGCTCGCCGACCACCACATCGGCGAGGCCCAGAAGCTCCCGCACAATCAGGGCCTGGTCGACCGCGACCTCGCCGTCTTCATCGCGGACACCCCGCAGATGGCGGCGTACCGGCGCGACCTCTTCTGGGCCCAGGACTACGCCAAGCGCAACCGCTCCATCATGATGGCGCTCTTCCAGGACGTCGTCCGCAAGGACTTCAAGAAGGCCAACGTCGCCTTCGAGCCCGTCATCTCCTGCCACCACAACTACGTCTCCGAAGAGCGTTACGACGGCATGGACCTGCTCGTCACGCGCAAGGGCGCCATCCGCGCCGGCTCCGGCGACTACGGCATCATCCCCGGCTCCATGGGCACGGGTTCGTACATCGTCAAGGGCCTCGGCAACACCGACTCCTTCAACTCCGCCTCCCACGGCGCGGGCCGCAAGATGAGCCGCAACGCGGCGAAGAAGCGGTTCTCGACGCGCGACCTGGAGGAGCAGACCCGGGGCGTGGAGTGCCGCAAGGACTCGGGCGTGGTGGACGAGATCCCGGGCGCGTACAAGCCGATCGAGAAGGTGATCGAGCAGCAGCGTGACCTGGTGGAGGTCGTGGCGAAGCTGAAGCAGGTCATCTGCGTGAAGGGCTGACGCGTCGAGCGGCATTGCGGTGAAGCCGTAATGCCGCTCGACGGTTTGAGCTGCACCGGACGTACCGGCTGGACGAGGCCGGGGCGCGGATAGCACTCACGGAACGGGAGGACGGCGTCATCGAACTACGGCCGGCGCTCCCGGTGCATGTCGACGAGCTGTGGTTCTGGAGCCCTGATCACCATGCTGCGGAGCGCGAGGCCGAGGAAGATCTTGAGCGCGGCCGTTACCGCGATTTTGACGACCCGGAGGGCCTCCTGGCGGATCTTGAGTCCATCGTTGATCAGACGCAGCCGGGAGATATCAGCCGGTGAACTACCGCACGCCCGATGTCTTCGGGCGTGACCTTGCGCGGCTGCCGCTCTCCGTCAGCAGATGCTCATGGAGGCGCTCCGGGACTTCCTCCCGGCCATCGTCGCGGGCAGCTTTGCTGGTGTTCCGCCTTGGCCTACCGGGCTGCGAGTCCACCGGCTCTCCAGGAGCGACATCTGCGGACTTTCCAACTCGACAAGAACGACAGCGGCGAGTCGCTGCTCGTCCGGCGTCGGATCGGTGACCACGGCATCTACCAGCCGTAGGGAAGCGTCAACGGCACTTGGCCGCCTCCGTACGCGACAACGGCACGGGACGCGTGATCAGTACCGAGCTGAGCGCGCGAGCAATGCCGCCGCCGCGCGCTGGACCTTCGCGGAGGTCGGCCTGAACGACCCGATCACCGTTTTGGAAGGCGACGCCCGCGACACGCTTGCCGACTTCGGCGGCAGTGCGGATTTCGTGCTGCTGGACGACTGGAAGGATCTCTGCCTGCCTGTGCTCAAGCTCCTTGAGTACCGCCTCGCGCCAGGCACCCTCGTGGTGGCCGACAACGTCGACCTGGACAGCCTCCGGCTCCAACTGAAGTAAGTCCGGGATCCGGGTGACGGCTACGAGAGCGTCACCTTCCTGGTGGAGGACGGGATGGAGATCAGCTGCCGCCTCTGATGGGCAGGGCTCGGTGCCGGAGGCGGGCGCGGTGGGCCTTGTTGCGGGCGGCGGCGGCTTCTGTGGGGGCGTTGGCGTGGGTGTAGGCGTCGGCGGCTCGGAGCCAAGTTGTCCGAGCTTCAGGTAGGCGGTCGGTGCTCTGGTAGACGAGAGCGAGATTGCGGAGGCTGGCGGCTGCCTCGTACCAATTGTCGAATTCGGCATAGAGTTCGACGGCTTTGCCGTAGGCCGCGATGGCGCTCTGCACTTGCTCGTTTGTTTGAAGGGCGCGGCCGAGGTTATGCCAGGCCCTGCCTTCGCGGATGCGGTCACCAGTTTCTTGGTAGAGGGCGCGGGCATGGGTATGTGCGTCGATTGCCTCAGCTGTGCGGCCCGCTATGAGTAGGGCGATCCCGAGATTGTTCCATGCCATGCCTTCTCGGTTGCGGTCGGTTAATGCCTGGTAGAGGCTGCGTGCTCGGGAATGAGCGACGATGGCCTCGTCGGGTCGGCCGCCTTCCCGTAGGGCGAGGCCCAGGTTGTTCCAAGCGGCGGCTGCACGGGTTTGGTCACCATTCACCTCGTGCAGGTCGCGGGCCTTGGTCAGGGCATCGACGGCCTCTGCCGTGAGCCCCGCTGCCCGGAGAGCACGGCCCAGGTTGTTCCAGGCCCTGGCCTCGCGGTGGCTGTCGCCGGCGGGTTGTGCGGCATGTTGGGCAGCGCGGGAGACTGCGTCCAGATCGTCGAAGTACCGCCGCCAGATGAGGTATTCGCCGAGAGACAGGGCCACGTCGACAGCAACGCGGGCCTCCTCCGGACTACCGTCGGTTGACCACTTGGCAGCGGCGACAAGGTTCGCACGCTCTGCGTCGAACCAGGCGAATGCCTCCGACCTGCCCGTGAACAGCGCCGGCAACGGATTTCCGGGGATCCACCGCATGTGATCGTCGGCGGCACCCGCCCACCGATAGTAGAAGGCGAGCACACGCCCCCGAGCTGCCGCCGCCTCCGACCCCTCGGCCAGCCCGCCCGCGTAGTTCCGCACCAAATCGTGCATCCGCCAGCGGGAGCGGGTGCCGCCCCGCTCGATGAGATGGGCACCTTCGAGGGCCACGAGGGCGGCCAAGGGCGGGGTGTCGTCCCCGGTGAGGGCGGCGACCGCGTCATTGCTCACGTCTGGGCCGGGGGCGAGGGCCAGGAGGCGCAGTAGAAGGGCCTGGTCGTCCGGGAGGTGGCGGTAGGAGAGGTCGAAGGCAGCATGGACGTCGGCGAGGTGGTCAGGGGCGGCGGCGAGTTCGTCGGTCAGTTCGGTGACGGGCTTGGTGGGGTCGGCAGCGAGGACGGCAGCGGAGATCTGGAGGGCGAGGGGGAGGTGGCCGCAGAGCGTCGCGAGACGGGCGGCCGCCTCAGGACCGTCGGGGATGCGGGTGTCGGCGGGGTTGGCGGTGCGTACGACGCGGTCGAGCAATGCGACGGCCTCGGCGGGTGGTAGCTCGCCGACGGACAGCAGACGGGCGTTGAGGTCGGGGAGCTTGACGCGGGAGGTGACCAGGACGCGGTGGTGAGTCGCGCCGGGGAGCAGAGGGGTGATCTGAGCCGGGTCCGAGGCGTTGTCGAAGACCAGGAGCATCGGCTTGCGGCGGTTGGCGAGGAGGGAACGGTAGAGGTTGTACTGGGCGGTGGTGGTGCTGGGGAGGTCGGTGCCGCGTACGCCGAGGGCATGGAGGAAGTCGATGAGGGCCTGGTCGGCGGTGGCGGGGGTGTCGTCGTAGCCGCGGAGGTTGAAGAAGAGGGTGCCGCCGGGAAACCAGCGTTTGGCGGTGGCGGTGTGGGCGGCCTGGAGGGCGAGGGTGGTCTTGCCGATGCCACCGAGGCCCGAGAGGGCGCAGATGAGGACAGGGGTCGTGGCACTGCCTCGGCGGCGTCGTGGGCGGAGCGCCTTGAGAAGGGCGTCCAGTTCGGTGGTGCGGCCGGTGAAGGTGGGCGGGGACGGGGGAAGGGCGGCGGTGGCGAGGTGGACGGGGCCGTGGTGGTGGTGCTCAACCTTGCCGAATACTTCGGCGTTGAAGGTGGCGCCCTCGCCGATCGTGATGTCGTCGCCGCCGGTTGTCGTCATCGGCCCATCCCTGTCCCCCGCGTCCTGACGGCATGCTAGGCCGGGAGGACGCCCGAATGGACGGCGTTCTCCGCGTTGCAATGCTGTTGTGGACGGTTTGCGACAAGACACGCCGTGAACTCGGGCCAGCTAATGTCGCAAACCGTCCCACGAAGCTCAGCGGAGGGCTGCCTTGCGTTCGGCATCCGCGAAGGCCGACCAGGTGGCGGCGGAGAAGGCGAGCGTGGGGCTGGCGGGCCTCTTGCTGTTTTCAACAGCGTGAAGCTGTCGGCTGCGGCGGGCGCTCCGCTGGCGAAGGGGAGGATCTGGAGGGTGATGTGCGGTGATGTCACCTGTTAAAGGAGGTGTGTCAGCTGGCCGCCCATGATCTCCGGGTCGCCGACGATTCGGCGGATGCATGATTCGTTGAGGATGGCCCAGAGGAGTGGCGGGCCATCGTGGCCCAGCACTTCGTGGCGGTGCAGGCGCGTTTCGACCTTCTCGTCGGTCACTTCTTGCGAGTCCCGGGGATTCGAGGCCCGGAAGAACAAGCGGGCGTAGGTGCGGGTCTGTAGAAGGCCCATCACGAGGTCCACGCTGTAGTCGGGGATCATCCGTTGCCGTGCTCTCGTACTGCACGTACGGCACGAACCGCTTTGGGTGCCCGCGATGGCTCAGCCGTTCCCGCAGGCGGGCGAAGCAGCCGCTGGTGTCTAAGTGAGTGTTTTTGATCCTCAATCACGTCGTGGCGGGTCACTGCGCGGCTCGATCACTCGTTGGTGGCGTGTGCTGCGGTGGCCACGGCATGGCTGAGCGGTCGCCGGAAGATTGTTCTGCGTGAGGACTGCTGGCAGCATGCCGTGATGCGACTCAACACCGCTTACGAGGGTGCCCTCGGCGACTACTTCGCCGAGTCGGCCACCGACGGCCCATATAACGCTCACACCGACCGGCCCGCCATGTTCGCCCTGGCCGGCGACGTCACCGGTCTGCGTGCCCTGGACGTTGGGTGCGGCGCCGGGCACTACATCGCCGAACTGCGCGCACGAGGGGCGGCCGAGGTGGTCGGCGTCGAAGGCAGCGCGACGCTGATGCGCCACGCCCGCGAACGGGTGGGCAGCGACGCGGCCGTCACGCTGCACCAGCATGACCTGGAGGAACCACTTGAGTTCCTGTCGGACGACTCGTTCGACCTTGCGGTCGCGGCCCTGGTGCACCATCACTTAGAGGACCGCGAGCAGTTGCTGGCCGAACTGCACCGTGTGCTGCGTCCTGGCGGGACATTGCTGTTGTCCACGGTCCACCCGACCGCCGACTGGGTGTGGCACGGTGGTTCCTACTTCGACGAGGACCGCGTCGAGACCCGCTTCGGGACCAGTGGCTTCACCAACTCGCACCGCCGCATGACGATGCAGACCTTCCTGGGAGAACTCCTCGACGCCGGGTTCGCCCTGGAGCGACTTGTGGAGCCACGCGCCGCGGAATCCGCCCGCCGTGTCGACGAAGCCCGCTACCTCAAGACCCTGCAGACGCCGTTCTTCGTCGCTGTCCGCATGCGGAACGACTAGGCACTCCGGCAATCCGGGCCCGCTGGCTGACTGGCTGGCTGACTGGCTGACTGGAAGGGGTTGACGATGGGACGTGCAGCGTCGACGGTCCGGATGCGTCCACGTGAACCGGCTCAGTCGGCGGGCTTCGGTTTCCTCGTCCAGCCGGGAGCGGGTTTCTTCCTCGTCAGCCGCTTGGTCATGAGGGTGATGAGCGACCAGTTCAGGTGGGCTTCGCTGTGCTGGGGAAGGCGTTCGTAGTCCCGCACGTTGCGGCGCGCGTTCATGATCCATCCCAGGGTGCGCTCGACGCGCCAGCGGCGCGGGAGGACGACGAAGCCTTTGGCGCCTTTGGGGCGGGAGACGGTCTTGAGGGTGATGTGGA
>Ga0307517_10005881_pt1 | contig 18311 bp, 5 predicted proteins | sample 23_EM_MG_FD_194515 | JGI IMG/M metagenome (GOLD analysis project Ga0307517, IMG submission 194515) | Populus trichocarpa ectomycorrhiza microbial communities from riparian zone in the Pacific Northwest, United States - 23_EM | ecosystem: Host-associated > Plants > Roots > Unclassified | place... | reverse complement strand
TTTCAATGACATGCTTAGCAAGAACCCTCGGCCTAGTACTTATGATTTTAATCAGTTACTGTCTGCAGTTATGAGGGTGAAAAAACATGAGACCGTAGTTTCCTTGTCCAAAGAAATGGAACTTAGAGGAGTTAAACATAATGTCTTCACGCTCACCATATTGATTAACTGTTTCTGTCACTTAAACTGTGTTGATTTTGGATTCTCTGTGTGGGGAAAAATTCTTAAACGTGGTTTTGAGCCGGATGTTGTAACGTCTACTACCTTGGTAAATGGGCTCTGTAAAGAAGGTAAAATGGGTGAAGCTGTGAAATTGGTTGATGATATGGTGGAAAGAGGGTATAGACCTGGTGCATATACTTATAGTGTGGTAATAAATGGTCTTTGTAAAGTTGGGAAAGCTGATGTGGCTGTTGGATATCTTGAGGAAATGGAAAAGCTAAGTTGTGTGCTGGATACTGTTGCTTACAATTCGGTGATTGAGGGATATTGTTTGCAAGGAAAAGTAGATGGAGCTAGAGAGGTATTTGATGTGATGGTGAGTAAGGGCACTACGCATGATGTTTGTAATTATAACACCTTGCTTAATGGATATTGTAAGATGGAAAGGATAGACGAGGCAATGCAAGTTTTTGATGAAATGTTGAGAGAAGGTTTAGTTCCTACTGTAGTTACTTACAATACTCTGATAAAAGGTTTGTGTCGAGTGCGGAGACCTTGGGCTGCACATCAGCTTTTCAGGAACATCTCTGCTTGTGGCCTCACTCCAACCATAATAACTTACTCGACTTTGATTGATGGTTTCTGTGAACAAGGGAATCTTGATGAGGGGTGGGCACTATTTCAAGAGATGCAAAAGAGTGCTGTGAAGCCTAACTTGGTAGTCTACACCATCCTTATTGATGGTATGTGCAAGTGTGGGAAGCTTAAGGATGCAAAGGTATTGTTTTCTAGACTCATCGTGGAAGGATTTCAGCCTGATGTTCATACCTACACTGTGTTAATTGGTGGAATTTGTAAAGAAGGATCTCTAATTGAAGCACTCACACTTTTTAGAAAAATGGAAGAGGACGGCTGCACACCAAATGCTTGCTCCTATAATGTGATTATCCAAGGATTTCTCCAACACAAGGATACATCAACAGCAATGCAGCTTATCTGTGAAATGGTCAATCGGGGATTCTCTACAGATGCTGCCACCAGAACCTTGCTGCTAGGTCTACCCACCAATAATGGGAGTCCTGCTCTTAAAAGTTTGCCAGGGCTCTGTGATGATCATCAAGATGTAAAGGTGAAGTAACCTTTGAATACTCAATGTTGCTTTGATTAATGCAGCAAATTAAAAGTTGTTTCTATCACCCTTGCAGCTTTTGTTGCATTTGGTTTCATGCTTGGGATTTTTCTCCACTAGCATTTGGGTCATATTTGCTCTGTAGAGTTGCGCCAGTGTCATCTTTCTGACCTTGTAGACATTTATGCTTGTAACAAACAATATATTTTAACTGAACTTATGTAAACCAAGGAGGTTGGAAGACTCTGCGTACTTGTGTACTTGCCCATGGAAACTTCTGTGCCTTTAGCTGCCCTGTCTCTACCTTCATAAATGAAACTAACTGGAAAACGTCTATTCATTAGTGAAATTCCTGGCATTGTCATTTCTGAATGAACATGATATATTTCTGACTAAACATGATTTATTGTGGTTTACATGCAGTGTAATTTTTATTGTTGTTGCTCTTATGAACATTCTGGTCCTTACTTTATTAGTTTATTTGACTGATTTTGATGATATAGATGATTTCATTTTTTTGTAATTTCAGAATTATAAGTTGCTTGTCTTGTTATTTGACTGATTTTCATGAGTACTTCATTAAGACAGTTCTATCAATAGGAGGGGAAGAATTTAATTTGAATCTGCTAGTATAATTTAGTATTTTATTTTCTGATCCTCTGGGGCCATAGTAGAAGCAGAAAAGAAGTCGCATTCAAATTCCTATTTGAGGTAGTCTTAGTGTCTAGCAGTACTTGCCATCAAAATATAAAGTTGCTTCACTCTTCGTACTTGTGTTTTCTGTATGCAAAGAGGCGAATGTTGCAGTCTATATGCATTCCCTGCATAGAAAAGTAATGAACCTATGATATCAGATTCATGGGATTCAACCTTAATTCTCATTTTCCTCTAGGAGCATAAAATATAAGAGCTCCCTTGGATTTCTGGGCGACAACGTAGGTCCCATTTGCCTGTTTCCTATCAGAACTCATGTGAACTATTACACTGAGTGCATGACCCACAGTGCTCTTAGATATAAAAAGGCTTGGAAGATGTTTAGGTCTATCTCTATCATTTTCTGTTACGATTATAATTTGCTAAAAATTTACAAAACCACCGTATTAGTTTAGTGCAGCTTCTGCCTTGGCCTTTTTGGAGTGATCAATCAAGAAGTTCTTCCATCATAAAAGGGTAAGCTTGTTACTCAAAATACCTTTACTCATTGCCAAAAGCTTATTTTTTTGGTTTCCAACACCTTGGGTGATGAAAAATTGCTAAAACAATTGACTTTTTGGTGTATAAAATTGCATGAAACGAGCCTTGTCCTTGTAAAATGGGAGCTGTTTAAGGACAGCCTCCTAGTACCCAATTACCTTGTTTGTGGCTGCATTCCTTCCATTGTGCTCAAAGTCTGCCTTCCAAGCTATTTCTGACCTCTGCTTGGATGCTTCAATGCAAAACCCTTTCTTCCACCAGCTCCTCCTCTCCACAAACAGGCAAATGCTTTTTTCCCGACCTTATCTCTCAATTGCAAATTTCTAAAAGTGTCTTCCAAATATCACTACATACCTGAGCCCTTCCCTTCCATAATCAAATTCATGATATCGGAAATAGGATCTTTTCAGGTGCTCTCGGCATACCACTACTCTCACATGAAAGTAGAGATGGGTTTTCTTTGTATTTACACTTTGAGGGTTTTGTGAAGTGAATTTGCGGGTTCTGTATATATTTTACGTTGTTATTTAATTATTGGTCTCTTTTTGAGGGAGTTTTCATCAATAGGCTTTGACTTCTTTTGGTATTTTGTGTTTGATTATGATAGAGTCTTCCTGGACGGGGATTTTGGTTCTTACTGGATCAGGATTTTATATTTTGGTTCTTGTTTATTTTATTTTTATGCATGGTGTGCCTGCTCAGTGTAAGATTTGGGATTGGTGTTGGGTTTTGAGGTAGGTATTGATATGTCTTTGTACTTTGCTGTCAGTTCTTAACAATTTGGGTCTGTTTGCTCATAAATTGCTTGTTTTATGATTTATTTTTTCTTGTTCTTGTGCATACTGGTTTCAATAATCGCTTGACATGGTTTTTTCTTTTGTTTGGTCCTGTAAATTTTTTGTTGATAGACTTTTCATTTTGGTAATGTTTAAGAATGAGGTAATGGTTCTAAATTTCCCAGTGTATGCCTCATGTATGCTTGTTGAGCAATCTTTGCTAAGGTACTCGTTAATATTAATTTCCTAAAAGCGGGCTAATCACAATATTGACCGGGATGCTTTGTTCTGTAATAAACATCATATATTCTTGACATTGTTTTATCTGGTATTGATTCATGATAATGTTTTTGATATTGGTACTGATTTACTGATTTGATTGGCTCACTGGAAGCAGGGTTGTGATGCTTCAGTCTTCATGAATGATGATGATGCTCTTGCACTTGCCACCAAATAAAAACCATTCCATTGAGAGGCAAGCTGTTCGCAACAAGACCTTGAGAGGTTTTTTTGTGAAATGGACATGATCACAGAGCAGCTTGACAATTCATGCCCAGGGTTGGTTTTATGTGCTGATACGCCTGCACTTGCCACCAGATACGGTGTGTTCTGGTATGTTCTACTGCTTTTGTTTCTTTGCATGGTAAAGCACTCGACAGCTGATCGTTTAGTCATTTAGTGCTGAACTGATCAGAGTTGGTTCCTCAGGTTTTAGGGTTTTTTTTTTTACTTTCTGTAGGAAAAACACGAGCTTTTCTTAATGACACAATTATCTGCACCAGAGTCATTCGAGTGAAGTCTTGGCTAATTAGATTACAAGATTTGTAGTCTGTGTGATGTTAAATGTTTGATAGCAATGCAAAGATATTAGGACCTTATCATTTCGATTCAAATTTCATCAGTTTTCTTTTTGTTTAGTCACTGAACTTTCTGAAATAAGAAATGAATCATTCCTAGTCTCAGCCGTGTGATTCTTCGCTATCCAAGGAACATTCATAAATCATTATCATTGAGTATGCTTATGGTGTTTGTTCTTGCTTGATCTTGCAGGCTGGTGGTCCATTTCCAGATTTTACTGGCAGGAGAGACGGTGCTCAATCATAGTATGATGAAGCCATGGATGCGAATGCGATTCCAAAGAATAATGATAACATGACCCAAAAAGCATTCCTCTTTTCCGCAGGGGTTTTGATGAAAGAGAAACAATAGTTTTTAGGTGGTGTTTTTTCACTATCTTGATCAGAAAAGATAGTAACAGTGGAGGTAGAGAAAAGACAATACAAAAACGAAAATGGAGACATAATTGTATTAGTTAGTGATGAACAAGATAGATAGAGCGATTGTTTTGTATCCTGTTATAGATAAAATATATAAAAAAAATCTATTTTACTATTAAATCTTCATATTTTAGAAGTTAATTAGATTTTTTCGTGTGTAAGTTTATACTCAGCCTCAGCTCTCGTGTGTTGCAACCCTAATACCGTGATCTTCTCTTTGATTCCCCTCCTCTTTTGTCCCAGTCTCGGCTTTCCACAGGAAAACCATCACCCCCATGGAAATTAATATTTAGCAGAGGATTTGCAAAGATTAGGGTTTTCAAATGTGGAGACTACAATCAATAATGATAATGACAATCAGAAAACTCGAGCCCCATTCTTTATTTATCGTGGAATGGTTCGGGTGGAGTCTGGTTACGAAGGTAGAAGGTTTTGATTGGTGGTGGCTGAGCGTGTTATCATGAGAAATAACAATTGTTGTTATGGGCTGTGGGTTTGGAGAAGACGATGTTTGGTTGGCTGTGAGAACTGAGTACGAGAGTAAGATATACCTGAGTTTTATTGGTTTTTAAAATCTATTTTAACTTAAGTTTTAAAATGTAATATTTAAAAATTGGTTATAGAATGATAAAATAATCAAATTATAGGATGTCTAGGGTAATTTATCCTAACTAATTTTATTTATGTATTGACTCGAGTTGACATAAATCAATGGTTAATTCAATTTAAGACCCGATCCTTGTCCTAGATTGACTCCAAGCTGATTTTGAAAATTATGATAATAATAATTTTTATTTTTATATATTTTAATTGGATAATTTTAATATTTTTACAAATATATTTTAGAAATAAAAAAGAATAAATATTGTTTATCGAGACATATCCTCTCTATACTTTCTGTTTTGAAAGTATATAAATTCACTTTAAAATTGTGTTGGGGACAAATTTATTTCTATATCTTTGATTTTGTTTTTTTAACTATTTTAAATTGTATTTAGTTAATGATCTAGAAAAGATATATATATGTATATATAAAAGACAGAAACATGTCTAGTTGCAAAAATAAAAATATTAAATAAATTCGTTTCCAAATAATTATAAAATAAATTTTATATTTTCAAAATATAAATCACAGGGCGACATATTGTTTTCACAATTTCCGTCTATTTTATCAAAAAATAGTAACCAAATGCTATCGTAAATACTCGCCAGCCAACATAAAGCAAGCTTTGATAACTGGCATTGTTAGTAAGCTGCAATACATACAGATAGCTAAACAAAGCGCAAGCTGATCTAACATAAAGCAATGATTACATGTTAACCAAGAGCCTTGAAATTAAATGCTTAAAATTTCTCATCAGCCTTCCAAGCATGATAAAGCTTTCTTCCTCAGCACCATATTCAAGTTTGTACTTGTTAGCATAGCTAGGAGCCAGCATTTCTATAAATCCAGTCTAGAAAAATCCCAGCCATCGCCTAGAGAATACTGCAAGATTAGGGCTATGCTTGCGATGACGGAACAACCTTTAGAAGGGACTTTACTATGAGAACTTTCAGGAGTTATGATGAAGATATCAAGCACCCAAGGCCAGGTTTTGGAACAAGTGCTCCTTGCCTATCATCCAATCTTGAAATGACAGTGTCCAACTACACCTAACCATAGTTCTAAGACCCAACCACATGCATTCCGAGCTTTGTTTTGTCCCAAGGATGCTGCTATGTGAGGAATGCATCTGGGAAAACAATAAATATTTTCCAGCTAGCTGGTGGGCAATCAAATGGAAAAGTTAATCTACAATCCTTTTTTGTTCCTTTTCAAGTAAAACTGTGCGTTACTCCCTTCTCCTTCGCAGAAGTGCCATTGCTTCTGCAAGGAGTTTATGTCTTTCTCTGCGGCCCTGTTACAGCACCATGTGATCCTTATTTAGTCGGAGAATGACACCATGCTTTATTAGTTGGATAAGGATTGTTAATAGTTAATAAGTAACTATTAGTTAGCACAAGGGATCAACACCTCTATAAATATCACTGTAGAATTCCTAAAGAGAATAAGAATGAAATCAGTATAGTCTATTTTGTAGAAATTCTGTAGAATCCCTTTTCTCTCTTTCTCTCAATTTCTTCTATCTCTCCCTTAATCTTTCTTTCTATCAAGAATCACTTTGTTAAGCCTAGTTCTTAACAGGCCCGCAATCCTTTCTTAACTTGTCTTGTCCCTCTTATGTGAATTGTTCAATCCTGAAAATTTCACACTTTTGATTACACGTGTGTGTATAAAATTCCTGAACCTAATCTGCTTTTTGAGGCATCAAATCATAAATCTCTCATTTGAAAAGCGTAAGATTTGACAGAAATCTCTGCAATGCTATATTATTCATCAACCTGCTTTCATAACTTGTATATAGTTGAGAAGAATATGGTACAAAGCCTGTGACCTGAACCCTATCCTCGAGCAATCCCACACCACAAATGAGAAAACATAACCCCCACAAAGAAAGAAAGAAAGAAAGAAAGAAAAGAACTACTAAATCTCACTGCCTTAGCAAACACAATTATTTCAAATACTGATTTTGTCGAGTGATTCCCTGGATTCTGCTCAATCTGCATGATTTATCAGGTGTTCGTATGCTTCATCCTTTTGCCTGCGCAGATGTGCCAGTTGCCGCTCTAAGGAGATTATACGTTTTTCTACTGCCGGCAATTTTTCCTCAACTTCCTTAATGCTAGCTTTCAAAAACAAATGTTGCTTCCTTAAATCCACCAGTTCCTTAGCATGAAACTAGAAGAAGAAAAATGTATCATTGGTAGGTGGTAAGGTAGATGAAGTAATATAAAGTTGATTTTTATCTTGTTATTTAAACTCACTTTGATTTCCTCTTGCAAGGCTTTTTTTGTACCTAGTGAATTCCATATCTTTCCCTTGACAGTAGCATTAGCAATAGCTTTCTCCTTGGCGATTTCAAGATGTTGAATCTCTTTCAGTATACTCTTATCTCCGACTGTGCTGGCATTGTAGCAACCGCGTAGCAATTGGTAATTCAATGGACAAATCTAACACAAACAGGGAGTAAATTTAGGTCTACATAACAGTGAATATATTAAGAGAATAAGAAAACAGATTCAGTATTTCAACTTACAGAACTATCGATCTCTTTCAGTGATGACCACAAACTGACAGTCTTACCCTTCTCACTTGCCTTGATCTCTCTCAGAAGTTTTTTCTCTGCAGCCAGATTCTTGCTTCCATGTAGCAGTTTGAAATTCAGGTTCTGAACTCAGTTTCATAGGTCAGTTAGAAAGAGCATGGTAAGTGGAGAAGAACTATAGTCAAGATGTTACGGAGCCAAAATGGCTTTGACTAATTGAACTCTAAACATGCTATTCATTCTTACACGACAATTGATGTCATCAGCAACTAAGCATGAATTTATCTCTCGATCCTGGTACGCGCTGTTTGTGAAACTCAGCTTGTCTAGAGCTGCCTGTAAATGTCCCTGCTGTTTCTTCCTCAAAACCATGTCGTATTCCAATCTCTTTTCTCTTTCATGTAGGATTTTCAACCTTGAGATTATGTATTCTCGATCCGACTGTTATTGTAAGAAAAATTAGTAATATCAGATCTTTCAACAGAAGTCTTGCTGTTTTATGACATCATACTGGCTTTTGATATATATCATTAGCTACCATTCTTTAGGATAGTTAGCATTTTAGTTGGTAAATCTACTACGCTTTTCGTATCATTGTAATAATTCCAAATCGTAATGCCACATACCCTTCTTTCGGCTATTTTTTTGTCTACCTCAAGCCTTCTCTCATTTAGACTTCTTATCAGGATCTCAGCCTCTTCTATTCTGAATCTTGAATCTGGATCTTCACATGGCTTGACAATATAGGGTTGGTCATTTGCATTGCCATTTATGGGATCCGTGGCTAATTCACCTTCAGTCACTAGAGTAGTTGTCGTAAAATTCCCTCCCGAGACATCCATAGCTTCAACTTCTGCTGGCTATCACAAACAAAGAAATTCCTAGTCTTAAATTGAGACTTCAAATATTTGACAGCCAAATAGGATTCAAGATTCTTACCTCAAGCAACTGGATAACCAAACAGTTCCGGTGAACTGAAAATATGACTGCAACCCTGATTTATAGCCTTAACTACGTAACATACAAAGAGTTGATCCAAACCAGCATCTCCGATAATTGCTTACCTGTCTGTCACCAATTCAGTACTTGCTCCCCACGCCAAGAAAGTCTGACTTCGTGAAATAGAAGGGTTTTTTCTTCTTCTTATTGTTCAGATGTCATTCTTAATGGTGGGATTAGCATGGTCAACAATGAGAAAAATATTAGCAAATGGCCCATTAGAGAATCATATGGAGGTTTCGAATGAATGTACCTGTATTCACAGAGCAGGTCAACGGGGAAGGACATTTTTGCTTATAAAATCATGTAAGATTTTGAAAAAAAACAGGGAAATCCCATTTGATATGGACATTTTGTTTGTCCCAAAACAAAAATGAAACAAATCAGACGAGAAAACAAGCAATGATTTAAAATTAAGCATGCCCACTTAAGGCAATACCGTCGAAGTGTAATTTAACCATTTAAACTTCTAGATTAAATTGATTATTTAACATAGTATTAGAACTTTAATGATTAAATGATAAAGACTTGAGCTAAAGCCCATCTTAAACTGCCTCGTAATTTTCACAGTTGAGTGTGTGTGTGGTTCTTCAACAGCTTGAGGTGGCACCAAACGCTCTTGCTGTAGCCAGAAAACCATACATAGACTTTACAATAACAACCATAAAGGAAACAGCATTGACATAAACGAAACAGTAAAAATTCTCAACCATTATATTTTGCCTTGTAGAAGATTTTCCCAACCAAAACAAGATTTGGAACATATATAAAGTTTCTTTTTTCTTGCAGACTTTCTTGTCTTTTACAGAAGTGACTGCATTAGTTTTTTCTGCTACTGTAAAACCTCATTTGAAACAGAAAAATCAATATGTTTACATTTGCTTATTTTTTGCAGGGCTGACAAGTACCAACACTGTAAAACTTAGCCAATCATCCTTTTCTTCTCTTTTTTTTGCTAACTTTTGAGGAAACACTTGACCATGTTTCCGACAAACTAGTTGATCAATGCAGTTGACGTTTTTAGCTTGCAAGAGTAACTCCCTATTATGGGAACTTCATTTCAAAACCCTACTTAGGAAGAATTCAATTAGTTGAAAAATGTGGCAAATTGGACATGCGTTGCATATCATGTTCCTGCGTTACTGCATGTTTTGGCAAATGCAGACTTTAAATGTAACCTCTTGCAAATTGCAGCTGTCCAAGCTCATCTTCAAATTGTACACAGAAGTAGGCGGACAACAGATTTCATACTTTCATTTTGTTGTTACAGGACTTCTTAAACAGATGCTTGTCAAGCTAGGTTTACTGCATGCACCAGACTGGACAATGAATTACTTGCTGCACAATGTACTGCGCCAAGCGGTGCCAGCAGAAATACCAGGGGATTGTTGAGATTATCATATGCAGAAGAGATGTATTCTCTGAATTCGTGTGTTTTGCAAAACCCTAAAAATTGTAGCCTTGCTCAAGGGAATTGAACTGCCAGCTCATGGGAGTGGAGTCCATGCTAATGACGGGGTAAAATGACAAGACAATTTTTTTGTGGCAAAGTCGAAAGAAAATCATTAGATAGGTAAAGATTTAATTTGCCCTTTTGAGCTTCAAATTGTACAATCCATGAACTAACACACTTTTGATTACAAGCAGATAAATTCCTAAACCTAACCTCCTTTTTGAGGCATCAAATCATAAGCCTCTTATGTGAAAAAGCAAAAGATTTTACAGCAGTCTCTGCAATCTCTATAATGCTATATAATATCTAATTCATCTACCTGCTTTCATAACTTGTATATAATTGAGAAGAATATGGTACAAAACCTGTGACCTGAATCCCTTGCTGGAGCAATCCCAAACCACAAATGAGAACGCATACCCCCCCAAAGAAATTGAACCATTAAATTTCACTGCCTCTGCAAACACAATTCTTTCAAATATTTATTTTGTGGAGAAATTCCATGGATTCTGGCCAATCTACATGATTGATCAGTCAGTATTCTGTTTGTTGATTCCCTTTCCCATGGAACAATCCCAAAATCATCATTAAAGTCGTCCATTCCTTCAACAAACAACTGCCAGATCAAAGCACCTGCCCCAGCCCGCTTTCTCTTTGAAGATTTATATATGATGTCAAAAATGGTTTTGTAAAATCGATCCCGTTGAGATGGCTGGAAGTCCTTGTTCAGGTTGGACAAACCAAATTCAGTGAAGAAGACAGGTTTACTTAGCTCATAGTGACCATCTTCAATGTGTGAAAGCATCCACTTGGAGACGTATTTCAGTTTATCTTCAAATTCTTGATGAGGAAACCTACCAATGTAAAGGATAAATTGGTTACAAGTCAGATGTACAAGCATGAAAGGAAGAGGCATCCATTTAAAGCTATTAACGGTATCCCAGCAGAACTGGAACATGGCTTCTCAGTGTTTCACAAAATGCATCACACAAACCAAATAACAAAAAGACAAAAACATAATGGCTAGTTAATAACATCAGGTTTTATTTTTTTCTTTACTGACTTGAGCAAATTACAATAGAGCTAAGTAAACATGCATCACTTACCAATGATCAGGGTATATATGAACAGAGGCAAAGTCAATGGCAGGCGCTTTGGAGTTGCGAACAAAATCAGATCCAAGGCTTGATGCCCAAGATTCTGGGTTCACAGTTAACCTTTTGGGATTTTTAGGACCATAAAAACCTTCCAGGCCCACTGTTAGAAGATGGTTCTTGTCAATTGTTTTCACGAAAGCTGACATTTCTTCTATCCAATCCTGCAATTCGATACCATGAGTTAATGCATACTCACATAATAATCAATTATTAGAAGGGAAAAAAATCTCTCCCTCTTCTTAGTCTGTTCTCTAAACACACAAAAGTAAGCAAAGGCAGAATTAAGGTTTGGTTATGGCAGTTTCCAACTTAACTAAGCTTGAAGCTAAATAATTTGGTTCATCTACATACATTTGCTTCCTCCGATCAGTTGCAATAACGTGTAGATGTTGTCAAAAAAATGTAAGTCGTGAAAGAGAGTTTAGAACATATTTTCAGTAATCTAGCGCACCTATTCATGAGAATTTCACAGAAAAAGTATTACAGTTGCTATTACAGCAACCAAGTTTGAGATGAAGCCCAAAGTCCAGGAAATTAATGATTTTATTTGAAAGCCAGCTTTAAGTTTGGAAGTACTTGGATGTTTGTAAGAAAATAAAAAGGGAAAAGAGTTCACAACTTACTTGAAGAGTGTCACCTGAAGGATCAGACATGCAACGGGGCTCATTCATCAACTCCCATGCAAATATGGTAGGATCATTCCTATATTCAATCCCTGTGATGGTGTTTTTCCTGGTCAACAAAGTCTGGAAAAAGGATTTATTTTAGAAATGATAAAAAAATTCCTAATGAAACAAAATAGTTCCAAGTACTATAGAATTATAACTTAACAAGTTCCCACAGTGCCTTGCAAGATAAGTAGGCATGAAATTGATTTCTTAAAAGAAATGTCTTTTGCTTTCATGAACTTCCAACCATATAGTTTAGGTCCAATGCAATGAAAATCAGGAATTGTTACACCAATTTTTAAAGAACTTGATATCAAATATAGGAAGATCTGGGTAAAAGAAGTGCTGCTAGTTGTACATCCTAATAGTTCCAGTATACCTAACAAGAAAATACAAACACTGAAACATACTATCCTATATCTAACAGCTAAATAGTTCTTACAAGGAAAACAATCATGGTTTTAAGCATGTAAATACAATAAAAACTTCATCTTAAGGAACACGAGGAAATGAAGGATAAATAGTTAATAACTTGCAAAAAATGACATAAGAAATTTCTTTCATTTACTCATGCTATCTATCATCAGATGAAGTCCCAGTAAATAATCTTCGACAGAGCATAACTTTTCCTAAGTCCATGAATGATTGCTGAGGGCATTTGCGACCCATTCTAGATTAGGATGTGCAGTGCAGCCACCTTTGGCAATTAGTTACACTCAACAAATTTCACAACAAGTTTAAGGTATGTGGTGGCATGGCTTATTTCTGTAAAAGAAGGATAACTAACAGAAGCTACAATTGTGAATAGTTGGACCTCGTGTTTATTATAAACTAAATGGCTCCTGCTAATGCAAATATGTCTAGCATCTATCTGCTTCCATTTTAGGGGCACACTAAAAGTCAGGGTACTAACTATCAACATGAATGAGAAGGAAATTTTCCTTTTCAACAAAACTTGGAAAGAGACTCAACTGTGCTGATGATATGTTATGACACATCCTTGATAACAGAAAAGGAGAACTCAAGAGCAGTCCCAATTTGGCTCTATAATTATTTCAAGGTAGCTAGCAAAATAAATAAGTACCTTTACATAATGCTTGAAATATCTTTTGATGGATGGATCAAAGAAGAAAGAATCATTTGACGAGCTCAAACCAATGCCTTCCTCCCATGCCCAATTCACATACTGAGTCTTTCCACCATATGCCTTTAAGTTGTTGACTAAACTAAGTAGTAGTCTGACTCCATGTTGTCTGGCTTCTGCAATAACATAATCCAAAGCCTGCCAAAATCTCAGTCATTAAAATAATGCTGGTATTATCATTATTGATCTTGATAACAATGAAATCAGTAAAATGCCTTCTCAGCTTTGGACATTTTCAATGAGTTAATGCCATGAAAAACTCCAACGCATTTCAATATAAACATGAAGAGAGAAAATTCTTTAAAGACTTAACCTTTTTTAGCCTAAATTATTTCTTCATTGAAAGTTTATGTGTGGAGAAGGCAGACTTTCTGTCATAAATATATTTTCAAACTGAGGGATGGAACAACAATTGACAAGAAAATGAATAAGAAATTATAGAATCAAAATCATTTAAAGCACAAACTTTAAAGTTTTTTCTTTCTGATAAATTTAAGAAGAGGACAAAATTGGAGGCACTAAAAGTATAGGGCATTGAAATGATATACCTGTTTCCTTTGTTTTTATTCTCTATGGCCCTTGTGTTCTTCTCATTTACAGTTCAAGGAAACTTTAAAGTTTTTTCTTCTCACGTTTCCTCAATTAAAACACAGTAACAGACAGGCCTAATTAATTGCGCGCATGCATCAGTGTTAATGGTGTATCTGTGGATCCATAAAACCGACCCGACTAGTTTAGGATCAAGGGGTTGTTGTTGTTTCACATACAATTACTTGATTACAACTAATTCATTTGTTTCATTACAGTATTAAATAAAGCTAAACTTTTAAACAGCAGTAGATAGAGGCATGAAAACTCAGAATGACTACCAGACAAAATTGCCTGGGTGGTAAGGTAAAGGTTATACAGCAACCATGTCCATAATTTTCCAGCAATTTATTCAGGCAATTCATCAGAGCAAAATTAAACTACAACTAGAATGAATAAAGCAAATGCCATACCCTTAAGACCCGCTCATCGAATCTACCAGGGGAGACCTGGAGTGCGTTGTAGCCACCATCATTAAATGCCCAAGTTCTGCAAACAGTGAGACCCATCTTGGCACCAGCTTCCAGCATTGCACCAACTCTAGGTTTCCTATCTTCATCGACAGAATGATCCATCAACCAATAAGAATTCCATCCGTTAATGTAAAAAGCCCTGCCATCCACCATAAACTGAGTCCCATTTCTCTCCACAAAACTTAGCTCCCTGTGTTCTTGATGGTTGGTGAGTATAAAGCCACCAAAAGACATGTAAATGAAAGCCACACATGATGCAAAACCTAAAATCGGGTAAAGTAGCCCATTTCCTGCTACCATTTTCTGCATAATGATGTAATGATGCTATATATGACCTAAAATTGATAAAGGACCAAAATTGCACAAATTGAAAGGAAAGTTGGATACCCTTTTGCCTCTATATCAAGAATTCCCACAACTTTGGACACCCAAACACTACCTTAGACTAAGATTTAACCAGAAATGCCTGCAGTAGCGAATTTCTAGGACTCCCAGATCACTCTTTCAAAGGGTATCTATAAACAGTACTTGATACCACCCAAAACTTATCAAAAACCCAAATGAGAGAATGATTCGTATGTTGCTGTCTTGTATTAATGTTTGAGGCTTTTATATGGTGAAAGTGATAAAGACAGGGTATTTGTTTCAAGAAATGAAGAAAGATTCAAACTTTCAAAGAGACATGAAGGCGAAGAAAGCAATGGAAACAAAAGACAGCACACCTAATAAGTCACCACCATTGAAGACCGTCGAGGATAAAATGAGAGAAAGAAGTAGAGAATTGAGGTAATGATGATGGGTGCGTGGTGGAATGTTGGCATCAACCTGTTGAGTAAAAACTAAAAACAGATCTACAAGACTTGAAAAGATTTCTCTGTTTCTTCAAATTCAATATTCTTCTGGACAAGCTTGTTTCCAACCCAATTCAACACCAATGGGCCATATATCTGATTGTGCTACTCTCTCTCTCTCCCCACCAAAATAATTCTAAATTTAACAAAGGAGAGAAAATGGGAAACTCCTCTTACACCTCATCCTCATGTGATCTCTCATGGCTTTTCTTGGATTCGATACCAGTCTTTTCTGCCCTTCCTTTCTTTTTTTTGCATACAAGTTTGCTTATGTAGCAGACAATGCTTTCAGGGACTGGTTAGGGAGTTGTTGGATCTTGGAAACTGCTAGCCATGTGAGCCTGACGATTTTGGCATGGACCCTTGGCTTTATGCACCAGAGTTTCACCTTCCTTTTTTTCCCTTTTCTTGCTGTTGGTCAATCAGGCAAATTATTTAATTACTTCCTTATAAAATCTCCATTGACAGTAAAGCGAGAACAATTTGTCTGAAACATTGGCCTTTATATTCACACCGCATCAGCTTATAATCGGAAAACAATTAAAGTATTATAATAGTGAAAATACTGAAGTTACAAATCATTTACTAATTCTTGCTCTTGATTATTAACATTTATCTAAATTCTTAAGTGGGACATTAGCAAGTACATATGTAATATGGTAATAATTTTAAATAGCATTTAATATTCCCTCATAAAAAAAATCATCCCAACTCATAATTTTAAACTTTTTGATCAACCCTTTATATATAATTTATATTATTATTTAATATATCTTTCAAATGTTTAAAATTATTTTAAAAAATATAATATCACAGTGGTAATTCTAGTAAGCAATGTAAAAATATAATATTATTTTAAAAAATAATTTAATCTAATGTTTTAAATTATTAATTAATAATTAAAAATATAATTTATATTATTACATGAAATATCACAGTGGTAATTCTAGTAAGCTGATGATGTGCCTGATTGGGTAGGGTTACTTGTACAGTAGCACTGATATGTTGAATAGCAGGTTTGATTACAGTAAACACATTGTCGGCAGCCTCCACCGTTAAAAGGAGTAACTCTTCTTCTTCGGTAAATAGAACTTCAACAGTTGGCATTATTTTATTTTATTTTTCTGTTTTTCAAATAAAAGAGAGTTTTGTATCATAGTATTGATCTATAAGTTGATTAAAAAATAAAAAAAATAAAATGATTAAAACGATTTAGTGCATCCAGTCCTTTATATTTTATTTGTTAGATAATAAGAGATACATTTAAACTAATTTATTTGTAAATTAAGTTAAAATCTAATTTTTGTATGATTTTAAATATATATGTATATTCTATATTGATATTATGCATTAAAAAGAATTCGATAGATGTTGGTTAAAAAGTTTAAATTTATAAAATCAAGGGAGGAAACTCACCTTCTTGACTTAGGTCCTGTTAATTTTGTTAGTTTTCCTATGAAAAATAATTTTTATGAAAAGTAAATTTATGAAAATTACATTATTTTTTAATGTTTGGTAATGTCATGAAAAATAAGTAGGAAAATATTTTTCATTGTTTGACTATGTTATGAAAAATGAATAAGAAAATAATTTATTAATATTTTTTTTCAAGTTTATTAAAAACAATAGGAACTGAATCTGATAGATAAAAAAAATTGAAGGAGGATACAATTGAAAAAAAAAACTAATATCATAAATTATTTTAAATAAAATAAATAGCAACTTAAAAAATGAAGACCAAATCTGACAAATAAAAAAATTGAAAGATGGTGAAATTAAAAAAAAATCAATTTCATAAATTATTTCAAATAAAATAAATAGCAATAAAAAAAGCAGGGACCAAATATGATAGATAAAAGTTTTCAATTAAGAAAAGGATAAGAGAAAAATAAATAACAGCAAAAAAATAAGAACCAAAATTGGTATAAAAATCATATTAAATCAAGTTTTAAGAGATGAAATTGAAGAAAAAAAAGACTCAAAACAAAATATTCAGCAATCAAAAGATTGAGAACCAAATTTGATATAATTAACAAATAACAAGATATTTTTTATTTTTTCGCAACTCTCTATAGAGTATTTTCTGCTCAAAGTAAAAAAGAAAACATTTTTCTAAAAACTAACTTCAATTTTTCTTTAACTAAAAAGTGTTTTCAATAGACCAACTCTTCTAATGATGAAGAAAACAAGAAAATTCAAAAAATAATCTTTAAAAAATCACAATTTTCATGAAACAAACAAAATTCTTAATTAAATATTAGTTGTAATATCCAGAAAGAATGGAGGTAGTCCATTTTGCATAAATTAAAGAAAAAATAAAAATGAAACATCAAGATCAAACAATTTTGGTCAAATTTTAGCAAAAGGTATAAGAGAATAGGAAAAGATGTAAAGTATACAATTCATTGATTGATGGGGCTAACTCTTACATGTTCATATCTTCTTATTCCATCATGAAAGACATTATACCATATGCCTGCCTAGATGGAGTACACCATGAGTCTTTTTCAAGTATAAAGACAAATAAATAGATGCTTTGTTGCCCATTGGAGAAGTTTTAATCTCTCACCAAGATAGGTATTATTCTCTTCTTCATGATCATCATATCATCACCATATAATATATTAATGCAAGTGGGTGATTTTTAAATAAACTTTTCAAACAATGATTTAAAGCTCTTGATATTATCATGAAGTTTATTTGTTTATTGATCATTGTTATTAAATTCAGTCTAACAAATTATCTTAAAATTTAATCGACTTGTTTTTTGTTTGGACTAGGTGTAAAAAATATCAATTCAAAATTTATTATCTGTAACTATTCTGACTCGATGAATCAATTCATGAGCTAGTTAAAATTCAATTTATTTTTTTTAATTAAAAACGAGTTAAAACAACATGGTTTTGATATTTAAAAATTTATCTAAATCAACTTGTCTGACTCATAACTCTTTACAAGAAGTCTAAGAATGTAGATAAAATGCACCGGTGGGTGCAACTCACTTGATCTTAGAATGCGACCATGCACCCAATGAATAATCTATTAAACATTGTTAATTATCTATAAGGTACACAGTTATATAAATTGTTAAAAGTATTTGTTTCCTCTTTCACTCCCTCTTGTTTTTAAATTAATAAGAGGATCTTGACTTTTATCGACTATATAATTAAACTAAAAATCACATAAAATAGTAAAAACTCATAAAATAAAGAATCATATAAATATTCTGGAAGACTAAGTTTGGGCTAAATATAGAAGAAATTAAAAATGGTTCGACGCTGTTATTTGACTTAT
>Ga0307517_10005880_pt1 | contig 18317 bp, 15 predicted proteins | sample 23_EM_MG_FD_194515 | JGI IMG/M metagenome (GOLD analysis project Ga0307517, IMG submission 194515) | Populus trichocarpa ectomycorrhiza microbial communities from riparian zone in the Pacific Northwest, United States - 23_EM | ecosystem: Host-associated > Plants > Roots > Unclassified | place... | reverse complement strand
TTCCTTGATCATCCTACAGCGAGTTCATCCCCTGGTGCGGCTTAGAACTCCAGGGAATGGGCTCACGTTTTGGCTTGCTTTTCGTCCCGAGACCCTGTTTTGCCGCCGTCGCTCGTGGTGGAAGGTGGTGGAAGAGACAGTCACCTGCAGTAACCGGTCACGCGTGCCCCGGAGCGGATGTTGTGGTGTTCCGAAGTTTGACCAGGATCGGGCATCTTGATCATCCGACGTTTATTCAAAGTCGTGCCAAGAGGCAATCAAGAAGTATGGTGTTTTACACTCTCGAAGGAGTGATTCGGTATATTGCGGAGACCGCGATGGCAAAAGGTCGTCAAAGAGAACGGAGGGAGAGACGAGGGCACAGGCGGAAGAAACCCGGGCAAAATCTCCAGGTCTTTTGGTAGAAGTCAGATTTTTTTTAAGACCTTGTGTTGAATTGATCCCAACAGGCACTGTAGACAATCGCCTTTGGCCCATGTACGAAGGTCCGTTGGGTGTTCACAGTCTGGCGCGAGCTCTTCTAACTGTCTGACGAGCTCTCGCAACCGTCAGGAAACAAAACTTTCCAAAGAAAAATCTCCCAGACCTTCCACCCGCACGGTGGTAGGTGAGTCCGCAACCCCTCAGCCTGGCGCTCAGGCTGAAAACCGTTCGAGATCCGTCTGAGGTTACAAACGACTGCTGCGGCCAGTGGGACCACACGCCAAAATGCTCGCCTCTCGATCGATGCCAGCATGGGTTCGTCTTCGCGTTTGAGGACTCCAAGTCGCGCGTCTCTTGACGTGCTACCGGAATCCATTCTCACTAGAACCTCACTTCCACCGCGCTCATCTAATCAGGCTCCACCTTGACTCCGAAGCCACTGCGAAACTTATAGCCTCGCGCCACCCCCGGAGTCCTTAGGTGTCAAACGCACCACGCCCGCCGCCCATAACGTTATGGACTGTATGCAGGATAAGGATTCAGGGTCTCAATTGCCACCCACCTCCGCACTACTCGGAGTCCCGCATGGCGTGCGTTCGGGCACTTGTTCAGTCGTGTACCCATTACCTCTAACACCGTCGCACGTGTTTACGCGCCATATACCGGGAAATCATCCATCATATATCATGGGTTATCAGTTATGCTTCTTCACCAGGAGGCTCCTTGCCGAGTCACCAGACAAACCATCCACATCCACTCAATAGAGGATTCTAATGGAGTATGGTGAACCACAAGGTACTATCGGCGGGACCCACCAAAATGAATACCCTCGGGCGGGCCCATCTGTATTCACAATCACACACGCACCCACGACATCCACATGGAACAACTGATCGGCGGAGTGATGAAGGATCTCTCCTGGCACGAATCCCACGTTCTCATCATTCCATAGCGAAATCAGCTCTACCCAACCTAATGCCACATCGCGACGTTTGAATTGTAACGCGGAGATTATGTGTCTCAACACTATCTCACTAGGGACCAGTGCTTATGGTGCGATCCCCGACGAATGGAGATCGTATCGCGACACACCAGATCACTTGGCAGCTTTCTTGGGGCCGGAGTCGAGTTCGTGGGCGCCCGTCCGGAGGCCATGTTGACGATCACGTCTTGGCAGTTGACCGGAGCCCGCTGCGTATGATGTCACCAAAATCGTTCCGGATGTTCCTAAAAATATTCGCCCCAACAACACATTCGCCTTTCTTAAGAGCGCAGGACGTGCTAATATACAGACTCCGACATGTTGCTCAGTGGATATGGTGCTAAACGCGATTAAGCACAACTATGATACATTTACAAGCTTTGTTTCACGGATCCGGGATTTGATTATACGATGGGACTTGCATGCCTACAAATCCAGAATGAAGCGTTAGCATTATAACGCAGAGACTTCATTCCGGATTTACTTTGCCTCCATGTGGTACGCCCTATACTCCTTATCGTCGCCCAAAAACTTCCTGACGCCGGTCAACTGGAAACACAGATCGCAATATGCTAGATGCGGCTTGGCTGGACCGTGGCCACCGGCGGGTGTGGTCTCGAATTGCCACTGAGGTTGCCCGGGATCCACACGCCGAACGAGGGAAGGGAGGAGGGAGGGGTCGTGATCGTTGATCAAAGAAACTTCGCCGCCAAGAGCTTGCTCGTCCGAATGTTTCACCCCCACCCGGACCCGACATTTGGCCTCTTCGTGCGCATCGTTCTCAGAAATAAGGTGTCCAAGCTTTGAATAACCAATCAGCTAAGTTGAAGAGCTGCACCGACGTGGAAAAGGGGCATACCAGCTCGAAAAACCCGACGTGCTTCTTAAACTTAGGGTTTCCGCATAGGCAAACAAACTTGGTTCCACAGAAAGTTTCTTCAACCAAAGCCCGCGTGGAGTCCTCAGGCAACCCGAGTAACTGGAGGAGACGAAGAGCCAGGACAATCGCATGCTTCTCGGCGGGACCGGAGCCTTGAGAGCCAAAGGTTCGGGCCCGTATCGCCTTGAGACACTCCTTTCCGTGCTTCGCGTGCGTTTTGTAATCGTAAACGGCCCCGCAGGACTTGCATCCAAACATCGTCACGACCTTTTCCAAAAATTCCCGGTCGGAGACACCTAACGTGTTCGGAGACAACAGGCCTTCGTGAACCGAGCGGAAAGATGTCGCCAGCGTGGAGTATGTTGGGGCAAGCTCTCGATCAGCCCAGAGGACGAGTTCATCGTGGATAGATGAGAACCTCTCGGGAGTTAAAGGAGTTTGGTAGTCGCCTTCGGAGAGGAGCTTCTGGACCTGGGGTGCGCGCCTCAGGGCGGAAACGTCGAGAAACGGCTTATAGTGCTCGATGAACGGGGCAGAACGCTCTGCAAATTCCTGTTGTCGCGTCTCAATGTCTTTCCTGTGCTTCTGCCCCTCGATCTCCTGTTCGACTGACCGGAAGATTGCACGAACTCTGGGAACGACATTCTCATTCCAGTCTGGTGACAGTGCGTGAACGTGAGTCAATGAAGGGAAGAGAGGGAGGTGGGAAGACTGACATTCATCGCTCCAGTCACGAACACCCATGAGGACAGCCTGGTCGAACTGTTGCCGTTCCAAGGTCGGCCACTCAGCTGAAACAATCTCCCGAGAAAAGCCGAGAGTGGGCAGTTGGCAAAACGCCCTGAGGATCATTCAGTTCCAATGAAACCGGTAGACTAGCAACGGATGATTCACCTGGTTCGTTGCCGCTCCAGACACCATTCCCATAGAGATTGAGAAAACTGAGGGACAATCGAAACGTAAAGATGAGGTCTCTCGGTCACATGGAACCTACATACCAATTGAGCTCTCGCGCCGGCCTTCATCAACTGATTGACAGCAATATATGGGTCGCCTCCAGACTGGCTAACTCGCGAGGCGTTAGAATTGAGCTCTGGAACATAGAAAGCCTTCATTTCATGATCGTTTCCCAAGGAGACTTGAAATGCATATCAATCGCCCGTTCCGGTACAGCCAATGATGTCACTTACATGGCGTAACTAAATTCACCGCGATCACTTGAAGGGTGGAAGGGGTCACGAGCCTCCCAATGGCCCTCGCATTGAACCATTTAACGCTTGAGAGATAACAGGTGAACAACCGTAGCGTATCTCCAGGTGAGGATACCTACTCCTTCGACTTGCACTTGGTGCAGAGTCTGATTCTGAGTTGTGGGATCAACAATGGTGCGGGTGAATTCCCGCACACCTAGAAACGCGTTATTAAGTCCGAGCCGCAGATCAGAGAGTAAAAACGAGCATACACAGTACTCGCTATCGAACACGAAGGCGATGTAGGCGGGCTCTGTCATACCGTCGGGACACGGCGGCAGGCCGACAGACTGGATCGACCATTTCCACAAACTGGCGGCCTTCGGGTTAATGACGATCTCCCTGAACCCTTTTGAAACCCGACCGAGGTGAAGAAGGTCCCATGGGTCGAGATGGGCGATAACCTATTAATAGGCTCGCCATCAGCTTCGGTCATCGCGAGGGGTGGGACACAGAAGAAGCGGGCAACGGACCAGATCCAAGAGGTCGATGGGGAGACAAGACACGTGCACGGGCTCCATGGTGTTCGAGAGGGCGGATGGAGGGGGAGGCAGCTCGGAAGGAAGGGGCTTTGTTACAGGCAACACGTTCCACTCGCCCGTTCACTTATATCGCCCAAATGGCAGGCTCGGCTTCGACCGGCAGCGAAGACGATCGGTCCCACTGGGTTCGAATTCGATATCGGATTGGGAATAAATAAATATGTCAACTTCGGCACCCCAGGAATCCAGCGCCGAACCACTTCAAAGGTTCCGCGTCTACATGAGTCTCGCTGGCAACTGATGGAATCTCCTCCCCTTCGCCTTCAGCTTCTGCACCCGGTGGGTTGCCTTTGCCTCCGGAGAACTCTGGCAACACCCCCAGCTGCCCCGGACACTCGATCGAAAGCCGAGCGTTAGCCAATATGGGTATATCAATGGCGAGCACCGTTACCACAGCAATGCTCAGCCTGACACGAAGGTTAATTACCACTATACCCATTTCCATCCGTCACATGCTGTCCCGGTACCTACTGAGTGCGCACATACTACGGCAAACCAGTTCACCACCCGCGAACACGACCGCCGCCAGCCGTTGCGAGAATACATGCCCCGATGAAGGGTAAGCTGGGGGATCCACCAGCCCAATAGGATACACGTGGGACCCCACCACCTGTGATCCTCTCGAAGAACCGCAACGCCGATCAACTTCCATCCCGGTATTCAAAGCTCAGGCTTCTGGCTGCAACCGTCGTGACGAGTTGTGTCTTTGGAGATTTATGGCGGCCGCCTTTATGTGAGCAAATGATCCCAATACACGGGGAGAGTCGTTCGACGACGCGCAGTGGTCCATTCGGGGGCCCACCTCGAGTCCCGCTGGTGGGCTGATCTTGATTTTCTGGGGAAACGGGGATGATTTCGTCTCACGTCAGCAGCGTTTTTCGACGACGTCCCGAGCCATTTGAAGTCAGCTTCGATTGGCTGACACGGCGCTGCCAAATCGGGACCGGCACAGCAATCATCTTCCGCGGTGATCATCCAGATACCCGTACCTCACGATGTCTGGCAAAACCTCTCCTCAAATTTTTGGCCATTCGCCGGCCGTCACCAGCCTGGGGAGGTATGACGACCGGTGTGCGAGCCGTAGACCTGGAAAATTATTACCTCTTTGACCCCGTATATTTTCGGCTGCATTGTACATGCCATCCTTCACTTTTGTCGCGAACGGGCTCGGATTTGGCTATAGCCACGATGACATAAGGCTCGCGTAAGGGGGTGTCGGTTCCTCTTCAAGACTGTTGTCTCAGATGTGATGTCCTCACGAATACCCAGGGTCTCGACGGCCCGACGGTCTCTCTCAAAGACAGCGGCGGTGCCTTGAATGGTACCAACCTGGCAGAATAGGTCAGCCAGATGCATGGCGGGCGTCTCAGTACACGACGCTCCATCTGATCGCTCGTAACAAATCAATTCCATCAAATGCTTTCATCACCCTTGGTCGAGGGTAAGAAATGGAGGGTCGGCTACTCACACGCTTGGGAACTAGAACCGTCTCTCGCAGATGTGAAATGCGTCGGATATACGACCCACCGAAGCGAACAGGGAAAACCCGGGCAACATACTTAATATGAAAAGTACACAGTCGCATCTTGGAGGGTGGTGGAAGTTGATTTTCAAGTTCATAGTACCACCTTGCTACGATCATTGGAATCGCGAGGGTGACCAAACCAACGTAACCCGAATCCAACCATCGGTATTCAAAAGCAGTCGAATATGAAAAGAGGCGACACGCCAATGAAGGGTCGATTCACGACTAACCCCAGATGAAACGCATCTTGGAGAAGTCCGGGCAATATTTGATCTTCCGTTGAGACTATAGTACATCAATGGGTGCGCCAATACGGTGTCATTTCTGAGGCCCATGCGGTACGGCTGTGATAATGAGAGGCGAGTAAATCTGAAGAGCCAACCGACAGATTTCGGCGGTACAAGGAATAAGCGTGCCGAGGACTGTACCATAGAAATTTTGGAAACCGTCCACAGCTATCGAATGAAGTGAGCTGACGGAGTACAGCTCGTGGAGCACCACGTACGCCTACTACCGAAATCCTCAAGTCCCAGTTGAACGGCGAAGAGTCCACCGTTCCCAGATATCGAGACCAGAACGCGCGACGTGAAAACGTCTCAAGCACTGGAGCACGAGTGTAATCGCTTCAGCGACGAAAACGTTAGATAATGTGCACCCAATACGCACGTCTCGGGATGTTTTTGCCAGCCAGACAGGCTTGGCCTGCCGCCGAGAGCAGAAGGTCCGACCGTACAGAGATGGTAGCGATCCAGCGGAAGTGCCACCTGAGCGTGCAGTCATTACAATTCGCTCGGTGATCGCCACTAGTTTCGTAATCCCCGTTCCGCTCATCTCCGTTCACAAACGCCAGGGTCAGGGGGGAAGAACGGTGCCATCGGACTCGAAGCGGGGGAATCGTCACTTCACGGATCTCCGTCTCGCGGACGTCCCATCGTGAGTCACGACGCACGTCGATCAAAGCATGATATGGAACTCCCCGATTCCCGGCGGAGTTGCACATACAGCGGAGCACTGTACTGTAGATCCCAGGACGGAGATCTCGCGAGTTCGGATCTCGTAAGGTCCGAGAACCGCCGCTCGAAGCTGGAGTATCCTCCGAGATCGATTCATAACAGCGATATGTCGCGTACGTATCGGGGTGTGCGCAGGCTTGCTAGTTCGGGTGTCCGTCAAGTAGTCTGACTCATGTGGAGCAGGAGGCTGCGATCCGAATACCCAGCCCGTGCTGGGTCACCTTTGGAGGGCGAGTAGTACGTATTCGATACGTCAAGGTCGTGGAGTCTGGGTTTGTCTCCACGACCGTGTACAACAGATGATGCCAAGTACGTCGAGTTATCACAAAGGAGGTACGCAGCTGGTAAGAACGTCCGTCCCCATTCGAGTCGCGGGACTCGTCATAGCACCAGACGTCGTACCCACGGTCGACGTTTCGACGTTCTACGTTCGAGTATTCAACGCTCAGCGGTTAACCGCAAGCCGTCGGGTTCCCACATCAGTGTCTGCGCGCGGATTCAGCGGAGACAAATCGTTTCGGACGTCGTCGGCTTCGCGTAACGCAATCAACGTGCCTTTTCCACCCATTTCGAAAGCCTGAACCACGGACCTGGTAACTCCCCCCCTCGATTTCTGACGTTTCGTCCCTGCAGAACTCGAGAAGCCTCACAGCGGTCAGTCTAGTCCAATTTCGAGCCAGACGTTCTTGTGGTCTGAGTCCGGGGTGCTAGCCGGGGTTGCGGCTGGGAACCACGTCCGCCGCAACTCCACATGAGATCCGAAAGCAAGGTTTTTGACGGTGGAAATGGAAGCTTAGACGCTAACTCCGTCCGACGTGCACCGGATCTCATGTGGGGCTGCAGCGTATCTGATAGTATGTGCTCCCCAACAGTAGCCGTGACCAGCATTTCTCTGGGTTCGAGATATTACCTAGTAGTAATATCGAATGAATGCGCTCCACCTCGGAACCCTCGATACAACCAGAATCACCCTCGGACTATCGTTCTGTTCAACCCCTAGTCCATACATTGATTCATATTGATTCACCGCCGAACGCGAAATCGTCATGTGTAATGATACTATGTACACCGGATAAATCCGGCTCGTGTTCGCTACAGCTTACATACAGAGGCAGGAGCAACTCTCGCGAGGATATCCTCGCCCTTGCCTTGGATTTCGTCAATAGCCTTGTAACCGCTAAGGCCCATAGTAACTTCAAGTTCCGCAAGAATTGTCTTCACGACGTGCTTGATTCCATCGGCTCCCCCGAGAGCGAGACCATACACGTACGGACGTCCCACTAACCAAATGGTAATGATCAGCGACAATGCGGAAAAAAAAACCCCTACTCCCATAATGCAACTTGGCATCTGGTGTAATAAGGAAAATGACTCACGTAGAACGGCCTGGGCTCCCAATGCCAGCGCCTTGAAAATGTCCGGTCCAGTCCTGATAGAGGAGTCGAACAAGACCGTGAACTTCCCACTCGCCTGGGCCTCCCTGACTTTTCTGGATTTCATAATATGTTCCAGAGACCACAGAGCCGATACTCCCCCATCGACTTGCCGGCCACCATGGTTCGAGACGACGATACCATCTACCCTGGCGTCGATCGCGAGCTCAGCGTCCGCGGCGCACTGGATTCCCTTCAGGACGAGCGGTCCTTGCCAATTATCCCTGAGCAGCTTGAGCTCGTCCCACGACCTCTGTCTACCCGAACTCATCTCTTTAATCCATTCGTTTCCCATGTGAATCGTCGCTTTCGCCTCAGGGTCTCCCCGTTCAGCGCGGGCGTTGATCTCTTGGGGATTGTATGGGAACGCCAACTTAGACCGGGTCTCTGGCCGTTTACCGTATCGGGCCATGAAAACCGGATCTGCGAGGCCAGTTTGGCAGCCGTATGAATGAAAGAAGGGTAGATAAGATGTATCGAGGTCGTGGGGGCGCCAACCGATGGACATGGTGTCGAGAGTGACGATAAGAGCAGAATAACCACTGTTCTTGGCTCGGTTGAGGAGTGACACCATTACATCGTCGCTGAATGGCCTGACGAACGATGAGTCGTGGATGGTTACGGTAGAGGGCGCGGCTGGCTTACCAGTAGAGTTGGTACCACCGGTGACCGTCCCCGTGAGCTTCAGCCACTTCTTCCATCGTTCGAGTGGCAGCAGTACTCAAGATCATTGGGATGCTGAGATCCCTCGAAGCTGTCGCGGTGGCGATCTCAGCCTCGGGATGGAGAATGCCCTGTACCCCAATCGGGGCCAAAAGCAACGGGGCTTTGAATTTTTGACCGAAGATGGTTGTCTAGGACCCATTAAACTTCCATCACTCAAACCGCGATTCAGAAAGAAAACTGGTGGTACCTCCAAGTTGCGGGCGGTGCAGTTTCGCAGCATGCGAGGGATAATGGCCCATTTGTTGAAAGCGTTGCGGTTGGCTTCGTAGGTCTTCCACACACCGGCGCTTCCAAAGACGTAGAGGAAAGCACCTGAGAAACTTCCGTTGAGTTTGATCCGCTATCGAAAACCGTTCACCGCTTATCGTACCTTCGCCCGCGACCTTGGTCAAATGCTCTCTAGCCAACTTTTCCAACTTTTCAGCCGTGTCCACGGTTCCCAGAGGAGGCGGGCGCTGTGTGATGTACAGCGCGATGTTGTACTTGGACCATTCTGCGACGAGCTGGGAGTTCATGGTGATGAGAGGAAGGGGGGAGCGACAGGATTAGAGATGGGGAGCGATGGATTGGTTTAAGACTCGTGTCGATAACATCCGGGGCACCGAGATGGCCGCGATTCTGAGAGAAGCGCTGAGAGAGGATTCCGAGATGAATGCCGTCGTTGTTGCCTGGATCTCCTCAGGGACCGTGGCGGAGGAACGGGATCCCTGGGCCCTTGGCCTCGATTCACCCGTCGTCAGTGATGGGCGACAGATGCAGCTGATCCTCCCGATATCATAAGCTTCAACGGGCGGCTCTGCGTTCCTGAGCTCGTGCCCTTCCACGATGTCCACCGGCTCGGTTATCGTCCTCCGCTCCAACGGAGCCGCCGATCAATACGACCAGATCACCATCAATCACCTGGAAAATCTCTTGTCATGGTACTCATGCCGGCGTGCGTGAACGTCGCCAGTTTCTATGTTCTGCCGGGCAAGTGAGCAGATCATTTATTATCCACTTTGCATCTGATTTCAGGCTCAGGTACCCGGCAGCCCGAGAGATGACAAGCGCCGGAGGGCTGGCAGCCTTGCCAGATAACTGTCACTTGCAGAATGTCAGGCCATCAACTTGGTGCGTTCAACTCCCGCAGAAAATGTTTTTATATTTTTATCTCTCGAGTTCCCTAGCTGTTGATAGCCCCCTCCATGCCATTGCCGTCTGCTGCTTTTATCGGGCGAGAAGTTTTACGGAAAATGCGTTAGGCGCCATTGAAGAAAGTGGTTTTGGTCCGACGACTGATAATCCGCACCGCCACCAGGAACAGAGGAAGGATCTGAACCACTTCCACGGTCGACGACAGTCCCCAGCGTCAACTAACCCGAGAAAACGGGCCCTAAAAAGTCGCCGCACCATCGCCTCAGAATCAGTCGTGTACTCCTATTCGACCACCTTTGCGATCTCCTCACGCTCGTTCACGGGGAAAAACTCGAATCCAGTAACCTCAATCACCCGAACAACGTCATCCAGACTCGGTCCAAATGCCATACCGGACGAGGCCTACAACGGCGACCCTAAGTTTATCCTGGCGCCGCCGTGGTCTAGGAGAGAGTAAACGTGATTGGTGGTGTTGATCACGTTGGGTAGGGTGTTAGTGAAGAACAGGGTGACAGCGTGGGTTCAGCCAGAGAACCCATTGGAGGGTAACGTGTCTGAGGGTCGTGGGACCGCCTCCGAACGCGAATCCGCCATGAACATTGATCGCCAGCGAGACCACCAGTGGATAAAAGAATGCAATCTATATTAGTCCACCTCCTGCGTTATTTGGGAAGAGAATAGGAAGTTGAATGCGAGGTTCGAATAGTGTGAACGCTCGTCCGCCGCAGTGCCGAGTCCTAAGGAGACAAATAAACACCGTGAAAACTGAAAGCAGACAGCTGATGAGGGAACGAATCGACCTGGATCACGGCTAACATGCTGCCCGAAACCACGGCATTCATCTCGATGGCCCTCCCGTCCGGCTTCGCATATCCGATCTCTCTCGCAACCTGTTTGGCGGCCACGGCTCTCCAAATCCAAGTATGAAGAGCGGTGCGCAGCTCCCATGTGGGGGATTCATGCCCTTCTCGTACGGTTCGTGCACGGTCACGGCGGTGGGAGTGCTAAGGACGGCACTATCCCTTCCAGGATAAACCGGGTTTGCAGCAGCTTGAGGGGGACGAGAGCGATGGGGGCAAGAAAACGTGTTCAAGCAGCGTACCTAGACTCATGACCAGGGAGTGGCCGGTCGAATGCATCGAACTAAGCGAAGGCAAGCTGATCCTCAAGTCACGCTCGTATCAGGGCGTCCCTGCCGGAAGACGTTGGCGGACTGCATCACACTTAAAACTGTCCAATATCAGGGGGAAGGACGCTGTGATACGGAACCACTCACGGCCGGTGTCTGCACGAAAACGAAAAGGAGAGAAGAAATCGACGGAGGTCCAATAGAGAATCGAAGAGAATTCATTCGGCGCCTACGTATAACTCCCACGAGTCCAATCATCCACTATCGTACCGCCACCTGCGTTGATCCAACACCGACATGAACATCCAAGAGCCGTTCTCTAAACTGAAGAAGAAACTCAAGCACAAATTGGCGGGGGGAAGACAGAAATCAGATGGGATAGGGATCGGTTCAGACGGGGAGAGAGCCGATCCAACGAGTTCGCTTCCGCGACCAGAGTCTCGTGTCGCAGTGGGCGGTGGTCGGGCGGGTCGACCTCCTCAACCAGATGACCCAGGATCTGAGCCAGCAGGTGAAAGCGGAACCTATCGAAAAGAGAGAGACGTCAAAAGAGGGGAGCTCACCCAGAGGTATTCGCATCTTCCCCCAGACATCGAGGTTGGGGTAGGAAGTGGGAGTGGACCCGGCAGAGAAGGAGACAGTGCCGATGGAGAGAGAGTCGAGCAGCGTCATTCTTCTCCATCCGCTACCCTGCATAGTGAGAAACCTGACAGTACGTGGATATAGCCGTCCCCGTCTTTGTCTCTGACCATTCCTCCAGATGGAGAAACCTCTGTCATTCCTGATCACGTATCAGTAGTTCTTCGTACCGGTGGGGGCGGTGAGCCGACCGCTACCGCGGATAAAAATAAATCGAGCTGGAAGTCCACCGCATCTACCACTGCCAAATTCTTCCTCCGCGGGGCGAGAGACTCTGCAGATGCCTTCCCCCCACTCAAATCCGTCGCCGGCGGTCTTTACTTTATCCTGGAAAATTGCGAGGTATGGCTGTCCCTCACACGTTATCTATAGCGCTGACGGGTACTCCAGCGAACGAAGGCAAACGAACAAGCGATTGAATCGTTGGCACCCCGGGTCAAAGCGCTTGCTGACCTACTCTGTACACCTACCTCTGAGGATGACATCGAGGAGGAATCGAGGAGAGAGACCCTGGAACGGTAAGATCATCCTCCGAACTGAGTCCTGAGTCTGACACATGATGGTTGGTAGCAAACTGGGGGATGTTGCTCAGGATCTAACCCGACTGGCAGAGCAAGGGATGGTTGACGGATTTTTTAACAATGTCAAGAATGCCGATAAACTTGGCGGTCTAGTGGAGGACATTCGTGACATGATAATGGAATATCAGGTTCGTTTGTCAAGCCACGCGTCTCTACCGTGTCTAATGTTTACACTAGACCTCTCTGCAACAAGCTACCTACAAGAGGAGTTGCCAGCTCATCGTGAGTCTCACCCTCCCACCTTATCCTCACGGACTATAACTGGCGAACAGGAATCAGCGGACCTCGCCGTTCTTGACAGGATGTACCACACAGCGGATGCTAGTTACCGCTGCGGGAACAGGCAGGGGTGCCTTCGAGGAACGAGGAAGGGAGTCCTCTTGGAGATTGAACGCTGGTTAACGGGGGAACAAGACAAGCGGGTTTTCTGGCTGAATGGCCTTGCCGGGACCGGAAAATCAACCATCGCCCAAACGTTCGCAGAGACAACGTTTGCGGACGGAAAGCTCGGGGCCAGCTTCTTCTGCTCGCGAGACTTCGAGAGCCGGAGCAACCTTCAGGCAATTTTCCCAACCCTTGCCTTCCAGCTCGCCTATCAATATCCAGCATTCCGACAGAAGTTACTCCAGGCCTTGAAGGCAAGCCCTGATGTCGGACGGGAGTCTCTGCTCGCAGATGGAAAAACTTATTGTCGGTCCTCTCGAAGCCACCCGCATTCCGACCCTCATCATTATCGACGCCCTTGACGAGTGCAAAGATGAAGAACCTGCATCCGCAATCCTGTCAATACTCTCTCGCTATGTGAACAAGATACCCCATGTCAAGTTCTTCATTACTGGACGACCCGAAGCCCGAATTCGCTCTGGGTTCCGCTTGAGGTCACTTCTCCCCATCACAGAGGTCTTCAAGCTCCATGAGGTCAAACCAGAAATGGTGGACAGAGATATAAAGCTGTTCTTTCAAACTCAGTTGACTGACCTCACTGAAAACCGAAGTGACTGTGATTCTACAGAGGATTGGCCAAGCTTGTCTGATATCAAAATTCTGTGCAAGAAGGCTGCTGGTTTTTTTGTTTATGCCTCAACAGTTGTCAAGTTTATTGCTTCAGAAAACAATCCACCCATGAAGAGGCTTGCTCTCATCACCTCACTTCCACAAAGTACTGTTGAAGAGGGAAGGTCTGGAGTTGACCAGCTGTACACCAAGGTTCTTGAGCAAGGATTCACCAACACCCACACAGATGACAGTCAATACCACTCCTGTTTTCAGGCTGTAGTAGGGACAGTTGTACTCATCTTCAACCCCATTTCAATCAAGGGGTTTTCAGAACTCCTGAGATATGATATGTCAGATATCCGCAGCACCATACGATCCCTCCATTCCCTCCTCCTTGTCCCAGATAATATGGAAAATCCAATTTGTACCTTCCACAAGTCATTTCCTGACTTCCTCACAGACCCAGAGCGATGCAAAGACAAAAGGTTCCTTGTGGAGCCTGCAGTCCATCATACAAAAATTCTATTCTCATGTCTTAACCTGATGAAGGAAAGGTTAAGGAAGAATATTTGCAACCTGGATGACCACACTGTTCTTAGTGAAATTGAAGATCTCTCCACTCATTGCAAGAAACACATTGGGGATGCCCTTGAATATGCATGTTGCTTCTGGACAAAGCACCTTCTGAAGATCCCTGGTAGTAATTCCTGTATCAAGGAAGTGCAAAAGGCAATTGACCAGTTCTTTACAATGTGTTTGCCATATTGGATTGAGGTCCTTGCACTTACAAGGAATCTTGGAACTGGGGTCCATGCTATAAATGATGTTGAGCAATGGTGTGCTTTGGTGAGTCTTATACAGAACTATTTACTTAGACCTGTGATGACATTTATTTAGACAGGAGTTGTGTGTCAGTGGACAACTGATAGCCAGAGACTCATCTTAGAACATCTTGACCTGATCTGTGACTTACCCTCCTATATCTATCACTTTGCCCTCCCAATTTGCCCTCCATCATCATGGCTCCATCAGTACTACAGTGCGGAGTTCTCACAAGAGATCAAGGTGGTTAAGGGGGTCTCAGCTGGATGGGGAGCCTGTTTCCGCACAATTTTATTAGACAAGTCCCCAGAGGTCCTCACATGCTGGAAGGATACTATCGCAGTTGGTTTAGAATTTGGTTCCATCATTGTTCTCAGTGCCATTACAGGCATACAGATGGCCATTCTTTCTGGGCACACTGGTTATGTGGGAACTCTTGTCTTCTCACCAGATGGGATGTCACTTGTATCTGGGAGTTTGGATAACACCATTAAACTCTGGGATATGCAGACTGGTGGAGTTGTAAAGACCTTCCAGGGTCATACAGACTTAATTCTTTCTGTCTCCATTTCAGCAGACTGCACCACAATTGCTTCAGGATCTGGGGATAAGACAATTCGCTTGTGGAATATTCAGACAGGGGGGTGCAATCACATTATAGAGCAAAACTTTATTGCGGACTATGTTTGCTTCTCTCCCTTGGACCCTAAACATCTCATGTCTATATCTGGTGGCAAGATCTGGCAGTGGGACACTAGTGGTGAACAAATTGCACCTGAATATAATGGTTCTCATATTATTTTTTCCTTGGATGGTACCCAGTCTGTTGTGTGCGATGGGTCAGCTGTTGAGGTTCAAGACTCTGATTCCAAAGAAATTGTGGCTAGATTCCACATACCAAAACCCAAGAAAGTCAGATACTGTTGTCTCTCCCCTGATAATAGGGTTATTGCAGTGACTGCTGGTATTACTACCTACATCTGGGATATCACCAGCTCAGACCCTCACCTCCTTGAAACCTTCATTGGCCATACTTTGTTCATTAACTCCCTTGCATTTTCTTCTCCCTCCTCCCTTATCTCAGCATCTTGTGATAGCTCAATCAAGTTCTGGCAGATTGGTACCTCATCTGCAGACCCAGTTCTAACTGATCCAGGGTCTACACCACTTGATTCAGCTCCAACCAAGTCTATCACTCTGCAGGCAAAAGATGGTATTGCCATTTCAAGTCATTCAGATGGAGTGGTGAGGATCTGGGACCTCTCAACTGGCCTCTGCAAGGTATCATTCCAAACCCCAGTCAAAAACCCCTACCAGATGGATACCCTTTTGACCAATGACAGACTGATCTCTGTTTGGTGTACAGATGAGAAAATCTGCATCTGGGATACTGGGAAAGGAGAACTCCTCAGAACAATAGATACACCTGGAGATGATGTTAGGGACCTCAGGATATCAGGGGATGGGTCTAAGGTTTTCTGCTTATATAAGTACTCTATTCAAGCCTGGTCTATCTGGACAGGAGAGGTTCTAGGGAAAGTGATAGATATATTTGGTCTATCAATAGATCCATTCTTGACCATTGATGGCCTAAGAGTCTGGGTTTCTCTCCCCTCCTCCTCAAGATTAATCATGGGATTGGACTTTGGCACCTTAGGCCAATCTCCTGATGAGCTACCAAACAGGTCCTGGAATGGGCCCCACCTTGATTTTGTTGATGGCATCAGGGAGCAGAGGTCATTTCTACCTGGGATCCAGGATACAGTTACTGGAAAGGTAGTTTTCCAACTGCCTGGGAGACTTGAAAGGCCATCAGATGCACAGTGGGATGGTCAGTATCTGGTTGCTGGTTATGACTCTGGAGAGGTGCTGATTCTGGAGTGTAATTGTGTACTTCATTAGGGATCTATAGTTTGTATGTTCTGTCTACTCATTCGTGTAATTCTATATCTCAGATCAATAAAAAAACTTACAATCTGTGTCATACAACCAAACACCAAAGTATTTAATCTATACAATCCTGCAGGACACTTGAGATCCTTACAGTTCCCAGGCTCTGGGGTTTTTTCTATCATTTGGAGGCCAATGAGGAGTTGAGGAGTGACAATGTTATTTTCCTACTGTGTATGGCCCAACAAACAACGAGAGATGGATATCATCTTCGCCCCACCCTGAAGACTGACCCCCATGCTCCTCCATTTCCTCTCTTTATCCTTTCTGTTCCGTGCAGGAAGTGGACATTGGGTTGCCAGGGGACAAGGTCCCCTGAGAGCCTTCTAAATCCGAATCATCCGAAGCCTGTCTTCAGAAAGTGGGGATCTACCCAGCGCGAGCTCGATCAAGGAGACTCCGAGCAACCAGACATCCGACTTGACGGTATACTGGGCCCCTTGAATGCGTTCGGGCTATACACTACGGTCAACACGCCAACAGTTAGCCACCCTCGCGAAGAATGCCCAAAGGGTAGCAGGACTCACGCTCATATAACTCGACGCGCTGACGAAAGTGTCAGCAATCGAATTGATCAACTACTCTGACACTCCGAGGTCACGAACCTTGATTCGTCCCTTGGAGTCAAAGGTATTGATGGGGCTCGATACTTGTGGAGTCGTAGAATCACGGAAAGTGAGGAACATGTGTCAGCAAATCACTTCAACAGCAAACGTTCATTCTCGGTCGCGACGCGGGGAAGATCACACCAAGCGCGGTGGTCGGGGAGCTCACCTCTAAACGATACGACGTGCATCGTACCGGTACGCCAACCCCTCCAAGACGGTCAACGAGACCCTCCCCGTGACATCGGTATCGGTGGATTCGGTTTGCTTGTAAATCCCGGGGGGTGGGCTCCTGGACGGGAAATAGCTCTGCATGGCCTCTGCCGTCGAGTTGGCCGGTGATCCAAAGGTCTGCGGTCAGTGGCCGGACGGAAGGAAAACCCGATGGAGTCGTTCCCGGGCCGGCAACAGCCGGTGTATGAGCGGTCCTGATAAGGAAATGCGAAAATCACCCCCTTCACTTCGAGTCAGGTCATCTGGCCGGATCCGTGTGTGCGGTCATGAGCATACGTATACATCGTCAAGACGTCATCCAGGGACCCGAAGACGATATCGATTCCGGGTCTTGTTTGTCCTCTTCCGACGAAGATGAAGATCAAAACGATCCTAAAACTTGGGACGATTGGATCTCGGATTCCCAAGAGAACAGAGCGTGTTATTCACTCTTCGAAGACAAGAAACTTGCTTCTGTCTTGAAGACTATAGATTATGACGAACAGACGCACAAGTTCAACCTGGATCGTGTCTCTAACAAGCTTGGTGAGCCCACTCCATCTTCGATTCAAACTCCTTTGGTGGGTCCCACTAAAGTTGAAGATATCCTTTACTAGCTCTCGACTTCCACCAACGCGCCAGACTTATCAACTACATTCGCAAGCAGGTCGTGCTTTTGTCACCCTTCCATCCACAACGTCGTGTGGCTCACAACTTGTCGTAGAAACCCCCTCCCACCGACCTTCTTTCCCTGACGGGGGCAGAACCTTTCTTCACCGACGATCAGTACCTCATACCCGCAATCGAGGACGATCCTCTTCTCCGTGAGTAGGCCGCCGAATAAACCAAGTTCGACGTCACCGGATACTCAGCCTCCACTTCGATGTGCGTAGAATCTCAATCAGGCAGCTGGTCCGATGAGGAGGACATCGGCACCTCTTCCGGAGCAGCCCCTAAAGACCTGGAGTCCGCTCTTCATCGGATAAAAGCCCTCGAGGCAAACCTCGGGAAAGCAAAGCAGGCCTTGGTTGACTATCGGGAATTCGTAACCAAGAGCCTGGATGTTGAGAAACTCGCAGACGCTGTCGCATCCTCCTCCACAGAGGACTCCGCCGTTCCCAAAAAAGACGATGATTCTCACTACTTCACAAGCTACGGATCCAACGGTACTTGGAATCTCCTCACCCGCGATCCGAGGAGACTGATCGTTTGGCCGTAGATATTCACGCCACGATGCTTACCGACAAAGTGCGCACCTCGAGTTACGCATCATTCATCCTCGGGACACCGACCGTATTTAATGACGCTGTCGTTCTTGACGTCGGCTGTGGAACCGGTATACTTTCGATGTTTGCGGCTCGTTCCGGTGCAAAACGGGTCTACGCCGTCGAGGCGAGCGATATCGTAAAACGAGCGGAGACGATAATAAAAGATAACGGTCACGACGATGTCATCACGTGCGTTTCCTCTGCGT
>Ga0307517_10005878_pt1 | contig 18319 bp, 14 predicted proteins | sample 23_EM_MG_FD_194515 | JGI IMG/M metagenome (GOLD analysis project Ga0307517, IMG submission 194515) | Populus trichocarpa ectomycorrhiza microbial communities from riparian zone in the Pacific Northwest, United States - 23_EM | ecosystem: Host-associated > Plants > Roots > Unclassified | place... | reverse complement strand
ATGGAGATTCACTTAATCTCTTTCGTTTATTGAACGGGCCTGGTGCAAATACTGCTAAGAACATCGCAACAGTTCGCCAATTCATATACGAAAGTGGTTATACGTTAACACCGGATATATGTGCCAAGATCTGCACTAAACTACTCAGAGTCAGATTTGCTGTCAGCCAAGAAATAACGTAAGTCCTTTCATACTTCGGTTTTGGTTGATTTACGAGCACTCAGTAATGAACCAACTCAAAGTTCCACTATCAACCTTGTGCTTATTTTGAATTTCTTCCGATTCGTAATTGTGCCTCTGCTCAAAGATGCAAGCGCGTCTCGGGACCTCTGTAAGCAACTGAAGATTGCCAAAGATCACGTTTACGCCGCGTGCGATCCATCCATCGGCTGGATGGAAGAGAATGTGACTAGGACTTGGCTGGAAGTGGATGCCTATGTCTTGGTGGGTTACAATGGTCACTCGAGGAGCTTTTTGTGTTCTAATTTACATCAAGAGAACCACATCGTCTGCAGACTGCGGTGCATCCTCTGCCAATGTCAAACTTCGCCATTGAACCGTTCTATTGTCTGAAAGTAGGTCCTTCAAGGGCAGGTCCAACATGTTTGCAATCTGAGTGGATAATGCCGTGAGAGTCGCGGAAACCTGCAGAAAGCTCTTTTTGGAATATACAATATGGGAGTCACCTAATGTGAAACGGATGGAAGACAAAGTGGCAAGTTCGAGGCCATCTTGTCGAAACTTTTGTACTAAGTTTTGGAGTCACATATGTTCGGTGGTGAGGCTCAGTAAAAAATGGAAGTCGCTGTGAAGTCAATGAGCAGTCAACGAAAAGTCGTCCAGAGCTTGAACAAGCAAACGACTTCAGGACGACTTCAGGATGACTTCGTGCAGTCCACAACGACGACTGGTCGGAGTTTGTCAAATGGACATTTTGTTGGTAAGCATCAGTAAAAATAGAGTAAATGAAGTTACAGTACCCTTTTAGTGTGTGGCAGCAGGGGCGCCACCAAGTATATTTCTTTTGAGGCCATACTTAATATTCATGTTTCGGAACCTGAACCTGAAATTCAAGTTGTCACAGAATAGGATTATATAATCAGAAAATCTGGGAAGGGATTCCGACAGAATGACTGCTTCCAACGACTTCAATCAGTCATTCCCAAGTCCTTCCGGACTGCACGAAGTCGACACAAAGTCATCGAACAATTTTGACTTTTTACTGAGCCGGTGAGGTGTCGAAGCAGTTCAGTCGCAACCATTCCGGTCATTACAGACAACTTGTAAGGCGTTAGTTATTTCAAGGAGTGGATCACGGAAACATCAACTTTTCCCCAGCGGCGGAGTTCTTTACTCATTTCATAAGCAGAACTCCCGATCCCTCTAGACATCTAACTAATGAATTCCTCCCGTTTTGGCGCACATCCGAATTCCAAACGCACTGGTATTGCGTCTGCTACTCGTTTTCGTCATTACTTACAGCCCGACATTGTTTGCCCATATGAATAAGATCGGCAACGCCATGAATTTGGAGCAGACTGCTCATACGCTTATGCTGATATGGGGGATCGAGGCAAAGGAAGAGGGTGGAGCGATTTCGTCACTACGACTCGTCGTTGAAATTAATTTGAGAGCCTCAAACTCCCAAACCCGACCTCTATCATGAATAAGATGCATGGTAATAGTATACGCAGCGAGGCATTTGATGGCTGCACGGTTTTGGTTTTCCCTGAAAGAGAAGCTCGGACGGAGAAAACAGGTAAAAGGACTCGCTTTAGATCGCAGGCTAGTCAAGTGCTCCAGGTCATGCCCCAGCCAATCTTGCGGACAATAGTATATCCTTTTTCTGGCTCCTGAAGTTACTAAGTCACAACGCACACGAGGAAGACTCTAGAGTCTATGAACGGATCCAACGCATCAGGCACAGAACCGCATGGTAGAATATGTTACTTGTATGCAATACGAGGTCCGTAGCAGTCCTTTTCGACCCATACAAAACTGCTGCTTTCCATCATTTCCAGGTCTCGATGCTGTCTTCAATAGTGCCTGTTTCTGACATTGAATCTGAATTCGAATGGTCTTCCATATCCTAAACATATAAATATGGGAGTAACCGTTAGTGCAGAACTGAGGTTAGTACTACATCGTGATGCGACTTACCATTGGGATTGGCGTCCTCTCTCGCAGCCGGTCAATATTAAGGATGACAATATCTCCATTGGCTATCGTGATGGCAAGGTGAGGACCTTGCCAAGCCATTTGAGGATGAAGATCTGGAAGTCGACATTCAGGTGGCAACCAGCACAATTTTCTTTCCCATGCGAAATCGATTTCCAATAGCCATTCGTCACGAATTTGGAGTAGTCTCAGGGCTGTACCGTCCTCACTCTGTCCACAGCCAATCGTGGGACCAATATCCAGCTCATCTATTACTTCTAGCGTAGCTGCATCCAGGACCAGGCAGGAGGTCTCCTCGATACAGAATATCGAGTGATTTTCAGATGAGAAATTGAGACGCGGATAATGCAGTCCGTGGGGACTTGCAGATATGATCAGAGAGCCATCGCGAACATCCCGTACACATAACTCCATCTCAAATGTGAACGATAAAAGCTTGGTAGCATCGTTTGAGAATGCAAAAGTTAAGACCTGTCCTGGAAACCGAAAGGTTCTCTTCATTGACTTGTCACCCGTTTTCCACAACCAAAGCTCCATGTTCCCAGGAACATGATCCGACGCGATGAATGACCCATCTGCAGACAAAACTACTCTACCATTGCATTCGCCTTCGTCCCCACGTCCTTCGGCTGTCATCGTGGTTTCTTCGAACAATAGCTGGAATTGAACGGCATCCCAAATGTGGATTTTCTTCGTTGTACAGTCTGGGGTCCATCCCTCTGCGACGGCTGTCACAATAATGTTACCATCTAATGAAATGGCAAAGTCCGCAATTGGATAGCGCTCTTGTATCCTGAAAGGTGACTGAGCGTTGTCCAAGCAATCCCTGATGGAGATCTGTGTAGACCCTTGATAGGTCTGAACAATCCGATGGCCGCTCCGCGCTAACAAAATTTGCCACCCAAACTCTCCGCCATTCGCCCATCCCTCTGCCATGTCCATGGATTGCTCATGGTGGGCGGTAGAGACCATCAGGTCCCATAACCGTAAAGTTCGATCATTCGACGTGGAAACAAGGGTCGTGTTATCAGGTGAGAAGGCCAGGGTTCGGACTTCGAGATTGTGCCCTGTGAGGAAGTGTGTGCGGCGGAAATTCCTGACGTCCTGAACGATAATAGTCGATTGGGCCGCCCATGCCATGCTCATACAGTCCGGGGATACAACGAAAGTCGAGACTCGAGCCGCAAGATCAACCCTCTTGAGCATGGATCGATCAGTGGTGTCCCAAAGGATGATTTTCCCATCATATGACCCCGATAGAAGTTGACGATCTACTGACAGAAATGCTAAGCCTGTCACTGTATCAGTATGGCCAACAAGACACCCCTTCAAGAGGCCAGATTTCCATTCCCAGAGGTGAATGTCGGTCTTGGAGGCGTTCAAGGCAATCACAGAGCCATCGGAAGAGAGAGCGATATACATCTCACGAAGCCTATCATCGGTGGCGTATGTGGATTGGAGTTTACCACTGATCGAATCCCATATGCAGCAAACCCCAAAGTAATCCCCAACAATAAGGTGGACGTCGTCAGAAAATAAGGCTGATGTAATTGCACTGCTGTGTCTAAAATCCTGGAGCAATACTCCTGTGCTGGTGTCCCATATAAGGATAGCTCCGTCGGAGGAGCCAGAACAGAGGCGGTCTCCATCGGGAGCAACAGCAAGGGTCGTTACATTTCCATGATCCGTCTCAATTGCACGCAATTCCCCTCCACTTGTCGCATTCCAAATGTTGATAACACCACTGCGGGAGCCTGAGACAAGAAAATGACCATCTGGTGAAAAAGCAACAGGTCCGACTTCGAGGTTTCCAGGGTCGATGACGCACATACATGGGTCCCAGGTCGATGCACTTTGTATCACGAAGGAAAGATCGGCTTCATCTCCGTACTGATCCCTCAGTGCACAGGACGGTGAAAAAGGGAGTCCAGTGGAATATATGTGGTGTTCTCCTTCGCGAACACTTTCCAAAAATCTGACGGAAAAACGTACACCATCATAAAGGAGTTGCCGCACGAGAGAAGATGGCTCGGGGGTTTGCTGTTAAGGATGCGTGTTAATGAGTTGCTTTAGTTGCAACAAAACAGCGAGTCATTGGCACCCACCGAATACCAATTGTTGACTACCCTAAGGTAGGAAGCTGCTTCATCAAACCGCCGCAAAAGACTGAGAATCTCGAACCACACCAGCATTTTCGATTTACAGAAAGACTCTACAAGAGAAGCCAAACTTGCATCACTTGAGGGAGCATACGAAATGTGCGCAGAAAAGTGAATGCATGCGTAGTGGAGATGAGGAGGGAACATGACAGGTGGGTGGTCGCCACTTGATAACAAGTTGCACATGTCGCGGTTTAAAAGCTTCATCAAGACCTGCAGGCAATGAACAGCCAACTTTGCATGGCCCTGTGCCTCGGAGACGAAAAAGCGCTCGCTGGTGCACCGCAGAGATGATGTAAGGAAATCAGGAAATGAAGGATGAAAGATACGAATTGGGCTGTTTTCAGCATCTGGAACAAGTAGGACAGAATGCAAACGAAGCAGACAGCGGCGTACTGTCCCTGGTTTGAGCTGTAGCAATAATTCAAGAGATGTAGATGTCATAGGGTCTTGGAGGAAAACAATACTTCCAACCACGTTCTTGAACCGTAGGGAGAGCTCGTCGTCGTGATCCTCGGATAGTGCGTGCTGCAAAACCTGTAAATAGAGGGTATCAACCTCAGCGTAGCGCGATGTGTGGGCGTGCGCATTGTTGACAGTATGCTTCTCGCGTATTAACACCCGTAGCTGACGGTGGGGATCTGCCCAGTGTTTGTCTGCCACGAATTTTATCACTGTAGCCGCGTAGATGAACAATACATCAGCCCGTTTGACCAGAACTCCCAGTTCGTAAGGAGTGGGCCACGGCGTCGTCAAACCAAATTCTCGAGCCACGTCGTTTAGCCTATGGCGAAGAAACAGCTCGACATCAGCCTGCACGATCGACTTCTCGATGTCATGCAGGATATACGACTGCGATATAAATCGCAAGGCGGGCGACTGGAACTTTGACCGTATATGCAGCTCTGGCCTGCTCGTGATCAGTAATCGGACCTGGCGATTGAGTTTGCGGATCTCGGCAGCCCAAAGAATCAGGATTTCTTCTGCCCCTGATTCGGGAAAGCATTCATCGAGAGCATCTATGATGATTACCATGAACTGAGTGTTGCCCCAGCTTCCGCATTCTTGGAGTGGCGTTATGATCAACTGTTCGATCTGTTGGCGTATGACTGAGCGTCCCACGTCCGGGTTATTGTCAAGTGCGCTGACTACGTGCTTCCTGTATTCAGGGTTGAATAGGGCCATTTGAAAAGCTAGTGTCGGGAACAGGAGAAGGGAGTTGCGTCGGTCGGTCTCATCGCGCGAGAAGAAAAAACTTGCGCCCAGCCTATGCAAACCATCCTCGTGCTCAGCGACCGTTTGTGCAATCGTGGATTTCCCGATGCCTGCCAGACCACAGAGCCAAAAGATAGGGGGGTGGTTCGGGTCGATATGCTCGATCCATTTATAAATCTCTTCGAGGGTCTTCTCTCTGGTCCCTTGGAAACAACGTGCAGCATTGTTGCGAGATCCAGAATCATGACGAGCGTCTGCTCTAGGAAGGCCTTTGATTTGATCAAGGTGCACTTAAAGGGAGGACTTGAGCAACTTCGACGTGACAAAGAAGGTGATTACTTTTCTTCAGTGTGTCGAGCCCACTTTCCTGTAGGACCGGACCAGCAGAGGTTAGAAAATTTTCGACTGTGGGTATAAACTGCTACACACTGCGAATCCCCTCGTCATCATGAGATTACCATCTACTCTGGCAAATCCAGCAGTTATTTCGCGATGAACGCTCTCTGTCCTGATGTCCATGAGCGTGGCAGCAGCCGTCTATAGGAAAGTAGTTATGACGATCGTATCGACAAGGTGAACTTGTGGAAATAAACCAGATATGTCTGAATTGCGCGATCCAATTCCCGGTTCATCGCTTGAATAACATTCCCGTCATCGATATTGTGGAAGAATCTCCGGATGCGCCCTTGAGAGAGATGTTTGTTGCACCTTGAAGTTATTCGGTCAATGCTCCTAGCGCAGTTGTTCGTCAGTTTTGGGGGAATTATGAAGCGGGAATGAAATTCTGACCCTGTCAAGGACTCGACTCGATCAGATAGCGATTGGGTGACGGTACCGCCGTTCTGCAAAGCACTTTCCCTAAGCGGTTCTGTGATGCTAAGGTGTATACGATCCAGGACTCTGATGAGGTCCTCAGTGTCATTTCTGTTTCCTTGAACGTTCTGACAACATTTTAACAATAGGTCATGACAGTGAGTTAAAACAACATACCCGAATTGCAGTAATAACTGAGAGAAGGCCTGCCAAAGACGCTTTCAAGCCCGGGATGGGAAGTCCATCAACGGAGTCCTTCAAGATTGTGAGCGTGGCCTGCAAAGTAATCAAGGTTTCCGCTCCTAGTCCAGGACCTCCATCCACAAGTCCTTTCTTGAAGGCCTTAGGCATAAACCGGGACATTTTACAATGAGCCACGAAAAGGTGATCAACATGAGATCGGTCCGGCTTGCCAGCTTCGGCTATGGTTGGCTGTGTTTGTTACTCTCTGTCAAACTGATTCCTGATTTATGTAGGTTAATGCTGGCCGTCATGTCCGTCCGATTCCTGAGGACATGCTGGATCACTACTGTGAGAGTTCACGTGGCTCGGTGGATTCGAAAGGTTGGGGCTGACCAAAACTTCCAGGTCGGCATCCGAGAGACAACTCAGTATCTTCTACTCTTGATCCAACGCTTGCAATGGACTTTTTTTCTTTGCTTTCGTCAAGGAATGCACAGGTTATTCACTGTTTCCTGGCACCCCTTTCGGTCATTCCTTGCTTTCGCCGTGTCTCTGAACACACAGACTGCATCATATGGCATATCCCACCATTGAAAGAGCTCTAATAAAGCCCAAGGTTATTTATGTATGTGTCAATTTGCAATATAATCATCCGAATTAATCACTGATTCGGTGAGTTAGGAATCTTGTCGTGTTGCTTTATGTGGTTATACTACAGCCAGCGTGTGCCAGAACTTTGTGTTGTCTCACAAATTTGTTTCTTGAAACTCTCCTTTCGCAATGATGGACCGTTGGAGTTCCGTCTGAAGACATTGATCAGTAAAGCTCCCCGGAGGCTAACATCCGAGTCCGTCGATGACTTTACCGACAGGCAATATGAAATAATCCATAAGCTTGGATGCAAGAGACCTACAGTCTGTCTGAGTCCATTTCCGTCTGTATTTCCCTAATATACACTGCAGTGCACAGCGCAATGTATTCCCCATACTTAAGGTAGATTCCTACCGCTCATATTAAATACTAAATGACGACACATAACGCAACCCACTTCTAGTGGCCACTTCCAATTCCTCAACTCAATCGTCTTCGGACTTCGGACTCTAGACCCATTTGTTTGTTCCACCATTGGAAACAAAATAAGTACTCCATGAAACAAGGCCCGAAGTTAAATGTCTATACAAACATTTGGTAAGTCGTTTCAAATTCTTGCCGCCCAGTAATTGAGTTGCTCGAAAAAGACCGCCTCGTGACGAGTTGTGCTGGTCATTGTAAACCGACAATATGGCTCCGTGGCTGACGCCGTCTCTTGATACGAAAGTTAAACATCCATCCCGAGGTGTATTACAATTTGGTTCTCAAATCCAAGTCACATGTACGTAGTCTAACTTAATAAAAGCCCCGCCGTCTTGGACCAATCGATATCGTAAAATCTTTTATCCTCTCAACAGATATCAGATGCCTTCTAAAATCAAAGTTCGTTTCCACTACCGTAGGCCCTTGTGCATGCTAATGCCAGTACGCTATTTCCAGTATTTCAGAGGCGGCGAATACTCTCCCGCTGGGGGGAATGTCACCAAGTTAAAGGACAACTTGACTATCAGTGAATTAGACAAGCAACCCCAGCCCGACGTGGAAAATCGTTTATCACCCTTAATCTATATTATCGAGAAAGGCAATCCGATCATTTCTGTTACGCAGGGTCCCTCGACCAGCTACGTTATCGAAGGTGGGTGTATTGTTGAATGTTAGTATCATAAACTCAACTGATGCTCTTGACATTAAAGGCGAGGGTACAGTGGAGGATTTAGACAATCCCGGCGAAATAATACATTTGACTGCAGGAGACGTCATCCTCTCGGAAAATGGTACCAAACGCAGATTCTCCACCAACTCGAGGCTTAAAGGCAAGTTACCCGGTAGAATTCTCCCAGCAGTAATAATTGAATCCTTACTGTAAATAGGCTTTGTGGCCATGTATATTCCAGGACATATGACACTCGCCAACTTGGTTGACTGAAATGTGGTGGACGTCAGGTTGGAATCCCTGAGGCCTTGCCAATATGATCTTTATTATCTTTCCTCATCTGCGGTGCCAAAAAATTGATTTGTAATTAGTTGATATTGTATCAGTAAAGTTATTATGAAGTCATAGTGTCTAGTTCATATAAACCATCTCGAGTCACTAGAGTGTAATATTGTCCGTACTCCCAGAAGAAAGACGCGCTCCGGTTCAGTGAGGCTGGCCAATTCATTAAAGTTGTCCTCATCTCTCGCATCCTGCGCCTGATCCAAGATCTCCTCTACATCTTTTTTACGGAAAATACCTAGAAGATGATTGCGGCTTGGCGAGCACCACATCCAAAATGGCCCAACAGCCGCAAAGAGGATGACATTACTGTTCGCCTTGGTAGGTCTTTTCATAGCAATAAAGGCCTGCCTTGCTGCCTGGAAGGCAGCCTTTCGAAGAGTTTTCGACAGTGTTTTGTAACCCGCGTCCTTTACAGTCAAGCCTTGCGCGACGAGTGCGCGAGAAATCGACCGTTTGAGTTCAGCACATATGAGGCCCACCCACGTCATGGCCCATATTAGCTATAAGTCCGAAAATCGATATTGTTGTCCACAAGGTATCGGATGACGGAAACATCTGTTCCCTTGTGCTTCGAGCTGGTCACAGTGCTCTCAGCATCAACGGAGGCGGCAGCGAGGGAGGGTGGTGCAAGGGGCTGTTCTTGTTGGACGAGCTGGACAATCGCCTCCAGGATTGAGTGAACAACGGGTTTCCAAGGTGCCTCAAGGTTTCAGACGTTCGTAGTGTAGCTCTCCGCGTAGAGCTTGTGGAAGCGGTACAGCCGCTCGTCCGAGTCCTTGATATCGCTGAATGGCTAAGGAATAAATCCTCATCAGTCAATGCAACTGCAACAAAATCGTATACGAACATATGTTGTCTTTGTAGATTTTAGTTCTACACAACGCGATCCAGTAAATGAATGCAAGGAGCGTAATAGAAGGGCGGTGTGACTTCTTATTAATATCAAGGTAGGTCTGTGACGTGACGACGGTAGAGTATATGCGCCTTTTTAATACACATTGACGGTGCGCCAAGGAAATTCAATCAAAATATACAGGCAATGACAAGCGAGACGCCAGGATACACGATGACGAGAATGGTGGATACTTCATGTCAGAAGTGGCAAACAACTATATTGATCACTCACACAATCTAATGAGATTCGAGAATAGCATTGGAATAGCACAGATACCACTCGGGCCTATGTAAAGCTGTTACTCAACACCCTTGTATGCTATCTATTGTTCCTGGTCACCGCAACTCGCGGCGTAACTAGCCAGCTACTTTTCCATCGTGTTACTATAAACCGGGTCTCTGCGGGGATGATTTCGGGGACACCTCAGATACCACAAGGGGCACGCTGCCTCATGCTGTCTATGACTTTTGACCTTGAACAGAGATAGTTTATAGCACCCGGTCCACGTCGCAAAACCACTTGTTACACCGTTACAACAAACCCGATAGACCCAAGGTACCACAAAGCGAGATTATCTGACTCAAACGACGCACCACCGTTATACACCACCTCCAGCCTCGTGTATTCCCTCCATCCCGGCAACTGAGCAAGTGGGATCCGCCACACCTGGGGGTTCAAGTTTACCCCTACAACAAGTGTCTGATCGCCAGCTCTCCATATCCCGAAATGAACGTGTTGCCAGACATGGGATGTGAATGTTGCATGGGGGTCCAAAGCAAAGCTCGTTAAGCTTGGAATGAGTTGCTGGCTGAGAGTGGTTGCTGCTGCTTTTATGTCACTCGAGGTGGGGTCGTTCCAAGGAGTGATTCCTGCAAGATACGGTAAGCCAGCAGTATACACAGTAGATGCACGGAAAAGACCTAATGCACCATGGGTGACGGACAGCAAACTCTGGACCACCCATTCCTTCCCGGTCGGGATCCGGCTCCAATATGAGCTTCCACCAAACGCTTGTGACACCGCCCAAATAGCTTTCGTCTTTTCCCAACCCAAGAATCTCAATCTATCTCCGAATTGATCCACCCTCTTGGAAATATCCTCAAATTCTCCAGTGCAGTTGTCACACCCGCAATCGCCATAATCCGACGTGCATTCCGTGTCCCACACCACCGAATGTGTCGCGTTGATCCCGGTCACGTACGCATCCTGCATTACAATGTCAGTCCCAGTCGTGTACGCTTCGAACTCGTAGTCTTGGCAGTTGAGCACCAATGATACAGGGTGGTAACCATCTATGTCGTAAATCTTGTCGTACGCGAAACTGGTTGCATCGGGCGAATCGCCCCACCCATCCGGTTCATCCGCTGTGTACCAAAGAAGGAGATTTTTACGGTCCTTTATTCTAGACACCTCTTCTGCGACCGCTGACAGGCTCTTGTACGACCTATTGGAGACGGTCGTTTACTACTGCGCATTGTTCACAATTGCAAACAGTCGATCGACGAACCATCGCATATCATAAATCAAATAAAGTCCCAGTTCCTCCATGCGATCAAGCACCAACTCGAGTGCGGTCAAATTCCCAAAAGTGGGGATGGGGTGAACCTAGTTCATGATGTAGTGAGCTGCTTGCACAGGGTCACCCACCCAAACTCACGGTATTTATCCTTCAAAAGAGGGGTTCTGAATCAGCAAATACGACTGTGAAGGTTCTCCCAGGAATGTGAACTTACCCTCTCGCTTTCAGGTTGTCCAATATCGAAAGATCCCTCGCCAAATAATCGTCAAACGAAGTGTAAAATCCGAGGGGGAACACAGGAGTGTATTCGGTGGTATGTCCGATGCTAAATGGCTTGGTCCACAGTCCTCCTGTGCGAGAGTCGAGTTTCGTGATCGAGCCAGAAAGTGGATTCGGTAGGTAGGACAATGAAGCGGTGGTAATATACTTTTGATTCCCAACGTAGGCCGCAGAGCAAGAGACAGTGTATGGCTCTTTGCGGGGCAGAAGTCTGGTTAAGGAGAAAGCAATCTCGAATTTGGTTGCGTTGACAGGAACCATGCTGACGGCCAAAACATTGAGTCCTATCGAGATCGACACAAAAAGGGACCTGGCCTTTGATTCCAGAGTGATTGGCTTTGCACCTCGGACCTGAGTGTGCGTTATGATAGTGTCGATGATGAAACCCGCACTAAAAGCCACGTCCTCTGCAACATAGGGCTTATAGATCGGCGTACAACGCAACGCGAGGAGCACGGAGTCGGATGTGGCGGGGACTGGAAACTGCCCGCCTGGGGGAACGATTGGGGATTCTTTCTTGTAGTTCTTATTGCACCTACATAGATGCCTAAATCAAGCTGTTAGAGGCATACACGCATGAGGTCTGCTCACCACCTCTCCTGTCCTAATGACGAGCCTACAAACCTGGCAACAACCAGAAGAGAAAGAAGGCTCTGAGCATAAATCATCATGCGTCACGTGTACATGAGGCGTTCTTACAGTCGCAGGTATGGTGCGAACCACCATGCACTTCTATAGTCGAGTTTGGACTTAGGTCCCAATTATTGACGCCGGACTTCATCGAAGCTTCATCAAGTATTCAAACGGAGGAACGTTGATTCAATGTTGATTCGGGTCAGGGGCTCTCCTATTTTCATGTATCCGTGGCCCAAATCCTGGTATTCTGGGAACACGTACGTGGGATAAAATTTGATCATGAGCTTTTCGTTTTGCCAGATCACCTTGACTCTACATAACAGTTGGTAGACTCCCAAGGCTAGTGTCAGCCCTGCTAACGACGATGGTATTATTGGTTACACCGAGTAATTCCTGTGCAAACTTCTTCTTTCGGATGCTCTCAATACAAAATCTTACAGCAGGATTCAAAACCATCACCAAAAAAAACACACAGAGCGGACTTGGAGCGTATCAAAATGTTCAACGTTCAACTCCGACACATATGTTTTTGAAGAAGGCATATCGTTTTGGATCCTGCTGTAAAAGTGGCTGTTAAAAAGGTTTGCCTTCGGTTTACCCGCCAGCTTCCAAGACAACCGCTCGCTGCAAGTACACCATGCTCCTTACAACTGCTCTGACGAGTGGTCAGATCACCTTCATTCTCCGTGTCATCATTCAGGCACTCTCATACGGGGGCGTCTTCTTAATTGGACTTATCATATTGGGCAATTCTCCCCGTTCTGCTCACAAGGAAACGCACGATGTCCTCAATCGCGTCGTCGGGCGATCAACGGCCACCTTGAGAACGGCGAAGTGGACGATAAAACGAATTTTCAATAAAGGTGGAGATCCCCTGCCCTCCAAGTCGCTCCTTTGTGCATTCGCTCTTTTCCTCGTCTACGGTTTACTCGCGTCCCTTAGCGATATCGGCTTTCTTGGACTGAACGAATGTACCGTTCCGTATCCCAGTTTCGACACACCCCCAGCTTCAATTCATACAGAAGCAGACGCTCGGGCGCTCGTTGTAAAAAATTTAATCAATGGCACAGATCCTAAACTCATCCAAGCCCATCAATGCGATTCGGCCAGTGACGTCGTCATCGACGTAAATGTCACTGAACGAATATGCTCCCAGTGGCACAACACGACTTACGATGACCCAACGCTTTTCCGCTCTCTCAACCTGACCGACAGCGACGTTCTAATGTACACAACCCTGGGCAAGATCAACAATTCGAGGTCTGATTATTTCGACCTTAACACTTACTTCCTCGGCACCTCCGACCACGTTGTTCTGGAGCCGACGATCCGTAACGGACTGGCAGTTCTGCCACACAAAACAGGGGTTAGGATGGTAGTTGGCGCGCCAGCCATTTCCAAGAATCAATTCGTGAGTATACCGAAGACGATGGGTGTCGAAATAGATGTTGGGTGTTTGTCTATAGGGGTGTTTGGGCAACATACCGAGGCGGCTTCGGGAGGCGGATACGATTATTTCATGCCCGACGCGTTCTATAAACCCACTCAACGTTCTAAATTTTCTGGTCCGGAACATCTTTTCGCACCACTTCAGAGGGCTGCCGATGACGTTCGCACGCTGATTCTACCTGCTTTTAACCCTTCCATCGTCAATGGGATGTTTATCAGGAGTAACAACCAGTCTTCTTTCACCTTCTCATGGCAAACCCAGATCAACACTTGGTTTCCAACTAATGGAACGTACGGTTCTCTCACAGATGAATCGAATTTCATTCTCAAAAATTGTTCTGCTCGGGTTCACACTGCCGTGAATGCCAGCATCCCTTCAGATCCAGCGAAGGGAATTCCTCAAGCATGTGGTTTCTACCAGGTGGCGGGATCATTTGCTCAAGATGGTGGCATGCAACTAGCCTACATTCCCATGGTCTGTGCAAGTACGACGGCTGTTAACATGGTGTCCGCAAAACTTGAAATGGATAACGATGGTCATATAAGCGGCCAGGTTTCCCGCTTCCCAAGCGATCTCAACATCGTATACGCCAATTATTTTGACGTTAGCCAAAACCAAAATAACGACACGGTTTGGTACAATTTCAACCAGGTTCAGAGATACACCTTATCTGATAATCCCGGTGGTGATCTTCAGCACTACATATATCAGCGAATGTCATATTCTACGATGGGTTCCCTTTCTCAAGGATCAGGAAGTCCTGGATATGGCATTTCGCAGGTTGGAGGGGGTATGGTTTCTGCTGGATCTTCTGACAACCCCACCGTGCTCGCCGTCGACTCTACGTTCTTCGGTTTTGTTACTGATTTTGAGGTGATGGGCGCTACGGTCACCCAGTGGGCTTCCGGATACGGTGCCTCTTTTTTGTTGGCGACCTTCTCGATGAACGGGTTTGCCGCATTGGACAAGCCACGTCTTACGATCCAAAGCTCTGGGGGTAGGCCCGCAGTCTGCTATAAGACGCCCTATGTTGCGGGTTTTATCCCTCTGATACTAGCTGCCATCATCGTGATATTGTGGGGTTTACATATGTTCGTTTCTTCCAGATTCCGCGATTCGAAAAAGTGGGAGGGGCTGTATGGTGGTGTGGTTCCTACGGCGGCAATCGACAACCACTCGCCGAATGCGATCCTTGCATGGGACGAGACAGACCCGAAGCTACATCTTCGACTTCTGACGGACGATGGCGAAAACGAAAAGTGACGATGCTGTGACCTGTCATCGATCATCCCCTGCTACATCTTCCATGTATCAACATCACCAATGATTCCGGGTCAACGATATTTGGAGGTGGGCTTCCTTTCCTAGCACCATCCCCATTTCCTTCTTACTTTTTTCAAAGGACATGGATTTTACGTTCAAGTGGTTGATTCTTTCATACCCCTTTTCTCGTCAATAGGGCCTTCCTTCTTTGTGTCTTCTCTGGGTTTTGACAATGTAAATTTTTTAGGATTACTCCTCCACGGATTTTCGCAGTAGTCTGATTTACAGTCGCCTGTTGGAGTTCCACTTCGCACAAATCTAGAATAATGAAAAATAAAAAGTAGCCAAAGACATTTCACAGATGTTATTTACTTGGACGAGAACCGTGCTCAATTCTCATCTCTGTCTCCTTCCATAACGTAATAACTTGAACAATGCCATCACGGTGAGTACAATTTCCTCGTGGTACCGCACTGGTCGATTGCGCTCTCGGACACTCATAGCAGAGTCAATGTACACATAGATTTGATCTGGCAGCTGGAGACGACGATATGGTTGCCATCCGAGTCGAACTTTCCCTTCGGAGGCTGCGATACAAACTCACACATCCCATTCGCCAATATTTTGGAAGCCGGAATGGGCCAACGGTTGAGCAGAATTCTGGACAGAGACTTCGGCGATGATCCTGTCTCCTTCGCCATCGCCTGGTTCCTCTTCATCCCCGCCTCCTTCCATCTTCTCGTCCTCGTCCTCGTCCTCGTCCTCCTCACCCTCAGCCCACTCTTCGCCATCTTCTCCATTGCCTCTTTCACCTTCACTGCCGCCTTTGGGATCGTCACAACCAACAAAGTTCCTCGAGGCGCCACTCACGTTCCCCCTTTCTACGCCCCACGCACCAACAGCGATAGATTTTCCCGAATGATTGTCTTCGCCATCTTTGGTGTCATTTTTGGCAGCATACACTGCATCGCGTGGAACTTTACATTCCCTACAAGCACCGAAAGGTCTCTCTGGCGATACACTTCTTTGGTACTCACCGCCATTCCCCTTGTCGTAGCCCCCATCGATTGTGCATTGGAAAATCTGAAAGACATTTTTGGCAAGAGATCGAGGCTCGCGTTCGCCATCCTCATGACCGCCTTGGTTGCTGTAGACTGGACAAAGTACATTCCGCATTTATTTAGCAGCTAGCCAGTCTTTAGGGTTATCGTTGACTCCATTGTGAGTAGGCAGCATATCAACAGGGTCACAATCGGTGCGAGAAATAGCGTGCACGGGAGTGGAAGTTCCAAACCTGTAGGAGATTAGTCGGTTAGGTGCGCTGCCATAATTGCAGATCAAAATGATTCCGTGACCATTGCGACGTCGGTGATCCTTGAAAAAGGATTCGCCAAGCTCGCCTTCCCAATATGTGTCTCAGCCATTTTCAACCAGATTCGTCCTCATCAACGACACCAGGCGACCAAGATGAAAGCTGGGAGGCGAGAATTATGCCAGGCGAACCACCTTTGGGCCAGGTCAGAGTCGTCGGATGCGACGCGAACCACCACTGCGAGGACATAACAATTTAGAAGAATTGTTTTGCCGCTTCAGGCTGGTGTACCTCGAACCTGGAGAAAAATTTTCCACACGCTGGGTCAACGAAGATTCGCATGCACTTACTTGGGCCAATTCGGCTCCATGACAGTAGCCTTACATAAACCCAAGAAAACGTGAGGTAAGCTAAGTATGGTACCTCATAAGTATATAAACATGAAAGGATATAGGAATGGCTTACTTTCAGTTGGGAGGTGGTGGTAGTAACAACCGGTGACTGGTGACTACCTAGCATTATTTGTCGAAATTAAGAGCATTTGTGTTTCCGAATGGGTTCTTCATAAGCCAATGACCCATAATGCATAATGCATAACCGTCCAGACATGGTGCCCCTCACATGAAAACATTTGAGTGACTCCGTCAAAGCCCCCAAAAAATCGATCTGTCCAGATTTGCCAATGAGGAGTAAGTTAACAATGACGACTCTGCGAACTAATCCATCGACAAGAGCCGAAGTCATTCGATACGTTGGCGACACACGTCTGCAGTCAGGGAGGTCCGCAGGGCACTGGTCTTGAAAGATCTTGTGGGTGACAGACTCAAATCCGAATCGGGAATTTCTCCCTTGATTCCACCCACCATGTCCAAAAGGCTGCGTCCCTCACATGCCATTCTCTCTCAACTCTTCAAACAGGCCTGGAAACAACCTACGATGCCGTGTCTTGGAAGAGAATATTGTTGACACCGGAGCGCAGTGCTCAGACTCTCAACCGTGGTTTCGGAGAAGGGACAGTCTACACTCTCGTGCGTTCTACGTTCGCAATGGATGCACGGTGAATTACAAGGATATAGGTTTACCATCCTGCTCCAGCAGACGCGGAAGGCAGTGATCACGCCCGCAGCGCTTCATACACTGGCGCGATGTATTTTGGTGGCACTATTCCATCCATCTCCGACAAACCAGGCGAGCTTGTCTTTCTCGCGACTGGTACACACAAGCCCGCGGTTCCTGGTGTGGAATCAGATGATATAGGTGCGAAGGCGGAGTGGGTGGTGGATGATAAGAGCGGGACTGGCTGGTGGACTGAAATTATCACCACCTTCTAATCCATTCTCCATCGCAACTTCAGAAAGTATTATTCGCTTCGAGTCGTCCCCAGGACGGGACCGGAAAGATAAAATTGATCAGTCACAAAAGTATTTAACCCGAGTGACCGAGTCTCATTCTTCATAAGTATTTCAAGATACTAATATACATTGTTCTTCAAAGAGATGGTCACGATTTATTTTCTTCGAATGTCCAATTATTGATCCTGGATTGGGAATTAGATCTGTGTCAACAATACTTGGTCACACATACCTTAAATTCTGGAGGACAGTGTCTTGGATTTGGCCCCGAAGATGGAAACAATTTGGACATAATCCTGATTCACCAATCCCTTGGATTTCGTCGGTTTGGTATCTAGTATCCAAATGATAGTCAGTTCTGGCAGAGGTTGATGAGAAGTCATTTTACCTGTCCTTGCAATCATTTTTAGGGTGGTCGCATTCTCCAGTTTCTTTATTAACCCTGTGAAGTTTGCTGAATTTGCAAGACAAAACTCTGCATTTCTATTAAAAAAAAGCAAATTCAGTACATCCACTACTTAGTCAGAGGCGATCAGCACGAATATACTTACGACAACTTTTGTTGAGGTTTGTACTTTATGTTGACATTGGAGGAAGAGTGTTATGATTGACCATGCGGTGCACATATTCTGTTGATCGTAGGTCGACTCCCCTGGTTGAGGCTTTTGAGCTCCTAGAAATCCTCCCAGGTATATATAGTCTGTAAGGCTGTCCGAAGCCTAAATTTGTAAAATGCTATGCTCTCCTTGTGCTCTCCAACAGTTGTTACAGACTTACAGTAACTTGAAACAGCCGGGAGTCCGAGTCCGGATGACAGTTGTCCACACGTCCAAGGACCAAAACGGGCGCACGGCTCCTTGACTCCGCACTGCCAAACTCTCGCACTTTCCCACGGTTGGAAAAAGAAAGCTGAGAGTATGGCGGACCCTAGTCTAAGTAGAAGCAACCCTGTGTCGCAGTACGAAGAAGAAGATAA
>Ga0307517_10005877_pt1 | contig 18320 bp, 21 predicted proteins | sample 23_EM_MG_FD_194515 | JGI IMG/M metagenome (GOLD analysis project Ga0307517, IMG submission 194515) | Populus trichocarpa ectomycorrhiza microbial communities from riparian zone in the Pacific Northwest, United States - 23_EM | ecosystem: Host-associated > Plants > Roots > Unclassified | place... | reverse complement strand
TCCGGCACGGTTTTCTTCAAATAAAATCATTGATATCGATTTATTTTAACATTAGGTGCTGCATCATAAATTACAACAAGGGTGGATGGGCTTTCGTGTTGGGCAGTGTACTCGACGCCCAGTTATACACACGATATAAACCTGGAGCGACGCCGCGGCGTGGTCACGTGAAAGTCCACGTACCGTGGGTTGGACGGCGGCAAGTTCCGCCGTTCCAGGCCAGCCGCCTTTTCCAATTTCCGGACTTTCTGTTGGGATGGGTATGAAATTACGCAACATCATGGACGCATAAATTTCGGTCACCCAACAACATACGGTGGGCTCATTCAACAAAGTCGGCGTGCTGGACGAAACGAAGAAATAGAGGGTTCAGCGCTCATGGTTGAACATATCTCACATCCAAGAGATCGAACGTTCTTCTTTAATCCCCGAGCTTACAAAAAATGCTCTGTATCGATTACTCCCACCAGACCTGCGGAGCTGTATTCGGGCGTACAGTATCATCCGCAAATGGTTCATCTCGAAACTCGTCGCCCCGAGAATTGGTCTTCGTTCCAGACAAGCTCGGATGGAGTTACGTCTGCAAGCCATCGAAGACTCATTGACGGTCGACATGGGTTGGCTCTTGGAACGTATGTTTGAGCTTAATTCTACGATCGGTGCTTCAGCCGATGAAGGCCAGAATCTTGTTAATTTCAATAAGCGTAGGTGAGTCTAGGTCCGTGGATGTCGAGGGCAAGGACATGCTCATGGGAGGTTTCCTTCAGATCCTGCCCTTGGTGAGTAGCCTTCCACATTAATTTCGAGTATCGTCTTGGAATATTTCTACGATCCCATACAAGGATACTCAAAGTTTTCCTTGCAACGGCGGAATTTAGGGAAACATTCGAGGACTCATTTCATGATTTATCAGACCTTAAACAATTTTCAGCTGACATATGGGCGTATTTTGGGATCGCACAAGGGGGAATAACCAGAATACTTCCCATTTGGTGGGATAACTACAAGAGTGCGTTTCCACCAGGATATTTCTCTGCTGTTTCTAGCTATTCTTCCCTTGATTATTGCTTTTTTCCCCTATAATTATGAGTACTTATGTAGGATCAACGCCAGCGACCCCGGCCTTCATATTTTGCTTGTCTCGCCCAAAAAAAAAACGACAACGGAAGAACTTTTTATAAGCTAAAGTTTGACATTGTCATTTCATTTGGCCTGAACGAGATGAAAGCCCAAATTGCCTGGTGAGAAAATGTAAAAATCGTTTTATTCTTCGAGCTCTATCGACTTGTACGTTCCGAGTGCAGGGAGTCGAGAGAAGGTGAGCAGTCACCTTTGGTGCTTAATTATTTATGCCTGTCGCGAAGCTAACACCGTCTAATTCAAGAACGGGCCCACCCACGATGGTAGAGTTCTACAGATTAAAAGGTGAACCGTCTATTTCAGAGTGCATTACAGGATGGTAGGGACTGACGAACGAGAGAATTATCATTTCGGAGAGATATTTTTCAAAGATCTTAATTTCCACCTTCCAAGCGACGTTTCGTTCCAATCTTGAACTAGTAGCGTTAATATCTGCCCAACCTGACTCACCCCTGTACATTACCCACGTTATCTAATCTTAGCCCGCAACGGAGGAAAGGCTGTGCTGGGTCCTCTGCGTTCCAAATTCCGATCGATTCTTCTTTGTAAATTCAACTTTGGCAGCTGAAGGGTGCCTGCATCATGGCTGCGTACAACCCGCGTACAGCCACATTTGGGCGCCTAACTAGATATTTCAAGAATCGCGAGGCTCAACCCCATCCATCGGGCCAGGCACCTGCTGCTAATACCGGTGGAAATCCTTCAGTCACGAATCCACCTTCCGATCTGAACGCAAATCCAAGGAGAGCACAAGGTTCTTCGGCGAAGACGACGATCTCAACTCGGGATGCTCAAGCAGCCCATCGATCAGCCCAGATGCTGGCTGCTAATGCGGGCGGAATACCAACTGCACTTCCACAGCACGATGGGAACCCGAGTTCGAAGGGATATAATTCTTCGACTACCGATTCAACGAGAGGCGGTAATCAGCCTTATCGAACCACCCAAGAAGCTCACCACGGCAGGCCTGAGGATCACGAGAAAGGTGATTCAGGATCGAAGAAATTGTCCGGATATGCCGATCATGGAGGTCAACGTACTCAGGGAGATGAAGGAGAACGCAGAACAAATGTTTTAAAGAAAAACGCCCCAGCTCGCGGCACACGTGGTGGAGAGAGGAAAAAGCCGCAATCCGGGTCACCCACCGATTCGATGGACAACACGATGGGTGGGCGCAGTGCCCATTCCTATTCCTCTACCGATCAGGAACGTAGTGCCTTGAAGGCTACCACAGCAGTTTACATTGCGACTGCGACTGTTCGGAAGCCGAGACCGCTGCCATCGACGACAAATCCCACGAATCGCCTGGTTCACCCCCGCCCATCGGCCCAGGCTCCTGCTGCTAATGATGGCAGTCCTTTAAGCACGACTCCATCTTCCAATCTGAACACGAATTCAAGGAAACCACAAGGTTCTTCGACGACGACGACGACGACTTCGACTTGGGATGCTGAAGCGGCTCATCGATCAAGCCGGCCACCCACCGATTCGATAGACATCACGATGGGTGGGCGCGGTACCCATTCATGTTCCCCTACCGATCAGGAACGGCGCATGGCTTCGAAGGCCATCACAGCACTAGCAAATGTTCAGCCGCAGTCCAGGCCCGGGTCGCAGCATTCTTCGTACTCCCGAGCTATCATCGGGGGGAAACCCCAACCTGCGAATCATCATTCAGAGACAGGATCGAATGCGGCTGATATGCGGGCTTTTGATCCCATGCATCTTCATCAACAACTTGGCTCGAAGTCAGCTCAGCCGCTTCCCCCAGGTGCGGCGGAAGCGCAACCACCAACCGCCAATAGACACCGCCAAACCCAGCCCGGGGAGGATGATTCCACTGATGACTCTACTCATGGTGACGACAAGGAACCATATAGCTCCCATTCACAACCTCCTGGAGGTTTCTCGACCGGAGAAGAAGGCCAGCACCTGCGAGGCAAGGGCGACAGTGAGGTTTCTACCCCACAATCCTCGGGCTATCTTAGCGGGTTGAGACATATCATTCTTAGCACTGGGCCGGCGCAATCACCTCGAGATAAGACGAAGGAAGAGCTCCACCGCACAAAGGCCAGGCTGCAACAACTCGAATACGAATTTCGACGTGTGTGGGGAGATAACGCCATTTTACAGCGAACCTGCTTCGAGCTCGACAGCGAAAATCGAAGGAAAAAAGACACGATTCGAAGTCTTCAACACGAAGTCATCAATATAGGACGCGAGCTACAGGAGTATAAGAATCTATCCGATATTCGGGGCAAGGAGCTCGTCGCCAATCAAGTTTCCTTGATAAAGGCAGATAAAATCCTAGCTCAAAAACGTGGCGACTTAGAATTCACCAACAATGAAGAGTCTTTGTCGGCTGCACGGGCGATACTGGATGGGACTGGCGCTACCCCCGTGATGGCCGTCATTGATGCAATGTTAGTACTACGCGAAGAAATTGCCAACGTTTCCAATTTCCTCGCGGAGAATATTACACATACTTCTTACGAACTCTTCCAAGAGGAATTGGATCGCTGTTATCAAGACTCGGAGAAGATTATTGGAGAACGACTCTCAAAAGCCCTTCACGACTATTCCGAGGCGGGAGAGCCCAGTCAATCTCTCATTAAAATCACTTTCCAAATCTTCATCACTTCGTTTTGTGCTCACGAATGGGATCATTATTTGGATACTCCGCTGCATGTCGGTGAGTAATCAACACGACCTGGATGTATATTATCCTGATCACGATTTTTTGACCAGGAGCCGAAAATAATACAGCTAGGAACCACAATGAGCGAAAAGTAGCGTTTCTAAGAAACTTAATCAGTGTTTTCAAAATCGCTGGTTGGGCGATCCCTGGGTCGGCTAACCGTGCTGCCTTCGAGGAGTCCTTGAATCCTTTTTTCAAATCAATGGGAGAAATCGAGGCGGCGTGGACAAAAATTCCCGCGTTTGCGAGAGTATCGTTGTCCTTTGCCTCTCCAGGTGAAGACCTTGCGGACTTCGAAACATGTGTGGAGGATGCGACCGAACCTGGGATTTCAACAACCAATGAACCATCGCCGCCGCAAAAAACTGTTCTTGGAACTGTAGCTTTCGGAGTACACTGCCTATTTCAAGATCACATCAAAGGTGTTGAGGACAAGCCGAGAATTGTCCTTGCCGCGAAGGTTATCTTGGAAAAAGAATTACGATATATGTTTCCGGGTGGTCAGGAAGAGCAAAAACCAACATCCAAGTCAGACCAGCGTACCAGCCAGCCCGAAGATGGGCGAGACCCGTAGGCGGTCGAAAACTTGCGATTCAACATCATTACAAGCAACAAAATATCGTTCGTGGAACTTATATATACTGGCGTGAACGCGTAAAGGCACATGACATGAAGATTAAGATCTAAGACTCCGCTTGAAAATGAAATTTCACTGTTTATTCCTCTCGTTTTTCCTTGTGGAGTCGCATCCTTCAATGAGACCGGCATCTCTTATCGCTCTCCGGGTTCTTACGCCCAAAACACTTGACCTTAGTAAGTGGTATAACCAGCTATAATCCGCTCTCATGCCCTTGGGGGCCTTTCCCTAGCGAGTGAGTTCTCATTCAACCTTCCATCGAGAGCGAGTACTTATTACTTACCGGTTACCTCTTAACAGCCCCTTCCTCTACGCTTCTTGAACTTGAAATGAATACTAACCTTGCACACACAGCCATGCGCTACGTCGCTGTCTTGCAATACTTCATCCTCGAAGTGTCTCCCTGCCACGACAATAACCCTGCTGCCTGCGTTTGACACCGACGGTAATCCCAGACCAACTAATGTCATCATCTGGGTTGTCTCAGGTCCTTACACCATGGTCGGCATGTCCAGATTCCATCACCTCGCTCGAATACGCACTTACGAAGGCTCCTGTCCGCATGAAGTGCGTCGTCATGGCCTTCTCGCAATTCCAGGTCGCCCCGTCCCGCACTCAACTTTGCCCTTACCGCTGTGAACACCGAACCCAGATTTGCTTGGTGGATTGTCGGCACTCTCTTCGTCATTGTATACGCCCTTCTCCTTTCATCCCGTCTGATCCCAGAATCGATCCAACCCTGTTGTACAGATCCCGACCTCTGGACAGACGAGAAATTGAGCTCTATGCTATTGGCAAGGGCGAGCGTGCAGGTTTCGCTGACGAAAAACCTCATGATTTTCATTACGTTGTATTATTTTAGTTTTATGTATGTAATGACCGAAATCACAAAACATCCCTCATCTGAATCCCATCTTCGAAACAATTTCATATGGCAAGAAGTGGATTTAGGATAATACAAGTTCAACTGGAAGGCCCTTCCGGCCATGCGGCTGAATTGAATTTTGCCAAGGGCACTACACAGTTACACTGGTAGATATTTATAGTAGTAATGGTACATATAAAAGGGTAGGAAGGGGGTGCGAAGAGGTCATGAATGGTAAGTTATACGTGGAGATTACAGGAGAGACAAAGGAATGGATTCATCATCATCATCGCCGAAGACCCAGCATCGAGATCGTCACTATACCTGCAAGTACGCCTACAATACCCACCACCGTCCATAAAGTATAATCCTCAAGAGTTTTTGGGCAAATTAAGATCTGTAAGCGAGGTACCTCGCAAGGAATTATACTCGTGACGAAACCGGTGACGGAGTAAACAAGGAACACAACAGGAAGCGAGAGGGCAACCATTCGTCGATAAAGAGAAGTTATTAAGAGCCACAGAACAAACACAAAAGGGAGACGCACCGAGATCATCAGCACCTACATGCGGTACTACTCGGCGTTCCATATCTGCCTTATGTCTGAGGACAGCCACGCCCGTCGCTGCTATAGAGAACACAGCAAAAAGAACGGCGACCATGCCGGCAGTCCGCGCCATACCCAAAGTCACAGATGCATTCAAGATAATCGCAGCCTTCTGATCACGAAAGAGGACAGAGGGTCAGTGGAGAGTGAAAAGGGGACCTACTAATGGGCAAGTACAGGCGCCGATGATAACCATTGGTTTTGCGCTACGTAACATGCTGGATTCTTTGTCCATGCGGTTTGAATGTCTTCCACGTTCAAGGAAGAGGTAGCGATTGGCACTCGAGCCGACATCCTTAGGCAACGGTTTGGTCGGACGGAAGTAGGTTTGACACCATAGCGCTGGACAGTAAAATGATGAATTAATATATGTTCTAGAATGTGAATGGATAGGACAAATAACTCGAGGATTCGAGAGACGACTCCGGTTTGGATGCCGTGGTCATCGTGAACATCTTCTGAAAGAGAATAGATATATTGTAAAAAAAATTCTTCAACCCATATTGCTAACAATTTTACCATTATTGAATGAGCGAAGCGAGTCCATGAGCTCCTGGCACTCCTCTTGAGTGAAAGATGAAGGAATCGAACTCTGAGATGGAAGAAGGCGATCTTGCAAAAACAAATTAGCGTCAACTGAACACCCTCGAAAAATGAACGACCAGAACCTGTACTCCGAGTCAAGTTCTACAAAACTCGTGTGAGACGAGTGGAAAATAAAAACGGAAAAAGTAAACACATGATCTTCGCTACTCTTTTAGGGGGCACCAGCTCGTTTCTTCCCTTCCTGTGCCCACCATATCCGTGCACATGACCCCAGGCATAACCGCCTTCATTCCATCGTCCTCGTCTTTCACAACTGACCTCGCATAGCGTTTAACCTAAAGCCACTCAAAGTATAAAGTATATCACCTCCTCTGCCTTCTTCCCGCCCCACCATCCTCCACTCGCCTTCTTGGGACGTGCTTTTTTCTCATGCCTATGTGCCTTCCTCAACCATCCCTCAGCACTAACATCCAACGTCTCATCCTTCTGCACCGTCTATCCATAACAGTGAACAAGATGCGCTCGATACAAAGGTTCAGGTTTGTCGTTACTCTCCTGGTGGGGTGGACGTAATACACTGACCCATTTGGGAGGTGATATTCCAACCGCCCGAGGTCGTGGGATGCTGCAACACGCTACTGTGTGCGTCCCATAAAGAGGTGCCAGCGATGAGCAGTGAAATGGAGAAGTGATTGATGGGGCTTGGACTATGCTGCAAGGTTTGGAGGTAGGAGTTGGGCGTTCGAGGACGTGCAAGGAGGGGAATTCTCTCGCTCTTATGCATTTTGTTAGGAGATATTCTCACGAAGAAAGAAACGAAAACTCACTCACTTTCTAAATGATATCCTCCATTACTCGCTGCCAAACTGGAGTAAGAAAGAATGTGATGGATCGAGCTAAATAAAATCATGTCAGTATCCTACCATTTGTTGCAGCACCTGACGGGTTGAATGCTGGTAATGACATGATGATAGCGCTCTGTTCATCGTCATGAGTTTCGACCGCTGCTTGATAATGTTGCGAGATGTCAGCACTGGAAGAGGTAATCGATCGAGTTTGTGTTAAGAAAGGAATAAAGAGACGCACTGGTAAGATCCTTCAACGTGGGTCACCGCAATTGTTGGAGCAGTAGCGAATGGGTCCGTGAAGGCCTCAGGATGAGGGTTTGGCATCCTCATAATTCAGTTGGTGAGGAGCGAGCTCGGAAAAAAGTGAAAATGCACCTGATGCTCGAAGTTTTACTATGATAACTCGCATTTCCACTTCCACTCACACTTCCCGCCATAGGGATAGGAATGGACATCACGCCATGATAATTCCTGCGTTATTCGTCCTCCTGCTGATGAGGGGCAACTCAAATATCGGGTTGCCTTATAGTCGTGTTGCGAAAGCCCAATTTGGCTCTTGGTTCACGTAGGATGGCAAGTCGGAGCCCGGTGGTGCTAAAGGACGGCATGGCAGCATGAGTGGGCTCCTGTTCAACAGGAACGAGTCCTTGGTGACGGTGCTCCTTGCTCGTCGACGCAGCCACAGGGTGTGGTTAGGGAATGAGAATGGGGGGGTCGCCACAGCTTTGCCATGCTCGTAGCTAAGTCCTTGAAGGGCCTGGTGCTCGTCCTAGGCGGTGGGCTTGTCATGCGCAGGGCGTGCTTCCGCGATTGGCATCGAAGGATCGACTTGGTAGTAGGAGGCAGCTTCGCCGTACTCGTAATCGGGTTCTTGAATGGCCTCGTGCTCTACGTGGGCGGGTGCAGGGTCGGTGGTGGTGTTCTCGATAACAGCCGATGGAAAATCGGACGAGGCACCGACGGGATCGAGGTCCATGATGCTCTCGGCGAGGGGTTTGTCGAAGTACGATGTACTGTGCTCCATGGCTGGAGCTTCGAATGATGGTGGTGCCGAGGTTTCTTCCTCGGGCTCAACTCGGGCTCGGCATCGGTGGCGAGGCCAGCGTTCGTCGTAGTGCAAAGTTACAACGTATCTTTAGCACGAAAAAAGAAGGAAAACCAACAAGCAGATCAGGCCAGAGTACCAGTCAACGTGGAGATTCGGAGAGAGAACTGTAGGCGAATTATAGGCGAATGCCGGTCAATGGATGTATATATCGCCAATTGCAAGGGATGCGGACAATTGCGGGGAACAAGGTTGGATTTTTGCAGTTATGGGCAGATCTAGGTGAAAGAGCGAGATATCAGTTGTGTACAATGAGTGCTGTGCATAAACTGTACTTTAAATTAAAATTCATGTTGTCGACGGTCGACATGGGGTCACACTTGAATTCAGCCCTAGTTCGACGACGTGACGATGAGTGCGTGTCATGGATGTCACGTTTCCCCTACTTCACACAAAGCCCTCTGCTTTTGCTCAACTTTTGCTCCGCTTGTGCCTCACCGATACTTTGCAGTCGCAACTTTCCTGCACCTACTCTTTGATTTTCTCAAAAATATGCCGAACGCTAATACCAATAGAAGTCCTAGGCGTTTGGAACCTATCGCAGCTCGGAATCGTGATCTTGCCACTGAGCCGGCACACCCACCCCGGGATAGGACAACAGAGCTCGAGAGCGAAAATCGGAGGATAAAAGACACGATTCGAAGTCTTCAACACGAAAAAATCAACATGGGGCGCGAGCTACAGGAGTACAAGATGTTATCCGAAATTCGGGGGAGGGAGCTTATCGGCGCCCAGGTTTTCTTGAAAAAGGCCGATCTTCTGACCGTATCAGATGTCAAGGATAAGGTGAATGCCTTGAATGGCGAGAACTTCCAAGCGTCGGCTTCTCTTGGCGAGTCGTTGGTTCATGTCAAATACGAATTGGCCAAAGAGGAATGGGAGGCTGCATTTGCCGAGGTGTGTAGGACCGTGAGTGAGCCTCTTGCCCGCGCTCTCGTGAAGGAAGCACAGAAACCGGAGCCCGAGGTTAATCCACTGCTGGTGCAAGTCGTTCTTGAGATGTACTTAGTGCATTTTTGCTCCTCCATGATCGAATCCTGGTTTCCGGGAAACCGGGAAACATCTGATTTTCTAACCACAATTTACAATGAAATTCGACGGGCTGGTGAGTTTATTGTTGTTCATTATGGACTCCCTCTGATATTTTTCCAGAGGAACAATTTGTCTCCGGTAGATGGCGGACATTGACTCGTGCACAGATCCGTCCAACTTCAGCGACATGGAGAGATGAATTTATGATGGGTCTTGGTCATATCTTCAAGATAGCTGAGTGGAATATCGAAAGTCCAGACAATTTAAAGGCGTTCGAACAGAAACTCTTTGCCATTTTCAAAGCAGTCGAGGATTTGAGGCTGGCGTTGGGGGAGAAGGTTACATCCGTTGATCTTGAAGTCAATGTCGTTGGTCGGGGTTTTCTATTTGACCACCGATGGATGGTCGACGCTTATGGAGACGCTCGACAAGGAAACATGAAGAAATCTACGGAGTTCGTCGCTGGGACGACGGGGATCGGTCTGAAGAGGGTTATCCCCTCGCCGTCTGGGGAGGATTTGTTCGAGAATGTCCTTTCACCCAAGGTCATCCTTGTATCCACTTTGCAGGAAGCGCTACTCCCGCCCCCATCCCGATACAAGAGGGGGCAAGGCCCGGGAGAAGCAGGGCAGGAGGGTCGAGGAAGGTCTTCTTCATCCAAGGCACCGCCACCAGTGAAAGAAGTAATCACGACCACGCCTCATAGTTGTTTGGACACACTAGGATTGACCAAGAATCCAACGACTGCAGTCGGCAACGAACATGAGACGTTGTCAGCTGGACGAGTGATAGTGGATTCAAATACAATCCCATCTGATAGACCTCACGATTTAGGGCTCACACCCGCAACTGCAACCGATGAAGAACGCGAGTCTTTGTTGGCCGCACGAGCGATAGTGGATGGAAGCGGCGCAGCCCCCGTGATGGCTGTTATTGATGCGATACTAGCATTGCGCAGAGAAATTACGCAAGTTTCCAATTTCCTTGCGGAGAATATTCGACACACCTCCTATGAACTCTTCCAAGAGGAATTAGATCGTTGTTATCAAGACTCGGAGAAGATGCTTGGAGAACGACTCTTGAAATTCCTTCACAAACGTTCCGAGGGGGAGGAGCTTAGTCAATCTCTTATCAAAATGACAATCCAACTATTCATGGTCTCGTTTTGTGCTTCTGAATGGAAACATTATTTGGATGCTACGCTGGATGTCGGTGAGTGTTAGCACCTCGCACGATCCTGGTGTATCGTAATCATGACTTTTTCAACTAGCAACCGGTAGGAATACAGCCAAGAATCTCAAGGACCGGAAAGTAGCGTTTCTAAGGAACATAATCAGTGTTTTCAAAATCGCTGCTTGGGTGGTCCCTGGGTCAGCCAACCGTGCTGCCTTCGAGGAGTCATTGAATCCCTTTTTCAAGTCAATGTCGGAAACCGAGATAGCATTGAAAAAAGTTCCCGAATTTTCGAGGGTGTCGTTGTCCTTCGCGGCTCCAGGCAATGATACGACAAAGCTTGGAATTCAAACATCCAACGGACCATCGCCGGTGCGGGACATTGTCCTTGGAACAACAGCCTTCGGTGTCCGTTGCCGATTTCAAGACCGTATCACAGGTGTCAATGAAGACAAACCGAGGACTCTTCTCACGGCAAAGGTTATCTCCGAATCAAATCTACCATCTATATTTGACATTCCGGAAGAACGAAAACCAACGGCCATATCCTCCCAGAGTACAGCCCAGCGCGGAGATGGACGAGACCCATAGCCCAACCCCAGTGAACTATCGTCCAGGAGTACGTTGCCAATTTTTTTCAGCGGACAGTCTGAGTGTTTGAAGTTATGGACATGTACAGATCTAAGTGCGAGGAAGATATCGATTCTGTATAATCTTGTATTAGATGTATATATTTAGTGGTGTATATAGTGGCTTTGGTTCTCATAGACTCCGTCTTATTATTAGACCAGAAAGTCGGATCCACTTGGTTACAGGTGTGAAGACCTGGTGCGAGTGTGAACGTACCTGGGCCGGCGTGTGGCCCATGGTAAACTAGGTGCGAGGTCTGGTCCACGCACTCCTTTCCAACGCTGCTTCTCCCACCACCTCATCCGAACAAGGCAGCAATCAAGGTTGAGGACAGGTGTGCACATGCGATCATCAAGATGGACGTGATCTATAAGATGGTTGTTTCTCCTATTTATTAATCTAGTGTGACGGAGGCACTTACTTCGTCAGTAGGATCTTATGGATGTAATCCATGCAACTATGTGTTTTTGTATTATGTACTTGCAAGTTCTACGGCATTGATGTACATAGGCTAGTGACTAATTACTACTAAATTGCCACAAAAATTTCCCACCCTACTTCGCGTTCAACGTTCAACGTTCAACCCACACCCTGATTTTCTCGATCCATCTCTAACACTTAAGACGCCAGCTGCTCTTACTGGTACTGATAGAATCACTTCAATGGCAACTCCATTTTACAATGTGAATGCAAGGAAACCGACGGCGATGATGACGACGACAACAATGGCGACTTCCATGAGTCGCGACAATCCACGGCTTCCTAGAGACATCCTAATCTCCCTCGAGGAAGGTCAGAACGTGCAAGGCGAAGGTGGTGAGGCCTATATAGCGCAGCCCTCGAGCTATCTTGCTGGGATTAGAAATATCGCAGGTGCCATTCTTGGCCCTGGCACTGGGCTGGCACCATCACCCCGGGGTGGGATGGAGGAAGAGCTCCAACGCACAAAGGCCGAGTTGCAACAGCTGGACTACGAGTTTCTACGTGCGAAGGGAGATAACACCACTCTACGACGAACCTGTTTCGAGCTCGACACTGAAAATCGGAAGCAAAAGGACACTATCCAAAGTCTTCAACGTGAGCTCACAAGTTGAGTTTTGTTTGACAAGGCTTATAAAATCCCATTTGATAGATGTGATGATTTAGAATTAACCAATGAGCCTCAAACGACTTCGACCCATAAAGAGCCCGAACCTTTGTCGGCTGCACGGGCGATACTGGATGGGACTGGAGCTACCCCCGTGATGGCCGTCATCGATGCAATGCTGGTACTACACAAAGAAATCATCAACGCTTCCAATTTCCTCGCGGAGAATATCAGACACACCTCGTACGAACTCTTCCAAGAGGAATTGGATCGTTGTTATCAAGACTCGGAGAAGATTATTGGAGGACGACTCTCGAAATCCCTTCACGATTATTCCGAGGCGGAGGAGCTCAGCCAATCTCTTATCAAAATCACAATCCAAATATTCATCACTTCGTTTTGTGCTTATGAATGGGATCATTATTTGGATACTCCGCTGCATGTCGGTGAGTAGCTGGCACGACCCTAATGTATATTATACTGATCACGACTTTTTCGACCAGGAGTCGATAATAATACATCCAGGAACCACAATGAACGCAAAGCGGCGTTTCTAAGAAACTTAATCAGTGTTTTCAAAATCGCCGCTTGGGTGATCCCTGGGTCCGCTAACCGTGCTGCCTTCGAGGAGTCCTTGAACCCTTTTTTTAGATCAATGGAGGAAATCGAGGCGGCGTGGACAAATGTTCCCGAGGTTACAAAAGTATTCTTATCCCTCGTTTCTCCAGGTGAAGACCTAGCCAACTTCGAAACATATGCAGAGAATGCAATAAAACCTGGTATTCAAATATTTAATGAACCATCGCCATCGCAGAACATTGTTCTTGGAACAGCGGCTCTCGGCGTACACTGCCTATTTCAAGATCGCATCAAAGGCGTTGCAGACAAGCCAAGAATTCTTCTTGCGGCGAAGGTTATCTTGGAAGCAAATTTACGGTATATCTTCAGCAGTCAGCAAGAGCAAAAGCCAACGGCCGTGTCGAACCAGAGTGCCAGCCGACCTGGAGATGGGCGAGACCCGTAGGCTACCGCCTGTGAACTTACGACTCAAACATCCAATGAACCCTTTATGCCTATTTCAAGATCGCATAAGTAAAGTCGAGAAGTCTTCTTAGTTAGTACACTACTTACAGCGAAGGTTATCTTTAAGACATACCATTTAGACAAACTGGGTTAGTTCTAGATTAGTTCTACGTCATCGTGCAAGTGGCATGCCGCATGGCCTCTCGACAGAAACGGCAGACCCATCAGCAAACCCTAGCTGACTCGTGGCTGCATCGTGGCTGCCGGCTGCGCGCAGCCTGTTGCAGCTTCGACTCGGCGCTTACTTGCAGTCGAAACCTTCGAACCCATCATCGTTCCCAACCCACTACTTGATTTTCTCAAAACACCCTCATCGAGATGCCTCCTGCTAATACCTATGGAACCCCTAGAATTATCCCCACTGCCAGTGGGCCGGCACAACCACCCCAGGCTAGGATGATCATGGAGCTCGAGAGCGAAAATCAAAGGCAAAAAGACACTATTCGAAATCTTCAACACGAATTACAGAAGTATAAAGATCTATCCGACATTCAGGGCAAGGAGCTCATCGCCAATCGAGTTTTCTTATCAGAGTCAAAGGCAGATGTTCTGTCCATATCGGATATAAAGGATAAGGTGAATGCCCTAAACCAGGAGATCTTCCAGGCATCGGCTGCTCTGAGTCAAGACTCGTTAATCCATCACAAATACGAATTGGCCAAAGAGGAAATGGAGGCTGCATTTGCCGACGTTTGCAGGACCGTGAGTGAGCCTCTTGCACGGGTTCTCGTTAGGAAGGGGCAGAAACCACACTTCATACTCGATCCTGGGTCAATGCTGATTCAGGTCATCCTTGGGATGTATTTGGTTCATTTTTGCTCATCCAAGATCGATTCTTGGTTTCCGGAAACCCAGGAAACATCTCTTCTCTCAGCGCTTTATAGTGATGTTCGGCCAAGTGGTCAGTTTCGTTATCGGTTCTCCCAGATATCTTTTTGACTCTACCAGAAGATATAGGAACTATCGCCGACATCGGATCCGGACGGGCGTTGACTCTCGTTCAAAAGGCGATCTGGGGGGACGAATTTATGACGGGTCTTGAAAATATCTTCAGGATTGCTAAGTGGGGGATTATAACGCAGGAGCACTTCATTCCGTTCAAACTGAAGCTCTTTCCCATTTTTGAAGCAGTCGGGGATTTGAAAATGGCATTGGGAGAGAAGGCCACATCCATTGATCTCGAAGTCAATGTCATTCGTCCCGGGGTTCCATTTGACTACCGATGGATGCAAGACGTGTATGGGGAAACTCGCGCAGCGGAATCCGAGGTCGTTGCGGGGATGACGGGAATTGGCCTGAAGAAAATTGTTCGATTGCCGTCTGGGGATGAAATGTTCGAAAGCGTCCTCGCACCTGAGGTCATCCTCGTGTCCACTTTGCAACAAGAAGGGGTTTACCCATGGGATGATGAGGGTCAGGAAATGTCTTCTCCATCCAAGACACCACCACCGTTGAAACAAGTCATCACGACGACCAACAAAATCCTGTTTGATAATCGTTCGCACAGCTCAGGATTCATGAAAAACCGTCAAACAATTGCAACCGACAATGAACAAGAGTTGTTCTCGGCTACACGGGCAATATTGGATGGGATTGGCGCTGCTCCTGTGACCACCGTGATTAATAGGGTGCTAGTACTACGCAAAGAAATTGACAAAGTTTCCAATTTCCTCGCGGAGAATATTAGACACACCTCCTACGAATTATTCCAGCAGGAATTGGATCAATTTTGTCAAGATTCAAAAGGGGTTGTTGGAACAGGGCTCTCGGACTTCCTTCACAAACATTCCGAGGCAGAGGAGCTCAGCGAATCTCTCATCAAGATCACAACCCAGATATCCATGGTCTCGTTTTGCGCCTCTGAATGGGAACACTACTTGGATACTAAACTGCGTGTCGGTGAGCACTGGCATCTCGCAGATCCTAATGTATCTTGACCCTGAGCCTTCCAACCAGAAACCAATCGCCTTATACCCCAGAACCAGAATGAGCGGAAAGCCGCGTTTCTGAGGAATATAATCAGTGTTTTCAAAACCGCTGCTTGGGTGATCCCTGGGTCCGCTAACCGTGCTGCCTTCGAGGAATTATTGAATCCGTTTTTCAAATCAATGGTGGAAACCGAGGCGGCATTAAAAAAAGTTCCCAAGTTCACGAAAGTATCCTTGTCCTTCGTCTTTCCAGGGGAAGATCTTAATGACTCCAAAACATATGAGGAAGGTGTAACGAAACACGGGATTCAAATATCCAAGCCATGGCATAATATTGTCCTTGGAACAGCGGCTCTCGGCGTACGCTGCCTATTTCAGGACCGCATCAGAGGTGTCGACGAGGAAGAGCCGAGAACTCTTCTTGCAGCGAAGGTTGTCCTGGAATCCAAGTTAGAACACATCTTTGGCACGAAAAATGAAGGAAAAACAACAACCAAATCTGGCCAGAGTACCAGTCCACGTGGAGATGGAAGAGAGCCGTAGGCGGGTTATAGGCGAAGCCAATCAATGGATGTGCACATCACCAGGCGATGTGGACAATTGCTGGGAATTTGCAGTTATGGACTAATCTAGGTGAAAGAGCGAGATATCAATTGTGTACGATGAGTTCTGGACATAAACTGTACTTATATTCAAATTCAAGTTGTCAATGGTCGACATGGATCTAAGCAAGATCTAAGTTCACACATGGAGTGCCACGAGGGGGTGTGTGACATGTCCCCCTAACTTCTCAACCACAAAGGCCTTTGTCACCAATATTTTGCAGTCGAAACTTGATCGAAACGTTCCTGCACCTCAACTGCATCTACCCTTTAATTTTTTCAACAATATGCCGGATGATAATGCAAGTGAAATTCCTAGATATTTGGCGCCTATCGGGGCTCGGAATCGTGGTCTTGTCGCTGAGCCGGCACAACCACCACGGGATACTAGTAGGACGACAGAGCTTGAGAGAAAATATCGAAGGCAGAGAGACACTATTCGAAGTCTTCAACACGAACTGACTAACATGGGACGTGAGCTGCAGGAGTATAAGTATCTGTCCAACATTCGTGGCGGGGAGCTCAACGGCGCCCGATTTTACTTGACGCAGGTCGATCGTCTGTCCATATCGGATGTCAAGGATAAGGTGAACGCCTTAGACGGCGAGATCCCCCAAGCGTCAGTCTCTCTTGGAGGTGCCTTGATTTAATCTCTGCCAGATATTTCAGAAGAAGAACTACGCCTTCAAGTTGCATATCCAGGTGCCCGTTGCAATCTCGAGGAGCCTTTGGTTCAAGTCCTTGTCATGGAGTCCAAGAAACCCGAGCCTGAAGTCAATCCTTTGCTTGTACAGGTGGTTTTTGAGATGCTTTTAGTGCAATTCTACGCCTTGAATGTCGATTCCTGGTTTCCCGCGGAGTAGGCCAATGCCGATTTTCTCAACACAATTTAGCGGTGAGTCTTTCGCTCAACTCTTTCACAACGTTGTCCCTTAATAGCAGTTACCATTTTTCTATTCTTTAGAGGAGCAGGCCGTCTTTGGCAGGTGATGGGCGCTAACCCACGCTCGGGTACGCCCAACATTAGGCAACTGGACGGTTGAATTTATAACGTGCCTCGACGACGTCCTGAAAATCGCTCATTGGCGGGTTACAAGGAGAGAAGAATCAGAACAGAAACTCGGAGTCGCATTTTCAAAGCCGGAAGAGGTCCCCTGTGTTGCAAATCCCGACCGATTCTTCTTTGTAAACTTGACTTTGGCAGCTGACGGGTGCCTGCATCATGGCTGCGTACAGCCCGCGTACAGCCACAGTTGGGCGCCTAATTAAATGTCTCCCTTCCCACCTGTTTCATTCTCACACCAATGAATATTTTTATTGACTTTGCAGTCGAAAATTTCTACCTCTCCTTCGATTTCCTCGATAAGATGTCGGATACAAATACCAATTGAATTCCTAGATCTTTGGCAGATACAGACAGAGCTGGAGAGCGAAAATCAAAAGCAGAAAGACACTATTCTAGAATCCTCAACACGAACTAACATGGAACGCGAACTCCAGGAGTATAAGTCATAGTACTATAACGATCCGTCCGACCCTCCGGGGCAGGGTAAATGAAAGGACCTACGAACGTAATTGAGACGTAATTGTGAAGTGCTTACCCAGAGGGCGCTTTCGTCGTCGTCGATTTAGAGTACGAAGCGTGGGGTCAGGGTTGTCAAGGGTCTGCTGCTAGAGAATGGATTGTAGTTCGAATATGAATCGGACGCTTCGAAGCCCAATACCAACTTTTTCCAGGCACCATCGCGGAGCGTGCAATTCAGTGTGCGCACGAAGAGACACTGGTTCTTGTAGACGCCTGAATACCCAGAATCATCTGTCAACCTCAGCTCCTCTGTTTCTTCGGGGTCCGGCCCAGACCGGGCCTCAACCACACCTGAACATTCCCATTCAGAAGAGTGGCTTGAACCAATTTCGTCTGCCGCTTTGAATGTCATGTGGAAGTTTTGCGCCGTAGAATTTGAGAACGTTGCCATTCCCCATGACGAAGCCTTATCGCAGCCGACGACCAGTCGCACGTCGCCGTTTCTTGCTTCTCGTCCACGGATATCATTAACGTATTTGTACCAACTCTCCGCGTTGGCAGAGACATATCGTTGGAACCGGAGGGTATTGTTGAGACTCTCGGTATGGGCACCATGGGGCATTATTAAGATGGCACCTTCAGAAGCGGAAGATTCGAACGTTATTCTTCTGCATCCACGACGTGTCAAAAGCTTTGACATCTATCAATAAGAAGGTAGACATACGAAGAATCAATTTCTCGGCTAGATTGAACTGATACTGATGCACTGGCGAGGTAGCTATTCGGCTTGAAGTCCATATGTTTGTAAATATCG
>Ga0307517_10005876_pt1 | contig 18320 bp, 11 predicted proteins | sample 23_EM_MG_FD_194515 | JGI IMG/M metagenome (GOLD analysis project Ga0307517, IMG submission 194515) | Populus trichocarpa ectomycorrhiza microbial communities from riparian zone in the Pacific Northwest, United States - 23_EM | ecosystem: Host-associated > Plants > Roots > Unclassified | place... | reverse complement strand
AACAAAAAAACTATTTTATTAAAAAAAAAAAAAAAAAAAGAAAAAAAAAAGAAAAAAAAACAACCAAGAGATAGGTAAGGCGTCACCTCCACGGGATTTCCCCCCACGATGTTCCCACCCACCACTCCTCCGTCTTCCCCCCCGTTTTCTCTCTCACCCCCCAGGGTGCCCCCCCCGGTTTTTCGTGTTTTTTCGTTAGCTGAGGTATAGGGTCTTTGGGTTTCCTTCCTTTGTCTTATGTAGGCTTTCCTTTCTACACGACTAGGTTGCTAGTTTGTACTTTCCTTGTTACATGTGGCCGTTGGCCCGGCGGAGGAGAAACCTTCGCGATAGTGGATATTTATTGGTGCCGTGACTTTCTTTTGTTATTTTGTTTGGATTTATAGGTTTTGTTCTCTCCATAGCTAGCGCTGCATGAGGCTTTTTGTACCTAAAAACAATGAACGCATGATTACAAAAAAAACAAACAAAAAAAACAACCAAGAGATAGGTACCTTAACCCTAGCAGAGATTCTAGGGAGACCAAGCAGGCCACTTAGGTGGTTATCACCGTCGACCCCCACAACGTTTCGGCCCTTACCTCAGGGGTCGTCATCCTCTCGCAGAAACGTAAGGTTGAACTTGCCTTCTCCTCCTCCAGAACCTCCCAGTGTAAGAACTGCTGGAGATACGGACACGCCCATCAACGATGCCCCGCCGCCCACCCCACGTGCCCCATTTGTGCGCTTCACCATACTCGCGCGGCTCACAGATGCCAGAATCCAACCTGCCCCAGGAGCGGGAACAATAAGCCAGTCCCATCCTGTTGTCCGACCTCGCCCCCCCATTGCTGTAACTGCGGTGGTGACCACACTGCCACGTTCAGAGAATGTCCGGCTCGACCTCCCCCGCCTGTCCCAACCAGAACCAACTCGCCCGCCCCCGCCCCAACCGGTCAAGACCCCATGGATCTGGCGGTCGATGGGGGTCCGACATCCACTACTCCCCCGCCCGGGTCGGGTCCCCTTGCGGTGGACTTAACCCCCAGGCAACCTCCGCCAGCTGGACCCTCCACACGTCCTGGCACTACTCACGGCTTCGGCGGTCCTCTCCCCCTGGAGGAGCCTAGCCCTACCCCTGCCTCTTCGACTCGTCGGGTTCGTCCCGGTAATGAATAACCAACCAATGCCCCCTCCCCGGGGTCCAGGGCCGGTCCCTGCCCCTGCGTTTCTTTCCATCGTTCAACATAACTGCCTTGGGAGCTGGAATGTTTTTCTTTCCTTGTTTGAGTCGTTTAAATCAACGACCACCTATCCTTCAATAGTTCTTTTGCAGGATCCACCTGTCAACAAAGCTCATCTTCCTTCCTTTAATGGTTTCAAGTCCTTCTTTCCCCCTGTTAGGAAGCCGCGTGTGGCAGCCTACGTTCATATGTCTTTTCTCTCCAATTACACGGTGCTCCCCAGGTTCAAAGGGGTAGATGATGTTCTTTCTCTCGATATCTCCTCCGATGAGCCCCTCTTTGGCACCGCCTTCCATTCATTCAGGATAATTAATGCCTACTCTACCAACACCGTCGACCACAGGGTTCATTCCGTCTCACCAGAAGTTCTTTTCCCCGACCTTGGGTTTCCCCTCCTTGTGTTGGGGGACCTCAACATCCACAACCCGCTCTCGGACCCACTGCGGCACTTCTCCCACCGGGAAATTTCTTCCTTGACTCCCTACTTCGAGAAAGCGGCAGGATCCGGCTTCGCCCTCCTTAATCCCCCAGGTGAGTACACAAGGTTCCCCCTGGTAGGAAACGCTCGCCCCTCAGTTATAGACCTCGCCTTTGCAAACCCCCCCCTCCTTCCCATAGTCAAGAGCTGGAAAGCCTCTCTCCCCTCGACAGGTTCTGACCACATACCAATAACGATCACCCTCGCCGCGCCATCCCCGAACCGGAAACCCCCGCGCCCGCGCTGGGCACACACGGACTGGGAAACCCTCGACCCGATCATTAAGGGTTTTAAGGTCCCGGCCACGCCACCTTGCCACACCCCTCTACAGTTGGATGAATGGATGTCAGAGTCGCTGAACCGTCTGGTGGCTCTCCTGAAGGAGCACACGCCGGTATCCAGGCCTTCCCACCACTCCAAACCTTGGTGGACCCCTCACCTGTCTATCCTCCGCCGCGAATATCATAAGGCCGCCAGAGCGGCTAGAAAGCGCGACACTCCACACATGCGGGAAGTTGCTGGCACCTCCAAGGCGGGGTACTTCAAGGCGATCAAGGCCGCTAAAAACAAGCACTGGTCCTCCTTTTTGCTGACCGCTACCCCTCAAAGCCTGTGGACGGCTAAAAGGTTCGCCTATGGGCGTGCCCAACCACGTTTCCCCTCCCTCCCAGGGGCCGAGACCCCGACACAGATGAACAATGTCCTTTTGGACCACTTCTTTCCCCCGAAGGAACCCTTCTCCCCGCCACCTAGGCTCAGGCCAGACAGGTCGGCGACCCCCTTGACGACGGACGAGATAGCCACGGCTCTCTCCAAGTGCTCCCCGACCTCGGCCCCAGGCCCGGACGGGATACCCTACTCTGTCTGGAAACAGGTCAACAAAGTCAACCCTACAGTCCTCCTCCACTTACTCGCCCCGCTGGTACTCCTGGGATATCACCCCGCGTCATTGAAAGGCTCGCACGGGGTAGTGCTAGACAAGCCAGGGAAGCCCTCCTACGAATCACCCTCCTCCTTCAGGATAATCGTCCTGATCCGCACAATCTCGAAGATCCTGGAGAGGATTATAGCAGCCTGCCTACTTGCGGCAGCCCGGCTGAGAGGGCTGCTGCACCCCAACCAATGCGGTTCGCTCCCCGGGCTTAGCACCTACGACGCGTGCCTCACCCTGACCAACGACGTCAGAACCCTGCAGAGGCCCCGCCTCAAGGTCTCCTCCCTGTTTTTGGATATAAAAGCAGGGTTCGACAACGTCGACAACAAAACTTTGGCCCGAATCCTAAGGGAAGGCGGGATACCCCCCTACCTGGTTTCCTGGGTTTTGTCCTTCTTAGGGGAACGAAGCTGCACCCTAATTTTCCAAGGGGCACCAGGAACCCCAGCCCCAGTCAACGTCGGAGCCCCCCAAGGCTCTCCAATCTCCCCACTCCTCTTTCTTCTCTACGTTGCGCCACTGCACATCGGCATCCCTCGGGGGCTAATGATTTCGTATGTGGACGACTTCGCCCTCACAGTGGCCTCCCTCTCCTACCGTGGCAACATCCGACGGCTCCAGGATCTCTTCGACAAGCTTGAAAGGAAGGCGTCCCGCCTAGGCGTCTCCTTTTCGGTCGCAAAAACAGAACTGATACATTGGAGGACCCCCAGCCAGAGGCACTCTCCGAAGTGCGTCTCACCCATCCATATCAAAGGGGAGCTTTTCCACCCCGGCAACTCTGTTCGGTGGCTCGGGTACTGGTTCACTCCGGCCCTTGACCCCGCTGCACACTTCTCGCGTCGCTTGGCACTTGCCCAGGGTGCGTTCGCCTTAATTCAACGCCTGAGTCCGCCCGGGGCGGGCCTCCCCCCCTACCTATGCCACAGACTGGCGACATCACTGATTGCTCCTATCCTACTCTACGGCGCGGATCTGTTCACACCTAGCGTGGGCACAACAGGCCGCCTCGATACGTTCTGGCGAAAGGTCCAAAGGTGGACCACAAACTGCTTCTCGGCCACGCCCACCGGAATACTTTCGGTGGAGTCCTGCCTCCCACCCGTCTCCCTCCTGATCACCCACCGGCAGAGGCTGGCGGCGCTCAGGGTGGTCTGCTCCCCTCCTAGCGTTAACCCGGCAACGGCCCGCCTCCACCCCTCGTTCCCTTCTCTCTCGGTGTATCGGGCGCCTGACTCCTCGCGGGCTTTGACCAGAGGCCTGTCGTCCGTCTACCTTCCCCTACACTGGAAAACACCCAGCCCAGTCCCTCCGATAAGGAACCACCTCCCGGTGGACGCGGTGGCTCACCGAACGATACCCTTCACCCTTGGGTTGTCCAGGATGCCCATGATCAACTCCCACCGCGTGTGCCCGGCACCCAGCCTCCCACCCCAGTCTCTGATGGACACGACGTACTCCGCCCTGAAGAAGAGGGTAAGAGAGGCACTCCTCGAAGATTGGTCCTCCCTTTTCCCGACCCCCGGGTACTACCTATACCCTCCGGCACTGCAGCCAAGGCCTTTTATGGGTTTGGGCAAGTTCGTTGCCGGACGAATTCACCAGATGAGGACCGGTAAGAGTTACCTGGCCGCCCACCCTACCTGGAGGTCCCCCGATGCCGACACCTCCTGCCCCCGCTGCGGTTTGGAGCCCGAAACCTTCGAGCACGCCATCCTCTCGTGCCCCTCGAGACAACACAGCAGATCACGCCTCCTCCACGGCGTCACTGATGTCGTTCCTGAAGCCCCACTTTGGTCATCCCTTCCTCTGCTAAAAAGACTCGCCTCCTTCATAGGCGTCACCTCCACGGGATTTCCCCCCTCGATGTTCCCGCCCACCACCCCCTCCTCTTCCCCACCGCTCTCTCTCTCACCCCCCAGGGTGCCCCCCCCAGTTTTTCGCGTTTTTTCGTTGGCTGAGGTATAGGAACGTTGGGTTTTCTCTCCTTTGTCTTACGTAGGCTTTCCTTGCTAGACGACTAAGTTGTTGGTTGTACTTTCCTTGTTATATGAGGCCGATGGCCCGGCGGAGGAGAAACCTGCGCGATAGTGGATATTTACTGGTGCCGTGACTTTCCTTTGTTATATGTTTTGATTTATAGGTTTTGTTCTCTCCATAGCTAGCGCTGCATGAGGCTTTTTGTACCTAAAAACAATGAACGCATGATTACAAAAAAAAAAAAGAAAAAAACAACCAAGAGATAGGTTGAATCGGCTGGTGGCTCTCCTCAAAGAACACACGCCAGTTTCCAGGCCTTCCCACCACTCCAAGCCCTGGTGGACTCCCCACCTGTCCATCCTCCGACGTGAATATCACAAGGCCATTCGGACGGCCAGAAAAAACGACACCCCCCACATGCGGGAAGTTGCCGGTACCTCCAAGGCGGGGTACTTCAAGGCAATCAAAGCCGCCAAAAACAAACACTGGTCCTTCTTTCTGCTGGCCGCAACCCCACAGAGCCTCTGGACGGCTAAGAGGTTCGCCTATGGGCGTGCCCAACCCCGTTTTCCCTCCCTCCCAGGGGCCGATACCCCTCAACAGATGAACAATGTCCTTCTGGACCACTTCTTCACCCCGAAGGAAGCCTTCTCCCCACCGCCGAGGCTCAGGCCAAACAGATCGGCGCCCCCCCTGACGACGGACGAAATAGCCGCGGCTCTCTCCAAGTGCTCCCCGACCTCGGCCCCAGGCCCAGACGGGATACCCTACTCCACCTGGAAACAGGTCAACAAGATCAACCCCTCAATCCTCGTCAACATACTTGCACCGCTGGTCCTCCTGGGGTACCATCCCGCTTCGCTGAAAAGCTCGAACGGCGTGGTACTCGACAAGCCAGGGAAGCCCTCCTACGAATCACCCTCCTCCTTCAGGATAATCGTCCTGATCCGCACTATCTCAAAAATCCTCGAAAGGATCATAGCAGCCCGCCTACTCGCGGCAGCCCGTCTCAGAGGGTTGTTGCACCCCAACCAATGCGGTTCGCTCCCTGGGCTTAGCACCTACGACGCGTGCCTCACCCTCACCAACGATGTAAGAACCCTGCAGAGGCCCCGCCTCAAGGTATCCTCCCTTTTTTTGGATATAAAGGCGGGGTTCGATAACGTCGACAACAACACTTTGGCCCGAATCCTGAGGGAAGGCGGGATACCCCCTTACCTGGTTTCCTGGGTTTCGTCCTTTCTGGGCGAATGCAGCTGCACCCTTATCTTCCAGGGGGCACCAGGGACCCCAGCCCCTGTCAAAGTCGGGGCCCCTCAGGGCTCTCCGATCTCACCACTCCTCTTCCTTCTCTACGTTGCCCCGCTACACTTCGGGATCCCTCGGGGTCTGATGATTTCGTATGTGGACGACTTCGCCCTCACAGTGGCCTCCCTTTCCTACCGTGGCAACATCCGGAGGCTCCAGGAACTCTTCGAGAAACTTGAAAGAAAGGCGTCCCGTCTGGGCGTCTCCTTCTCGGTCGCGAAAACAGAGTTGATACACTGGAGGACACCCAGCAAGAGGCACTCTCCGAAGTGCGTCTCACCCATCCAAATCAAAGGGGAACTATTTCACCCTGGCAACTCTGTTCGGTGGCTCGGGTACTGGTTCACTCCGGCCCTTGACCCTGCGGCTCACTTCGCGCGTCGCCTGGCCGTTGCCTAGGGTGCCTTCGCCCTCATTCGTCGTCTCAGCCCCCCCGGTGCGGGCCTACCCCCCTACTTGTGCCACAGGTTGGCAACATCACTGGTCGCCCCTATCCTACTCTACGGCGCGGACCTGTTCACACCCAGCGTGGGCACAACAACCCGCCTCGATACATTCTGGCGCCAGGTCCAAAGGTGGACCACAAACTGCTTCTCGGCTACGCCCACTGGAATACTTTCGGTAGAGTCCTGCCTCCCACCCGTCTCCCTTCTGATCACCCACAAACAAAGGCTGGCGGCGCTCAGAGTGGTCTGCTCCCCGCCGAGCATAAACCCGGCAACAGCCCGCCTTCACCCCTCGTTCCCCTCGCTCTCGGTGCACCGAGCGCCCGACTCCTCGCGAGCCCTAACCAGAGGCCTGTCATCCGTATACCTCCCCCTTCACTGGAGGACGCCCCGCCCGGTCCTGCCGATGAGGAATCACCTGCCGGTGGACGCGGTAGCTCACCGAACAATACCCTTCACTCTGGGGTTATCTAGAATGCCCATGATCAACTCCCATCTTGTGTGCCCAGCCCCCGCCCTCCCACCCCAGTCCTTAATGGACAGCACCTACTCCGCCCTGAAGAAGAGAATAAGAGAGGCGCTCCTCGCGGAATGGTCCTCCCTTTTCCCGACCCCGGGATAGTACCTGCACCCTCCCACGCTGCACCGGAGGCCCTTCATGGGCTTGGGCAAGTTCGTTGCCGGGAGAATTCACCAGATGAGAGCCGGAAAAGGTTATCTGGCTGCCCACCCAACCTGGAGGTCACCCGACGCTGAAACCTCCTGCCCCCGCTGCGGCTTGGAACCTGAAACCTTCGAGCACGACATCCAATCCTGCCCCTCGAGACAGCACAGCAGGTCGCGCCTCCTCCACGGCGTGACAGACGTCGGTCCCGATGCACCACTCTGGTCCTCCCTCCCTCTCCTTAAAAGGCTCGCCACCTTCATAAGCGTCACCTCCACGGGATTTCCCCCCTCGATGTTCCCGCCCACCACTCCCTCCTCTTCCCCCCCGCTCTCTCTCACGCCCCCCAGGGTACCCCCTCCGGCTTTTCGTGTTTTTTCGTTGGCTGAGGTATAGGGTCGTTGGGTTTCTTCCCTTTGTCTTATGTAGGCTTTCCTTTCTAGACGACCGAGTTGTTGGTTGTGCTTTCCTTGTTATATGTGGCCGATGGCCCGGCGGAGGAGAAACCTGCACGATAGTGGATATTTACTGGTGCCGTGACTTTCTTTTGTTTATGTTTTTGATTTATAGGTTTTGTTCTCTCCATAGCTTGCGCTGCATGAGGCTTTTTGTACGTAAAAACAATGAACGCATGATTACAAAAAAAGAAAAAAGAAAACGACCAAGAAATAGGCACACGAACCATCTCTCCTCCACGAACCATCTCTCCTGCACATCGGGCGATTGAAATCTCAACACCACGGGAAATCATCGTCACTTTCCCCCACCCACCTCTCTTCTCCCACGATGGCTACTGCCTAGGAGTTGACGTTAAGCCATCTACCCTCCTCCCCTGTGGCCTCGGCCTCCCCTCCTTGGGGTTCTCGTTCCTGTTCGTCGTTGACTCCCGCTCATGATGTTCGGTTCTCCCCCTTACCCCGCACTTGCTTTGCACCTCGCTTAGCATTTTGCGCGGTCGGAAAGCTTCTCGCTTCGCTCACGGTCGGCGTTACGGTGTCGGACTCTCAGTTAAAGTAAGGCTTCGGTTCTGCTGGGCTTGTACCTCTGATGGGGAAAGCTTCGGTTAGTAACATCACGGTCTCGCTCGGTCCCGCTGTCGCCCCAAAAGCCCTTGCTATGGCCCGTTGGTCGGTTGTGGCTAGCCCGCTCGCGATCCTTCCTCTACCCCCCTCCCGGTTCTGTCCGGTGGCACCGTACTGCCCCTTAAGCTGGCACCTTACTGCTAAAAACTCCTCCCACGGCTGGCACCCTACTGCTCCCCCCCCTCTGGCTGGCACCCTACTGCTACTCACCGGCTGGCACCCTACTGCTCACCTTCCTGGCTGGCATCCCTTCTGCTCGGTGGCTCCGCTCGCCCTCCTCCCCCTCCGATCGTTCCGCCCTTCCTCGGTTACGCCTAGTTGTGGTATAGCACTGCCTCCGTGGCTTTGTCCAACGCTTGGGAACGATGTAATGACCTGCCCGACCGTACATCATGGTTTTTGGTGGGCCCTCAACCTATGAGTTTTCGCGTGTCGGCGATCATCTATCCTCTCCCCTGGGCCCCGAAAGGGCCTTAGAGCAGTCGTCGTTTCTTTTGTTTTGGGGAGCCTGCTGAAGGGTTTGGGTCTCTCTACCTGTACATTTCTATGTATTGTTTCCTTACGTGTCTGGGGTATATTATCTTAGGTGCTAGGCGAGGGGGACTTTTTCTATGGATTCGGGGTGTTTGATTTTTCCCATGACGAGGTGAAGCGGGCAGGATGACGTTTGCTTATAGGTTTTTTATCTCCATAGCTAGCGCTGCATGAGTCTTTTGTACCTTTAAACATAATAACGAATTGATTACAAAAAAAAAAAAAAAAAAAAAAAACGACCAAGAGATAGGCACGAACCATCTCTCCTCCACCTCCGGCGATTGAAATCTCAACACCACGAGAAATCATCGTGACTTTCCCCCACCCACCTCTCTTCTCCCACGATGGCTACTGCCTAGGAGTTGACGTTAAGCCAACCTTCCTCCTCTTCTGAGGCCTGTCGGCCTCCCCTCCTTGGGGTTCTCCTTCTTGTTTGTCGTTGATCCGCTCATGATGTTCAGTTCTCCCCCTTACCCCGCACTTGCTTTGCACCTCGCTTAGCATTTTGCACGGTCGGAAAGCTTCTCACTTCGTTCACGGTCTGCGTTACCGTGTCGGACTCTCGGTCGAAGTAGGCCTCGGCTTGCTGGGCTTGTACCTGTGATGGGGAAAGCCTCGGTTAGTAACGTCTCGGTCTCGCCTCAGCGTTGTCCTCGTCCCAAAAGCCCTTGCTATGGCCCGTTTGTCGGTTGTGGCTAGCCTGTTTGCAATCCTTCCTTCTCCCACCTCCCGGTTCTGTCCGCTTGCCCCGTTACTGCTACAGAAGCTGGCAGCTTACAGCCTCCTCATCCTCCCCGACAGTTAGTCCACTCCTCGGTTACGCCCAGTCGTGGTATTGCACTATCTCCCTGCCTGGTGTCCAATGGCTTGGATCGATGTAATTACCGGCGCGACCGTACATTTATGGTTACAATGTCGGCCCACAAGTCCAGTGGTTTTCTCTCGTAACGGCGGTCACATATCCTCCCCCGCGGGCCATATCGGGCTTTCGCGAGCCAATCCTTTCTTTTGTTTTAGGGGAGCCTGCTGAACGGTTTGGGTCTCTCTCCTGTACGTCTCTATGAATTATTTCCTTACGTGTCTGAGGTATTATTGTCTTAGGTGCTAGGCGAGGGGGATTTTTCATATGGATTCGGGGTGTTTGATTTTTCCCATGAAGAGGTGAAGCGGGCGGTTGTTGGAATTAAGGTTTTTTTTACGCCATATCTCACGATGCATGCGAGTTCTTGTACCTTAACAATGAATACATAATTAAAACAAAAAAAGCAAGAAAGAAAAAAACCGACCAAGAGATAGGACACGAACCATCGTTCCTCCACCTCCGGCGATTGAAATCTCAACAGCACGGGAAATCATTGTCACTTTCCCCCACCCACCTCTCTTCCCCCATCATGGCTTGCCGTTAAGCCATCTCCCCTCCTCTCCTAAGGCACGCGTGCCTCCCCTCCTTGGGGTTCTTGTTCCTGTTCATCGTTGACACCCGCTCATGAAGTTCGGTTCTCCCCCTTACCCCGCACTTGCTTTGCACCTCGCTTAGCATTTTGCATGGTCGGAAAGCTTCCCGCTTCGTTCACGGTCGGCGATATGCCGACCGGACTCTCGGTCAAAGTAAGACTTCAGTTCGGCTGGGCTTGTACCTCAGATAGGGAAAGCTCCGGTTAGTAACATCACGGTCGCGCTCGGTCTCGCTGTCGTCCCAAAAGCCCTTGCTATGACCCGTTAGTCGGTTGTGGCTAGCCCGCTCGCGATCCTTCCTCTACCCCCCTCGCGGTTCCGTCTGCTGGCACCGTACTGCCCCTTAAGCTGGCACCTTACTGCTAATCCTCCTCCCAGGCTGGCACCCTACTGCTCCCTACTGGCTGGCACCCTAGTGCTACTCACCGGCTGGCACCCTACTGCACACCTTCCTGGCTGGCATCCCCTCTGCCCGGTGGCTCCGCTCGCCCTCCTCCCCCTCTGATCGTTCGACCCTTTCTCGGTTATGCCTAGTCGTGGTATAGCACTGCCTCCGTGGCTGTGGACCAACGCCTTGGATCAATGTAATGACCTGCGTGACCATGCGAGTGGTTCGTGTAGGCCTACGGTTTCTGTGTTTTCCCGTGTCGGTGATCATCTATCCTCTCCCTCAGGCCCCGCAAGGGCCTTAGAACAGCCATCGTTTCTTTTGTTTTGGGGAGCCTGCTGAAGGGCTTGGGTCTCTCTACTTGTACGTTTCTATGCATCGTTTCCTTATGTGTCTGAGGTATATTATCTTAGGTGCTAGGCAGGGGAGGCTTTTGCTATGGACTCGGAGTGTTTGATTTTTCCCATGAACAGGTGAAGCGGCCGGTGGGTTTGCTTTTATAGGTTTTTTTCTCTTCATAGCTCGCGCTGCATCAGGCTTTTTGTACCTAGAAACAAATAACGCATGATTACAAAAAAAAGAAAAAAAAAAGAAAAAACACCGACCAAGAGATAGGATCTTCACGCAACCATCTAAGTACTTTTCTATACTAAAGATATTGCAATACGATTACTCGTTACTCTCTTTACATACACTCTTCCTCCACGAAAGCCTACGCTCTAAGAACCTGGAGACTATTGTGATAGTCTCGACGGGCCGCCCGAATATAGGACTATTGTGATAGTTCTATCAAGTACGACAATCCACTCATCTTACTATCTGACGAGATAGTATCCTCCAACGGATCACTTAAGACAAGCAAGCCAGTTCCGTACTATCTAAGAATATAGTACTCCCATACGCTCTATAGTAAAATAAGGAGGTCTGCTTGCTTAGGAGACGATGATCGTTGCCTGTTGCGTACATGCTTAACAATAGGATTGTTACATTTGGTTGCGTCAAATCGCAACACCCAACAAAACACAGCTCAGCAACCTGTCGATCAGGAGATCGACCTCACTAAAACAGAAATCGTCCTCCAGGGAATAGGAGAAGCGTTAGCCGGGTCCATTCAACACTCGCGACCAGCGAGCTCCACAACCGATAGCGCGGAAGAAGGATCAGACTCGGACAAAACAGACGCAGTACCTACAAGGAAGAACACGATGGCGTCCACCTCCAATACCAACCCAGAAACCAAAGGAAAAGAAGTACCCCCGCCTCCCAACCTCGCGCCAGAACAGATACACCAAATCATTCGAGCCTTAACCGGAGGAGCGGGGAACACAAAGAAGCCCAAAATCAAGGAACCCAGCACATTTCACGGCGAACGTGATCAACTCCGAGGTTGGCTGGCCCAGCTGTCAGTCTACTTCAAAGGAGTCGGATGGGAATTTGACTACAACAACGACAAAATTGTCTACGCTCTCAGCCTTCTGAGAGGTGACGTACTGAAATGGGCTACACGATACATCAAAAGACCACAAGATGTAACCTGGTGCAGTTGGGACGATTTCAAGAATGAATTGGAGGGACAGTTTGGCGAAATCGACGAACAAGGAGCAGCAAGAGCGAAACTTATGAGGATGACTCAAGGATTGAAAGGCGCCACAGAATACTGGAAAGAATACAGACTCATCGCCAGTCAAACCGGAAAGGATGATGCAACCCGGACTTACCACTTGATGAAGGGATTCAAAACAGAACTACGAGACGCATGGGGAATGGATAGATCAGACTCGCAAGACCCACAATTTGTGGCGAATTGGGCCACTAAAAAGGAAACCAAAATGGCTGCCATCAAACACATGCGCCACAGGGTACCAAGCAAGGAAAAAGGCCCATCACCTGAAACACCAGAAATCAAAACGGGACGTTCCGACCACAGAACAACGACCAAGGCGACCCAATGGAACTGAATGCGACGCGAAGAAGGCCTGAGTTCAACATCTCAGCCAAGGAATACCAGCGAAGAATGAGAAGCAACCTTTGCCTCAAATGCGCCAAACCCGGACATCGAGCAGCAGTATGCCGAAGCCCAGCCAACAGCACAGCAGGAGCGACCTGGGAACCACGGGATGCCAACAAAAAGCAATGGAGACCACCAGCCAAAGCCAGGGAAATGGAGGTTGCAAAGGAAGAAGAGTCGGGAAACGACGAAAGTCCCCAGTAAACAATGGTCTGTAGGACAAGACCAAACCAAAGCCCATTGAGATGAGGAACCTTTACGCGGCACTAAACAACACGGAGACTTTAAACAACGAAAATGACCATATTATGGTCACGATACGACTCCATGGCACAACCAGAGAAATAACAATCAACGCGATGATCGACTCAGGCGCAACTGAGGACTTTATCGACAAAGTGTTCTGCAGCAAATACAACATCAGAACCACGCAAGCAAAAACGATACGTGAGGTTTACCTGGATGATGGTCGACCTAGCGCTATGGGACCAATTACCCAAACAGCGAAAGTACCTATGGACATCGGTAGCCATAGGGAATTGGCGATCTTCCAAGTGGCTAAACTACCCAACCATGAGGTCATCCTCGGGATGCCATGGTTAAAGCAACATAGTCCCGGAATCGACTGGGGACAAGGCAAGATCACCTTCGAAAGCGAACGGTATACGACATGGTGTTTGAAAGAATCACCAACGGTATACGCAATACCGGAAGACGAGGCGCGAGAAGAGAACTTGAAAGTAGAGTTCGGCGCGATTCCAAGCAAGAAAGACCAGAGGATAAGAGTTAGGTTACTCGACCCTCAAGCAAGAATACCGACTCGAGGATCGGCAAAGGCAGCAGGACACGACCTGTACGCAAACGAAAAAAGAACTATTCCAACCCGTGGACAAGAAGTTGTCGCAACCGGAATATCAATCACACCACCAGAAGGAACCTACAGACGAATAGCACCACGAAGCAGCATGGCAGTTAAACATCAGATTGCTGTCAATGCAGGTGTGATCAATTCCAACTATACTGGCGAAATCAAAGTGGTACTAGCCAATATGAGCGACCAGGACTACCAAATCCAAAATGGCGATAGAATCGCACAACTCATTGCAGAAAAAAATAGTCGAAAGTGATTGTCACCAAGTCCCTAGCCTGGAGAAGACGAACAGAGGTCAACGAGGATTTGGTAGCACGGGAACCTCCAAAGCACAGATCTGCGAGATCAGTGCACGAGCTTTTGGGAAGTTCTACCGACGACCCGACACGACCACGGGGATCCTCAAATATAACAAAAAAGAAGGACGAATAAGCCTAGAATCAGTCAACATCAGCACTGAACTAGCCATCAAAAGCAGGAAATACGAGAAGGAAAGAAAGCTAGAGGAAATGGTTTCTCAAGAGTACCACAGATACTTGGATGTATTCGAAGAAGAAGAAAAAACAAAGCTGCCGCGTTACCGACCAGGGGTGGATCTAGACATCAAACTTGAAGAGGGACAAGGACTACCAGTCAAAAATATATACGCTCTCTCCCAGGATAAACTGGAAGAACTTTGGAACTACATTAAACAAAACGAGAAACGAGGATGGATACGAGAAACCTACTCCGAAGGGGGATCTCCTATCATGCTCGTCAAAAAGAAAGATGGGAAAATCCGACTATGCGTCGACTACCGAGCCCTCAACTACGTTACCAAGAAAGACCGATATCCCCTACCCCTGATAGGGGAAGCCCTGGATAGGCTACAAACTGCCAAATACTATACGAAGCTGGACATCAAGGATGCCTATCACAACGTCAGAATCAAGGAAGGGGACGAATGGAAAACAACCTTCACCACGAAATACGGCATATACGAATACTTGGTGATGCCCTTCGGCCTAACCAATGCACCAGCAGCGGTCCAAAGATGGATCAACAGGACCCTACAGTCATATATTGATATATGCTGCATAGTATATTTGGACAATGTCCTCATATATTCGGACAGCCTAGAACAGCACCAAAAAGATGTGGCAGCCATCATCCGCGCATTACGAAACCAAGGAATAAAACTCAAACCATCGAAATGCGAGGTTCACCAACGAGAAATGGAATCCCTAGGATTCATCATCAATAATGAAGGAGTCAAAGTCGACCCTATCAAAACGGCAGCTATATGGGACTGGAAACCACCCACTAACAAAAAAGGAATCCAAGAATTCATGGGATTCTGCAACTTTTATCGAAGGTTTATCGAAGGATTCAGCAGGACGGCCAAATCCCTATACGATAGAACCAAGAAAAACGTCAAGTGGGAATGGGGAGACAAGGAACAGGCAGCCTTTGATGAGTTATGACGAAAGCGATGTTCAACCCCGGTGTTGACATACTTCAAGCCAGGAAGGCCACTCCTTGTCGAAACCGACGCCTCGAAATATGTCTGCTCTGGCATACTATCTCAACACGATGAGGATGGAAAATGGAGGCCAATAGCATATCGGTCGAAAACTATGGCACCCGCTGAATGCATCTACGACGTACACGACAAAGAACTACCAGCCATAGTTCAAGCACTCAAAGAATGGAGACGACACCTCAGAGGAAGTGGACAACACTTCAAAGTCCTAACCGACCACAAAAACAGAATAAGGTTTACGATGATAAAAGAACTGACCGCCCAACAAATACGATGGAGCGAAGTCTGAAGCGGCTTCGACTTCAAAATCGAATTTCGACCAGGAAAAGAAGGAGCCAAGCCGGATGCCTTAACCAGGCGAAAGGCCCACATCCTCCAAGAAGGGGATGAAAGGCTGACACAAAAGGAACGAATTCTCTTACCAAAGGAGTAATACTTCGACACCGACATCCACGAAATGGAACCAATCAGACTCGAAAAAACAAACAACAAGGAACTTAAGAACGAGTCGATCAGAGACGAAGAAATCCAAAAAATAAGAAAGGCCTTGGATGAAGGGAGCAAAGAAATGAAAGGAATAGCCCTAGGCCTGTGCCAGTGGAAAGACGGATACCTATGGCATCAAGGAAAGATTTGGGTACCAAAGAACGAAGGAATAAGGGTGGACCTTATATGACGACATCACGATATCCCTCCAGCAGGACATGGAGGAACGGCAAAAACAACAGAATTCCTACAACGCACATATTATTGGCCACATATGAGAGATAAGATAAAACGATACGTCAAAAATTGCCACACATGCCAAAGGACAAAAGTGGTGCGACATGCACCATATGGCCTGATGAAACCAAATGAAGCCCCGAATCGACTGTGGAAATCAATATCAATAGACTTCATCACAGACTTACCAAATTCGGAAGGAGATGACACAATCCTTATCGTCATAGATCGACTCACAAAAATGGCTCATCGTCTACCATGCACTAAAGAAATAAACGCACAGCAATTCTCGGAACTATTTGTGAGGGAAATATTTCGACAACACGGACTTCCCAAAGACATCATAACAGATAGAGGATCCGTATTTACGTCCGACCTATTGAAGGAAACCACCAAACAGCTGGGAATCGAAAGAAGATTGAGTACGGCATTCCACTCGCAAACGGACGGCCAAACGGAACGGACTAATTCCACTTTGGAACAATACCTCGGAGCATTCGTCAACTATCAACAAGATAATTGGAAGGGGCTCCTACCAATGGCAGAATTCACATACAACAACGGACACCAAGAAAGCATTAAACACTCACCATTCTTCGCGAACTACGGAATCAACCCCGAATATCAGACCATTGGACACCACATGCAAGGACAAATCATACCACCTGAAAGCATGAGTCAATTGCACGACACACTACAAGTGGAAAGGACGGAAGCGCAATTAAGGCACAAGAAATATTACGATGAAGGAAGAAAACCCGATCCGAATTTACAATCAGGAGATATGGTCTGGTTATTGCCAAGGAAGATACGCACCACACGGCTATGCAAGAAGTTGAATTACAAGAAAATTGGACCATTCAAAATCTTGGCAAAGATAGGAGAAAGCACTTATAAGCTCGATCTTCCACCGTCGATGAGGATCCACAACACATTCCAGATTTCTCTTCTTGAACTTTATCACGACGATAAGTTTCCCTCTCAAAGAACACAGCCACCACCTCCAATTATCCTCAAAGGAGAACCAGAGTACGAACTAGAGGAGATAATCGACTCACGCCTACACTACGGAAAACTACAATATCGAGCCAAGTGGACAGGTTATCCTCCCGAACACGACGAAGTCTGGTATCCCTACGACAATTTCGAAAAGGCAGACATCGCAAAGCAACAGTTTCACCAAATGTACCCCAGGAAGCCCTCTCACGATCAAGATCGAGGAACAAGAAAACGGAGAAACGCGGGTCTCAATATCACCAACACCGCAACTCGCAGCACCACCACCGCCTCCGAGAATGACGACACCAAGACCACCGACGCCCAAGACCGCCCAAGAAGGATGGGGAACTACCGTTGGACTACCAACGAGCCCCCTATACCGAGCCCCACACGAGTGGGACAAAGCGGAAAGAGAAGAACGAGCTCGCCAGGAGCACAACCAGCTGTCCTGGACTGCATGTTACGACCACGGGTGCCGGACCCACTTTCGGGACAAGGAAGGCTCGGGATTGTTTCCCCAAGACCGATCTCGGTCTGCACCATCCGTACCAATATCACACCGAAACAAGAAACTAGAGAGGAAACGCCACCAGAACGATACCACGTGGGACAAATGTTACGAGCACAAATGTTTTGTCCATGTCCAAGAAAAAATAAATGCAGGGTATTACCCACAGGAAAACAGCGAAAGAAAAACTCTGTCGAGATGGCACCGGAATCACCCCAAGCCGGAGCAACGAAGGAAGTTCGGTGCGGTGAGGACACGGCAGGAGAGGGAGGGGAGCGAGAAAACTCAACCAGATGTCGGAGCCCTACAGAGGCAAATGCAGGAACTGTTGGATGAAAAAGACCAATTCCGAAAAAACGAGAACGAATACCGACGAAAAATAACCAACCAGCAATCCACGATCAGACGAATACGCGAAGAGGTTCAAGGACTTGGCAGAACGGTCGCAGGATCTGGCTTCAGCCTAGCAAGGTTGAAGAGCGAGATGGACACCAGGAAGCTAGCAAGCAAGGAGCTCGAGAACAGAAACCACAGACTTGGGAAGGAGCTCAGAAGAGTTGGGCAGAGGTTGTTAGATCTGGGCAATTAGCATTGTGGGACCAATGCTAGGGGGAGACGGGAGCTAATGTCACAAATTGTGATTAAGCAAGGCAGATTTCGCATGACTAATACTTATTAGTCATAAGGTATGTTGGACCTCACACTATGATATCGTTTGACTCATAGTTCTCACATAACTACGCACTTGCGAGTCATCATTATATTATGATTGGTTGATTGTTTCATGACTCACGATTGTGACGTCATATGATGTAATGACTTTCGCACATGACTCACATTATGAGTCATGGGTTTCACGCATGTGATTCACTTGAGCACATGACTTGATTTGTAAGTTTTGATTCGTTAAACGGAATGTTGAGCGATGACTCATATGAGTCATCAATGGATTTCGCGCTATGACTCACTACGAGTCATAGAGATTTATGTAGTACGAGGTGAGGAGTCACCAGGGTTAGGGTTGTGGGAAGATGGCTATATAAGGCGCTTGGTTCCAACCAAGAGATAGGTACACGAACCATCTCTCCTCCACCTCCGGCGATTGAAATCTCAACACCACGGGAAATCATCGTCACTATCCCCCACCCACCTCTCTTCCCCCATCATGGCTACTGCCTAGGGGTTGACGTTAAGCCAT
>Ga0307517_10005875_pt1 | contig 18322 bp, 14 predicted proteins | sample 23_EM_MG_FD_194515 | JGI IMG/M metagenome (GOLD analysis project Ga0307517, IMG submission 194515) | Populus trichocarpa ectomycorrhiza microbial communities from riparian zone in the Pacific Northwest, United States - 23_EM | ecosystem: Host-associated > Plants > Roots > Unclassified | place... | reverse complement strand
GACCAGCTCGCCCGCCGCCTCCAGCTTTGTCAGGAACTCGCGCATCGACCGGTAAGCCATGCGTCCTCACTAGGGGCGCGGGGCTCCGCTGTCACGCCCTGCCGACCAGCGTCGAGGACGTCTAGGCGCCGGCTGCGTCGTAGCCCTTGACCAGCTTCTTCGGCGCGATCCTGCGCCAGCGGCGCTCCAGGAAATTCCGCAGCGAGCCCGGGTGCAGGTCGCCGATCCTGGCCAGGACGCAGGGATAGTCCTTGTAGTGGGCGGTGAAATGGAAGGTCGCGGGCTCGGCTTCCATCAGCATCTCGCGCTCGTCGAAGCCGACGTCCATGATCACCAGGCTGTCGTCCTCTCGGCGCAGGCGGGTGAAGAACTTGCCGTTCACCTTGTAGGAGGGCCGGCCGTAGCTGACGCCCTTCTCCGCGCCGGGGAAGGCCATGACGATGGCGTCCATCTCGTCCTGGGTCATGGCGCCTCCAGCTGGGTTGCCGAGGCCAGCTTGCGCCCGTTGGCCGAGGCGTCAATCCGGAAGGCCAGGCGCCGCGCGCGGGTGGCCAGCGGATGCGCCGTCGCCGCGGCCCTCGGTGTTCTTCAGACCCTCCTAGATTTCGTTGGCGCGCGCGAATTTGGCGATGTGTTCTGCGGCGCGGAAAGCCAGGGCCTCGATGGTCAGCGTCGGCTGGCCGCGGCCGGACGTCACCATGCTCGAACCGTCGCAAAGGAAGAGGTTCTTCACGTCGTGCGTGCGGTGGTGTTTGTCGATCACCGAGGTGGCCGGGTCGTTGCCCATGCGACACGTGCCGAGCAGGTGCACGCCGCCCCTGGCCTCGCCGACCTCGCCGGGGACGATCTGCTTGGCGCCGGCCGCGTCCATGATCTCCACGGCGCGCTGGACCTGCCACTTCGCATGCTTCACGTCGTCCGGATGGTCCTTGTAGGTGACCCGCATCGCCGGGACGCCCCAGTCGTCCTTCAGCTCCGGATCGATGTCGATGCGATTGGTCTCCTGCGCCAGCGAGGTGCCGTGGCCCGAGCAGTTCATCCAGTAGGTGTAGGATTCCAGGTATTCCTTGAAGCCTGGGCCCCATGTAGGCGTTCCCTCGGGCACGCTCTGGCCCCAGGTCAGGGGGCCGCCGGAGCGCGCATCGAAGCCGCCGCCGCCGTAGAAGCCGCGCTTCGGATCGGAATCGTAGAAGTCGTGAATGACGCGCGTGACGTTGGCGCCCTTGTACTCGTTGAGCGGGTTCTCGAACCGCGCCGCCGCGCCGCCGCCCTTGTTGAACATCAGGTAGCGGCCCACCGCCCCACTGGAATTGGCCAGGCCGTGCTCGAAGCCGCTGGTGGCCGAATTCAGCAACAGCTTCGGGGTCTCGGAGCCGTTAGCGCTCACCACCACGGCCTTCGCCTTCTGGAACTGCTCCTTGCGGTCGGCGTCGTAGTAATAGACGCCGGTGGCGCGGCCGCCCTTATCCATGCCGATGCGGAACACGTAGCTTTCGGGGCGCACCTCGCAAAGGCCGGTGGCCTCGGCCTCGGGGATGACGGTCCAAACCGACGACGACTTGGCCTTCACCTCACAGCCGTAGCCGCCGCACAGGCCGCACTGCGCGCAGGGCGGGCGACCCTTGTACATTACCGAATTGATCGCCATCGGCGACGGGAACGGGTGCAGGCCAAGCTTGCGCCCGCCGCGCTCGAACAGCACGCCGGAGGACTTCACCGGCAGCGGCGGCATCGGGTAGGGCTTGCTGCGGAATGACTCGAAGGGGTTGGCGCCGGCGAGCCCGGAGACACCGACCTCCCATTCCACCTTGGTATAGTAGGGCTCCAGTTCGGCGTAGGTGATGGGCCAGTCGACCAGGCTCGCGCCCGGGATGCCCCCGTACTTGCTGCCTTCGATGAAGTCGACCTCGTGCAGGCGCCAGAAGTTGGCGTTGAAGTGCGCGCTGCTGCCGCCGACGATGCGCGCGTAGGTCAAGGGGTTGCTGCCGCTCGCGCGTTCGGCCTTCTGGTTCGGGTCCTTGCGGAAGGACTGCGGATTGGTGGCCGGGTTGTTGGTGATGCCCGACAGCATCCGGTACTTCAGCTCGTCGTGCTCGAAGTCGCCGGGCCTCATGCGCGGGCCCTGCTCCATCACCACGACGCTGTGGCCGGCGCGCGAGAGTTCCCGCGCGATGATGCCGCCGGAGGCGCCGGAGCCGACGACGATGAAATCGACCGTCTCGCTGGTCTTGTAGGTCTTGCGATCCATGAGGCGGCTCCGTCAGGCGCTGTAGGTTTTGCTGCCGGGATAGGGGACGAAGCCCGCGTAATCCCGGTCGTAGTAGCCGAAGGGCGGCGTCCAGACGTGGCGTTCCTCCACGCCGATGAGCTTCGAGCCCAGGCCCTCGAAATTGCCGCCGTACTGGGGCAGGGCGAGCATGCCGAGCACGGTCAGGCGCCGCACCGCCATGAAGAAGGGCGTCTTGTCGACCTCGTGCAGCCAGGCGATCTGCTGCGCCTCGGGCGCCGCGGAGAACGGCGCGCCGGCGCTGCTGCCCGCAGCATAGGCGCTTTGGAAATCGGCCAGGCCCTTCCGGAAGGACGGCAACTGCGCCGCGAAGAAACTGCCGAGCGCGTTGTCGATGAAATAGATGGCATGGGCGTCCCGCGCGCCCGGGGTGGCGCCGCCGGGCACGATCTGGTTCGCGATGGCGTCGACCTCGGCCGCCTCCGCGGCGCTCAGCGTCTTGAGCTTGGCAGGGGGCGCCGCCGCCATGTCGTGGCCCATATGGCCCATAGGCTCGGCGGCGGCCGCGATCTGCGGCCAGTTCATGGCGACCCAGCCTGCGCTGGCCAGGTTGCCGATGGCCGCCAGGAATTGGCGACGCGAAGAGGGTGGTTGTTTCATGGATCGCTCCGGATCGAGCTGGACAGTCGCCGATTTCAGCGCATGCCATCCGGTGAGGCGCAATCAGATGCGGGTCTTTCGTCAAAAACCGCGCAGACTTGTAGAAGGTGAGGTCAATCTTCGGCGCCGATTGACAGTCAACAGGGCAACTCCCCCCGCCGACACAAAAACGATCTCACTATGTTTTGGAATTACGGGTGACAGTGCACTCTGTTCCGCCTTCGCGATCCCCGGCGTCCGCCCGCGTTTGGCCGGCCTCAGCGGACGGCCGCTTTCACGCTTCAGGCGGGTGAGGAATGCCTCGTCGCCCAGGGCCTCGCATGTGAGCAAAAAGGGAACAGGTGTCGCGCGCCGCCCGAAGCTGCGCCGCCGGCCGGCAAGAGGCGGACCTTCCGTCGCAGTTCCGACAAGCGATTCGTCTTCCCTAGCGTCCAAGGTTGATTTCATACTGGCGCTGCTGGTGAGGGACGGGCGCCGGTGAGTCGAATGAGCAGCGCCCAGGACGGCCATCGATGCCGCAAGTGAACCTCTCCAGCCTGAACGGCCGGGAACTCCGGCAACTGCTCGACACGAGCCGACGGCGGGGCGACGCTGCGCTCTCCTACAGCATCCTGCAGGAGATGGCCGCGCGGCGGGACGGCAGCGTGGCGCGCGACAGCTTCAAACTTCGCCGCCAGGATGAGCCGCGGCTGGTCGCCGTCGACCTGGACGACCCGATGGAAAAGTCCGACCAGCCGCCGCCGATGCCCGGGTGGCGCCCTCCGTCGCCTGACGCGCCGGCCGAGGCGGAGGCGACGCCGGACGCCGAGCCGCCGCCCGTCGAGACCGTGGCGCCCGTCGCGCACGAGCCCGTCGTGGCCGCGGCCGAGGCCGCTCCGCCTGAGGCCGAGGCGTTGAGCCGACCGCTCAGCCTGCATGTCGACGCTCCCGAACCGCGCCGGAAGACCGCGAAGGGCAAGGGCCGGCGCGCGGCGCCCCGGCCCGTGGAGAAGCCGCCCGCGCGGCGCGGCGTCAGCTTGCGGGTGTTTGCCGGCTTCACCTTCGGCATCGCGCTCGGGACGGCGTTCGGCTGGTGGGCGGGGGGCGTGGCGCGCGATGTGCTGCCGCCGCCTGCGCCGGTCGCAGCGCCCCTGCAGACGGCCGCCCTGGCGCCTGCGCCGCCGCCCGCTCCGCCGTCCGCCGCGGCCGAGACCTTGCCTGAAGCCCAGGCCGTTGCGCCCGTCGCCCCGCCGCCGGAGCCCGCGCCGCCCGAGGCCCAGGACCCCATCCGTGAGGCGGCCGCCGAGGCGAGCGAACCGCCTGCGGCCGCCCACAGCGCCGAGGCGGTCCGGACCGAGGCGCCGGCCGAGCCGGCGCCTGCACGCCCGCCGCCGGCCGTGGCCAAGGGCTGCGCCGCCGAGCCGACGCCGGCGGACCGCGCGATCTGCGGCGACCTCAGGCTGCAGCGGCTGCAACGCGAGCTGCGGCAGGCCTACGGCGAGGCGCTGGACGCCCACCAGGACCGCGACCTGCTGCGCCAGCGCCAGCTCGCCTGGGCCGACGCCCGCAACGCCGTCACCGACCCCGACCGCCTGGCGCGGCTCTACGAGGCGCGCATCCGCAAGCTCAACGCGGCCACGGCGGAAGCGCGGGGGGAACAGTAGTCATGATCGCGCCCTGGAGGACGCCTGCCGGGAAGACCGCCGTCCTCGTGGCCGGCCTGTGGAGCTGCGGCCTGGCGGCCCCCGCCGCGCCGGCTCCGCCGCTGAAGCTGCCGCCGACCGACGTCTCGGGGATCACCATCTCGCCGGTGACGACGCCGCCCAAGGTGGTGGCCACCTTCCCGGCCGCCGGACAGGCGCTGGCCGGAGGCGTGCTGATCCTCACCGTCACCTTCGACCAGAAGATGGCGCCGGACGGCTTCGACGTGACGCCGGCGGCGGGCGGCGAGGCGCCGCCGTGCCTGAAGCGGCCCCGGCTGCTGGACGACGACAAGACCTTCGCGCTGCTCTGTACCACCGACGGCGGCAAGACCTATGCGCTGGCGTTCAACGCCGGGAGCCAGGGCGGCTTCGCCAATGTCGGCGACCGGCGCGCCCAGCCCAGCACGCTCACCTTCACCACCACCACGGCCGGCGGCGGGCCGCGCAGCATCGCCGAGGCGATGAAACAGGCGAGCCTGAAGAGCTTCGACGTGCCCATCCAGGAGACGCCGGGCCTGCACGGCCAGCCGGGGCGGTAACCTGCCGCTATTCCTGCGCGGCCGGGCCGCGGCGGCGGAGCAGGTCGGACCAGCGCCAGTCGCCGGAGCCGACGACCAGCCGCGCGGCGCCGGGCGCGTCGTTCAGGGAAATCAGCACCAGGCCGTGCACGCGCTCGGCGCGGCAGGCGGCGGGGGCGAATCCCACCTCCCACATGATCGCCTCGCGCACGGCGGCCAGGCCATTGCCATCCTGCTCGCCGTGGCGGACCCAATCGCCGTTCCAGACGCGGATGGCCTTGCCGCCCAGGCCCTGGCCCTGATGGGCCTCGGCGGCGGCGGCCTGGACGAGGCGGTCCTTGCGCAGGGCCGCCTGCAGCCGCCGCGTCATGTTGCATTCCCCGCCGCCCCCGCCCCCGCCGCCGGCCGTGGAGGCGCCGGCGAGTTCGGCGTCGCTGACGAGCGAATCGCCTGACGGGCCGCGCTTGTCGCCGGCGGGAATGGGCACGGCGTGGGCGCGCGCGGGCGTACGCCGGGCGACATGGCGGGGCGGCGGCGGCTTGGTGGGCTTCTTCGGCGGCTCCGGCGTCTTGGCCGGCGGCGTCGGCTTCGGGTCGGGCGCAGGGGTCAGGGCCGGCGGCGCGGGTGGCGTCGGCGGCGCGACCAGCTGCACGAGGATGGGCGCGGGCTCGGCGAACCTGGGCGGGGCCGGCTGGGCTGCGAGCAACGCCGCCAGCACCCCCAGATGGCCCAGGACGCTGAGCGCCCCGGTGGTCAGGCGGCGTCGCGTCCCGGAAGACGGTCGACGGGCCTCAGCCACCGGGCCGGTCCAAGCCCTAGGCCAGGACGATCAGCACCACGCGGCGGTTGGCCTGGCGGCCGGCGCGATCCTTGTTCGGCGCGACGGGGGCGTCGGGGCCGTAGGAGATGGTGTTGATGCGGTTCAGCGCCACGCCGTGCTCGTTCAGATAGCGGCGCACGGCTTCGGCCCGTTCCTCGCCAAGCTTGTAGTTGAAGTCCTTCGGCCCGGTGGCGTCGGTGTGGCCCTGGACCTCGACATAGACGTTGCGGTTGTCGGTCTTCAGCTTCTCGACGAAGGCGTCGAGCCGGGCCTGGGCCTCGGGCGAGAGCTGCGCCTTGGCGATCGGGAACTTCATCGAGTCGTCCGAGAGCACCTCCTGGTAGAGGAACTTGCCCTCGGCCAGCTTGCCGGCGGCCTGGGCCCGCTGCAGGGCTTCCTTCGCGGTGGTGTCGACGCCGGCCAGGGTGGCGTCCTGGGCGTTCACATGGCTCTCGACCGTGGCCACGCGGGTGTCGACGACGGCCGTCTGCTCCCGCACGAATTTCTTGGTGGCGCAGCCTCCGAGGCTGACGGCGCCCACCACTATCGCCCCCGCGACAAACAAGCTCGACGTACGCTGGATCATCAATGTTCTCCGTCCATCCGGTTGGTCCCCACCGCCGTTAAGCTCACAACGCCGCCTTCATCGGGTCCGAAAACGGCCGTTTGTGGGCGCGGCTTGACCGTAGCCGGGGGGCGATTGGCCATTGCCAGCGCTCGCCCATGGAGCGATCAATCGGGCGAAGTCATCAGCGGGAGTTGGCGCCATGGGACTGTTCGACGGCATCATCGGCGGGGTGATCGGGGCCGAGATGGCCACGGTGGTCAACCGGCTGATCGAGCAGCATGGCGGCGTGCAGGGCATCGTCTCGGAGCTGCAGTCCAAGGGGCTCGGCGACACGGTGCAGTCGTGGATCAACCCGGGGCCCAACCAGCCGGTGTCGGCCGACCAGCTGCACCAGGCGCTGGGGTCGAACACCATCGCCGACCTGGCGGCCCGGCTGGGCGTCTCGTCCGACGTGCTGGCGGGCAAGCTCTCCGAGGTGCTGCCCAAGGCGATGGACACCCTGACCCCCGGCGGTGTCGTGCCGCCCAGCCCCTCCGCCTGAGGCGGCCGCATCGGGCCCCGCGGCCCATCGCGGATGTCAGGTGAGCATGACGGCGTTGTCGCTGCGCTGGGTCATCAGGCCGGCGATGGCCTCGTAGAGGGCCGCCATGGAGACGGGCTTGTTCAGCACGGCGTCGGCGCCGGCGTCCTTGCAGTCGACGTCGATGTTCGCGCCGGCGTCGGCGGTGAGCACGATCACCGGCAGCTGGGCCTTGGCGTCGGCGCGGGCGCGCAGGTGGCGGATGGCGGTGACGCCGTCCATGCCGGGCATGCGCAGGTCCATGAGGATCAGGTCGTAGTCGTTGGCCTCGATCATCTGCAGGCCGACCTTACCGTCTTCCGCCTCGGCCATGTCGATGCCGCCCGCGCGCAGCATCTCTTTGATGACGCGGCGATTGACCTCGCTATCCTCGACGAACAAGACCCGCATCGCGGATGGGCTCCAAAAAAGTCGGCCTGCCGACCAGCCCATATCGTGAAGGCCTAAGTTTAACGAACGTTGATCACGCAAGGGAAATTGCCGCCGGCGCGGCTGCAGCGGTCACTTTGCCGCGGGCATCGAACCCGGCCCGCAACTCTCCCGCGAGTGCGGGCGCCGCGATGGGCTTGCGGATGATCTGGACGGCCCCGGCGCCGAGCAGGCGGCCGGCCTCGTCCTCGCCGATGTCGGCGATCATCACCGCCACCAGGGCCGGGGCGACGGTCCCGGCCAGGCTGCGCAGGGCGGCGAGCCGGGCCTGGCGTTCGCCGCCAAGCGCGCTCGCGTCCACCAGCACCAGGTCGAAGCGGCCGCTGGCCGCGGCTTCCTCGGCGGCGTCGCAGGCGGCGACGGCCTCGATGGCGCGGGTCTGCGGCGCCAGCACCGCCTTGATCATCGCCTGGGACAGCGGATTGGCGTCGCAGATCAGCAGTCGGCAGTCGGCCAGGGCCTGGGGCGCTGCGGTGGCGACGGCGGCCTCCTCGGCCGGCGCGGCGGCGCGCTCCAGCGGCAGGCGCACGGTGACGGTGGAGCCCTGTCCCATGACGCTTTCCAGGAAGATGTCGCCGCCCATGGCCTGGGCCAGCCGGCGGCAGATGGCCAGCCCGAGGCCCGTGCCCTCGTAGCTGCGGGTGGTGCTGGAATCCACCTGGCGGAAGCTCTCGAACACCTCCTCCAGCTTGTCGGTGGGAATGCCGATGCCGGTGTCGGCCACGGACAGCGCCAGCGTCTCGGCCTCGCCCGACGCCTCGACCCGTGCGGTCAGGGTGACGCCGCCCTGCTCGGTGAACTTGATGGCGTTGGACATCAGGTTGAACAGGATCTGGCGCAGGCGGCCGCTGTCCTCGACGATCCGGGCCGGCGCGGCGCCCAGGTCGAGGGTTAGCTTGAGCTGCTTGGCGCCGGCGCGCTCGGTCCAGAGCCGGACGGTCTCCTCGCAGACCCGCGGCAGGTCCAGTTCCGACCGGTTGAGCGTCACCCCGTCGGTCTCGATCTTGGCGATGTCCAGGATGTCGTCGACCAGGGCGCGCATGGTCTCGCCCGCGCCGTGCACCAGCGCGATCTTCTCGCGCAGCTCGGGATCGAGCCGGCGCTCGGCGAGGATCACCTGGGTCATGCCGAGGATGCCGTTGAGCGGCGTGCGGATCTCGTGGCTGGTGGTGGCCAGGAATTCGGTGCGGGCCTTCAGGGCCTTTTCCAGCGACCAGTTGGCCTCGCTGAGCTTGCCGTTGGCCTCGCGCACCTCGTTGCGGCTGCGGCGGATCCACAGGAAGCTGACCAGCAGCAGGGTCCCGATCAGGACCGAGCCGATCAGCAGCACGGTGGTGATGGTGTTGCGCGACTTGGCGAGCTTGACGTCGCGCTGCAGCTGGCCGGCCTTGAGCTGGGCGATCCGGCTCGTCTGGTTGGCGAAGTCGAACTGCGCCGACATCAGGGCCGCGTTGGTCGAGGCCGCCAGTTCCCGGGCCTCGTCGTCCAGTCGCTTGAAGGCCTTCAGGTGGGCCAGGGCCTGGTGCTCGTCGCCGAGCAGGACATAGGTCTCGAAGGCCGTCTCGTGGAAGTCGCGATAGGCCATGGTGGTCCTGGTCAGGTCCGCACCCTGGAACATGCGGGCCAGGAGCTGGGCGGCGGCGGCCGGCCGATGGCGGGCGAGCTGCACCTGGGCGCCGACGCCCCAGACCCAGGGCTGAGACTCCCGCGCCGAGGGGTCGGTCTGGGTGAGCTTCAGGGCGGCGTTCAGGTGGGCCTGGGCCTGGTCGAGGCGGTTCCACTGGACCTCGACCGCCGCGAGGTTCTCCAGGATGCTGGCTTCGAGCTGTGGGCTCTGCATCTTCCGCGCCAGCTCCAGCGCCTTGCCGAGCTCGACGGCGGCCTCGGGGTATTTCTTCTGCAGCTGAAGGGCGCGGCCGATGTTGTTGTGGGCGCTGATCGCCAGGGACGGGTCGGCCGGATAGAGGTCCGCCGACTGGGCATAGTACTGCATGACCTTCTGGTAGTCGCCGGCCTCCTGGTAGATCGAGCCGATGTTCTGCAGCGCCATCGCCTGGCCGCGCGGATGGCCGGCCTTGCCGTAGATGCGGTGGGCGGCCTGGAAGCCGGAGAGCGCCGACTGCACGTCGCCCTTCAAGGCCTGGACCTCGGCCTGGGCCCCCATCAGGTCGCCGTGCAGCTTGGAGTTGGGCGCGCGCGCGGCGGCGGTGGCCAGGCCCTGGGCGATCACCAGGCTGGCCTCGTCGAGCTTGTTGAGCCGCAGGAGCGCCTCACCCTGCAGCCACTGGGCGGTGGCCAGGTGTTCGGCCTGGCGCGGATCGTCGGTCTGGCGCTGCGCGGCCTCAAGGGCCTCGGCGGAGCGCCGGTAGGCGGCCTGGGGGTCGGCCATCATGGCGACCTTCGCCGCGGCCACGCGGCCCTCGAAACTGGCGGGCGCGACCGGCGGCGACGGCGTTTCGGCGCGCGCGGAGACGGCCATCCCCATGACGAGGACAGTGGCTGCGGCGGCGGCCAGCCATTGCGGGATCGTGAGCCGTTTCTGAAGCATTTCGCGCAAACGGTAGGGCGCCACCCCTTAAAGTGACGCTAAGGCAAGAACGGTGTTTTGCTGGACCGCGGTTCCTGACCGCGGCCCGGCAGTCCCTGTCTAGAAGCGGACCCGGTAGCGGGCGCCGGCCATGTAGGTCTGGCTCTGCGTGGCGGTGGGCTGGGTCTCCACCCGGCCGAAGAAGGCCACATCGCCATCGCCGCCGTTGATCGGCAGGGCGTAGAGCGCCTCGCCGGCGATCCGGCGCTGGCCGGCGATGTCGATCGAGTGGGTGACCACGCCGAGCTCGCCGGTCTGGCGGTCGACGACCTCGACCGACTGCAGGTTCAGGCGCCCCTTCTCGACGAACATCGGCTGGGAGACGCTGAGCTGCAGGCGGTCGCCGCCGGCGAAGAGGTCGCGGCGCATCAGGCCCACTTCGAAGGCCGAAGAGGTCAGGCCCTTGCCGTCGACCGCCAGCTGCTGGCCGTCCCGGCCCTGGCGGGTCTGGCCCAGGGTTCCGGTAGCCATGATCGAGAGCTTAGGCGTGGCCGCCCAGTTGAGGCCCAGGCTGTAGCCGTCGGTGGTCGCGCCGCCGCGGAAATCGGCCGGATCCAGCGACTGGATGCCCAGCAGGCCCGAGCCCTCGTGCAGGTGGGTGTAGGACCCGGTGAAGGTCACCCGGTCGGTGGGCGAATAGGCCAGGCTGACCAGCTGGGCGCCGGCCTGGTAGCTGGCCGCCCCGTTGCCCGCCACGCCGAAGGTCGGCAGGGCGCGGGTGTCGCGCTGATCGTTGCGCTCCAGCATGCCCGCGGTGAGCTTCAGCTTCGGGTTCAGCCCGTAGCTCCAGCCGGCGTAACCGCCGCCCGAGGCCAGGCCCAGCAGCGGGTTGGCCCCGCCGCGCTCGCCGTCGAAGTCCGCGGCCTGGATGAAGCCGGTCTGGGCGAGCGCCGGGGCGCCGTCGCCGAAGCCCACCACCATCGAGGCGCGCTCGCCACGGACGTTCAGGGCCGACTGGTAGTCCGGGCGCTCGTCGACGTAGCCTTCACGCTTGATGCGCGGGGCGAAGGTCATGGTCATGTCGGCGCCCCAGGCGTTGGGGACCGGGACGCTGACGCCGGAGAAGCCGTTGAAGCCCGAGGCGTTCAGCTTGGTGGTGGTCTGGGTCGCGGCCCAGGCGCCCAGGCGGCCGGTCAGATAGGCCTGGAACTGCTCCTGAGAGCCGCCCTGGGAGGTGACCGTCTGGCCGACCAGCTTGGACGACAGCGGGATGGCGAAGTCGCGCTGGACCAGCAGGCTGAGCGGCTCGTAGGCGTAGAAATAGGCGCCCTTGGCGTCCCACGCGGCCTGATCGTGGGCCTGGTAGGTCGAGACGACGGCCTTGCTGGTGACCAGCGTCTTCTGGCCGTTCTGGACCGAGTACCAGACGAGCTTGTTGAAATCGAGCGGCGACATCGCGGCGGTGACGTCCAGCAGGCCGTGGCCGTAGACCGCGTCGACGCCGGGCGCGCCGAGGTCCTTGGCCGAGTTCAGGACGATGTTGGCGGTCTCCACCGGCGCGTTCACCAGCCAGGGCCAGCGGTCGTGGATCAGGGCGATGGCGCCGGAGACCTGCGGGGCGGCGAAGGAGGTGCCGATCTGGCGGGTCACGCCGCCATGACCGTCGTCGACCAGGATCAGCTCGCCGGGCGCCACCATGAAGTGGTTCATCAGCTTGTCGCCCAGGCAGATGCCCAGCAGCGGCGTCAGGCAGGCGTTGCCGGGACGGTTGGAGAAGTTCGAGATATTGCGCTCGACGTCCACCGAACCCACCACGATGAAGGCGGGGTTGAGGAGGCTCCAGCCGACGTTGTTAGTCTGGGTCACGCCCTCGTTGCCGGCGGCCATGACGAAGACGGTGTTCTTCAGGGTGAGCGTCACCGAGAGGCTGGCGAAGACGCTGTTCCACCCCTGGTCGAAGGTCGTGCCGGGGACGCCCAGCGACATGTTCACCACGCCCGCGCCCTCGGCCTTCAGCCGCTGCACGCCGGTGGTGATGTCGGCCCAGTTGGCGGTGCCGGAGTTGTCGAAGGGGTTGTAGGCCAGCACGGTCGAGTTGGGCGCGATGCCCATCACGCCCTGGCCGTCATGCGCGCCGACGATCAGGCTGGCCACCGCCGCGCCGTGGCCGTTGGTGAAGGTGGAGACGCCATCGGCCCGGACGATGCTCTTTTCCAGGGTCTGGTCGCCGACCACCGTCTGGTCGAGCAGGCCGATCATCGGGCCCTTGCCCGTGCCGCCGCTCTGCGCCTGGGTGAGCGCGGGGCTCCAGTTGATCGCCTTCATCCAGTGATCGACGTGGTCGGTCCCGGAGAAGTTCATCAGCCCGTCGTACCATTCCAGGAAGAAGATCGCCCGGTCGGTCTCGTCGAGGCTGGCCAGCGAGTTCGGATTGGCCAGGTCGATGCCGTACCTGGCGAGCAGCGGCTTGGCGAAGCCCTCGTCGAAGCTCTTGCCGGTCTTGGCGATGACGGCGGCGCCCCAGAAGTCGCGGGAGGCGTTGACCATGCCTTGCAGCTGGCCGGCCACCGGCTGGTAGCCGCCCGGCTGGGCCACGTTCCAGGCGGTGGCGATGGAGTCCCAGTTCGCACCCTGCGCGGTCCAGAAGTCGCCGACCTTCAGATAGTTCGAGACCTTGTCGAGATTGCCCGACGCAACCGGGCTGGCGACGCCCCAGAAGGATTTCAGGTCGCCGTAGAAGGCGCCCGTGTCGCCCCAGAACGGCCGCAGGTTCCCCCAGAACGGCCGCAGGTTGCCATAGAAGGGGCGCAGGTTCCCGTAGAAGGGCCGCAGGTTCCCGTAAAACGGCTGCAGGTTGCCATAGAACGGCTTGATGTTGCCGTAGAAAGGCTTGACCGGGCCAGGCGCGGCCGCCTTGGGCGCCACCGTCGTCGCCGTCGTGCCGTTTTCAGCCATCGCGGGCAGCGCGATCAAAGAGACGGAAGCGAGCGCCGCCAGGCGAAGGCCCAGGTTGCGGCGGTTTTGCAGACTACGAGACATTCGATCCCCCTTGGCCGAGTTCGTTTCGGCCATGCCTGGAAGATCGCGGATATCCGTTAAAAATACCGAAACAGACCTAGTAAACGGGCGTAAACCATAGCGTATAGCGAAGTTAAAACGCGTTAATCATCGCAATTTACGCTAATATATACAGTATATGAGGTTCATAATTTCTGAATTTCCGAGAAATGTTCTAGATAAAATGCGTCGAAGTCTTGGGTGAAAACTGAGTCTCTTCCCAAGGTTGTGGCTCCCGGCATGCGCGTAAAGGTTGCCAAACGGCCTCCCGCCCGGGTTTCTGTTAAGGAGATTCGCTGGCCGCAGCTCGCGTCTCACGCGAAGCGGACGGTGTTTTCAGCCCGGGCGTGCGGGCGCAAGCGCGCCGCGACGACCGAATGCGATGGCTGACGCAACGCCTCGCGGACGTTGGCCCGGTGGCCACTTCGGCGGAAAGCGGCCTAGGGCCGGTTCACCGGCGCGAACGAGCGGCTGGGCCGGGCGCGCGCGGCGGTCAGGGGCAGGGTGATGGTGAAGCGGGCGCCGTGATCGCTATCCGCCTCGAAGGTCGCGTCGAGCTGCCGGACGATGGCCTGCAGGATGCTCATGCCCAGGCCATGGCCGGGCTGGGCGGTGAAATCGCGCGCCAGCCCCGCGCCGTCGTCGGAGACTACCAGGCGCAGCTTGGCGCCCATCCGGCGGGCCTCGATGTGCAGGCCCCCGGGCGCGCCGGCCCGATAGGCGTGTTTGGCGGCGTTCATGGCCAGCTCGTTGATGGCGATGGCCAGCTGCTGCGCGGCCTCCGCCGGCAGGTCGGCGGCGTCGGCGTCCAGCGAGCAGGAAAGCCCGGTCGAGCCGGCGATCAGGCCGCAGAGCTCGGTCAGGAACGGCCGGACGTCGACGGTCGCCGACGGGCCGCCGACGCTGAGGAACCGGTGCAGCTGGCCGACGGCCGCCAGCCGCGCGGCGGCGGCGGCCAGCGCCGCGTTGGCGACGGGATCGTGCACGCGGGCCTGTTCGAACAGCAGGAGGTCGGCCGCCAGCTGCAGGCTGTTGGCCATGCGATGGTCGAGTTCGCGGCGCTCATAGTCGAGCTTCCAGGATCGGGGCCTTGCTTGCGTCTGGTGAGCAATTTTGCCGCCCGCAGCCGGGCCTGCCGGAACTATCACACCAGTCTCCAAAACGGTTGGCCCCCGACCGTCAGCCTATTCAACCACCAAAAGGTGTAAGAGAGACCAACAAGCGCAACCATAGAGGGTGCGCCCGCTTTGGCGGCGATTTTCCTACCCCTCGGAGAGCCAGGCCAGCATGTCCGGCCAGGCCTGGTAGGCCAGGAAGTTGCCGGCGCGCGGGAACAGCCGGAAGGCGGCGAGCTTGGGCCCCAGCCAGGCCTGGACCTCCTCCTCAGTCAGCATGGGATCCTCGGCTCCGAGCCAGACGGTGAAGGGCTCGAGGCTCGAGAGGTCCATGGGCTGGGCCCGGGCGGCGGCCTTGGTGGAATCGATCATCCCCCGCGCCGAGGGGATGAAGCCGTCGGTGACATATTCGATGGTGTAGGCGATGAAGTCCGGGTGGGCGGCCAGGTAGGCGGCGTCGGCGGGCGCCACGGCGCCGGCCTTGACCGTGCGCTCGATGCCCTTGGGGGTCAGCCGCGCGCGCATCATCGGATAGACGATCTCCGCCATATAGGGGTTGGCGGCCAGCCGGCGGCGGAACTGCAGCAGGGGGTGGGCGAGGTCGCGGTTGACGCTGGTGCGCCAGCCGGGCGGACGGGGATTGACGATGATCATCCGCGTAAGCCGCTTGCCGAGCGCCAGGGCCGTGGCCAGGGCATAGGGCGCCCCATCGAGGACGCAGCCGATCTGCAGGCTCGTCACGCCCAGGCTGTCGACCAGTTCGATCATGTCCTCGGCGACGCCTTCGTAGGAATAGCGCGGCCGGGGATCGGAGGTCCCGACGCCGGGGCGGGCGGGCACGATCAGGCGCAGGCCGAGGTCGCGGGCCAGCTGGTCGGTGCCGCGCGGATAGAGGCTGCCGCCCAGGCCCTGGTGCACGATCAGCACTGGCTTGCCGTCGCGCGCGCCGTAGTCGCGCCAGGCGAGACGGCGGCCATCCTTCAGGCGGAAATGCTGGATGGCGGGGGCCGTGTTTGCCGCATCGCCGGCGGCGGCGAAGATCGAGGTCTGGTCGTCGGCGTTGGCGGGCAGCACGCTGGCGAGCGAGGCGAGCTGGCTCAGCGCGCGGACCAGGTCGGCCTGCCGGCGCACGCCCATCTTCTCGAAGATGGCGCGCAGCTGGTTGCGGGTGGTGTTGACCGAGACGCCCAGGTCCTCGGCGGCCTCGGCCAGGCTGGTCCCCTCGCGCAGCAGGGTGGCGAGCCGGGTCTCGGCCGGCGTCAGGCCGAAGCTCACCTTCAACGCCTGAGCCAGCAGGGTGGAGGTCTCCATGGCCGGGAACACCAGGGCCAGCTGCCCGTCGCGGGCAGGCGGCAGGCCGACGGCGAGGTGGGCGGGCAACCCTTGCGCGGCGCAGGCATAGGCGAAGTGCGCGGCGTCGTTGTCGCGGGCGGTGAGCTTGACGATCAGCTGGCCCGCGCCGCGCTGGGCCAGGGTGCGGCGGGTCTGGGCCACGGCCTCGTGGTTGGCGGGGCTGAGGAAGCGGCCGCCGCGGCTGTCGAAAAGGCCGAGCCGCTGCGCGCAGACCGCCCAGCCGGCCGCGTTGGCGCCGGTCACCGCCCCACTCGCCGCGATCAGGGCGACGCCGATCTGGCCGTCGGCGGGCGGCGCAGGCTCGATCTCCACCGGCGCAGGCCGGTCGCCGGCGTCGAGCAGCTCGCGCCAGCGTTCCGGCGTCTGGGCCCAGCCCAGCAGGAAGGAGATGTCCGCCCCCGCCGGCCGCGCGGCGTCGGCCACCTTCACCGACGCGTTCACGCCGGATTCCCAGTGATTTGAATTCGCAAGCGCTTCCGTCCCCCGCGCGGACTGTCGACCCGCGGGCGCCGCAGGGTCAAGCGGACTCGCGCGCCGCGCTATCCGATCGGCTTCAGGGCCAGCGCCTTCAGCGCCTCCTCGATGGGGATGAAGAAGTTGATGTTCTGCGAGACGCCGCCGGGCTCGTAGGTGGACTGGGTGATCCCGACCACCCGGCCTCTCTCGTCGAGCAGCGGACCGCCGCTGTCGCCATGGGTGATGGCCACGTCGCTCTGGATGAAGGCCTGGCCGTCCATCACCCGCTGCGAGGTGGAGACCACGCCGCGGGTCAGGGTGCCGGCGAACTGGGTCTCGCGCGGCGTGCCGATGGCATAGACGGTTTCGGCCAGCGTCACCGGCCGGCGGCGGATGGCGAGCGGGCGGACCTTGGGCGGGCCGGTCCGGATCAGGGCGACGTCGCGGCGGGGCTCGGTGCGAACCACCTCGCCCGGCGTCTCCGCGCCGTCGGGCCAGCGGACGGTGACGGTCTTGGCGGCGCCGACCACATGGGCGTTGGTGAGCAGATAGCCGTCAGCGGTGATCAGCAGGCCGCTGCCGAGGTTGCGGCCGGCCAGGATCGACACCACCCCGCGCGCCGCCTGGTCCAGCGGCATGGGCTGGCCGGGCGCGGCCAGCGCCAGGCGCATCTGCGCCATCGGGACCTCGATCGCCGCGACCGCCGGCTTGGCGCGCGGGCGCGGCGGTGGCTTCAGCGCCTTCCTGAACGCCGGATCGGCGACCAGCGCCTGGACGTTGGCGCGGAAGGCCGCCTCGATCAGCGGGCCCGGCGCGCTGGTCGCAATCTCGCCAGCGTCGCCGCTGGCGCGGGTCTCGATAATGGCCAGAGGCGTGTCCTGCGCAGGATCGACGATCCGCCAGGTCACCGTCATCGCCAGAGTCCCAGTGACGCGCTTGTGTGATCCCTCGCAGAGCCGCGCGTTCAGCTCGCCGACCTTCGCCTCCAACCGCAGCTTCGGCTTCGTGCGGCCGCCCGCACCGCCGGCCACGACCTCCCCGAAGATCGCCGGGAAACCGGCGGCCGTCCCGGCCGCGACCGCCTCCCAGGCGAGCGGCCGCGGATCACGATCACAGACCTTCCCGCGCGAAACGGTCCCCCAGGCGTCGCCCGCGGCCAGCCCGAACACCGCCTCGCCAAGACCCGCCGTTCGCGTCTTGCGCGCCGCTGCATCCGCGGTCCCGCCGGCCAGAAGGGCGAGCGCGGCAAGGCCGCTGAGCAGGAGTCGATCGACGGTCACCCTCCGTCAGCCGACGGCGGTCAAAGCGAGCGCCCGAAGCGCATCGTCGATGGGGATGAAGAAGTTGATGTTCTGGGAGACACCATCGGGTTCGTAGGCGGATTGGCTGATGCCGACGACCCAACCTTTCTCGTCCAGGAGCGGCCCGCCGCTGTTGCCGTGGGTGATGGCGACGTCGCTCTGGATATAGTTGAGCCCCTCGATCTCGCGGGTGACCGTGGAGACCACCCCGCGGGTGAGGGTGCCGGCGAACTCGCGTTCGCGGGGCGTGCCAATGGCGTAGACGGTCTCGCCAAGTTGAACGGGCGTGTGCCGGATCGCTAGCGGCGCCAAGCCCTTGGGCGGAGTGGTCTTGATCAGGGCCACATCGCGGCGCCGGTCGGTTCGCACCACCGCGCCGACGGTGTCGGTCCCGTCCGGCCAGCGCACCCGAACCTGACCAGCCTCGCCCGCCACATGGTGGTTGGTCAGTATATAGCCATCCGTCGAGATCATCAGGCCGCTGCCAAGGGCATTTCCCGCGAAGATCGTGACGACGTCCCTAGCCGCCTGGTTAAGCGGCATCGCAACGACGGCCTTCCGCCCGGCAATAGCCAGAGGCGCCATGAGCGTGGACGATGCGGCAGCGGCCGGCGCTGCAAGGGTCGCCCGAAAGGCCGGGGAGGTGGTCAGCGCCTGCACGTTGGCGGCAAATACCCGCTGCATGACCAAGACGTTTCCCCCATCGATGGGCTTTTTGATCCCGTAGGTCGCGTCCGTCGGGATGCGAGCGAGAATCTTGCCTTGGGAGGTCGAATAGATCTGCCACTGGAGGTGCATGGTGACAGAGCCCTTCACCACCACGTGGTCGTTCTTGGCGACCATATCCCAGTAGTTTTGGCTTGCGCAGAAGGTAGCATCCAGCCCGGTGATTAGAACGCCAACCTGCAGATCAGATGATTTCTGGTCATCCTCAAAGAGGTTGGTGGGATCACCTGCCACCTTGAATCCAGCCTGGGCGAGTTCTTCGCGAAAGACACGTTCGAATTCAAAGACCTCGACGTTGGCTTT
>Ga0307517_10005874_pt1 | contig 18325 bp, 5 predicted proteins | sample 23_EM_MG_FD_194515 | JGI IMG/M metagenome (GOLD analysis project Ga0307517, IMG submission 194515) | Populus trichocarpa ectomycorrhiza microbial communities from riparian zone in the Pacific Northwest, United States - 23_EM | ecosystem: Host-associated > Plants > Roots > Unclassified | place... | reverse complement strand
GACTCATCCCAGCTATCAGGTATATCAGCATCAGCCAACATCGACACCATCAACCTCTTACCAACGCAACCACCTAGTGTTCCATCATCCACCTCTATACATATATCATCCATACATCCAACAACCAGTCACCTTCAGCTTAACCTACCTCATTCATCAACCAGTAACACTATACCCCAGTTACCTGTCTCATACTCACACAAGATGAACAGTAGTAACACACTGCCACCTTTACTTCAGATGCCTATGCGAGGCACAAAACTAGCACCTGTTACTTTCAAAGGAAAGTATTCTAAGGTCACGCGTTTTATCCAACACTACAACCGTTTGCTTGAACAATATCAAGTTGTCAGTGAAGCTGACAAATGCAAAGGTGTACTTGAGTATTGTTCTCAGACAGTTCAGGACTTCATACAGTCCAACATACATTTCAGTGTCCCAAACTGGACACGCCTTCAAGCTGAGATACTTAATGCTTATGATGCTGACCGCTTAGAGTCGCGTGTACGTCCCGCAGACCTAGTTGACTTCATCAATCAGAATAGTATCCAAACCATGTCAAACTTAACTCAGTGGAAGAAGTACTATCGTGAATATAAGGCCCGCGCAGGTTTCCTTAAGATGAAAGGACAACTAACTGATCTGCAATACAATGGCTACTTCTGGTATGGGATTCCGAATCAAGTCAGAAGTATTTTAGAAGAAAAATTGTTTGCCAGATATCCCAATTACGATACCACTGACCCTTGGCCTGTCGAGAATGTAACGACTCTTGCTGAAACATACTTCAAGAGAGATAGGTTTACTGAGAAACTTCTCCCCTTACCTGTCTATGGTCTAAACTATAAGGAAGATGAAGATTCTGATGATGAATCAGAAGAAGCTTATGATTCAGAAGATTCAGATTATGAAAGAGAACGCCGCAAGAAACGAAAGCAAGAAAAGAAGAAGAAGAAGAAGTCTCGGGCTCACTTGCAAAAGGGGCCACAGACACAAATTATGGAAGAAGAACCATCACGTAGGATAATTCCTCCACCTGAAGAGACAGACATCAGTGGCATAATTCATCAACTCAACACTATGTCTTTAGAGGATCCCCGTTATGGTCAACTCTATTACCAAGCAGTCAAGAAAGACAAAGGAGGATTAGTAGCTCAATGTATTCGGCGCAAACCCTTGCAAGAATCATTCTCTAGAGCACAAGATCGAGATCCACCTTCGCACCCGTCTAGGGCTAATACACAACCTTACCCACGAGGAATCTTCCCAAACCCTTTAAGAAATCAGGCACCTTCAAATCAGAAGTGCTATGGATGTTTTAAGCAAGATCACATATTGAGGGATTGTCCTCAAATGGCAATTTTAGTGAACCGAGGAATTGTCCGACTTAATCCGGAAAACTTCAAGTATTATCTAGCAGATACAGGTCAACCTCTATTCCGCAGGCCTGATGAATGCCTGATGGACACAGTCGGAAGGATGAAGCCAGCTGCACTAAATACAGTCCAGTATATCTCCTTGACTTCTGAAGTAGAAAACTTCTATGCTCAGCACAAAGACTTCAGTGAAGAAGAATCAGACTGTTCCTCAGACTCGGAAGAAGACAGTGATGATGATGGCATGCGATTAAACTGGACTAAGGCTAAAGCAAGATTTCCTGCCTATGCAGCATATGAAGATGACCCTGAAGAAGAACCTCAATACTATCAGTCATATCCAGTGGAACGAAATACCCGAACAACACGCCAAGCAAGAGATGCTACAATGAAAGCGCCTGTCAAAACCAAATTCGATGGAGTCTATCCCCCATCACGCAAGACCCAGTTACCAGGACCACTTCCTGGAATCGCACCTGAAAATCCCAAGCATGAACGACAATCTTCCAGACGACAGGAAGTTACTAAGGCAAAAGCTCCTGAAGTTCCTGCTGTGGCGGAACCAATTCCAGTAGATGCGCGCAAACCTAGAGTGACTGAAATACCAGATATAGTCATGAAGGAACCAGAGCCAAGAAGAGAAAAGAAGCCAATTACCTTAAAAGATCTTCCAGCACCTGTTAAACCTGCAATTGATGATAAGGCCAATAATGCGAATAAGGAAAATCAACGGCCAGGACCACGCCAATCAGAACTATCACATCAAGTAGAGGCAAAGAAGGTTGTTGAAGAAATCCTTGACACACAAGTTTCTTTACCACTCAAGAAAATACTAGGATCATCTAAGGAATTGTCCATAAGCTTTCAGGACATGCTAAAATTCAAGAACCCCCCTTATAAAAATTCTGGATCGACCGCTCATTTCGTGGCGGAAGCCGTCTTTAATAGTGCCATCAAGGATGAAGATGAAGATGCAATAATTGACCTACCCGAAAGAGATCTTGAACAAAGCGGCAATGGACTTAAGGGAGATAAGGTGCTAATACAGCTTACGTTGAGCTGTCAAGGACGACCGATCACTGCAGTGATCGACACCGGATCACAGGTCAATCTTATCAGTAGGTCCACCGCGAGCCAACTTATTCGTCTACCTATCGATTTAAGCAACGGCGTCTATATGACTGATGCCAATGGTGGCAAGGCATATCTAGATGGGCTAATCAGGGATGTACCATTGACATGTGGTGCAGTGACTACAAGTACAGACCTATATGTTGGAGAAAATTTCCCTTTTGACTTACTACTCGGACGACCCTGGCAAAGAGGAAACTTTGTATCGATTGACGAACGCAAAGAAGGAACTTATCTGGTATTCAAGAATCGAAGAACCTGGAAGCCACAATTTGAAATACTTATTAACCCAGATCAAATGTATGAAAGAAACTTCAAGCCAATCAGAAAAGTCAACCTAGTAACCTTAGCTAACTCTGCAGGAGGAAATATTTTGGAAATCATACCAGAATTAGATGAAGATCAAGATGAAGAACCAGAAGAGAAATCTGAGGAAAGGACAGATCTACAAGTTCGGAGTAAGGACCAGGAATCTTGGGAAGACAAGATTAATTCAAGATCTGAAAAATCTGATGAAGCAACTCAAAATTGTCAATCTGGACATCTGGAACTCATGAGATTAGATTCTTCCAGGGGAAATAACAATAAGGAAGATATTGAATCTAAGATACAAGATCCCATTTCGAAGAAAATTGAAGATAGGAGCCATTCATCTGAAGATCAGGATCTGCCAGATAGAATGTCATCTATGGGAGAAGTTTCCATAGAGTCAGATCAAACCATCAGGGTCCCTCACAGCGCCAAAGCGTCGATTAGCTCGAGAGAAAACGCTATGGAGACACAGAAAATACCAGGAATGAATAAAGATGGCGATTCAGGAGCTGCAGATAAATTAGATCATCTGGAAACTCAAGATGCATCTAAAATCTGCTCAAAGGATCTCATACAGGACATTATATATATACAATCCGAACTCAGTCCGACCCAAATCCCCCTTTCCGAAGCCATGAGTCACCCCCAGGCAACTGCTGACCCCCCTCCTGACCCAGGAAGTGTCCCTGCCATTCTAGCAGAGACTGTAATCGCTCTAGCTCATGGAGATCGAGTCCTAAACCTCACCCGAGGTCATCCTGGCCTACAGGGCCCCTTTTCGTTGACGACCCAGCAAGGAGTGCTGGTAGGGTTTGGCTCAACTGAAGACTATCCTCTTGGGATGGCCGAAATTGGCATGCTAAATGCCTCCCTTACTGTATCTGTCAACGGAACTGACCTGCCTATCAACGGGGACGCCTACGTCCAATTTACCTTCCCTGCCAACGATCCTGCTATTCTACAAACTTTCGAACATACCCGCAACCGCCAAAACGACTCCAGAGACGGTGCCAGCGAAGCGTTGCACACGTTGCACACTTCCGGAAATGGCAGCACAGCCACTGATGCCGACGGCAACAACACAGCTCAGGTTGGTCAAGAGACACAACCGACTATCTTGCACACTCCCCCACACATTTATGCCGTCGAAAACATACGCGCGACCGATGGGGAACTTATGGAAGGTGAAATAGGTGAGTATTCACCACTTACAGCAATAATAAACAACTTAAAACCCCAAAAAGCGCCGGCCGCTCATTTTAGAACTACGGATGCCTTAGGAACCCGTTCCCCTTCCCTTTTTCGACCTCCCCAGCCCTCTAGGTTCGACGACGAGCCTACGGTGTACGAAAACGACGCGAGACAGCTCCCAGGACACGTCGAAACACGTCCAGAGCGAGCTGGGGCCGCGTTCATCAACAATCGCGACCCAGTCACGACTCTGACGTGTCATACACCTTCCCAGCCCTCTAGGTTCGACGACGAGCCTACTGCACACGAAACTGACCCACGCAACAGCCCAGGACACTGCGAAACGCGTCCAGAACGAGCTGAGGGCGCGTTCTTTGAGAATCGCGACCCAGCTTCGTTTCTGACGTGTCTCACCGCTTCCACACCCTCCAGGCTCGATACAGAGCCCCCAGCAATCAGCATGCACAAAGTTAGCAGCCCAGAACACGTCGAAACGCGTCCAGAACGAGCTGGGGGCGCGTTCTCTGAGAATCGCGACCCAGTTACGTCTCTGACGTATCCTACACTATTCGCACCCTTTAGGCTCGACGCTAAGCATACAGCAACCGAGACGCACACTGGAAGGACCTCTGGACACGTCGAAACGCGTCCAGAGCGAGCTGGGGGCGCGATCTTCAAGAATCACGACCCGGTTACCTTGCAGGCACGACAAGTTACTTCAGGACACGAAGACTTACTCCACGCACGTTCCAGACGTGAAGATCTACCCCCCATACATTCCAATAACCCCCTAGACCACACTGGTTTAGGTGTACCGTCTCAGAATACGCCCGACTTCATCGAAAGCATGCCGAAACATGTCAAGATCCCCCGTTTTGACGAGATCGCTTCACGCAAGCCTTCCGAGGCTATGGACGACCGTGTTTCGAAGCCACAAGTCCCTCCACGTCACACCGAAGGCATGTCCGAATCATTGGGGCATGTCGAAGACACCCTTTTCGAGCCGACTCCGTCCCCGATGCAATTTCCGACCTTGGCGACAAATTATACCATTCCTGGGTATGCCGATGAAGCATGTGATGACCTAACCATGCAACTGTTTTGTAAAGGAAGTCCCTCCCCAGAATATTCCCCAACCTTGCAAGAGGAATTTCGAGCCCCAATTCCGCCCGCGACATGTTCCGAAAGCTCAGGGCATGGTCATTCAGTTCCGCAGCTCACAACCATGGGAAATGGGAGTGAGACATTTGACTCAACCTCACCGTTGATGCGCCCTTTGGCCCCTCGTTTCGGTACCTCACCAAGACAGTTGGCTGAGAATGAGCACAAGTGTGCTTGTAGTGTCCATGAACTATCTGAATGCTCGACGGACCAGTATTCGGATGGGACCCACTCCGAAGGACATTCCCCAGAAAGGGAATTTTTGTTACCGGCTCAGTCTCCTAGTTTAGAGACTGCACGCTTGTCAAACCCGCATGCTCCAAGAGACGTAGCTCCCGGAGAAATAATACTCGCACAGAATCCTGGTACCCAGGAATATCAAATTTCGCAACTCCCATCAGTGAATGTATTCCTAGCTGCAGTTGCAGGACCTATAGCACCCGTCAATATTATTCCGCCACTTCCAACTCGCATCCGCACAGACCTGAGACATATTCTGCCCGCTATGGAAGCTCAGAATGAAAGGATACCCCTTGGAGACATTGGAAACCGATCAAAGTATTTATCTAACCTGCGACATGAACTGTTTGTCCAGGAAGATCCAGCTGATTTGATGAACCAATCACAGCTGGAGGAATTTCGACACTCTCAGACTCTATCTCCAGAAGCGCAGTCAGTTGTTCTTGATGAGTCTCCACCATTTGACAATATGATGGATGGAAACTTGTCTGACCAACCAGGCCTCTATCAGCCAAATTTCATCCATGAACCTGCCTTACCATCTTTTAAGAATGAAGTTGAATATTCACCTCCTAGAGATGAACCTGGATTGCATGAACTTCCTTCAGAATGGCGCAAGGCCCGCGGCCTTGTTTGTCGCTTACCAGAATTCTCGACACCTATTCCCTCTCCACGATCCATGACCCCAGACACAGAATCTCTTCCTGATGAGACAGTTGGCTCTATTCGGAAGAGTCAATCACCCTTCAATATCAGCCCCTCTTGTGCTTCATCACGTCTTGCATCTCCTTTCACTCTTCGAAGCCCTCCCCAGCTGGAGGAAGCAGCACCAGAAAAGGAAGATCCTGAAATGATGCGCCAGGCATATGAAATTTTAGCACAACATGCCCCAGGAGTCTTGGCCACACAGACCAGTGAGTTTATGGCCAAACTAAGAAGTTATAATGCTAATCCTCTCTCAGCTCTAAGCCCTACTTGCAACTCAGGACTGAGTGAAGATCTACCAGGCCAGACTGTGTTAGTAGTGCCCAGTCCAACGGTACCACAACAAACTCCTCCTAGACACCCTTTTATTTTTCTGGCTCCAAGCCCATCATCAACCATCACTATATCTGATGGAGAAATGGACATGGAACCAGAGCCAGCATACAACCCCCCTCACAATACTCCAGAGCTTGAAGTGACTACCAGCAGCCCCACGTACTGGACCAGACCAGACCAACTTCCTGCCCATTTTATCTTAGGCTATGGCCCCTTTGAAAGGGAAGTCCCAGTCCGCAGCAATGAACCCCAGACTTTCGAATATCGTGTATTTGTCCATTACAACCCCAGAACCACCTCTCGATTTCAATTCGCTTATGGAAATCCTCCATATTATCCGATCCAGGTCCTAGACCTAGAAAAACGGATTGACGATGATTTCATAATTGGACTTGATACAGTCCAACTTCAATTCCTTGCCAAGTCCATTACAATGTACCTCAGATTCGCAAACCAGCATGGAAATGGGTCACTCATCAATTCAATCCACCTTTTGCACCCTTGGGTCCCATCCCGCTATGTAGCCAATCTTCCCGTTGTCCACCGGTATCCCCTTGTGGAACTACTGCTTTCAGTCGCCACACATATCATTCACTCTCCGGAAGGACGAATAGCCACACTTGTCAAAAATTGGCATCCACTGTATATTCCCCTGCTTTTTCCAGACTATGGAAGCAGCGGAACTGTTGTTGAAGACTCAGATGGAGACATTGAAATTTATGACGACTCTTCCAGTCAAACCATGAATTGGGAAGCCACTTCTGAAGCATCTCAAGAGACTGCAAGCACTGATCCTCTCAATATATGTCCAACAGAACATTATCATTCCCCTGCAGAGCCAAGACTTACCTCTCCGCCCACAATCATTACTGCTGAGACCCATCAGACCCAGGTCAATGGATGGACCAGTCCTACACAAAGCAACAGCGTTGTCAGTGGAAGTCTGTCCAACTGCAGCTGCGCATTTGATCAGGCATTTTTCCAAGAAGGAAAGACAGACCCTTCCGGAGAATGCACAGAAAGCTTAGAATCAAGTGAAGACCACCAAGCAACCCGCAGACTTTCAATTCACTCTGAAGGTTACCAGCCAAACAGCGAACCGTCCTGTTCCCCAGTTCATTCTCCTGTTGTGATTGATCTCACCATGGACACTGATACTGAGGAATCTAGCTCAGAATCACCAGAGGACAGAGATACCTCAAACAACCAATGGAACATTTCACCAGACCCAGCTCGGTGGAATCAAGACATGCCTGTAACAGCAAGCTCTAACGATGGTTGGAATGCAGAATGGTCCCGACCAAGCTACAAACCACCTCTTTGGGATTCAGAAGACGAAATTGAAGAAGACGCAAATTGGGTACGCCAACTAATGGGAAGACCCATGGCACTGACTGACTCTTATCAGGCCCCAACAGGGAAGAACCCTGGAATATTAGCTTATGGTCCCTTCAAAGCTAGCTCAGATGAAACTGAACCCCAAGACTACAGGATTTACGTCCATGAAACGGACAACTATGATGTCCTTGATTATGTCGCATATGGAGGCCCAGCCTTTCAAGATGGAAAGATTGTCACCCTATTCAAGCTACCCTTAAGTCCCTTTGTCAAAGACCCTTCTCTCAACTACGTGCGCGAGTATAGCCCACTCCTGCAGCAGATAGAAGCCTACCTTGATGACAAGTCTGAAAACCCTGCAGAAGTCAAAATTCCACAGAGTTACCTGCGCCAGGTCACAAGAATTCGAAACGGAGACAAAGTCACCTTCCGTTATCCACTAGTCGAACGCTTCTTGAGCACAGTAGCAGCACGATGTGTCCACCCCCGGCTTGGACATCCCTATGGACGTTACAACTTATATTCCATACGACATCTTGTCACACCTGGAATGCCAGTCCACCCAGGATGCAATTTATTCCACGTTTGTGCACCAGATCTTCCCTACGTCCAGGCTACATTCAAGAACGATGAGCCTCGCCACCAGGATGATAATCAAGCTGAACTTCCATACCGATACTTTGGATGCCTCAACAGAAAAGAGGCATATCTATTCCAACGTTATCTGCCTAGCTTCAACCACCTTCTCTTCAATTCAACAGCCGCTACTGCTCAGCTTCTAGCAATCCATGCTGATCCTGTGCGCCAACTCCCAGAGTTACCTGCTATTGATTGGAACCAACTACTGGATCCTTATAGCTATGAGGAAGTATTTGGAGCAGAGACCCCATCACAAGTCCTCTATCAAGTAATCAGACATTCCAATGAAACAAACGAATGGCTCAATCGACTACCATATCTTCTTCAGTGCACACGTCTTGTGGCCCAGCTCATACAGTTATATGAGACTTTTTTTCGTGCCATTGGATTTCAAGGCCTCTTTGAAGTTGTCAAGAAAATTGGACTCAATACCCAATTGGACTTTCTACACAGTGTTATCCTTGAAACACATGAAGCTATCTACTTTACAGCACTTTATGACTTTCTGCTCCGAGAGCACTCTGTCAATACAGCGCAGCAAGTACTCCGCATCCTACACACTCCCTTTCAATACCCCTATCAACTATCTGTTGTCCGGCAATTTCTTATTGACCGAATTGATCCTCCACTTAACATCTATGAGATTGTTGAAGATGAGGATGACTCTCTCTATGATTAGAGAGAAGAGCTTTGGTGAGCCACTCAAATCACTAACAAAGGTCAAACTAACACAAGAAACCCACAGCACAAGCTTAGCCATATTTTCCTACTCTCTGTCTGATTTCAGTTATCCTTCTGATCTTGTCAATCTCATTTCTTTACTCTTGTCTAGTATCCAGAACTCTCTACTCTCTTTCCCTCTATGCTTTCGGACTCAGTTGATTGAATTTGATACAGACAGACTCTCTTTTATATTAGTTTCAGAAGACTCAGAACTTTTTACTTTTAGCTATACCTATGCGCCTTTCTTTCAGTCTCAACAGTTTTTGTCTATACTGACTCAGCTTCAACAGCCACAGCTTCAACAGCAACTTATCTTATCTAACTATGGTGTCCAACCACCAGATCCCCATCCACTAGTGTATGTAGATCATATACTTTGTCATGGTTTAGGCAGTACAGATTTTCGAGCAAGGTCCAGCTCAAATATTAGGAAGCCGTTTCTCCATTATCCAAGAACCAAAGACTTGAGAAATCTTGTAGTATCACCAAGGGTAAGCTCAAGATTACTCAAGTTCCCTGCGAACTTCCAAAAGATTCACTCAAACAAGAAGACCAAATCAGCATTAATAGAAATGCTAAACCCGCGGTCACAAATGCAAAATGACTTCACCACCTTTACTCTAGGCAACCCAGTACCTAAAAATTTTGGCAAAATACTGGAATTAGACTTTGAAGACTTACAAGTCAGTTCCACATTTGAAAGTGATGATGAATTTATATACGAGGTCACTACAAGAGAACCTGTCAACTGTGTATATACTTTCACTGCATACAAACGAGTTGACAAAAAGGTCAAACCCGTGCCTGCAAAATTTCCAGAGGAATGCTATGTCCGAAGAAACATTCCTGAAGACCCCCTTCTTACCCTACCATCATTAACCACCAATCCACCAGAATTCAGACCCACCCAAAAGATGACTGAACAACGAATGCAAGACCTAAATGTCAATGCCAAGGGATTCCTTCAGCCAGAAGAAGAAAAGTTATTCAAGCATGTTATGGTGCTTAATGAAGCAGCCATAGCATTTGAAGATGCTGAACGAGGAACCCTACATGACACCTACTTCTCACCCTATATAATTCCCACTGTTCCCCATGTGCCATGGGAATACAGAAATATACCAATCCCACCAGGACTTAGAAATCAAGTCATGGAAGTACTCAAGCTAAAAATTGAGGCAGGAGTCTATGAACAGAGCCAATCCTCCTACCGATCCCGTTGGTTTGTTGTCCAAAAGAAGAATGGAAAACTGCGGATTGTGCATGATTTACAGCCCTTGAATCGTGTGACAATACGCGATGCCGGAATGTTACCTATAGTGGATGACTTTGTAGAAAATCTTTCAGGACGACAGTGCTATACAGTATTCGACTTATTTTGGGGATTTGATGCACGAAAGATACATCCCCAGAGCCGTGACCTGACTGCATTTATGACACCTTTAGGATTGCTCCAGATCACTTCTTTACCTACTGGATTCACAAACGCACCAGCTGAATTTCAAAAATGCATGTCAATTGTTTTACAAGATGAAATTCCACATACAGCAAATATCTTCATTGATGATTTGCCAATCAAAGGACCAGAATCACAGTACCTGGATTCAGAAGGAAAACCAGAAGTTCTTAAAGAAAATCCAGGAATCAGACGATTTGTATGGGAACACGCACAAGATGTTCATCGAGTCATGCACAAAGTCAAACTAGCAGGAGCAACTTTTGCTGCTGCCAAAGCCCAAATCTGCTTACCAGAGGTACTTATCATTGGCCAAACCTGCAAGTCAGAAGGAAGATCACCAGATACCACCAGAGTTGACAAGATACTTAAGTGGCCACCCCTGACAACTCCAAAAGAAGTACGACGTTTTCTTGGTCTTTGTGGAACATTACGAATATGGATTCCAAATTACTCCAAACTAGTCCGACCCCTTACAGAACTGTATCGCCTAGACGTAGATTTCATTTGGGATGAAAGACGTCAGGCAGCATTTGACCAAATCAAGCAACTAGTCACCTCCGCACCAGTATTGCGCTCAATTGATTACAATTCAGAAAATCCAGTCGTTCTTTCAGTGGACTCAAGTGTGGAAGCAACAGGAATGATCCTTTCACAGCTGGGAGATGATGGAAAGACAAAACATCCTGCACGATATGGATCTATACCCATGAGTGAAACAGAAAGTCGATATTCTCAACCTAAATTGGAACTCTTTGGATTATATCGAGCCTTACGAAACTGGCGAATTTATATTATAGGAGTCAAAAGGCTTATAGTGGAAGTCGATGCCAAGTACATCAAAGGAATGCTGAATGAGCCAGATCTTCAGCCAAGCGCAGCAATCAATCGATGGATACAAGGGATAAAACTGTTTACATTTGAATTGGTTCATGTACCAGCCGAACGCCACCAAGGCCCAGATGCATTATCCCGCAGACCTGTCGCAGAAGGCGAAATTGTTGAAGATGATGACGACAGTTGGCTGGATGACATAGCCCTAATGACTTTCATACCCAACCGAGACTTTCCTCCATTTCCAAGACCTGAAGCAGACCTACATCCAAAACACGCTGAGACAGTTCAATGCTTTATTACTCAGTGCAAACCAGAAGATACAATACAAGCAATCCAAAAATTCTTGACCACAGCCGAGATGCCAGAATTGAAGAATTTACAGGCTAAAAGACGCTTCTTTAGCAAAGCCGGTGAATTTTTCTTGAAGAATTCCAGAATGTACAAAAAGAATGGAGACCGACCCCCTCTATTAGTTGTGACAGATCCAAAACACAAATACTCCATTCTTTTGCATGCTCACGAGAACTTAGGACATCGAGGAATTTTTGCAGTACATGAAGTCATACGCCAACGATTCTACTGGCCAAGAATGAGAGCAGACATTCACCATCATATCAAATCCTGTCATGAGTGCCAAATCAGAAGCCTAAAACGCTTGGAAATTTCTCCAACTATATCCATGCCAACAAGACTATTTGCAAAAGTCTACATCGATATCATGTACATGCCTCCAGCAAACGGATTCAAATTTATAGTTGCCGCTCGAGACGATCTATCTGGTACTAGTGAAGCAGCCCCTCTCAGAAGAGCTACTGCCAAGAACTTGGCAAAGTTTTTTTGGGAATATATCTACTGCCGATACGGAGCCCCACTACAAGCGATCACAGACAATGGTCCAGAAGTCAAAGGAGCTTTTGACAGCTTACTCAAGCGAATGAATATACCACATATTCGGATAACCCCATATAATCATCATGCCAATGGTGTGGTCGAGCGTGGGCATTTTATCATTCGGGAAGCATTAATTAAGACATGTAAAGACAAGATCTCAGACTGGCCAAAGCGATTACCAGAAATCATGTTTGCCGACCGAGTAACTGTGAACCGAGTAACAGGTTTCTCACCATATCAACTCCTGCATGCAACTGATCCACTGCTTCCCTTGGATATTGCAGAGGCAACATTTCTTGTTGAAGAATTTAGATCTGGAATCGACACTGCTGAATTACTACAACTAAGAGCCAGACAAATTGCAAAGCACCCCAAAGATGTCAAACGAGCCGCTGAAACCCTCCGTCAGGCACGGTTTGCCTCAAAACAGCAGTTCGAGCGACGGTTCCTGAAACGCCTGGGACGAGAAATATATCAACCAGGAGAATTAGTCCTAGCAAGGAACACAGAAATAGAAATGTCACACGACCGGAAACACCAACCCCGTTATCTAGGCCCATACGAAGTTGAAGAAAGAACAATAAAGGGAAATTATAGACTCAAAGAGTTGGACGGGACAGTCCTGCGAAACAAATACGCAGCCTTTCGAATACTACCCTACATTACACGCAACCATCCCTTCATGCTGTCACCTGAAGAGGATGAAGAACAGGAAGGAAAGGATGAAGAAGAAGCACAAGAGACTTCATCCGACTCAAGTCTTGAATCCGAAATCTCAGATCTGGACAGTTAAAAATAGATTGGGCATCAAATCGAACATGTGGCATGGCATCAAATCGACAGACTAGCAAAGATACATGACATGCACAGAGACGTACTGCAGTGCAGTCCTTCTGAGCAGCCCAGACTTATAAAAGACGCTCAACTCCAGAATCAAACATCACTAAAACCCCCATTACACTTCTCGAAAAATTCAAATAACCATATAAAAGTCAGACTCTCTCATGCTATCTGTGACGATCGGCTTCTATTACACCTGATCACCAGGACAATACAAAACGTACGCCAATACTAATGACACCGAAGGCCAGAAGAGCCGAAAATTTTGCTCCACAGACAAAATGGCTATCATAAGGCACGTCCCATAAAACAAACAGCTGACTGAAAATCAACTGACTGGACCAAAAATGAACGACTGTCAATTAAGGTACTGGTCGATCAAAGATCACAACAGAAAGAGATAAAGGGAGGACTACAAAAGAAAAATTTTCCCATAAGCTAAGTCAACAGGAATATAACCCTGTCACCTACTACATTCTTTAGTTTTCGTTATATATATGCCAACGGCTTCGGACGTACAACTCTTACGCAGCAATCAGGAGAATGCTCAACCCCGAACGCAGATTCAAGCTTGACTGGACTGGCGTAAACGCCGCCACAGATTCAGACGATACTGCTGCGGACCTTGCCAACTTCATACGACCCGATTCCCTCACATTCCCTGAACTATCTTATTTTCCTCCGCCTCCACCTCCCACTCCTCGGACATCTACCTTTCCAAATTTGCGCACCCCAACTCCAAGCACCATCACCCAGCCTGTCAGACGCAAGGAGATGACCTTGCCGACTCCTGATCCATCTCAGAGTGACTCGCACAAGAGCGAGGAAAGCTCAGAGTATAGTCAGGAAGGCCAGATCTCAGCGCTGGACAGCTCCTGCTGGGAATCCGAATCCGACACAATCTTTCCGCCGAATCGCCTCATACCATATTATCCCCTACACTACGTCCGCCACCCTGACTATGCGTACCAAACGGAACTACGGTTCAGAGATGAAGAGTACCGCACATGCTGGAATCGACCGGCTGTAGACCTCACTAACCGACTAATGCCTCGCAACGCAAACGACCCTAGGGCAGTCGGACACCGCGAAATAGAGTTCGCCGGAATTTACGCACGACTATTCCTCGATCCAGGCAGGACTAAAGGGCTCACCCCATTCCATCGTGGCACCGTCATCGACTTTTGTGACATAAACACGCCTCACCTCAAATACATCGTAGAGTGCTGCCAACGGGATAGCGATGGCGTCGCCTATCTAAAGGTGGTTTGCCACACGGAAGATCAACAGGTCATCCCGGCATTCGACGAAACTCGCCCTACCCTCATCCTGGCGATTCCGAGCAGGCTCAACAAAGTTCCCTATTATAACGACATCCTTGCTCCATTCCCGCACATGAGTAATACTTTAACGCCCGCAGTTCAACTCCCCTCCCTTTCCTTTCAGACGGAGTATATTGAACAGCCGCGTCAGACTGATTTTCGAGACCGCCTACTTCATTTTACCAATTTCCTTTGTCCATGTTTCTAATTTCGATTTCTTTACCTTATCAGACTACCAGTTATGTTCTTTCTTGCTTTTACTTCAGCCCTCCCCCCTTCTTTTTCTTCGCAATTCTTTCACTGGTAGCGGATGCGAGTCACGTTTAACTACCAAAATTTTTGTTGTACAAAATTCAATACTTCAGTGGACGAACAATATACTGTAACCATCGCTCCAAGATGGGATCACAACGAGACGCCATCGCTTCGAGACGGCTAACAATATAGGCAATAAGCGGACAACTGACCACGTGAATGTGACAGTTGAAAAATCCCACCCCCAAATATATCCAAACGCATTACAAGTGAACGATTGCAAGACTTATTAGACTGGACAATGACACGCTACCAGACGGCACAGACCTATGCATCCTGTCTGAAAGGGCAAGCTCCTAAGCCTACGCTACCGTCTTACTATGACAACGAGCTCTTCGTACAACGCCAGACCAATAACTATTCCAGTCTTGTCAGGCCTGCCTGTCGTCTCGTGCTAGCAAATAGACAGACCACGCAGCCGCCTGTGGCAGACTGTCAACTGGTGTTTATTGAAAACACTTGGGATCGTTCGACCACTATCAAGGTGACGCAAAGCACACAGACCGATGGAGAGGCAGATTCTCAGAGGAAGGAAACGCCTACACCGTCGACCATGGACTGTGAAAAACAGCTGTTTCCACCAAACGATTACCCAACCAGAGTCCCTTCCAGACTCAACCCGGAATTATCCCCCAACTTCGCTCTGTACCCAGTGACAGTTTACACTAGCTGGTATTGGGAGAAAATATGGACGAAACCGGTCCTTGTTCTGGACCTCTATGTAAAGTCTATAAAGGCAGACCAACTCGGCGCGCAATCACCATTTCATACCTACTTTCATCCAGAAACCGAGTTCATGGGAATAAAGTACCGCGTAACCATTGAAGCCAGCCGATGCCACCATCCTCTTACTATACGACGCGGTGATACTGTGGACATAAACGGGACAAATAGGTTCCAAAGCCGATACATTGTCGAGTCATGTCAGCTAATTCGCAATGGATACGCCTACCTAGCCGTTCATTTTCGCGCTTTTCACCAGCAGAAGTTCACGGACACAAGAGATCCGAAACACCCTTCCTTCATTCTGGCAGTACCAGAAACCTTTTGCAAGACGCCACTTATGCCTCACCTTCAACCCATCAGGCCTAGGCCTACACATACTCGTAACGCTTTCAACCATATCCAAAGTCTCACACCATTATTAACAATACTGCACAGACATTTTGCCAAAAGTGATGCCTGGCAGAAATGGAGACATCTGAACCCGAATTATCGAGCTTCTACCATTTCTTTACTATTTGCTTTTATTTTATTTTGGTTATGGATTATTACGCTATTTGATTTACACCCCTCTTTCATTTCTTTCATTTCACTTTAATTTTTTTAAATTGTTATTCGTCTGTAGTCCATTTAGATGATATGAACATCTGGTGGGCAACATGTCTTTACGCTTTTCAAATTATCTAGGTCCTCGAATCTATGCGCGTGCGCTGAACTATGGACTCCATTGTAAATGTGACAGACACTTGACTCGTGCGACTGAGGGCAGTCGAATACTCAAGTTCCCTGCGAACATGTCACGCACAAAGTTTGTTTCCTAAGAAGACGCTGGAGTCAAGCCTCTGAGCACATATTCCAATAACAAACAATAATTGAACGAAGCCTTAAAGCAGTCACCTGACCTGATCACCTGCTGATCAAAAGGCCAAAAGGACACCTGACAAGAGTGGGCCCAATGGCTCACCAGTCTAGAACATGGCACAGTTCCGGACCCTTGCCAAGACCTTCGGTTCAATTCCCGCTTATGCACTTTAATTTCCTGTGACATGTAACAAATCACAAGACCATTGTCGCAACCCGTGATGCTATGCAAGTGACAAGACATGTGACCGTGACACGTGACACTTCAGACAAAAATGACTCTACCACAGCAGTGCTACCCGGTAGAAGCAGTGCATCACCATGGAAACTAAAAAGGCTGCGCAATTGCTGTGGCAAGCTGTGCGGTGACTCAGAACACCTAGTCATCTGTAAAGCTGTGCGCGGCAATGCAAAGCTGTGCAAAATCTAGATACAAATGCTATGCGAAGCTGTGTTTACCTACTCATACTTACAATTTCAGGTAGATAGATCGTAGATTCAGTACATAGAGGCTGTGGCAGATCGCCAAAGCCAGATCTGCCTGAAAGGTATAAATAGGCTGGCCCTCGCAGCATTGTAGAGTAGCTAAGATTTGATTCTTCCCTCACCCCCAATCAAGTACCACTCAAAGTCTCACAGCAGAGCCAGTCTGCTTACTAAGAATCACCTTGTGATTTCATCTCTAAGATCTGACTAAGCATAGTCTTATCTTATCTCAGTTATCTTATCTCCAACTGACTGATAGTGTGCAACAAGTGTACAGCTGATCATCATTGGACATACAGTCTAACCTTCTGATTACCTAAGCCAAAGTCAAGCGTTTACATAAGCCTACTAGAGGAAGCCGCCTCTACATTACATAAGCCCAGCTTACATAACTGATCCTGCTATCAGTTATCTACGATCTAACGTCTATCTGCTGTCGATCACAAGGATCCAGCTACCGATTACATAAGCCAAAGTCAAGCGATTACATAAGCCTACTAGAGGAAGCCGCCTCTACATTACATAAGCCCAGCTTACATAACTGATCCTGCTATCAGTTAACTACCGCCTAACGTCCATCAGCTATTGATCTAGAGGATCTAGCCGCCGTATCATTCAAGTGTCACAAGTACACAAGCATCACCTGACTAGAGGACCTACCTCTACATTAACTAAGCCTTGCTTACCTAACTGATCTTGTTATCAGTTATCTTTTGTCTAACAACTACTCGCTTTCATTTATTCATAGATCAAAGGTATATCTTTTTATCCTGATCTTATATTGATCTCAGTCTAGCTTATTGATCTAATCACTTGAGCTACTGTTATCTTATCTCTTCTCTCATCTGACCTTGTCTTAGTCTGTGTCTGGACACCTAAGACTAGTCAAGCTTCTTATACTTTCTTACATCCTACATACTTTCACTAATACTTAGCTAGTCTAAGTATCGGTTTGATTTGACTTCTTCTTATTCTCTGATCAGTGCAGGTTGAGTATACTTCTATTCTTTTATTACTTAAACTCGGATAGTCTACAGGCGCAAAATCCCCACCTTTGAACAACTGGAATAGCCCGAATAACGTCACTTCCGGCGAAGCCCAGGTGAAGACAAGTTTGTTTCCTTCTTTTAAACATTCCTTTTCACGCCGCACATAATTGGAGCCCACCGCGAGGGGGATAGTCTGAAGGACATCCCTCATTGTTTATGACTATAGAAGCATCACAACCTGAACAAGAACAAGAAGAGAGTCAGATTTATTCTACCTACGGGGAACTCTGGTCAGTTACCCGCAACACCCTTGAACCTCCATCTCCAGCCACAGTATCAGACTCATCCCAGCTATCAGGTATATCAGCATCAGCCAACGTCGACACCATCAACCTCTTATCAACGCAACCACCTAGTGTTCCATCATCCACCTCTATACATATATCATCCATA
>Ga0307517_10005873_pt1 | contig 18329 bp, 13 predicted proteins | sample 23_EM_MG_FD_194515 | JGI IMG/M metagenome (GOLD analysis project Ga0307517, IMG submission 194515) | Populus trichocarpa ectomycorrhiza microbial communities from riparian zone in the Pacific Northwest, United States - 23_EM | ecosystem: Host-associated > Plants > Roots > Unclassified | place... | reverse complement strand
TTTAAACAAAAACCAAAAAAAAAAAAAAAACATGTCCTTCCATACAATCATAACCATTCATATGCCTGTTATTCCACGGTAACGTATATGGTATTTCTTTTGTATAAAATATGTTTCCTAGAGTTAATAATTATGACCCCTTTCCTCCCTATTAACAGAGAATTATTTTTTAGATACTAAGTATAAAGCTAAATGGCCTGTTTTTTTTATTTTACATGAATTTATTATTTATTTTTTCATATTTTATTGTAGATTAAAATAGTGTTGTTTTTAAAAAAAATTCAATTTGATGTTTGAATTTTATTTTAGCACAATTTAGCATTTTTGAGTCAGATTAAAGCTCAATTGCATGTTTTTTTTATTTTGGTGAGAGTTAGTATAAAATACAAGGGACTAAAGTGCAAAAAACAGGTAACATAATCCAAATTTATTTATGAAGTACATTTTTATCCCTAATTTTTTTGTTATAAGGTGATTAGTCCATTGAAGCTTGCAAATATTCATTTTGATACTAAATCTTATTTTTATTATTTTTTAGTCCTTAATAGGTGAGAGGAGAGAGAAAATAGTTGGAATTCAGCTTAAAGAGAGAAAGATATCATTTCAACGATTCTGGCCACCAAAACATTAGGTTTTTGTCTCAAATAGTTTTATATGATGAGAGGAATTTGACTTGGGTGTTTTTTTTTTTGTTTTTTTGCCTTGAAAGTGCTTAAAGCATCCAAATCTGAGATTGAGAAGAAATTGGTTTACGAGTTAATTCTTGGTTTTGGACTGTTTTTTTACGTTTTTGGAACTTAAAGATTGGTTTCACAGGGTTATTAGGGTGTTTTTTTGTGTATTTTGGGTTGCAAATGAGTTTTTAGAGGGAAAAAACTAGGCACCCCGATTTTTCATCCACTATAGTGCCCCGAATCTAGATATGCTAGACAACACTTTGTCTAATAAGACAAGCGACGCATTGTTTTTTTTTTTCGATTGAGTTGGGGCATGTCACCTGTCCCATTATCTTTTTTAAAAAAAGGATCGGGTGGCTGCGCTTGACTATGCAGGCCTGCATGTAAGTCCGTTGGTCGTGGGTCAAGCACTAGGCTTGACCTCATTCTTTTCTTTCTTTCTTTCTTTCTTTTTGTAGTTTTGATTTTTTTAATTTTGAAATTTTATATTTTTTTAAAAATAATTTTTAAGTTTGTGTTTTACTTCTTTGTGGTTTGTTTTTTACTTATTTATTATTTTTTACATAGTTATTAATTTTTAGTTATATTGGATTTGTTAGATTTTTGAAGAGATTAGCATGATTTATTTGTAATTTAAATTTATATATATATATATATATATTAGATTTATTTTTTGAAATAAAAAATACTTATTTCTTATGATATTTTTATTATGTGTAGCCTTGCATATTATTATTTTACTTTTAATTTTATTCAATAAATCTTATTTGTGTGTTGATTTCTATTTGAAATTGAATTTAAAAAAAAATTTATTAAACACAACCAGGTAAATTACTTATATTATAATATTAAATATATTGATTTACATTTGTCTCTCGTCTTTTCCTATTTTTTAGACAAAAATAACAAACCATAAAAGGGTTTGTTGGGGTGTTTTTTATTATTATTATTGAACTTGACTTTTTTCGCCTATTTTTTTCTCATATTCTAAAAAAAATAGACCTAAAGAAAAGTCATATCATTAAACTTTATAAAATCCATAGACATGTTCGCAGATTTGACTGATTGACCTGATTCGCATGTCTAACGAGTTTAATAATAATAACAACAACAACAATGATAATAATAATGATAATAATGATAGTAATAGTGATAATGATAATGATGGCACAAATCTTTTTTTATTTTGTCTTTCTATAGGGTTAGTGTGACTTGAAGGTTTGTTAGGGTAACCCGGGTTGCTCCAACTTAGAAGTTTGGTTAGTTGACCTTTTTTCTAATTGAACATTACTTTTTTCCCGTCAATTTCTTTATTATACAGTAAAAAAAAAGTTTTAGAGAAAAACCATATTATTAAATTTTATAAAATCCATGAACACGTTCATGCGTTTAGCTGGGTGACCTGATTCATAGCTCTGGCAAGTTTAATGTTTTTTTTGTTTTTTCTGACATATTAGTATTGGGTTGATGTTAAATTTAGTGATTGTTAACTTGAAATTGAGTTTGATGTTTATTTATTGTAGTTGATTTATTTTGGGATGTTGCAATGTTAATAAAAGATTTAAATGTTGAGTTAACGCTGGACTTGGCAAAATAAAATTTTATTTTATTAATTAAAACTTTTAGGACCTGATTTCAAACTAAAATAAATATCCAGTTTTTTTTTTTCTAAGAAATAATATATTTATCTTAGTTTTCTAACTCAATTCCTTGTTCAAATCAATAAATTTATTATTATTTATTAGCATATATAAATATTGATTTATTTTATTAAACGCATGTATAATTTTTTTAATTTATAGCTAAAATTCCTTTTATAATAAAAAAAATTAGTGTCTACACCATTTTGTTGGCATTGAAAAACAAAATGACAGCCTATATCATAGCATAACACGGAAAAACAAACTAATATCGTATTAAGGAGTTTGGTAATGAGATTCTAGTTGCATACGCAAACATGCTTTAGATCTCACTTGCTAAAATCTGATGCTGGAAATTTATGCTCTTTTTTTTTCATTCTATCTATTAAAAGTTCATTTTTTTTCATATAAATCAGTAAACATTCAATCCTACATCACTGAACTATAAAAATTCACAAAAAAAGTGCAACGCTTATATTAAAAACCTATCCTAACCTAATTTTTTTAAAATGTTAGATAAAATTCAAAAATATAATTTATATTATTTTTTTAAAAAATAAATAACTACGCATATGTAAAAATTACAGCAATCACAACCCAAACTTCAAATTATTCAGAATCACTACAAAATCCTATCTATAAAAATCAATATTGAAAAATTATTTATATATATATAAACACAATAAACAGTGCACGTTGGATGTGGTTAAAAAAACATCCAAGGGTTAGAAAAAGCACATTCTCATACGTAGGCATTCCCAGGAAAATAATTCCAGGGGCAGAGCCAACCGATGGATCAGCGCATTCTATACATTTACTTCAGGGGCCAATAACACAGGGGCACACAGAAACATGACTCCTCATAAAAGCTAAACACAGATTAAAACCTGTGAAAAAAAAAAGCTGGCAAGATGCATGATGGATTCAATTTTTTTTTTAAGCTCGGGATATTATATAAGATGTCCTTGATTATACTTTAGTCTTAAATATTTATAGGTTTGGTAAGGTACCAGACCTAACTTCCTTAAACTCGATTATGCGCTAGATCTAGGTGTTTTTGAATATTGAGGGACTCTAGCTAGAATCAACATCCTTGTGTTTAGGATCGTCCGAGATCCTAACGTACAATAAGGAACCTAGAGTTGTCATCTCTCTATGCCTTAGCTATGTAAAAATCTTTCAAGAGTTGGCTTTGTGTCAATCAACATCAATATTGATTATAAGGGTTAATCTCATTAATATTAATGATATGTACGAAATGATGTAGAATCATTTTCTATAGACACGTGGTACTCCCATCAACATCAATGCCGTATAAGAAGATATTTGCATCAACTTAATGTTGATGTAAGAGACTCTTTTCCCGGTAGAATGTGAAAAAAAGAGTAGATTTCTGATATCTCAAACAAAAAAAAAATGTTTACGGTATTAACATTATAAATATTTTTCGAATGACTTAAGTAAAGAATTCATAAATTTCACTCTCTTACAACATTTATTATATACAAACTAAGAATAAATATTTTTATTTTTAGAATTTAATACTTATTTAATGCAATTTCTTATTATAAACTCATCGATTTAATCATCGAAGGATTCTAAAAATCCTATTAGCCGAGACTATTTTACAAGAATGCACTCATGTCATCAAACCTCTAGATTCTTAGTTCTAAAAATGAGAAAATTAACATGAATAAATGATCATTCATTATCAAAACGCTGAAAAACTCAAAGTTTGCTAGTATATTGAATTTTGTAGCATCATGTACCAAACATATCATGTGTTTTTATGTCTGTGTGTATACATAAACCAATACAATCTCTGAAGCTGCTGTTTCATGCCATTTAACCTTTTTTCTTGTATGTATATTAATAATTTTTTTTCCTTAATAAACAAATGAATACTTTAAGTAAGACTGCTTCCATTATCATAGTCGTCGTCAGAAAAACCCATGTTTGTTTGTCTGGGAATAGTGGCCACCGCCATGCTCTACCAACCACCATTTCCCCATATTTTCAACAAACTTGGGCAAACTAGTAGACGATGCTAGCCCGTAGAAATTATATCCGAAAAACTCTAAATTAACACGTCTTCAATTATTACTTTTTCTTATTCCATGTGATACACACACACACAGATACGCCATTGACAGTCATCTGGAGAAAGTATATGCTTTGACTGTAGAGTCGTCGAGTGTGTGTGTGTGAATCTTGGAATTAAGATCTGCTTTTGATCGTGGTAGCATGCATTAGCTGTCCAATTGATGTGATGTTTCGTGTTTAAATTCATAAAATCATAATCAAGTGAAGTCCTTCCAAAAGAGATCGAGAAAAACAAATCCATAATCACAGCTCAGGTTTCCAAGAAAAGAAAAGGAAAAAGAAAAAAACGACAATCACAGGAAATGGGATCAAGTGATCAACTATGATTTTTCTTCCGTGACGAGCTAAAAAAAATGGTTTATTGGTGTTTGATAATGTAATATTATTTTCATGGTTGGGATTTGAAATAATTTATTTAAAATAAATTATAAATTAAATCGTTTAATTAATCAAGATTTTAAGAGTTTTTTTATAGTAAAATTAATGTAAAACCGTGAAATAAATTAATAAAAAAAGACTCTTAAATTTATAATTAAGACAAAATAAGTACCACGTCGTCAGAATAAACATAACATTGCAATTAAATCGTTAGAAAAGGAGATGTAATCTCACTTATGTAAACTAATTATATATATAAAAAAATCTCTTTATCACGGGCTCGCTATGTTATGAGCTTAATTATAGATATGAAATAAAAAATGGTTTTCTAGACGGACGACATGGAATCAAATTTGCCAGTAATCTTCTCATCTTTATCTCTTGAAGTTACATTTTAATTAATATTCTGTAGAAGGAGTTACAATAAGTCGTGTCCAAACGACAAGATTCCTCCCGGATCTTTGATTTTGACATTACCAGATATTTTGTTTACCTTTCAGCGTAACATCGAAAGTTTTTATATATATATATATATATATATATTAATTTCTCTCTGCATCAAATTACAAAAGATTCGAGAGGTGGATCGTTTTTTGAATTCTTTATCAATATTTACGGATTATGTACCGTTTAGTCCAAAGGTGACAAAAGATATAATCCGTAAATATTGATAAAGAATTCAAAATAAATCAGATTTCTTCGTATTTTCAATTGGTATTTTTGCTCAATGCTTTACAAAATATAAGAGATTGGGTAAATCAAGTGCCTAGATGGGAGGGGGAGAGAGAGAGAGAGAGAGAGAGAGAGAGACAGTCAATTAATGGATGTTCAGACATGAAGATGATATACTGGTGCGTGCATCAGCAACCGACCGCTCTCATCTGACCATAGCTAGCGGAAAATGGCGATCCATGAGGTGGAACAAAAAGCCCGGACATTTCAAGTCAGCGTTTTACTATTATGGGCCAAATAGAAAAGGATTGGCAGGATGGGACTTAAGCCCACTTAAGTGACAAACCCAGGCCCATAATGGATAACATAAGCCCAAATATAATGAAAATGGGAAACTTCATACAAGGTGGTGGCATTCGGATTCTTTGCACTTTGTACTGGACAGGATGCCTCTTTTTTCTTCTTTTTTTTCCTTTCTTCTTCTTCAGTTCATGGGAAGTCATGAAGATCTCCTTCCTGACCCTTCTCAAATCTCATGGAAGAGCATGAGAGAGGTGAAATATAAAATCTGACCAATTTTTGTTTAAGTTGAGTTTGAGTGGTATTGTTTATTTTTTATTTTTTAAAAAAGAATAGATTTTTAAATTTTATAAATTTAAATTCTGAGATAAACACTAATACAATTTTATCACACTTATATATTAGAGAGAGAGAGAAAAAAAATTAATGTTGATGAAGAAGACATGGTGGAATTAAAAGGAGAAAATGAGAGTAAAAACTAGGGGTAGTGAGTGCTGCGGCGACATATAAAACAGGTCTGGTCTGAGCTGAGCTGAAATTGGATCTTCTTCTCCACATTAACATCGTTGTTGCAGGAGCCAGGTCAGGTCAGGTGTGTTTGGTCTGTCTGTTGTAATATAACTGCTTCTTCCTTTCTTTGTCTTGTCTTCTTCCTCCTACTACACTAACCGGTTGCAAATTTACCCTATCAATCTCTCTCGGGAACAGAGAAAGGAAGAGAGAATTAGGGGTTTCTGATTCTCTGGTTGGATCAGCTAAGTAGTTGGAGATTTTATCAGAAGAAGCCTTGATCATCTCAGAAATATCTATCGGAATATGGCATATAGAAGAAGGCAGCAGCAGCAGCTCGAGGAGGAAACATCAGGCACAAGCAGCAGAAGCAGGCCATCTCCAATCACGACAACAACATCGTCCTCTTCTTATTCCTTGGACGAAGAGGATTGGAGTTACGAAGATGTTCAAATTCCAAATGATAGTAACATTAAGAATAAGAGCAATTCCACATCCTTGGCTACCAAAGCCATAAGAGCTTCTTCCGCTGCCCGCAGAGACTCCTCTCTCTCCTCCGCTTACGCCTTCACTAATCACCCCTCCCCCTCCACTTCCCCCTCCCCTGACTCTTCCAATTTCAATTCTTCTTCTACCAAGGTAATTTTTTTACTTCTACTACTATTATTACCTTGCTGCAGATCCAACCCTCTTTTCTCTTATTTTTATATTGTTAATTGCTGTAAAGCATTTTGCTTTCTGCTTCATTTTCTTGATATTGAAATGTGTTTGGGTTTTTTGTGCTCGAATCCTACTACTGTAGGAGGAGGAATCGAACAAGGCCTATTATCACGAGTACACATCAATGAAAGCAATGAAGGAAACAAAGCAGCAGCAAGGGTTTTGGGGTACTCTTGCTAGAAAAGCTAAATCTATTCTTGATGATGATTTCAATACTAATAACAACAATGCTCCTTCTCCTCCTCAAAAGCAAAAGCAACACCAACACCAACAACTGGATTCAGCTACTGACAGGACCACTACTAGGCAGCATCATGTCCCTGACTCTGCTACTATGCCCAAGGTCAAATATTCTAGCCTGCACTTCCCTTTTACTTTCTTTCATTTCTTTTATGCATAACCAATAAAATAGCTCTTAGCTTTAGAAAAATTCCGTTTTTTTTTGTATTCTTTTGATATGCTAAAAATACCCTTAGATTGAACTTGAATGTCCCCTTTATATCTTTTTCCTGTCAAGTGAGTGTTTCCATACGAGCTAAAGTGAACCCATTAGATGTTATTGCTGTACCAGAACCAATACCCTTCTCACAAGACCTATCGGAAAACAGAGAGTCCTGCATTCCAGAAGGGACTCAATGCAATCTCATCTTCCCTGAATTATATCGGTAATGCTGTTGAGGTGAGCCTCCCCATTCATATTCCATGTTCAAATTATCCATAATTCCTTAGATTGCACTAATGCTGATCCCCCTTTTCAGGATGGTCTGACAAAAGTGGAGAACCGGACTGCAGATATTATCCAAGAAACTCGTAAGCATATTCGGAAAAAGCCTAATGGTGCTGCTGGACAGAATCAGGCAACCAATCGGAGTAGCATGTGGCAACAACCCCAAATGCAGACCAATAGACAACAACCCCAGAAAGAAACTGAGCAAGAACTTCAACTGAAGGCATCTCGCGATGTAAGGTGGCAGCTGTGTCACTTGTTCATATAATAGAAGTATATTTGCATGTGTGGGTTGTCCTACACTTGTGCAGCTTTAGTTAGAAACTGCTTTGCCAAATTGCCATTTGTACAAAGTACAAAATAACATCAATTTCTTTAAAGTTAGAGCCAATGTATCTACCCGTGTTATCAATCAGTTCTTTGACTGATTCTATAGTCCATGTAGTTATCCCGCTACTTCCGTTCATCAAAGTAGCCTTCTAAGTAAGTATCCTACTGTCTTGAGCATTGGTTCTTTGCTCATCAAAGTAGCCTTCTAAGTAAGTATCCTACTGTCTTGAGCATTGGTTCTTTGCTATACCACGACTTTTTTCACTGGGGCTTGTACTATGTCTCTGGACCAGCCTATTGACAGGAAAATACATCCTAATTGATTTGATGTTATGGCTTACTTTTCATGGCAATATACATAATTTGGCTTTGTTTTGTGTGACAGGTTGCGATGGCAATGGCTGCCAAGGCAAAGCTTCTTCTTCGAGAGTTGAAAACTGTTAAAACAGATTTGGCTTTTGCTAAGGAGCGATGTGCTCAGCTGGAGGAGGAAAATAAATTCCTCAGGGAGAATCATGAAAGGGGAGAAAATCTGGAAGATGATGATTTGGTACACATTGCTTTCACCATGATTCTTTTTTTTCTCAATTTGCTCTTATTTATCTTCTAATGCTGTGATAATCTGGAAGATGATAATCTGGTTGCTGACAAACTATCAAAATGAACTAGAAATGTGGTGCTTGGTTATGTTAGGAATGAGGGCAGAGAAGAGAATAAGGTAGCCTTAGCTAAGTTTATCTATTACTTTGAACATGCCAAAGGATATTAATGCTAATTGACAGCATCATCAAGCTCCTTTCATCATATTATTAGAATAAGCATTTGATTTTCAAAGCTCATTACAATTTTCAGAATGCTGGAACTGTATGTAAGATATGCTTGCTTGTACTTTCTGCTTTTATGGACATCTGCAAAAGAGTCAGTCCATTAAAAGACCCTATTCGTACTAAAAGTTGGTCCTAGCTATGCCAAGAGGAGAGCTGGCATGTATTCTTTTTTATGTTATCATATTGCTATTGGCGAGCTTCAAATCCAATTCTAGACCAACTAAAACCCTGATCGCGTGATCAATCTATGTGGATATAATTACAATGTCATCGGAAGAGAGTCTATGTTATGATGGATTTGTTATAGCTGTGTTTTTCATAAGACTAATTGATATTGAACTTTGCAATCAGTTTGAATGGGCTTTTTAACAGACTTATCCTTCTCCCAATCCTTCCTTCCTAATAAACAGACCCTTAGAAATAATTTTGTGACCCATGTTTCTTTCTTAAAACTGAGAGTAGGAATGGCTTTTCATTTCTTATTATCTAGAATGACTGAAGAGTATTTCTCAAAAAAGAAAACAGAGAACAGGAAAGAATGGCCGTAGTGTAGAACCCAATTCAATGACCATAACAACATGATCCTTGTTGACATTTTAACAGGTGTAAGCATTGCCATGCAACATTCACAGTTACTGTGCTATTATTTTTCATATGATTGTTAATTCTATCAATTGGGGAAAAAGCAATTCTCTTTTTTGGCAAATGGAAATGAAACATGATATTATGTTTGTATCATGCAATTTCAATTCTGATTACCTTCTTTCCAACTCCAGATTCGGCTTCAACTTGAAACACTGTTAGCAGAGAAGGCCAGATTGGCACATGAGAACTCAGTCTATGCTCGTGAGAACCGCTTTTTAAGGGAGGTGGTTGAATATCACCAGCTTACTATGCAGGATGTTGTATACTTAGATGAGGGCACTGAAGAAGTAACTGAAGTTTATCCCGTGAAAGTTGTCTCCAATACTCCCTCCATCCCCCCTACGTCACCCCCTCCACTGTATACAGAGGCTTCCCATGGTACAAGTCTGCCTGTGACTCAAGACATCTTGCCTCATCCTGTCCCCCCACCGGGGTCTGTAGAGGTTTCTAAGAGTGCCACATCACCAAATTCATATGCTCGACATCAATTGCAGCAGATATAAGAAAACACTCGTATTCTACCGTTTGAATGGCAATGCTCTATACTCTTTTCAGACAAAAGCTTGAAATTGTAACAGTATGGTTTGTCTTTGTTTCCTTGTAATTCATTGTCAGTCTCCCTTGTTGGGCTGATCCTCGATGTATACATCCTGTTATGTACTCTAAACTTGTTACATGTTAAAACCACAGCTTTTCTTCAGAGTTTGTTCGAGAGTATTTTGCCTGTGAATTTAATTATAAAATTCATGGTGATGTCAAGGATTCATGCGACTCCAAGTTGGTCACTGTCTAAGCTGTCTTCAATAGTGATTCAAATAATTGTTCTTTAAACAAGTATATTTTCATCATTTGAGATGGATCAATGCATTTGCATGCTAGGCTGTAGCAAATGTGGAACAATTTGGGGTTCTGTTTAGAGATAGTGGATCGATGAATTCAATGATGGCGAATGTGTCTTGCAGCATGCTTTGCCATGAGAGGAAAACATCTGGTATTGATTCAAGATTCTGTGTCTGATAACGAGTGTGTTTGGTATTGCGGTAGCTGTTGTGGTTGTGGTTTGAAATAAGTTGTTTTATAAAAAGTACTTTTAGTTGAGGTTGGTTTGAAAAAATAGGTGTTTGGTTAAAACTGTGGTTGAAATTGAGGTTGAAGAAAAAACAATTTAATGTGTTTGGTTAAGAATGCTTTTGAAATTGAGGTTATAAAATAATTTTAAAAAATATATATTGATATTGATGGTTTTAAATTTAAATATTGTAGAATTAACTACTCCTATTACATCATGAAATAAATAATACTTGATATAAAATATTTTTTATTATTTCATTAAACTATTTATAATTCCATTACGTACAAAATTCAGCCGATAAGAACTACAGTTTTCATAATTTTGTGAGCGTGTAATAAAATTAGATAAAATATTATCAGGTATAAAATTGATATTACAGTGCGAGTGAATTTAATTCACTCTATACTAGTTTTTCAAGGAAAAAAATATTGTTCACATCATAATGCGAGTGAATTTAATTCACTCTAAACTAGTTTTTTTTTAAAAAAAAATGTTAAAAAAATTAATACACTGAAAAAAAAACTGTTCACGTGAACAGTGCAAGTGAATTGTACTGTTCACGTGAACAGTGACTGTTAAAAAAATTAACATTGAAAAAAAAAATCTGTTCATGTGAACAGCACATTCACTCATGAACAGTGTGTGTTTTACATGTTGAAACTCGTAAAAAAGCAGTATTTTACTGCTTCCAACAAATCGTGGTCCTGCCGCATATAAATGGTGGGACCCATGTGTTTTGATTGTTTAACATTTTGTAACCAAACGGCCATTTCGTGCGTTTTTGAAGAAACACAAACGCTAACGCGTTGCCAAACGGGTTCAACATGTATCGGATTAAACAGTAGGTTTGTGTGGTGGGGTGGCAATAAGAAATCATATTTAGACTTAGGCTATGTTTGTTTCCGGGAAAGTGGTTTTCACGAAACAACTTTCTTGTGTTTGTTTGTCATTAGAAAAGTTGGTCAACGGAAAACACTTTACAGTCAGAAAAATTTGGCTTGGTTTTTAGGAAAGTGTTTTCCTGGAAATTTTGGGTGGAAAATACTTTCCGGAAGTTGTGAAAAATTTAAAAATATCATATTATTTGCTGATTATATCAAATTTAGTCCTCAAACTTTTGATTGCTATATATATTTTGTTTTGAATATTTATTTTTCAATTTCATCTCTTAAAATTTAATTTTTATATTAACTTTGGTCCTCATTTTTATAATTGTTATTTACTTTTCTCTTATTATTTTTTATCTATCAAATTTGATCCTTATTATTTTGATTGTTACTTATTTTATTTGAAATAATTTATGAAATGTTAATTATTATTATTTTAATTTCTTCATCTTTTATTTTTTTTAATTTATTCTCTATTATTTTGATTATTATTTATTTTATTTGAAATAATTTATGAAATTATATTTTTTTTCAATTTCATTCTCATTTAACTTTTTAATTTGTAAGATTTGCTCCTCATTATTTTAATAAACTTGAAAAAAATAAAACATTAATAAGTTATTTTCCAACTTATTTTCCATGACATAACCAAACACTAGAAAATGTTTTCCTACTTATTTTTCATTACACTACCAAACATCAGAAAATAATTCATTTTTCCGGAATTCATTTTTAAAAAAAAAACTACTTTCCGGCATACAAACATGGTCTAAACACTAGTCTAAATCTCATGCTCATGACTTGGGAACAAAATTTATTTGGCCAATCAATAACTATAAGAACTTTTGCAACATTGCAAAGTGCATTGCTAACCATAATTGTTGCAATAGCATATAATACATTGAATATATTTTTAAAAAACAAAAAGAAAAGAAGAAAAAAGAAGGAAAAAAGTTAACGCGGTGGTTACTGACAGAAGATCTGGAAGTGCTCCATCTGTGGTTCAAAGATTATAAATACATTGAATTGGCCGGAATATCTATCTAACCTCTGGATTACAACAAATAGAAGAACGTCAACATTTAGATCCAGTGAACTGTCAGCAGTGCTTCGAAAAAATATCTGCCGAGAACATACGAAGAGAATCTGTAGAATGGCATAGGCATTTGGCTTTGAAAGGTGAAAGTGGTCCTGGTTTAAGAACAAGCATCATATCTTAGAATAGCTGGAAGAACAAACTGGTTGATCCGTCACTATATGACTTAATATCTGCTGATTTGACCAAAGCCCTGCATAATGGACACGTCCTTTCTCGATCAAACCTGAAAATGCAAAGAAGGATACATGAAGCAACAAGAAAACAGCAAAAAACATAACATGCTTTGCAAATTCATGGACTTTTAGCAGTAGTTGCAAATTTATTGTTGGCGTTTTGCTAATTAAGAGACAGCCAAAGCAGCAACTCTGGTATCATCTTATCTCAATTTTCCTAGTTGACAGGAAAATACCAAAGATTTCAGAAGTACAACTGGACAATGATACATTGTGTTATTTAATCAGTAATCAAGTAAATGGAGGAAAAGAAAAGAGGCACATGCAACAGGAATAAGATGGCTTTTATTCAGAAACAAAAGCCACAGCACAGAATGGATGCAATACTCTCAGCATTGTTCCAGCCATCAAACAGAGCTGGAAATTCAATCTTTCCTAAAGCTCAACGCAGGCATTGGCATGATCTGGTACTTACTCAATTGTTATGTACTGGGCACATATAAGTTCCAGATTTCAGACACTATTTATTTTGTGACCTCTCGGCACAGATTGGCTGCTAATAGTCATTTTCTTTTTTAAAACATGATTAGTGAAAGCTATAGAAACCAAGCATAGAATCTCATTGCTGATCAACAGGCTTGACACTAATAGTTCCATACAATACCTAACGACATTCATAACTTAAGGTTTTATGAAAGTTAATACTCTAAAAATTTAATGCCTAGACTTACAAAACAGAAAATGATTTACACACAGGAGTGCATCCATCTTCGTAGATAGATATGATTCTCATAAAGAAATAGAGAGTAAGGGTTGAGAAAATAACCATTCAGAAACACAATCTTCACAGAATATGTGTTTACAGCGTAGTAAAATGGGAGCATGCATCTTCTCCTGGCAAATGGCACAGAGATCCCCCACTGCATTGACCTGCAAATTAGTGACGAAAACTTAAAATGTGCCAATACTCGTGCACAAGAAAAAAATAATACAAACACAGAAGATTCATAAATATAATATAGCAAACCGATTAATGCTGAGAAAAGTAATGATGAACCAGAAATTAAGTTGGGTAGCATATATGCCATGGTGTCTTTAGAGAATTTCTAGCTGGAAGTTTGAATGTTCAAAGGCAAACAATGGGATATTGCAGTGCTGGATATTTATTAGGACTACCCTCAAAAGGCCTGCCAAGGAATAGCATGGCTACATGTTTGGCATGAGCATCCATACAAGTAATGACAAGCAAAAGAGGCATTAATAACAGGCTAAAATCTGCATGGCTTTTCGCAGAAGCTCTTGTTCACCAAGTGGCTAGCAGTTGCATCTGAAGATGATGCTTAACTATGAAAGATTATGTTTCTCCACACTTATGTGTGGAAAGAAAGGAATTAAAAGACCGCTCACCTGTTCAGATGTGGCATAAGAACCATAGTACATTTCTTTATGTGACAAGGTCCGCAATGCAGTGAAGAATAGTTGGACCTAGATATGAAAGTGATGTTATGATCCAGATGATGTCAATAAACTATGGTTTTATTATGGTACTAGAAAGATTGCATTTTATATAAATGAGAGCATACCTTCCTCAGAACTGTGGTAAGCTTGAAGGTTAAATATAACCCTGTGACTAATGACGAAAAAAAGCTTCCATATTCCCTGTTTAAGAAGAAACGATACCAAACAGGTGTTGGCAACAAGGCACGGTACAGTAACAGAAAATACTCAACCAGAGTTAGCATTTGACCCTGTAAAAGCACAAGCTTTCAGAATATGTAAAATGATACATAAGACAAGAGTAAATTGTAAACACATAAACATATAAGAAATTAAAATTTGAATATGTAAGTGACCTGTTTGCGGTAATTGTGGCCTCTGCTATTCTTGTAAAACAACAAAAGCATGCATTTGAACACCATTGCTACCTGTCGCACCAAAGCATCTGAAAAAGAAGACCATTCAGAGAATATGTTGAGATCACATCACAATTACAGCATGTGGAAGGCACATTAACCCATAAAAGAGAAATTTAGTTTCTACTGAAATCTTCCTTTTTTTCCCTTTTACATGGTAGTCAACAAAGGAAATAAAAACTGTTTGATGCTTCAATGAACCAAAACTCGTGGTAAAACTTCCTATCATAAGTAAAAGCTTAATTTATAATGTAAAAAGAGGAGCATTTTGTCAATGACAGCTCCAATTATCCTATACACAAACCTTTTTGTCATGGGGCGCTTTGGCTTGTGTCTACCACCACAAAGCCTAGGATTAAATGTCTACTCTCGCTCCTTTTTTAAAAAAAAATTTCTCAAACGTATACTCTTTCAATCAGTCCAACTGAAATTTTGCTAAGCAAAGCAACATCATGGAAAACCTACATGTGCATTTTCTCATGGCTCAAAAGAAACTGAACAGAAAGTACTGTTGGAGCCGAAGGAAAGACAACAAAAAGATCATAAATTTGCAGAAGCATAAGAAAAATCATTCTACACAGACAATTCCCATAACTTACAGGCCCAGCACAAATATTTCACAGGAACACAGTGGTATAAACTGATAAAAGGCACTCACCATTCACAATGATGATAAATAAAACATGCCAGAAAGGAGGTATTGTGGATGGAGGAAGTAAAACCAATGGATATAGAAGGTCAGCATTCCTATACCACCAATAAATTGACATCACATGAAGAATCAACACTACAGTCATGCCTAGGAGAACAGACTTCTTTCTCTCTCCCTGCAGAAGCCAGTACTTTATATAGTTAGAAACATGACAAGAAATCCAAGGTTATATATCAGTTACCTTCAAATATATTCGTTTTATTTAAACCTCAAAAACCATGAAAAGTGGAATCCAGAATACAAGTTACAGAACCTTTAGAGCTGTCTGCCTCCTTAGAATATCATTTGATTTAAATAAAACTGCAGCAATCCACAACGCAGCACAAAAGCCTGAAATAGATGCAAATCCAGAACAAATAATTTGATTGTGCATCTAATGATACAATATAATCTCTGCATCTGACAGTTTTTATCCCTGATCAAGATTAAGGCTTGATATAAATCAATAATTCATGATTATACAGACATCAACAGGAAAAACAGTTCCAAAAAAAAGGGAAACAATATCTTTATATCACTCATAAATTGGAAAAGAGAAAATGAAAGACGGAAGCAGGAGAAATACCTTGCAAATGTTGACGAACAAAAACAAGAAGCAACAGCAAAGAAAATGGAAGAACGTGCTCAATCCACCTAGCCAAGTTCTGAATATCATATCTCTGATAAGAAGAAGATGAAGATGATGAATCTGTGGCAATCCCAGAAGACCCATCAGAAATAGAGCTTTCAGTATTCGCATTCCCCTCCACAACCCCACCTCGTTGACCATATGGTAACGCCTCAACATTTGGGGAAGCATTGGGTTCATCATCATGATCATTCTCTGCGGAGCCAATTATCCTAATTGTAACCTCCTGATGACCACCACCACCACCACCACCAGTAGCGGTAGATGGAGAAGAAATCAGTTGCTCCCTTTCTTGAGAATAACTGGAGGTGCTTCCTCCTAGTATACCCGAGTATTCCAAAAGGGTTGTTAATGGAGCATGTATCAAATTTGATGCTGCTATATTAATTCCATACCTTCTTGGATTGTTGCTATAACCATCACCACCACCACCAACACTGCTGCTTCCTAAAGAAGAATTCCTATAGATTTCACCAGAATTGCCTTCACCACAAATCTCCATACCTTTTCCTAATCTCTACCCTCTACAGATGATATACAAAGAACGGAGATTTATGAGAAAGAATGAAACTTCAATGCAAAATTGAAGTGGAGGGATGGATATCTGAAAAAAAAAAAAGGAAGCTTGGTTTTCTCACAGGCTGGATACAGCAGCTGCTCCTGCTTTCATCTTCTTCTTAATGCTTCCATTGATGGAGTCTATCACTTTATGTCCTTGTCTAAAACAGCTTTTCGGCTACGCGCTTTGATTAATTCTTATTATGATAATAATAAAAAAAGTGGGTCTTTCTCAATACAATATCTACAAGGTGGTGCTGAAATCTGACCTTTTCTCTGATTTTATCTTGATTAGGATTGGGAGAAGGAGAGGAAGAGGATAGGGCTTTTCCTGCAGAGCTGAGTTGATGATCAGACAGGGAAACATAAGCTGAAACTATATGGGCATTTCAATTAACTTAGGCGTGTCTCCTCGGTCCTCTCTCACACACGCACACGTTTCAAGCTGCAGCCCTTTTTTTGGGGTCAAATTTACTTCCCACCTACACAGTAGAACAATAGTGTTTAACTGTGATGGGCACTAGAAAATCAACTCTTGTCTCCACTGACAAAGTGCTAGGCGTAGCAGTATTTGACGCCCACATCGAAACAACAAGGATAATTTTTATTTCTTTCCGAGTCCAAATTTCTATCTTACGTCTTCCATGGAACAACTGGTCCCGTCTTGTTGTGTCTCGTGTCTAAGACATCCTCCTAAGTTACTAGAAGATGCTGATTTCTTATGAATCTTTTGATTGTACCAGAAGAAAGGAAGGAATCCCAGGAGCCTTGCGCAAGTCTTGCAAGAAAATGATCACATTTCACACTTTTTTAAAGAAGCTGAGATCATATTTGGTCACATCAATGTGAAAGAAGAATCAAGAAGAGGAAAGTTATGATGCTCAACACAAGTACACTGCCCCTCGCCAAGAAAAAGACAAGAACTGCGAGCTTTCAATCTTGAAATCACACCACACCTTCGCCTATGTAACCTGATAGTGTATGGAAAATCTACAAGCTACTGTCGAAATAGATGATGGATGGACCACCTTACTTCGAGTTTACTCTGCAAGTGCTGCCTGTGCATGGTTATTTTCTTATGGGTTGGGTTGCTGCCTGCACCGATTGTTACCAAACTTATGTTCTGAACTTGATGCACAACTTTTAAGGTCCCCTTGCTCTCGGGCTTCCTCAATCCAATCACACAATCCTTGACTTTCTTATTTATAATCCGTACTGTAAGTACTATTTTATATTGTCATGATTAAATTTTTTTTTTTAAATAATGCTTTAGTGTGCATACAATTTTAAAAAAATCATAACTCAAGTTTTAGATGTACGTGAGTTAAATAAGTTGATTTTAATTTGATAATAATAATAATAATAATGTTATTGTATATTAAAACTTAAAAACTCAAAACTGCCCCATAGCGATTCGGAAAGCTATATTTGGGGATGTATATATATATTTTTATATGGAAAAATTAAAAAAATATTTTATAGAGATATAGACTATAAAAAAATATGTAGCTAAAATTAATTTTATATTTTTTGAGTTTATTAAAAAGTAAAAAAAAATAATCTTACCTGAATTATGTCAGTTCACTCGGGTTTCACCTAACTTCTTATTTTAGTTTATTTTATTTATAATTTAGTTGTTGGTTGTAATTAATTATTTTATTCTAAAACGCACTTTTCCCTGGTCAAAGTTATCTTGGATATTTCGAAGTGATATTCAAGATTAAAAAGACTCAACTTGTATAATGGTACAATGGTTGT
>Ga0307517_10005872_pt1 | contig 18329 bp, 22 predicted proteins | sample 23_EM_MG_FD_194515 | JGI IMG/M metagenome (GOLD analysis project Ga0307517, IMG submission 194515) | Populus trichocarpa ectomycorrhiza microbial communities from riparian zone in the Pacific Northwest, United States - 23_EM | ecosystem: Host-associated > Plants > Roots > Unclassified | place... | reverse complement strand
CCAATGGTGACCTCCTGCGAGGGGGTCGAGTTCAGGACAGGCCTAGTCAACATCACGGTCACTCTTGTCGCAAACACATTACCAACGAGGACGCGTCCAGCGGCTTAAGTTCAGACCAAGGTGGATAAGTGATTGGGACGAAACGTATGTATCATTCCGATGCTTGGGAGTCTCCGTTTCTGGTGGGTACGGGGGAGAGATGCAAGAGGAACCGACAAGGTTTATGAGGGGGAGCGGAGGTACAAGTTCATAGGGTCTGGGAATGGTTGTCCAGGAGGGACGCCAATTGATCGCATGATTGTTTCCAGATGCAAAGTTGGGCCTACACAATTAACGGCCCACGCGGTGGAGTCGATGAAATGGTGCTTACCTTCGGTTGGACGATGACCACCGTGTCTCTGACCAGCAAAATGGCTTGCGTGCGCATGGTCAACGGGCGAATCTTGAACAATACCGGATACACTTCCTATCAGGGAACGCTGAACACGCGACGTTAATGATAACGAGGCAGGCCGTACCTGGAGTTTATGTTTAAACTCCTTCTCAACCCTTGCTGTCACCACCGGCCCAGCCCCGCTGCACGTCAGGAATAAGAAATTCCCGAAATATGTGATCTGAGAGTGAATCGACAACTTCTCGTGAAGGTCTTCGGAGAGTTCTGGCGGTAGTCCATCATATGTCGGGATAAACTGGAGTCCCGCCGCGTCAACGCCCTCGCAACTCTTCTGGATGTATACGCGGGCGGGGTTAGTCATTCGCACGAGTATGCCAGCTCCAGCCGCAATCCAGAGCGCCACCTGCGCTCTGAGCTCCCAGTCATGTCCTTCGAGGATGTCCACAGGAGACGCGGATGAATAACAGCCGTTGACAAAGGCGGACTCTCCTTGCAACAAGCCACACTCTTCCTCGAGATGTCTCGGAGTCCTCGTCATGGTACCGCCGAGGTTACGATGGGTGAGTGGTTCCTCGGGTTTTAGTATGCCAGTTATGCGTGCCATGTGCTCGATCCCAGACACGTCGTCATCGGGCGAAAAGCTGTAGATGGAAACAGGCGGACGGTGGTCGATCTTGGGTTAAAGAAAATACTGCCGCGGGAGTTCGCTGAAGGGTCCATTCGCCCTCGTGTACCCGAAGTTCAATGTCTGCGAGGGGCCCGTCGACAGGTGGGTATCTTTGGGGGTGTTGTGGGTTTGATTCGCACCTCGTTGGCTTCTAGAAACTCGTTCCAGGTAGCCTTGTCAGCTTCTGTTGCCCACCACGATTCACCCTCGTCTGCAGACATGGATTGCATCGGTTCTACTTGCATGGTGGATGGTGGTGAAGAAGAGATGAGGGGTCACACGGAACATTCACCTTGCCAATTGTCCCGAGCCCAGATCCGCAGAGCCGGATCCACCTCCGAGGTTGCCTCGACAAGCGAGTGGGTGATGACGTTCACCCCGGGGATATGTCGTCAGTTTTTGCAGGTGGCCCGACAATGAGAATGAGTTGTGCAGAGGACCTGGCTCCGGCATCGCGCGTCATGCCGAGGGGCCGAGCCCAATACCATCAAAAGGTAAACAACAATTTGGGGCCGTATTCTGTGCGAAACGGTCTATCGAAACGCAAATAGCTGTAGACTGAGAGTACTCTGAGGATTCCGTGGTAATGGTAAACACCCGTTTCCTCGTTTGCCACCTTGTCCATCCAGTTTAGCGCCCTTTTATTTTTATTTTTACAAAGTATCACGGTGAACGTTCATGAACGTTCCGCGCATCGCGCTTGCCTGATCGACCACCTTTTCCCTCACCATCACGAGTTCGAACTCGCGACGGGTGGCCTATCTCCCAAAGTAAAAAAACAAACACTTTCGACGTAAGTGAACGCATTCCGAGACAATTGCGATATCTGACGTAGGCTTAGCACCAAAATGGGCCGCGAGATCAACACCCACTCCATCCTGGTCCTGGACGAACGAATCAAGGAAACGACGGCGGAAATTACGCGACTCAAACGTTCCAGAAACTCCTTATTGAACATCGCGCGCGTACCTCCAGAAATCCTCGGACACATCTTTCGTTTCAACGTCGCGCCGGAGTTCGGTGACGGCCGCTTTGCCACGGTGCGAGGGGACGCATACGACTTCCTCCTCGTGTGCCACCACTGGTTCGAAGTCGCCCGTCGCACCCCAGAACTCTGGAGTTTCTGGGGCAACAGTTTAGACGACTGGAAACGACAGCACCTTCGTTTTGGAATCTCTGCGCTCGAGCTCGTGTTGGACGGGTCACTGAGTCACGAAGGCGGGTCTTTCGACGAGGCCCTGCGGGATGCACTCAGGGATCGCGCCGCACGTGATGTTATACGAAAAGTTCAACTCAGGAGCGGCGACGCGGAACTCTTGACCGCCATCGTTTCCTTATTGACCCCCGAGGACGAAGAGGTCCGACACAGCAGTATAGAGTCGATCGATTTGAGCGACGTGGATGTTTCCGGTTTCTTCGCCCGCCACCGATTCCCAAAGTTACAAGACCTCTGTCTCTCGGGGAGTTTCGAGATCTCGACCTGGGACCACCTGATATCGCACACCATGGCGCTCACCAACCTATCTCTCCGCTTCGTCGACGTAACCTCACCCTCAACCATCCCTACCACCTCACAAATACTCTCACTCCTCGCCTCGAATCCTAATATTCGGTCCCTTACGCTGCGGTGTTTGATTATTAATGACGACGGCGGAAAAGGTTTCACGTCCTCAGTGCCACTATATCACCTGGAATGGCTCTCCTTAATGGGGGAGTTTCGTCACGTCTTCTCAATCCTATGCCGACTGGAACTCCATGCAAGGATGGAAAACGCGAAACTGGAGTCCCGCGATTACACGCTTGGGGAAATTGTAGAGGCCGCTGGGCCGTATATTCGGGATTACCCCCAGCGTAATGCAAGGTCCAGAGATAGGCGAGGGGTTTTCATCACAACTACCCCCGAATACATTTCACTTCGTGCTGGCGATGTTGGGATTTGGCTTCACGGTTCCAATCCACCACCGCGGCACGGCCCCCCGGACATGGGGTGTTGGGTTGACCCAACGGATTTCTTGCGACTTGAAGGAGAAACTATGCGTTGAAGTTCCCGCGCTTCTTCCCCAAGAAAGTGTCGTCAACTTCGAGACAGACCTTATGGAGGCGGAGGAGATGGTCGTCGGGATGCCCAATCTCGAATCATTGTATCTTGCCGCGTTGCTGTGTGAGGGGTTGGTCGTTTTTACGCTGAGAATAGTTCATAGCTGTCTTACTCGTTTGTAACCTGTAAGGAGGATGGCCAGTTGTTGGTCTGTGTAATTCTAACGAATTTCACTCTGGGTGTTCTCTGTTTACGCTGCTAACCAAACCACGGCAAGGTGAAATGGAGTTCATCTGGTCTTTTGTGTGAGCCACAGAACGAAAATCAACCCATGTATTTGTCTTCACTCAAAAAATCTGGAATGTCAGACATCCAAAAACCCTATACGATAGCTGCATCTACCCATCATTGTATCCACCACATTCACTGAAATAACAATATTCATTGAAGGGACAGCTCACGTCACGATCATAGAAAAACTCTTCAACCAGAGGTCCTATCCGGCTCGCCAGCGACAAACAAATATGCATATATTGACCAAGAAGATAAAGTGAAAAGGGATGATCACCGGAGGTTTGATGGATCAGGTAAGGGTACAGAGGGCCAAAATCACCGAAGTTCGCGGACGCGTCTTGCAAATAAAGCCGTCGCAGAGAGGGGAGCAGTTTCCTGTCTGCATATGGTCCACTTGGGTCCGGCAGTAGGAACCCGTAATCGACTGGTGCGTGGACGAGGTGCAATGTTTCAAGGTTAGACATCGTGACAAGCATCTCGTCCGCCACCGTGAGGTTTGTTTCGAAGTGGACGATGCTCTTTTTGGGAAGGAGAACGAGGATTTCGGTGCACAATTTCTTTTGTTTGTCCAGGCACATCAACCTTGACAGCGCCACCGAAAATGTCGCATACGGGGGGCCCTGTTGCGGTGATCTATCCGGACCGTGATAATCGGCACCAATGACGCCAGCCTGAAGCGAGATACAATCGTCGGCGAGCGAGATGGAAATCCTCAGCCTGCCCTCGAACCTTGGGTCACGTTGGAAGTAATCTTGGATGTATGGCATGAAGAATTCTTGGATGTCTTCCAACTCGTAGCCAGTGAACTCCAGCCTCGCGTGGTGGTCCACCATTTCAGGAAACTCCAGTTGTTGCAGGATTGGGAAGAGGTAATCGAAATCTCCCACCAAGGAGAGCTTCTCCAGGTGACGTAGCGGCACGTGAGATCCGTTGGAATCATACCCTATGTCGGGATCGATCCTCAGTGACTCCAACGTCAGCGTTCGGATGTTGGGATTCGAGGCGAGGAGTGAGAGTATTTGCGGTACTGTCAGGATGTATGTAAGTCCGTTCGAGGAGAGCGAAAGGTTGACGAGTGTCGTGATGTTGTCTTTGAGGAAGTGCCAGTCCTCGCCCCGGATCACGAAACATCCCGAGAGGGAGAGATCTCGCAATTTCGGGTAAGACTGATGGGTTAAGAAAGCGGTGACGTCCACGTCGTTCAAAGCGATCGACTCGATGTTGCTGTCTCGGGAGCACCATTCGGGGGTTAACGAGGAAACGATGGTGGTTAAGAGTTGAGTGTCGTCACTCCTGAGATGGACCTTTCGTATGGCATTCCGTGCAGTATAATCCTTGAGAGAATCCAGCAGGGTTTCGTCCAAAGACCCAACTCGGCACTCCACTCCGTCTAGCACAAGGTCGAGTGGAGCGATTCCATCACAATGTGGGAGTTGTCGTTTCCAGACTTCTAAACTGTTACCCCAAAAACTCCAGAGCTCCGGAAGACGACGGGCGACTTCGAACCAGTGGTGACAAACGAGGGGGAAGTTGTACGAGTCCTTTTGTATCCCGGCGAATTTGGGGTCACTGACCTCCGTGGTGATTTTGAAGCGGAAAATATACCCGAGTATTTCTGGAGGTACACGCGTGACGGTCAACAGGGAGTTTCGAGAGCGTTTGAGTCGGACGAGTTCTGCTGTTGCTTCTTCGATCCGCTTATCTAGCGCCAGGATGGAGTCGACGTTGGTTTCGTGGCCCATGCTGGTAGTCAAACCTCCGTCAGGCATTCCAAATACCCTGGAACGCGTTTACTTACATTGGCAAGGATACTTTTTGAGATTTTGAGAGACACCTCGCAGGTCTGAACATGTGGTTGTGGTTAGGGGAAGTCGGACCGATCCTCAGGAGCCTTGATCGAAAGCGGCAGGCGCGCCCGGATGCATATGGCCGTATGGGGGAACAAAACATCTTCACCAAACGACATCTCTACCTTGAGGGTTCGCGGCGATATTAAGCACCTATGGGCCATCGTGAACCCCGTTCGCTTTTATTCCGCACATCAGCCAACACGCCACATTGCCTCCTGCATCGAGAACCAGTTTCGGATGCGCCAAACGCAAATCATTCCATCCCAATATCGAGCATACATACAACGTATCTTCCTCTTCACCTAAACCGTTCACAAGAACGCCTGCGCCTGCAATTTCCACAACTCCGCGTACTTCCCTCTCCTAACCATCAACTCGTTATGCGTTCCGCATTCCAAAACCGTCGAGTCATCCATGTACCTATACAACAGCACGATTTCTTCAGTCCAAGTTCCGGTGTTGCCAAGTGGCTATCAGTAAGGGTGATGAGCCACGCACAGGATAAGGTCAGCAGGTTTGGTGAGTTGCCCAAACCGGTGGGACGAGAAGATCATCGTTTTCTCTCCTCTCAGTTTTCGAATCCGCGTGAACAAGTCTAGTTAATGGTCAGTCGGATGGTTATCGATACTGAGAGGAGTGATTGCCATGGAGCTGTACGCACCATGCTCAGCGGTTGGATCGAGAGCCGCGCTGGGTTCGTCAAACAACAGTAGTCCTACCCTTGCCTCTTCTGAAAGCACTGCTCGCATGAACATTCGAGACCTAGTCACGAGAGATTCACGAAAAATGAGCATCGCCCGGGAAGGGGAGGGACCAGCGTATTAGATCACTCACACAGCCAACCTCTGCATCTGGCCTCCGCTCAACTTGATCGAATCCTTGTTCCCAACGCCCCCTATAGCCTCAAGGACCAAATCGTAATCTATCTTCCTTCCGGATTTCGTCTTCGCGTTGCTAGGTATAGACCAGGTATCCCTGACAGGTCGCTCCAAATAAGTGTCAAAACCTTCGGCCATCTTGTCGATAAACTCTTCTGCACCGCCTAGTCGTGCCGCCTCTCGGATCCTGGCTTCATCGTGTGCGTTCCGAGGGTCCCCAAGTGCGATATTGTCTTTGATCTATAAAGCGCAGGTCAGTGACCGGCCCACAGAATGGTGCTTCGAGCTAAGATAGCTCACCGTTAACGGGAAGTGAGTATAGTCTTGGAATAGGACCGCCATGCTCTCACGCAAATCGACAAGTTTGAATGTCCTGATATCCTGGCCGTTGACCAATATCGTACCCTCGGTGGGGTCGTACAGCCGAACCATTAGTTTGAGCACGGTGCTCTTCCCCGAACCGTTAGTCCCGACGATAACCTAACGTTCAAGAGTCAGGTGTGCACCGAAACGCCATAAACTCAGAGCGTTGGACTGACGCAGAGTTGACCCTGTTCGATTTTAAACGACACGTCGCGGAGTGCGAAATTGACCTCGCCGGGATAGCGGAAGGAGACATTTCTGGATGCACGAAAGAGCCTCAGCCATCCGAACAGCGAGGGGGCACAAGGAACCGCACTGGAACTCGACCGTAATACCAGACGCCAACGATCGGCTGTCCTCAGGAAACGATATTGTCCCATCTGGGACTTTGTTCTGGATCTCATGGATCTCATACAGCTGTCTGGTCCTATGAAACTGCTCGCCGATGGACTTCGCTTGGTACGAAATCATCCATACTGCAGAGGTGAAACTCCGGGTAGTCGTTTGAATGAGCCTAATAGTTGTGAGACAAGCGGGGATGGTTTCCGGTCGTGCGGCAGCCTTGAGTAGATACGCCGTCTGAATACCGATCAATCAGCATGATGGTCCACTCGAGTGATACGTACGAAAGTTAAGTCACACACCTCAGCCACTTCCCCGACCGAACTGGGTAAGAGCGTAGACACGAGATTTTGAATCCCGCTCAATTGCGTCTGCAACATGATGCTGTGATACGAAGCACACTTGCCGCTCACGTGGGCATAAGCCCGACCGTACGCTGCGGAAGGGTCAGAAGCGATGGTTGAGTGCACAGGCAGGTAATCTTCTCACCGTCTTTGAGAAACTCGACGAGGTTTCCCGCAACGATCTCCTGTTTGTGACCAGGGTCCGAAACCAGCTGCCTCAGTCCATGAAGCTTGACATAATGCTCATTCGTAGTGATCGCGACCCAAGCTGAGGGAAGAGATCAGCAAATGTGAATCCACCAATGGAAAAAACTAGGAACTCGAAGGACTAACCGGTTGTGCGCGAAAAAGTCCAATCCGGTGCCAGAAAAAACTTGGATAGTTCCTGTGCCAAGGTCATAATTGCGAAGGAGATCCCGTCCTGTTGACTACCGACAACTTTCGCCAAGACAGCAAACTCTGTCACGAGGCGAGTGACGGAAGAGAATAGGCCCAGTATAACTGAAATCGACTCCCAGGCGATGCCATGGCGGCCGGAAGAACCCCTCGAGGTGGCTTCCAGTTTGCCTTGCACAACCTTGTCGTCGTATGTGGGTATATCCAAGCCGGCCTTAACGCTGAACACATTCTTGTCGAAGTGCTCTCTCATCAACAGGTCGAGCGGGGCTTCAAGCTTCTGCCCCCAATATTCGAGAAGCGCCTGGGCGATAACACAGCAGAGCCGACCTATACAAGCAAAGATGAGGAGCCTCCCGTCCACACGCCGTTCATCCATAGCCACTTGGATCTGTAACTCTGATCAGGGGATCCAAGAACGGGTTTGGGCAAAATACGAACGATAGTGAGGTAGTGACTGGTGAACCTGAGTGCTGGGGGTCAGAACGGTCTTGAAAGCGGATTACACGTAGGACCACACACCAAAGTGCCACCGCCGGTTCTAAGGAGGCCAGAGCTTTGACGAAGGTGAACAGGCACAGGTAATACCAACACGACTTGATCTTGATTACGTCCTTCGCCATCCTCCAAACGAACGGCAAGTCTTCGATGATGTCGAGGTTTCGGGACAGTTTCGATATCCCAGGGATGTTGACACCAAACTTGCCGGTCGGGATCTGCTCGTACACATCCCAGATGCCAGCTTTGGTATGCTTGAACTCCCCGGCGAGATCTGACTTTCTTTTGGTGTGATCGCCGTCCTGCATAGCGCGTTTTTCGGATTTGGGTTGAGGATTTGTGGACATCGCTGGTGATAGTAGGAGCCGAGAGATCCTGTGGATCCAGTTAAAGCACGGGAGGACGAACAACTATTATGCCACTGCGTCTACTCACCTAACGTTATTAAGTAGCGCTGACACTGTTCACGTGCAATGGGCGTGACGCGCAGGAGTTGCGCGTCTCCATCTGCTCTACTTAGAATGGTAATACGGCTGTCGAGGGCTGCGCAGCCTCGGGTAGGAGAGAGAACTGCAACTGTGGAGATGAGAAGTACTGTAGGGGGAGGCGCAAAGAAAGCGCGCGAAATGGCGCTTGATCGGGCCCAGGTCCTGTTGCGAAGCCTATGAGGGTTCGCACCTTTAACTTTACTGCCATTCAGCTCACGTGCTGGCTATACGTGCCGCAAACTTAAGTTGGAACATTGATGATATGGACTACCGAGGTGAATGGCCGTGGCTAATGCATCACACCGGCTTGAGAATTTATTACGGCCCAACTGATGTCGACGAGGTATGAGAGGAGGATCGGATTGTCGCGGATGACGGGAAACTCCGTGGGCGCCATGTCTTGTCTGCCTGACACCACAGGACGATATGCCAGAGAGTCCACGGGGGTGCTTGCTGTACGGTGACGCGCACAACCCATGGGGATATATCCGGATGGTATGGTAACCCCACTGGGAGAGTCAGCCAGCGGGTTCCCAGTTCATCCTTCCAGGCGGGGTTACTTTCAGTGCCGACTCGTGGGGTTCGTTTAGCGAGATAACGAGAGCCCTCAACACACCATTCCGCCATCCTGAGGTGCCTAGACTTAAACCAGGCGCATCACAACTCCGAAGCTGTGCGGTCGAGCGGCGCATCGTTGGTAATGTGCGCCATATTCGAGTTCTACTCGAGTCCACTGACGCAAGCGAGGCAGGGTTGGCAAACAGTGGTTATACCACTCAGAGTAGCCCCTTCGAAAGGCGACCATCAAGGAAAAGGGACCACACAACACCCCGGGCAAAGAAACCCCAGGAGAAAGTAAGAACTTTTTCAGTCTGAGAAAAGTGAGGTTTGGAAGTCGCGCAATCTACCACGGGTGGCTCGGATTTTTGGGTAAATGCTCCCGGAGTTGTAGAAAGCGTCGAAAATCCTGAGCAGTTCGTTCCCATGGACACAGGAGCGACACATAGGAAAGCCAACGGCCTAGCCGGATATGTGATACTTCGGGGTGTCAAAGAACTCGCAACGGACTGCTGAATGGACGCATTGGTAATGGGACTCGGACGAGGGTAACCACACCTTTGGTCGGAATCCGCCAGTGAAATTCAGAAGTTGGGTACGCGCGTACGCGAAACCTTGCGGCCAACACAAGCGGAGACACCTCATATCTGTACCACATGTAGCTGCGAGGGAAAAATAAATAGAAGAATAATCCATGTCGTGCCTGTCGTAACGGCGGAGCGGGAGCCACACCGAGCGAAGAGTCCCGTAACGCTCCACCATCCCCAGAAATGATAGTCAGAACTCAATCTGTTTGTTCCAGGTGGTACGGTGTGTAACTTGGCAGTACCAGTACTTGCCACCACCACGCCCATTTAAAAACCACAGGCCTCGCAAGCGTGCAACACGAGAAGCCATAAACGGAAGTTCGTATCTTCGCCTTTCACACCATTCTCCTTCCCGTCTTCCGGTCACCCCGGCAGTAGGACACCATGATGAGTGATGAGATGAGTGATGGACAGAATGCGAGACCCGTCAATGTCGACCCCCGATGATGGGTTAGGCTGGGCCGGCTGCGGTCGCGGAGCTGACCCAAGACTTGACAGCATCCAAGAAGCCTTGCGCATGTACTTCCAACCCATCAAGAACGATGACCCCTAGCTCGACTTCTACGCCATGAACAAACGAGAGGCGACGGCGTATGATACCGAGCACATGCAGAAGTACAACGAAGATCTCAATACCAGCCTAATTTTTGTAAGCTCTCCCTGCCCTCCGGCTGATCAGGGAACTGATCATACGCTCAGGCTGGTCTGTTCTCCGCTCCGCAGTCAGCTCCGCCTTCGCCATTGACGTCCAGTCCAAGCTCGGGTCAGATCCCAGCGAACGTTCAGAAGCATATCTCCGAGCAATTCTCCTCAGTCTCAACCGATCCATCACTCCGGACCAAGATCCCGCAGCTCCCCCAGTGTGGAATGGTCCCCCTACCGAGATCGTCGCAACTTCGGGCCTTCTGTATGCGAGTCTTCTAGTGTCATTATTGGCCGCATTCGTCGCAATGTTGGGGAAGCAGTGGCTGAACCGGTACCTCCGACACACCGGTGGATCGATGGTCGAACGCTGTGGCGACCGCCAGCGCAAATGCAACGGCTTGGGGAAGTGACCATTCCACCTACTCATCTAAAGTCTCCCCATCAGGCCTCAGATCGCCCTCCTTCTCACCCGCGGACTGTCGCGGTACATGTGGTCGATCAACACATCCGTCGCAAGCGTCGTCATCTCCTTCACTGTCTTCGGAATCCTGTTTCACGTTGGCGTTGTAGTCGCAGGGACGTCTTCTTATGAATGTCCGTTTCAAACCCCGGCATCGACAGCCCTCCGTGCTCTCGGACAAAGTGAAAAAATCCGGAAACTGTTGGTAAACTGTCCCCTCTCAAGATCGCCCTGTTTCTTTATATCATTTGGATGAACGCTCGGAGGGGGTTTGCCTGGGGAATTCACCGCGTTGACGACGCCGTGGTGAACCCGCGGGCCTGGGACATTTCGGTGTCCAGCGGTGCGTCTAGCATTCAGGGCATGGGCAGGAAGGTCGGACACCAAGCCATCATTCTGCTTCTCCGTATCGATCGAACGTTCGGAAACACAAAACACAGACTATTCCAGAGGTTTCGAAGGTTCGGACGCGCAGTACTGCTCCCGACCACCACCGACAATACGCACCATCAGACGGGGACACGTCGATATGGGCTACGAGCGCCCGTATGGAACATGGAAACTCTTCGAAGGCTGGACGCGGACAACGCGCGTTGCATGTGCTGAGTCCTCCGAAATATCACTGACCCCGAGGCCATCGACTCGACTATCCGCCTCGCGAGCACTATTCGATGGTTCGATGGTGACGTCGATGTCGACCCGCCGTTCGACTTGATTGTTTCTGCCTTCGAGGCGTGCTTTGATCCAGCCCAACGGTTATACCCTGGTATGGAAGACCGGGCGTTCCTCTCTGGACGGGCGATCCTCCAGGTTAACACGTGTGCAAGGCTGCGATCCCACGGGTGTGCTTCCAAGCACCCCACCCCGGATGTTTCAATTACCTCCATGGGTTTGACCTATGGGGACTTGAGATTCGTCACCATCGTGCTTAAAGACATGACTCCCTCGTGATGGCACAGTGGAATCCCCTTTCCCTACTCGGATGGCGCTGAATTGCTGTGGATGTCGAATTTGTTTGTGAATCTGGTTCAAGTGGATCAAACTTTGCCCCCATGCATTCCGCACCCCCGCTATACCACCGGCATCACTCACCACCGAGCCGTGAATGTCAACTTCCTCCTCTCGTGGTATATATCCCTTGGCGGACATGTTGAGGAGGAAACATTCTGGGCCGTGGACAGGTCGTACGCGGCGGTCTCATCGTTGTTTCTTTCAATTCGCTGAGAGTTATGTCCATCAACGATTCCCTGGAAATGGTTTTCTGTCATCTATCTCAAAGAGTGGAGGATGTCATCCCAGATTTAACGTATCCTCAGAATCTCGATCGCCTCCTGGAACTTTTGGCGGAATGGGAGAACCCACCCACAGTATTAGCCCAAACGGCGTACCGGTGGTGTTTTGTCATCTCCGGGAAGCTGGGAAGGCTCGACCAGGGAAGAATTGCTCTCGAGAACCGAGTATACTCGCATCGCCCTCACCTGTCCCATCCACAAGATGAGACCGCTGATAAGTATGCAACTCTCCTCTTGACGGCCCTCAAGATCGGATCCCGCCAATCTGAACAAGGCGGTTTCAGTTTCCTCAGGACTCCTCACTGCGAGTGGATGTTTGAGGTTCTATTCTCAAGCGGTGATGACGAAGTCATCGCGGATGCGGTGTGTGCGCGGGTCGTGGATCCGCGCGGGAAAACGATTGGTTTGTGCAGGACGATCGTTCGTGCCATTGTGTACATCTCATCCTGGGGCCCCGAAGTGACCGGATTGGAGTTGGAGACTGCACGCTTGTTGAACTGTCTCGACGACCCCTGTGTGGATGAGATGAAGTACGGGATCCTCTGACAATGGCTGATAGTAGATGTGATACGCTCGCCGACGGGACGGGAGGGCTTGTCCACTTACTATTGGGATGCGCTAAGGACCCTGACCGTAAAGGTGCTCGCAGTCCCATATTCGGAAAACGAGGACATGGATTTCATGAGATCGCTGGGCGACGCTGAGGACTGGGAGAAGTTGGAGGTGTGGATGCTTTTTGTCTGGCGGTCCACTACCCCCGGGCCCGAAGTGCAGCTGGAGGACATCGGACAGATGACTCTCAAGTTATTTCAGCGACGGCCATCGGCCATCCCGAAATTCGAAGATCTATGCGAAGGAGATCTGGGGTCTATCTTTTTGTCCTGCGCTGTGCCTATCTGTTCTGATGCGATCCGTGTTTTTCCTTCCTTCAGGCAAACGATTCCAACCCAGTCCCTCTTTCCCCTTTCTCTTGTGGGAGATGACACGTTCTGAACAAGATTCCGCACCACAATTGATTCAATGGTTCACGCAGGGGGCATCTGAATTCGTTCACCGTAGCGTTTGTAGTTAAGGTCACGATAGCCTTGTTTGAATACACGAAAAAAGGTTGGCAAGCGCGTTGAGCACCCTGAGGTAGAAGTTCGGAGATTGTGTAGAAGGTTGGGAAGTGGGAAGTGGCTGTGCTGCTGATTCGCTGGAGGCTACAGAGAAAATGTCTCAAGTGGCCTTCACATCCAACGCGAGCAGAGATCAGAGACCAGTAGACCGTTTTGTGAAGGGTTGGAAGCAATGGGAATAGGTGTTGTAGATACAGCCGAAAAGATGACCCTCTGCAACCTGTCCAAGTTGAACGACGGCATCAGATTTTCGATTTGACCGGAAGCATCGTGCTCGAGATGCGTCCTCATTTTGCACACTCGCAGATACTCCCAGTTTTCCCGCTCACCCTTTTGGCTTTAGGGTCGTCAGTAGCCCATGGTTCGTGTCAGGGATACGTCGTCGATTTTTGTGAATGGTACGATAGCCATAGCGGGAACGAGCTACGCCCAGGTACAGACTCCGGCATCGTGCGTCCCGTCGGGATGCCGAGCCCCCACCGAAAGCCGGTCGAAGGACAGACATCGTCGGCGAAAAAGATGGATGTATTATGTCGGATATCAGGAAGTAGGAAGGGGTGTATAAGAGGGAGTGTGGTAAACGGTACGGGTATTAATCGGCATCGGCGATCTAGTCGGGTAGGGTGTTTATGTATCTATATGTCTATGAATGAATGGATAGAGTGTAGGTAGAGATCGGATAGGGTGGTAGCGATAGCGGTAAAAAGGGAGACGGACTGAGGGGAAGGATAAAGGGAAGGGAGAGTGTGTGTTCCGGAGAGAAGGGACTATAAATACATCGAGAAGGCGGAATTGGATTATTCCAATCGCGTAGAGAAGTAAAAGGAAAGACAAAGTCCAATGGGTAGGTGCGTGGTTGCGATATCTAGTGGAATGTGGGGGGTAAACGTTGATCGATGACGACAGGATGTGTGGCAAAACAAAACAGCGATTGGACAACAGTAGCCTGACGAGGATAGAGAAAGTGGGAAAACAGAGGGAAACGGCGTGAGCGTTTACCCAGAGAGACCGTCCAGGGTCTTTTCTTCGTCGTCGATTTCCCTTGACAGGTTCTGTTTCGAAGCTGGAACGTCCTTCAACACGTCTTCGGGATTGGCAAATAAAATCTTTCCCCTCCAGAAGGCCATGAGAGTGAGGAAAAATAGGACGGCCCAGGTGATGCACATGAAGACGACCATGATGGTGTGCCAGACGATGAACCCGGGCAGATCGAAAATATCCGCCAGGACCCGGATGACGGAGATGAAACCCACGTTTGGGAACCTATATTCCAAATTGCAAAAAGAAATCGGTGTCAATATCGCGTAGAATGGAAGGGTGGGAGAAGACACAAAGCAGTGTCCGGAAAAGGCAACCGAACGCATCAAAGAAGAAGCTTACGTGAGCGCCCAGCAACCAAGAATCTCGCTGAGATGTTTGTGGAGCTTGAACCAGTACGGGAGGATTCCGAACACGAACAAGAAGCCGGCAAGACCGAACAGCATCACTGCGGACATTACGCTCACAGCGTACCAAACCTCTCCGGCCGTTTCCGTTACGAGGCCATGGAGAGGCAAACTTGAAAGAAGCGACCGTCAAGCAAACGCCACACAGCGGGGGAAACCCGTGAAAAAGGCGACGTACATCTTCCGAGCGCAATCTCCGAGTTTGAGGAGAGCGAGTGCCGTAAAACCTAAGCTCAAGCGATCAGCACAAGCGTTTCGCGGGAATCACGGACATATTATTTACCTGGCGGGCCGACGGCGACGAAAGCGCCATTGGCTTGATGACCCTCAAGGAAACCCGTCATCATTATCCTGGTGTCGGATGAGGTCAGAGGACAAACCCGAGCAAGGACCGAGAGACAGACATACCGAATTATATAGATACAGATGTAGAAGAACGTCATGAAGAATCCTGTGTCGCGTCAGACCAACAGCGTACACGAGTAAGAGGACCAAGAGATCGTACCGAGACCCTGGAAAGCGTACCCAACCAAGAGCACACCGATTGCTCGGGGTTCTTCCGGTGGGATCACTCTCAGAACGTTAAACGCGATGACACCGACGAGCATCATGGGGAAGATCAGGAAGGCCCAGGCAGGTGTGAAGGTGGCCAGATCGTGGGGTTTGTTGAACCAGATCATGAGCATCGGGAAACAAACAAGGAGCGAGAGCGTAACGTAGACCCAGAACAAAATGTAGATGAGATCCGGGTTGATGTGACCTGACGGTACGGCTGTCGACCAATGGTGTTAGCGTTTGCTCGGCAGGCGGGGACGGGGACGAGAAGACCAGTGCACACCATAGTTTATTGTACCGATGAGGATGGTGGCGAAACTTAGGACGGCAAGCGGAACGAAAATCCCCTTCACCGGATCCTTGATCAACCGTAGGGATTGGCGCGGGAAGACTTGTGTACAGAAGGAGCCGTCGGTAAGCGGGACGCCATGAGGGAATGGAGCACGTACAGAATAGTTGCAATGTCAACGTTGATGTGTTCAACAGGAACAGTGCGATGTTGAGGAAGAAGAATACGTGTTCGACTTGTAGAAGAACGTTCGAACGGCTCTTGACTCCAGACAGAGTCACGTAGACAGCCCTTGGGGGTACGTTCAACGACGGGGACCATTGACATCCGATTAGGAGATGGATCACTCACCCTGTGCCCATTCCAATGGGGAACTAGAGGGGAGATAGCGTCAGAGCAACGGGATTCGTCATCCTGTAGAGAGAACGTACTGCTTGCCAGGACCAGCCGTGAATCCTCCGGGCCAGCGAGCTGACTTTGGCGGATGCCTCAGATGTTGTTGTCGTCTGTTGCTCAGGAGACATTAAAGGAAGAGAAGAGAGAGAGGGGAAGGAGGGGATTTTGGGTTGGACTGGTTTGACGGGGGTGTGGGTATATGAAGGGCTTTGCTTCCAAGAGGGAGACCTCTTGGACGAAGAGCAACAGCGCTTCATATTCGGACAAGAGCCAGATGAGAAGCGCGCCAAGTTTAGCTAGAAATGATAGAAGATTCCTACCCGCTTCCTTGTCATTGGCCAAGAAGCAACCTTGACGTGCTTCCGGAACCCAAGCGGGTTCCAAAAAAAGAGATACGCGATCGCATATTCCGTGACGTCGGCGTTGGCTTGGCGATCGTTACCGTCAAACGTCTCTCCCCCCTCTCCCCGGGCAACCTTTGTGGTATCCTCACCTTTGTTCGAATAAGGTCCTCGTGCTGAGGTACCGAACAGACGGGTCCAGTCCACACAGAGGAAAAGAAAAAGATGAAAGGGAAAGCCGTGGATAAAGGGTCCGATTAACCGATGAATGCTGTTGAGTGGAGCCACGGTTTCTCCCGTCTATTCCTGGAATCCGAAACCCTTCAAACAAACGGGTCTGCTCCACCTATGGGCTTGCCACAAAGACGTACGGCCAAGAGCCCGTCGAACTCATTGTCTCTTGCACGTTCTCTCTTCCCAATCAGGCGATTGACCGCAGCGAGCACAGCGTCTCGTAGCTACTACGACGTTCAAATGACAAAAAACACACGCAGGTAACACCACCCTCTTCCGACCCTTTATGCTTCATCACGTTGCTGCGCAACTGCGGAATCGAAACGTGGACGAGCAAATAGAAAAAAATAATAGAAGAATGACGTACATCCGACAAGACCAACGGTTTTTGTCTCGTCCGACTTGCAAGGTCACCGATTCATCGCTTTTGTATCCCGAAAATTCTGATCTTCCAACTTAGATGCCACCTTCATGCCCGGGAAAAAAGGGTGGCCTTTTCATCCGAGTTTTGAGGATACCCCAACAAGAGGTTGTACTCGGGGCAGAGGAGTCATCCCCGAGTTACTGATGTGCATTCCCAAACGAACCGAGCCAAGAAAACCTCGTCTCCTTGTTTCCATTCTTCCCAAGCATAAGCATCTAACCTTTATACCTGGCATGAAAGGAAAATGCGCAGTAAGCTGTCCCCGTGAATATTAAATAGGCGAGGGCGCGGTCATACTCGGCTCCAACATTGAAAGATATCAGCCCGGTTTTAGAGTCGGATCCCTGACACGTGGCCAGTGCAAATCCCCATCGGTGACCCGTGGTCTCTAGGCATGTGTGCCGTTCGAGACCACGTAATGATCTTCGTGGGTGGGGCCGGTTGGGGAGTGGAGTTGTTCAGTGGGAGGCAACGGGCTTAGCCCCTCAACCGCGGTCAGGTCTGGTTGTCCTGCGTCTCTAGTGTTGTGAGGTGTGGAGGGCAGTTTTTTTGTCTTTCCTTGGTGATGCAGGGCCATTGGCCAGTGCTGTGTGTGGGAATGTGTTGTTGGGATCGCTGAATATGTATGGACAAGAAAACTAGGTCAGGAAATGAAGATGCCAAGTGGGAAGGGATTATGTTACAATGCTCCCTAGTCCTCAAGCCTCATTTTCACCTTCCACTCCACACCCCTCTCATCACTACCTAAGCCTGAGGGTACCCAACACATTGCATCATTGTGCATAGTTGGGCACAGTTTGGCAGCCAAGCAGGTTGGCCACACCCTACCTTGATGCTCTTGTCCAGTAACAGACTGCCTCACCACTTTTAGCTGGTCAAAGTGTAAGCTGTGTGGGCAAATATTGTCAGGGCCACTCTCACCCTAAGCTCTCAGTGCCAGGAGAAGGTACTAAACTCAGCTTCTAGGGAAGACTGCACATAACTAGACTTCCCACTAATACAGCTTGATTAGGCTGCTCCAGTGGTTATCCCTTGTCCACACACCAATGTTGAGCACACTGTGGGGTGATGACTAGACAACTTTTGAGCTGTTTTAAGAGAGTGACAGTGAGGCCTTTATTTGAAGGTGTTGATGTAGTCAATTTGAAGAGAGGTCTTGTCAGCATACTGTTAGGGGCCATCCTCTAGCCTCCTAGTGGAGAGGCAAATCAAGGGGGCATCCAGATGATATTGGATGGGGGCTGACTTCTGCAGGCCAGACGACAAAGATCCAGAGGTAATGAAGGGGAAAGGAAACCCACAAGCCAAGTGGGGATATAACAAGTAACCTCTCACTGGGGACTGAGGAGAGAGTAACCTATTAATATCAAGACTAAGGAAAACACAGAACTATGGACTAGAGGCTTATATAGCTACTAGGGGTGTGCACAGAC
>Ga0307517_10005871_pt1 | contig 18331 bp, 6 predicted proteins | sample 23_EM_MG_FD_194515 | JGI IMG/M metagenome (GOLD analysis project Ga0307517, IMG submission 194515) | Populus trichocarpa ectomycorrhiza microbial communities from riparian zone in the Pacific Northwest, United States - 23_EM | ecosystem: Host-associated > Plants > Roots > Unclassified | place... | reverse complement strand
ATGATTAAATCAAATTGGCCTATTAAAAATTTAATTATGTCATTGGACTTAATTTTTATGCAAATTCGTCCAATAATCATTTAATTTAACCTTGAATTTGCATTTTGTCTCCATTTTTGGGCATAATGGGGTACAATTAGGCCTTGAATTTCCTCTAAAAATTGCAGCTTGATTTCCCGGCCTGCTTTCTCCACGTTGCCAGCCTTTTATTTTATTTTTTTGATTTTTATTTTGAAAAAAAGTGAATTTTTGGGGAATAACCCAGAATTGGGTTATGACAAGTGTTATGAAAGACCTACCGTTGTATTGTATTGATGGTTAATTACCACAAATGGTGATGTGAGTATTACGGGGGATTTATTATTGTGTTGCATTGAATATTAACTGTCATGAATGGTTGGATGAGTGATACGAAGGGTATTGTTGTGTTATACTGAATGCTAAACCATTATAGGATGTTTGGTTCTACATTACAAAGGATCTATTATCGTGTTACGGAATGATAAACTACTAGGAAATGGTGGTACGAGTATCCCGAAGGGTCTGCTATTATGTTGCAGGGAATGTCAAGTTGTCATGAATTGTTTGATGAAACAATGATTAGCTTCGGCTAATGGCATCCGAATGGATGACCGGAACAAACGATTGATTAGCTTCGGCTAATGGCATCCGAATGGATGACCGGAACAAACGATTGATTAGCTTCGGCTAATAGCATCCGAATGGATGACCGAGAGGCTAATGGCATCCGAATGGATGACCGGGATAAATGATTGATTAGCTTCGACTAATGGCATTCGAATGGATGACCGAGAGGCTAATGGCATCCGAATGAATGACCGGGACAAATGATTGATTAGCTTCGACTAATGGCATCTGAATGGATGACCGGGGTAAATGATTGATTAGCTCCGGCTAATGGCATCCAAAGCGGATGACTGGGATTAACAAAGATTAACTTCGACTAATGGCATCCGAATGGATGACCGGGACAAATGATTGATTAGCTTCGGCTAATGGCATCCGAATGGATGACCGGGGTAAATGATTGATTAGCTCCGTCTAATGGCATCCAAAGCGGATGACTGGGATGAACAAAGATTAGCTTCGACTAATGGCATCTGAATGGATAACCGGGATAGATGATTGATTAGCTCTGACTAATGGCATCCTAAATGGATAATCGAGATTAATAAATGATTAGCTATGGAAATGGCACCATAGATGAATTACCAAAATGAATAAATGATTAGCTTCGGTAAATGGCATCCTAAATGGATACTTGAGATGAATAAAGGATTAGCTATGGTAATGGCACCCTAGATGAATTACCATAATGAATAAATTATTATCTTTGAAAAATGGCATCCTAAATGGATAATCGAGATGCATAAATTACTAGCTTCGGCTAATAGCATCCTAGGTGGATGACCGAGATGAACAAATGATTAACTACGACTAATGGCATCCTAAATGGATAATCGAGATGCATAAATTACTAGCTTCGGCTAATAGCATCCTAGGTGGATGACCGAGATGAACAAATGATTAATTACGACTAATGACATCCTAAATGGATAATCGGGATGAAAAAATGACTAGCTTCGGCTAATAGCATTCTAAATGGATAATCAGGATAAAGAAATGACTAGCTTCAGCTAATCGCATCCTAAGTGGATGACCGAGATGGGAAAAAAGAAATATGAGTAGCTATGGCTAATGGCACCCAAGTGGATGACAGGATGAATAAATGATTGGCTTCGGCTAATGGCCTCCTAAGAGGATAGTCGGATTTGAGTGTATGAGTTAGTTTTAAGAAGAACTGGTGCGTTCATGTATACTACGTTTCGTATATACTAAGTATATGAAAGGACTATAATGGTTATGCTTTAAACAGAGAAAAACATTAATTTGGCTAACAGCATTCGAGATGAACGATCGGGTTTGAGTACTGCGATTAGCCTCGGTAGTTGATGAATTATTAACGGTGGTATTTACATAAGTAAAGGGGAATTAAAGAATTATGCTTTTTGGTCCATGAATGAAATGTGACTTTAATCTTGTTTTATTATGTTTTCTTAAATGCCCTATAATGCTTAAAATTACCTTGTGTTGTAATAGGGACATCATACTAATATGGTGCGTAAGGAAATTCATTTCGTGGCTCACACATTTCGAAAAGAATTATATACTCGCATGTTATGGGTGATATGAATTCTGCATGATCGGACATGTAAATCACTCAATTAGTCGTCCGATCCCTTTTGTAAAAACTAGTAATTAAATATTGAAATAGAATACGAACGAGAATGTACGAACAAGTTGATATGAAGTGTATGAATACTCATATGAGTTATTCATCTAATGAGGACATCATGTTGTAAGAATCACATGTGGTCAGGATAACAAAAGTACTAGTTGTGTAACTTGTTGTTCGACACTCTTGTATGAACTCGTGATGATACGAGATTAGAACAAGAATGGGAATTTATAAATATGTCGATATGATGTAATGTAAAAAAAAAAATCCAGTGACTTTGGCCTTGAAAACGCTGGGTCGTTACACATATGAAGTAATGTAAATGTATAAATATGAAAAATAAATATTGTGGGCATATATATTGATTATCTGTCTTATAGAATGTTGATTTATGAAAGCTATATCTGTATGATGCCATGATAAGGAAGGGAACATAATTACTAATTCACGGAATGTCATTGTGAGAAGTATCGAGAACAAAAAAAATAAATTCCACCGATTTTGGCTTTGAAAAAGCCAGGTGTTACACATCGTTTTAGGTTTGAATTAGGGATTTTGGCTAAAGTTCAATTTAGTTCTTCAACTTTTGATTTTGTTTAATTTCACCCCTAATTGACCCTAAACTTTTTGATTAAATGCAATTTAGCCATTGCCAAATTACAATATTAGCCCCTAATTTACACGTCCTTTTCAATTTGGTCATTTGTCTTAGATTTATGCAATTTGACCCTCAATTGACCATTAAACTTTAAATTTTCTTCAATTTCACCCCCCGTTTTTGTCAATTAAACCCCTATAGTTCGGAGCCTTTTACAAAATGGTCATTGGTTGCGAAAGTTTTCAATTTGACCTCTAATTGACCCCAAAACTTTACTTTTCTTGCGATTTTACCTCTGATTTCAATCAATTGACTTGGTGAAAACTAAATTTGTTCTTTTAAAATTTAAATTTTCTCAATTAAGCCCAAATTAGACTCCCAAACTTAATTTTCACCAATTAAACCCCATTTAAAGTATAATTAAGTCCTTGCACCTAATTAAATCCTTCAATTGGATCGAAATTAATTCTTAAACATAATTAAAATTTAATTTAGGTTATGATTAAATCAAATTGGCCTACTAAAAATTTAATTATGTTCTTGGACTTAATTTTTATGCAGATTCGTTCAATAATCATTTAATTTGAAATTGAATTTGCATTATTTCTTCTTTTTTGGGCATAATGGGGTACAATTAGGCCTCAAATTTGCTCCAAATTTGCAGCTTGATTTCTATGCCTTTTTTAATCCTCCTCGTCCTGCTTTCTTCACATTACCAGCTTCTATTTTATTTTTTTGGATTTTTATTTTTTTAAAAGAAAAGGTGAATTTGGGGAATAACCCAGAAATGAGTTACGACAGTTGCCCTTCTCTTTACAATGCTTACGATAGAAAATCTTGTGAGAAACTTTAGATAGTAAGCTTTGTAAAGAAAAAAAAGAATGAGAGATAACAAACTCACCATATCAAGAAATGATGAATTCTTTTGAGGGCTGGAAAGCGCACTCCGAGAAAAAACCAGAAGATTTTTCTTTTGAAGAGGTAGAGTTGTACTACACAACCTACCTATTGGTAAAACTCAAAGATTTTGGAAACGATTGAATTATCATGGGTGAACTGCCTAAAAAAATGAAAAAGAGTTTTTGAGGTGGTGAAAAATGAGGAGGTTTTTCAAAGTGGTCTTGTTGTAATGGGCAACCTGCCCAGGTGAAATACTCAGATTTTTCATAGAAGTGAAAAATCCGAAGGTTTTTCAAAATGGTAAAAAATGTAATAAGCAACCTGCCTAGGTGGAAAAATGCAAAGGTTTTTCCAAAATGATGAAAAAGCAAATGATTTTTCAAAATGGTCTTATTGTAATGGGCGACTTGCCTAGATGAACAAAATGCAATTTGCCTGATGAAAGGATTTGGCCAGAGATGTCTTGAAGGGATGACAAAATAGGGCTCAAAGACGTGCTATCTGAGAGATGAGAGTTCGAAGGATCACTTGAAAGGAGAATGATAGGGCCTAAAGGCACACTATTTGAGAGGTGAGGGGTCGAAGGCAAACTCAAGAAGGGATGAGATAAAGAGATAGGGATCGGGCTATAAAACGCACTACCTAGGAAATGAGGTCTCAAAGGCGCACTCAAAAAAAGATTGGGTAAGAAAACACACTACTTAGAGATGAGGGCTCAAAGGCGCACTTAAAAAAAGGTAGGGTTAGAAAACACACTACCTAGAGATGAGGTCTCCAAGACATATTCGAAAGGGAGATAGGGCTTGAAAGCACACTATCTGAGAAGAAAGGGCTAGAAAGCGCACATGGAAGGAGATAGGGTTAGAAAACACACTACTTGGGAGATGAAGGTTTAAAGGCGCACTCGAAAGGAGTTAAGGTTAGGAAATGCACCACCTAGGAGATGATGACTCAAAGACGCATTCAAAAGGGGGATAGGGTTAGAAAGCGCACTATCTGAGAAGCGAGGCCTAGAAAGAGCACTCGAAAGGAGGTAGGGTTAGGAAACGCACCACCTAAGAGATGATGGCTCAAAGGCATATTCAAAAGGGAGATAGAGCTATAAAGGGCACTTAAAAGGAGGTAGATAGGGTATAAAGGTGCACTATCTCAAAGATGAGGGCTCAAAGGCACACTCAAAAGAAAAGAGGTAGGGTTGTAAAGTGCACTATCTGAGATGGTCGAGGGCTCAAAAGCGCGCTCAAAAGGAAAGAGGTAGGGCTGTAAAGCGCACTATCAAGATGGTTGAGGGCTTAAAAGCGCATTCAAAGGAAAAGAGGTAGGGTTGTAAAGCGCACTATCGAGATGGCCAAGGGCTCGAAAGCCACTCAAAAGAAAAGAGGTAGGGCTGTAAAGCACACAATATGAGGTGGTCGATGGCTCGAAGGCGCACTCAAAGGGAAAAAGGTAGGGTTAGAAAATGAGTTACCCGAGAGGTAAGGGCTCAAAGACGCACTTGAAAGGAGGTAGGGTTAGAAAACACACTACCCAAAAGAGGAAGATAGGGCTAGAAAACGCACTATCTAAAAAGCAAGGGCTCTAAAGCACACTATGAAGAAGGAAGATAGGGCTAGAAAGCACACTATTTGAAAAGTGAGGTCTCCAAGGCGCACTAAAAAAGAGTTAGGGTTAGAAAACGTGCTACCCGAGATATGAGGGCTCCACGACAAGCTCAAAAAGAAGGAAGATAGGACTAGAAAATACATTATCTAAGAGATGAGGGCTCAAAGGCACACTAAAAAAGAGGTGATGGTTAGACACTAATCTATCAAGGATGAAAGTAATGCATCATAATCAATATGCATGTATACTTACCTGAGAAATATAGGTCCCCTTTTCTTCATGGAGTTTTCCCTTTTTTCTCAAAAGTTTGAGTCTCTGTTAATAAGCTTTTATGGATTTTTTGCTCTTGCTTACTCGAGTCACATCTTGTGATCTTAACCTTTGGGAAGGGCATAATATCAACCAGCCTTTATTTCAAAGTCACCAACTCTGCCCTCAAAGTCACCAACTCTGCCCTACATATTTTGTTTTCATAGAAAGAGAATCATGGAGCCAACCCTATTATGTGTTTGTTGGATTGCCCCCCAACCTGTTTAATTTAGGTTTTCTTTAGGGATGAGTGAAAGAAGATTTGGTTATTTACAAGGAGAATTTTTCACAGAGATTTTTTTTGGAATTTCAAAGCTATTCTGAAAAAAAATCATTTTGATGTTTGTTGAAAACAAACTTGTTCTGAAAAATTCAAGCGATTCTCATGGATAAGTTTGCATAAGTGTTGAAAATTTTTTGTTTTGCTTTTGGTGAAAATGTGAAGTGATGTTTTGTTGGTCAAAATAGGTTCGAGATCCAATCTGAGAGTTTCAAAGAACCAGTTTTGAAAGCATTCATTTTGCTTGTATTAATAATGACTTGTTTTGCATGGGAAAACATTGCCTATCGATCTAGATTGCCTGCCTTTGATTAGAAAGGGCTTGATTGAGCATGTAATGTAGGCTTTGGCTCTTGGTTATGAAGAAAATGGATATTTATCGGCTCAAAAGGTGTTTAAGGGATTTCAAGACTAAGGATGACTAGTGTTTGTTTCTCGTTCTCTTTTTGGTCTATGGATTTCTGGACCTTGGAATTAATTTACAAAATGATCCATCATGCCCCCCGGTGTCAGGCTTGGGCTTTTTCTCTTTGTTTCTTCTTCATTTGGTTTTGAGCATCATCATATTGGTTATTTTTGTGCTATGCTCGAGCCTTTTGGAGTCTTTCATACCCCCCAGCTTTGTTTGGGCACCTTTAATCATTGAGGGTTTTTATATGCCCCTCAACTTTGTTTGGGCACTTTTAATCATTGAGGATTTTTTAATGTCCCCTAGTCTGGGGTGTGATCCTAGCCAAGGTTATTTTCCAAGAAAAAGTTACTAGGCTCAAAAGGGGGCTGCAAATGATATATTTAGCCTTGTAAAAGGATTATCAAATATGACATTTCCTCATTTCAAATGCATGCATTCAGAATTGGAAAGCTTTGCTTTCTTTCATGCAAATATGTAAAATGGTTTCTCATTATTCATGCAGCTAAAACTTAGCTTTGAAGTTGACTCATGGTGTTTGGGCTTTTCAAATTTTCTAGGTGTATGGTTAGGATATTGCTTGAATTTCCAGAACTTGTTTGTTAGAACAAACACCAATTTGATTTTTATTTTTTTACTAAAACCTTGATTTCCTAAAAATCCTTGTGAAAACATGGGATCATGAGAGGAAAACACCAAAGAATTCTTGGTGCGGTGGTTTTGTGAGTGAAGGGGTGCACTTGTATAGGAGTGTTATTTGCATGAAACAACAAATGAAGGCACATCATGAACACAAGAAAACACATGATCTTATTAACAAGAAAGGTTCATTTGACAGAGAAAGTCTTGTGGCATTATGAGTCAAATTGCCGACAAGACTAAAACAAGTTGAAATATGAAAAAATCAAAATAACTTCCCTTTTTGCCAGCCTCCCTACAAAAGCTTTTGCATGCGTTTCCAAAATGGTGTGGACAGAAAACCATAGACACCCATTTTCTTTTTTCCTTCTTCACGCCCTGGTGCTTTCAGATTTCCCGGGCATTCCGCCTCTAGTGCATTTCCAATCCACTGTTTGAAGTATGATTGGGTAGAATGTAATAACTCGGCTTTTCAAGCCTAAAACAACAGTAATTATATATATATATATATATATATACATACATACTTGATACACATCGTGTCGATAATCAGCAAACTTGTTCCCTCTCATTATCAAGATACAATCCATACACCAACATCAAACAACATTTCATTTAAAAGTGAATCTTACATATAGACATAATATTATGTTTGCATGATTATAAGTTGACATTAAAAATATACATACATAGACATGAGTTTGCATTCCTATCCTACTAATAGTCATCACGAAATTAAACAAAAAGATCTAATAATAGTTATACGTTCAGTACATTGATTCATACAAAATACATCGTGATTTAGAATGCAACTACATGATTCCTTGCAAAAGTAGGTTCCCATGTATTGGGTTTCCTAGGCACCTCGTTGGTGTGACGTCCCTGCTATAGAACAAAACATTTATAAGAACGCGATTACTTAATAATAATAAGCAGTCTGGCAGTTTAATGAAGCATTAACATTATCCCATATTTGAAGCGTAACATTCGTAGTTCCTTTATGTACTTGGTATGGACGACTTGTAGTACATATAAATGCATCAATTCTTGCAATCAACCATAATCTTAAATCTGGCTATCCTCTTAAGGCATCATTAACCGAGGTTAACCGTTCACACGTCCCGGCCATCCACTTTGGATGCCATTAGCCGAAGCTAATCAATCATTTGTCCCGGCCATCCATTTAGATGCCATTAGCCGAAGCTAATCAATCATCTATCCCCGCCATCCATTCGGATGCCATTAGCCTAAGCTAATCAATCATTTGTCCCGGTCATCCCTACGGATGCCATTAGCCGGAGCTAATCAATCATTTGTCTCGATCATCCATTCGGATGCCATTAGCCGAAGCTATTCAATCATTTGTCAACATTTACCCATTTAGCAGTTTGGTATATGTACTAACACAATAAAGTAACAAATCATGATAGAGTATTTCATAAATCAACGTTATGAAAAAGGAAGGTGAAAGTCATCTGCCTGCTCCACTTGCGGGTTGTCCTTGTCTTGACGATGATCTGATCCTGGCCACACCACCTAAGACATCAATGGTCACAAATCAATACATTTGTATCTTTGAATCACATTCATCACCATACTTATTTCAAGAGCCCATATGTTCACATTCAAGTGTTCCACATTTTACACCATCATACAGTGAAATTGTTACAAGCATTTAAGTCATTTTTGCCCTGGAGCCCTATTGTAGAAATCAGCATCGAAAACTAATTCACTGCAGACCATACAATTTGGCAGCGAAAACTGGTTCGCTGCAGGCTGCACAATTTGGCAGTAAGAACTGTTTCGTTGCTGGTGCCACAATTTCAGCAGTGAATGCTACTTCACTGCAACCAGCACATTTGTTGCAGTGAATGCTAATTCTTTGTAGACAACTCGTTTCTGGCAACGAGTCATAATTTCGCTGCAGACAACACAACTTTGGTAGCGAATGCTGATTCACTGCAGACAATACGAATTCGTCCCAAATTCGCTGCAGAACACACAATTCGGCAGTGAATACTAATTCATTGCAAACAACTCAATTTCGGCAGTGAATCACAAATTTGCTACAGAACACACACTTTCGGTAGCGAATCATAAATTCGCTACAGACAATACAACTTCAGCAGCGAGTCACAATTTCGCTGCAAACAACACAACTTCGGTAGCGAATGCAAATTCGCTGCAAACAACTCAATTTCAGTAGCGAATTACAAATTCGCTGCAGAACACATAATTTGGTAGCGAATGCAAATTCGCTGCAAACAACACAATTTCAGCAGCGAATTAAAAATCCGTTGCAGGACACACAATTCAGCAGTGAATGCTAATTCACTGCAGCAACTCAATTTCAGTAGCGAATTTCAAATTCAATGCAGACAATACAACTTCGGATTCACTACAGAACACACAATTCAGGAGTTAATGCTAATTCGATGTAAACAACTCAATTTCGACAGCGAATTACAAATTCACTGCAGACAATACAACTTCGGAAGGAGGAAAAGAATAGAAGCATGCAGATGGACATGCAGCTGCTACTGGCAGACTTTGGGAAGAGGAAAGGTCACCTTCTCTCTCTCCTTGTATTTATACTTCACATTAAATGAGGTGGGGTGTTTGGGGTTGGTTTAGATGTCTTGTCCATGTTTTGGTCTGTCTAAAACCGGTTTTACCCCTCCCTCTTAGCTCCTTAAGGCAGCCTGATTGTTTCCTAAACTTTCAATTAGACTGAGTTGCTGTCGATTTAGAATTCGGCAACGAAAATTACATCGCTGCCCATTCAGAAGTCGGCAGCGAAAACTGTTAGGTGCCAATTCAAAAATCAGCAGCAAAAATCATGTTGCCACTGATTAAAAAATCAACCATAAAAACTGCATCGTTGCCGATCCAGAAATCGGTAGTGATGGTGGAGTTGTTTGGACTTTAATTTTTCATTTTTTTTTTTGGTGTTCTCCCTCCCTTAACATGAATTTCATCCTTGAAATTTAATAGGTTTCATAATCCATACCTGGTAGCTCAAATAAATTGGGGTACTTTTTCCTCATTTCAGATCCCTTTCCCAAGTTTCCTATTCTATTTGAGCATTTCGCCATAAGATTTTGATGATGGGGATCTTTTTGTTTCGTAGCTCCTTCACTTCCCGATCTAGTATCCTTATAGGCCTCAATTCAAGCATTAAGTCTTCCTTGACTTCCTGTCTATCCTGTGCGGCTTTGATGCGATCCCTGATGGTTCTCACATTCTCCGAGGTGACTTGAACCAACTTCGCGCCATACAACTTCCGGTCCCCAACTTCTTCCCAACATAAATGAGTCCTGCACCTCCTACCATACAAGGCTTTATACGGGGCCATCCCTATTATGGCTTAGTGACTATTGTTATACATGAACTTCACCAATGCTATGTGTTCCTCCCAGTTTCCTCCAAATTCTAGCACACATGCCCGTAATAGGTCTTCCAAGACATATTACGGCATGCTGTCCCCAAGACATGTTGTATGCTCGGCCAAAGTCGAGAGGTGAACATGGGATCTCGATTCGATACAATGGACACTGGAATCCCATGGAGTCGTACCACCTCGTTTATGTAGATCTTGGCAAGCTTGTCTATCGAGTCTGTAACATCCCCCATTCCGGGATAAAAAACAACAATCTCATGTCAACCGAAAAAACAGAGTAATATATATATATTCATGGTTTTCGTATTAAAATCTACCGAAATTTCGACGGAGTCCCCCCTATACCGGAAGGTTCCAAGTTATCGACATGTAACCTGTTTACACTTCTAATAACTCACATCTCACTCAATCCCGACCCAATCATCTTGGGTTTCAATTCCACAAATATTTTCACACCTATCAACCACAATATTTATGATATACATTATATAACAAAATATCATTATGGATGGATAAAAATATAAAGGCACAGTCATGAAATATGGTTATATGAACTAAAGAGTTAAGTTCATTTAATCAAGTTTAAACATTTATTATACAAATTAAGTTATACAAACATTTTCATGTTTACAAAATACAAGGGTATACTCCCTAGAACCTAGATTACAAGAAGGGAACATAAGCTAGGATCTACTCCTGTCGTGCATGCGATGATCCTGAAACAAAATACATATTATTGAAATGTGAATATCACAATAAATATAACAACATGAATATCTAATAATTTCAAAAGGGTAACATGCATTCATATTTTGTTCACTTCTCCCTTCTGGTTTTCATTAGAATCTCTTTATTGTTCAACTATTAATAATCGTTCCCTCTTCCACTATCAACCTCCATTCCAGACTTTATAAGATCAAACATGATTATTTATGCTTAACACATTACCGATACCAATTTCACTAGTATCATCATCATCACCCCGTAGGAGTCGATACAAAGTGATCCCCTTATTGGGATCCTAATAACACTAAATATATGCTAGCCAATACATTGTGATCCCCTTACCTAGAATCCTAACATACACTAAATGTATGCTAGTCAATACATGCTTGATCCCCTTACCTGGGATCCTAACATACACTAAATGTATGCTAGTTCACGCCTTAAATCACACTTCTCATATTTCCTTTGTCAGTGATAATTTCATTTCACACAACAACCTTTCACCTTGAATACACATACATTCAGTAATTCACATTTCACATCGGTAATATATTAAATCATGGAATTTAACTAGAAGGTATAGGCGCGATTCACCTACCTGCAATAGAAGCTCTACTCGTGCTCCCCTATTGCTACTATTGCACCACGCCTGTGGTCCTTCCTGCAAATCACAGGTTTATCTCATAAATTTTCCTCACTCAAGGATATGTTTTATAGTAACCATATCAACAGCCAGCAAGTCTTTCTTTCAGTCATTTCTTAATATTTTATGTTTTTCTCATTTCACCCATTAATATTGTCATTCTTTGTCCAACCATAGTTATCATTCCTTTATTTATATTTGAACTGTTTCTGTTTAAATCCCGAACTGTCACTGTCTAGACATTGAACTGTTACTGTCTGACCTCTCCTCAGAGTTTCTTGAGATTGGTCTCTTTGGAAAGCTAAGACATGAGGCTACAAGTTCTCTGAAGGAAGGAGGACCCAATTCTGCCTCTAAGACAGCCAAAATCACTCATCAAGAAACATTTGGACTGTTACTGTCCAACTGCAGATAAAAGTCATGCAAATAAAATTTGCACATAAAAGTGTGCCAAAGTGAATAGTAAAAAATTCAAATTTTTTAATTTTTAATTGTATTTTATTCGAAATATTAGTGTTTAATATTATTCAATGACACTACATAAATTAGAAGGAGATCGCATGATGGCGTAGCATTTACATAATTTGATCGTAATCCTAATTTTGTTCATGATGATATTTTACCTGATTTTGTTGCACGCTCAAAAAACCATGGAAACTGTAATGATGGAATTGTAGATAGTTTAATGGAACAATAAAAAATATTTTATATAAAATATTATTTTTATTTCATGATGTAATAACAGTAGTTAAATAAATTAAAAACCATCAATATTAATATATATCTTTTTTAGTTATTTTATAACCTCAATTTAAAAAGCATTCTTAACCAAACACATTAAATTACTTTTTGTTCAACCTCAATTTCAACCACAGTTTTAACCAAACATATATAAATACCAAACCAACCTCAACCAAAAATACATTTTATAAAATAACTTTTTTCAAACCACAACCACAAAAGCTACCACAATACCACATTAAATTAATAAATAATTCGTTACAGAGACAACAATTGCAGCAGCAAGAACTGGGTCGTTGCAGATAAAACAATTCGGCAGCGAGAACTAATTTGTTGCAGACAACACAATTCAACAGCGAGAACTAACTTGTTGCAGACACAACATAATTCGGTAGCGAGAATTGGGTCGCTGCAGACAACACAATTTAGCAGCGAGAACTGGGTCGCTGTAGACAACATAATTCGGCGGGGAGAACTGGGTCGCTGTAGACAACACAATTCAGCAGGGAGAACTGACTCGCTGTAGAGACAATATAATTTGGTAGCGAGAACTGGGTCGCTGCAGACAACACAATTCAGCAGCGAGAACTGACTCGCTACAGACAACACAATTCGACAGCGAGAACTGACTCGCTGTAGACAACACATTTACGACAGCGAACACTGATTCACTACAAAGACAACACAATTCCAGTAGCGAGAACTTGGTCGTTGCAGACAAAACAATTCGGCAGGGAGAACTGACTCGCTGCAGACAACACAATTCAGCAGCAAGAACTAACTCGCTGTAGAGACAACATAATTTGGCAGTGAGAACTGGGTCGCTGTAGACAACACAATTCAACAGCGAGAACTAACTTACTGCAAACAACGCAATTTTAGCAATGAACACTGACTCGCTGCAGGCAACACAATTTTGGCAGCGAACACTGATTCACTACAGCCAACACAATTCGGCAGCAAGAACTGAATTGCTACAGACAACACAATTCACCAGCGAGAACTGATCACTGCAGAGAACACAATTTCAGCAGCGAACACTAATTCCTGCAGACAACACAATTTTAGCAGCAAACGCTGATTCGCTGCAGACAACACAATTTTAGCTGCAAATGCTGATTTGCTGCAGACAACACATTTCAGCTGCAAACGATGATTCACTATAGGCAACACAGTTTTGGCAACGAACACTGATTCATTGCAAACAACACAATTTCGACAGACACAGAAATTATTGATGAAAACTGAGTCGCTGTCGACTCAGAAATCATCGACACAACCCCCGTCGCTGCTGATTCAGAAATCGGCAGTGGCGATGGAATCATTTCAGGTTTCATTACTTCCTTTCGGTCAAACGTAAGGCTTATACTAGGCTTCCCTCTACTCATGCTTCTCGCCCGAGGTGGACATAGGACTCCCCGAATCACACTCCACTCATCATTTATCATCAAACAGTGCAACATCAACACAAGTTCATTTAGCAAGGTTTTCTCAATTCATTCATTCCAACATCGACATTAAGTATAGCTACTACATATATTCATGCATTCTCAATTGCATTGCAGCTATGTACCAATATAATTTACAATTACATGCTCATTTTCTCGATTCATAATCACACACACCCATTCAATGCATCAATAAAATAAAACATTACTAGAGGGAGTCATGTTTTTGCTGCAGTTACAATTTCATTCACATGGCACATAAACATGCCATTTCATCAATCACACAATGGGATTGGGCATCAACATAACATGGTTTCTGTTTTTTTTTTTTTTGTTCTAGCGTGCTCTTTGAGCTTCAAAGACAACTTAATTCTACACATAACATCATCCTAACATATTATCATGCCATTTCATCAAACACAAGTAGAATTTCACATCATTAACACCAACATACTTCCAGTTTTGATTCCAGCATGGTCTAAGGTTCCACATAGTCACAATCCATGTTTTTTCATCACTTTAACCCTTTCTATAGTCGGCCCTCTTCTTCAATTTGTGTATACAAAACTGTCCATTTCTTTTGTTAATTTATTTGAAATTAGGACCCATACCCAACCCCAATTTCATCCTTCTACCTAGTCAATTTTCCTTAGCAGCTGCTGGAAATTCCTAGGTCATTTAGTTGGGGTTTTTATCTTCCTTTTTGGTCTCAAAATTACAAAAACGGTAGAGAAGGGTTGTGGTTCATACCTCACGGTTCATAACAGTTTTAGGAAGGGTTTGGTGGTCTATTCTTCTCTCTCAATCCAGTTTCTTCCTTCTCTCACCTGTTGTCCAGCTGGCCCTCTAGGTTTTCCCTTGTTTTTGGTTTTTATCTTCTTCACTTAGCTCACGTCTCACTCAACTCTCAAGGAAGACTGCATACTGGCTGGTCGTGTTCATTTTTTCTCCTTGAGAAGGAGTGGTTGTGCTGCAACAATGGTTGCAGCCAGTCCCGAGAGGAGGTCTAGGCTCTTTCCTCCTTCAAGTTTCATCACTTCTCTTTCTCACGCCTAAGGAGACAGCTACAGCTGGGGCTTAGGTTTAATTTCTGTTGGGAAAGAAGAAGAAAAGGAAGCATATAGCTTAGACATGCAGCTGATGCAAACAGATCTTTGGGAAGAGGAAGGGTCACCTTCTCTCTCCCCCTTGTATTTATACCCCCTCTTAAAGAGGTGGGGTGTTTAGTTGCTGGTTTAAGTTTATTCTTTCTCCCCCTTGTAGTTATCGCAAAACCAATTTCCCCCATTCTCTTAACTCCCTAAGGCAGTCTGGTTTGTTTCACTAAACTTTTCCTTAGACCGAGTCACTGCTGATTCAGAAATCGGCAACGAAAAACTATGTCGTTGCCGATTCTGCATTCGACGATGAAAATTATGTCGCTACCGATTCAAAAATCGGCAACGAAAAACTATCACTGTTTATTCAAAAATCGACAGAGATGATGGAGTTGTTTCTGGCTTTACCCCTTTTTTTGTGTTTACATTATGATTGATAATGCAAACATGAGTGATGTTGATTTTAAAGATGGGTCCATGTGACATGGGTAATATTTTGGAGAATAACAAAATTGTCAGTTTGTAAAGGAAAGATATGGTGATAATTTTGGCTAGAAGGGTAATTACAAGTACTAGAACCATTATGTTGAGTTTGGTGGAGATTTGGTTACAATTAAGCTAAGGACTTTGTTCTAAATTGGGTTTGTTTTGGCCTATTAGACATTGATTTAGAGTTTGTTTCAGTATTAGACTTTTGTTAGTTGATTACTAGATAGGGCTTATTGGCTTGCAACCCAAAAGGGGTCCATCAAGGTTATTTAAAGAGGACCATTTATTGCTTTTATGGCTATAAGTTTTGGCAACTATGATAATTTTAATAACATGATTTTTTTCTTTATTTTGCGTGTTGTAAACAACCTTTCTTTTCAGGAACAAAGATCATACACTAATTAACCAAAGATTAATTGGCTTCATGACATCATTTACATACTTCTAGTTCTTAGGTATAGGGTTATCTATGGGTCCAAGTTATTTTTTCAATACCTTTGGTTCTTAGATACAAGGTTACCTCTAGGTCTGGGTCTTAAACATGATATTCAACTTTTTTTTTATTAGTTTTCAATTTCATTATAAGTTGCGTGACCATGTGATCACAAGGTTCACATCAGAGAGGGAAAGATACGATCCATACAAGGGTTGAACAAACAAATTAAGATGTTAGCATAATGTTACCTACTTTCTAGTTTTATGCTATCGAGCATAACTCTTAACTTAATCGTTGGATCGAGCTAATCTCTTACAAGGCATATCCAAATGTATTGTTCTATATGTGGTTAAAATTTGAGGTCAATTAGAGTTTGAAAAGGCATCATGAAATATGCTTGAAGGTTCTGTATGGATTTCGTTATTTATTGCCTTTTGACTTGTGGACTTTCTATTTGTAGAGGATTCTTTTCCTAATAATGCAAGGAAATTCAGTAATTATTTTTGGGACTTTCCTAGTTTTATAAGGATATTTAATGGGCAACAACATAGTTTCCAAGTGTGGCAAGAATTCCTTTAATGTTCCAAAATCCTTTTCGTACAAGGATTCCTTATTTATCATATCTACACTAGGAAATGACAGCTAGTGGTTTTTAATGGCATAATATTTTGGGAGTTTCCATATTCTACAAGGAAACTAAGTGATGAGATCCTAGCTTCAACACCAAGAGATCCATTAGAGGTCATATTGGATCCATTCATGAGACTTGGAGCAAAGAGGTTCAAGGAGGCAATTAATAGACTTCTTAAAGATACAGGAGCTATGACGAACTTTGAGAGGATATTAAAGAATGAAGAACAAGCCTTGATTAATTTGATTCATGTTTAAGAAGGGCTTGTAGAGGAGCTTCTAGACATTACAAAAAGATTTGAATAAGAAGATTTAAATTTGCCAATTTTGATCTTTCACTACTATTTTAGCCATAACTGGATCTAAAACATGAATTTCTATGCTATTCTAATTGAATTAGAATGTAGACATGCACACCTTTCCATTGACATATGATATACCTTTTAACTCATCAATAAGAGGGAGAACCATCCGTTTGAAGTTGGGCTTCAATTCTGCCAACAAATTATGAAATTCAACTTTGGGCTTGTTTAATTAGTTGGACTATTATTTATTTATCTTTTAGTTTGTTATAGGATCTATAGCATTTAAGGGTTATTTGGGTTAGGTTTTATTTTATTATTTTAGTTATTTTGGGGTTTTAATGTGTTTAAGCCTATTTATCAAGTTTGTGTCTATTAAGTCAAAGGGTTAACTTTCTACTATATAAACCAATTGTTAACATTATTTTGAGATTGATGAATTTTATCTACAAATTGCCATATATTGTGTGCTTATTTCTCTTTGTGTAGATGAGTGATTTCCATACTAAGTTCTTGATTGAACTTGTAAACTCTTTAAAGGATTGATCAATCTCATTATGATTTATACTTCTCATTCCTGTCTTTTTATAGGCTTAAAGTGGGGGTAATCAATTGCATATAACTTTGGTTCTTCAAGGAAAAGTTCTTATTAGGTCAAGTTGCAAACTTTCTTCAAAACCTAAAATTAGCAATCTAAAGGAAAATTCTGCATCACTAAGGGGCATGAGCTATTACAAAGATTCCAATGCTTATTTAAAAGGTTAAAGTTAGTTTTGGGTTGATTTGTTTTTTCAAATACATAGTTTTACGCTAACAAGCATATTTTTCAATACGTTTGTTTGATCGAGATGAAAGTTTACTAGAATTTTCAATATGTTTTTTTATATCACGTTAAGATTTAAGATCAATCAAACATCAAGAAGGCCTTGAAATAAGGCCTAGAAGAAAATGAGGGATTTGTATTCGTTTCTTAGTTGATTTAGGATTGTTTTTCCTATTTTATTTAGAACTCTATTATTATTTTTCTAGAATTGTATAAGAATTTTTTTACCTAGTATAAATAGATTTATTTAGCTTGTACTTAGGTTTTAGCTTTTAAGCCATAATGTTTTGAAAAACTTGTGTTTTGTATGATGCAACACTTTTCTCTTTGCTAGGAAAAAGAACAAATCTGACTTATCAAGGTATAACTAATTGACACGACCAAAGAGTTGATGTCTTCTCCCAAGTGTAGGAGTGTCGAAGTAATAAATAACCTAGCAAGATCGGGGTCGAACCACATGGAGCTTAACTGTATAAACTACACATAAAGAAATAAATAATAACAGAAAAGGAGTTGAAGAGAGCTTTGAGATGTGATATTGATATAAGGATTAAACAAGGATAAAATAATTGTCAAGGTTAGAGGATCCACTAATGGTA
>Ga0307517_10005870_pt1 | contig 18333 bp, 25 predicted proteins | sample 23_EM_MG_FD_194515 | JGI IMG/M metagenome (GOLD analysis project Ga0307517, IMG submission 194515) | Populus trichocarpa ectomycorrhiza microbial communities from riparian zone in the Pacific Northwest, United States - 23_EM | ecosystem: Host-associated > Plants > Roots > Unclassified | place... | reverse complement strand
AAGAATCAAGATTTTGTTCACAGCGGCAGTTATGGGAATGCATTGATATTGTAGAGACTCATTGACGGAGAAAAAAACGAAATCAAAGTACAGTACAGTCAGATTTCAATTCGGTCCAGGTTCTGTTGCCATACATATACACAGGACAGAGTTCGAGTCGAATGTACTTAGTCACGAGTCACAGGCAATCCCTACTCTGTCACATCTCTCATATACCTTCGTCCCTTAGTCGTAACCTTTACCTGTACGTTTGTACGTCGTCCCCCGCCCTTATAGAACCCGGTCCTGTTCTATCGCGTGACGCTCCTGCTCCAGCCACAGCAGGTTTCCACATTGGCCCCATCTCCACTCCTGCGGGCATTACCCCTTCTCCGCCAACTTGACTTCAAGCTCTTTGATTCTGAGCTCGGCTTCTTTGATTTTGAGCTTTCATTTGCTTTCAGGCGGGTTTCCTCCGTCACCCTCTTCAGTTCTTCCACCGCCATCTCTCGCTCTCTATGGCCAACTCTGTCTCACGGCGTTCTTTTTCAGCCTGAAGCCGAATCCTCGCCGCTTCTCCAAGATTTTCGGCAACTGTCAATTTAACCCTCGCCATGTTGTAATACATGAAGGACAATTTATCGACATCCTTTGTTCGAATGTCGGCTATAGCTTGATCTTTTCAGTCTGTAAAAAAATTCTACTGTCATCACCTGGAGTCTTGTCAGCAATTTGAAATTTAGCCTTCCAAGTCCGCATCATCAGTATTCGTGCTCTCAGTGGATGGACGCGATTTTTTCCCTAATAGCAGGATTTATATATCACCCATATAAACACACGGTTACTAGAGCCTCCAGCCGTTTCTCCAGCGCGCTTGCCTCTACTTGCCATAGTGGCTAGAAGAAGAAGCGAATGCGTACAAATGTTCGCCTGGTAACGCGTGCAGCGTGACTAAAAATATATGCGCGTTCAGACTTCGCTCTTGCATCCTCTCTCTGATGGAAAGATCTGCCATTATCTAAAGGCTCGAAGCAGCAACCGGCTCAGCTGTCCTTTGGGGAGAGTTGTACGAGAGTAGCTCGTCGAATGCCCTGGTAGACCGAATAAAAGGAAATTCGGACAAGACCAAGAAGTTTAAATCCATTATCGTGGGTCTTGCGGAACAAGAAGGGGGTGTAGAGGCCTTCAAGGAGGTCCTCGACCAATATAAAAAACAAGATAATTCATTCGAGTCTCGCGCAGCCGCTGCACGCCGTACACGCATCGGGCAGGGCTTATACAACTGTATGACCCTGAAGCAACTATTGAAACCGCCTTTAGAGTGTTATATGCTCCTCCATACTCACGGAAACCTTCATTGCCATTGTTTCCTTGATTGTCCAGCTGACCTATGATGACGCTGGTGTAAACCGAAAGGGTTTTGCTCTGCTTGCAGGCGATGGAATCTTTATATAAAACTTCAAGATCAGGTGAAGTCTTGCAAGGACTCAGACGATGTGATCACTGGTGCAATTAATAACTAATAAGGTACATATCCATTAAATATTCTTGTTGACTGATCGCTGATGAAAGTAGGATGTTATTTCCTTCGAAAATTGAGCCCTGGTTTTGCGACGAGGAGTTTGTGCAGGTTGAGTTTGACAACTTGAATCCTATCACGATTCACTATTGGCAGAACTGCAGGACTGGGTTCGCTAGATTTGACAGATATCCCTGGGATGTCTTTCGATGCTTTCCGATCCGAAAAGGCTTAATTCTAAGCTTGTTACAATTCACCATTGACATTCAGTTGTAAAATGTGATGTGTTTCATAAAATCCAAATAAAATCATAACCGACTTTGTAAAACATTATTACCCTTTAGTAGATGACTTATTATTTATCACTACAAATTCTGCACATCCATGTTCGACATGTGAATATGTTGTCAAATCCTAAGCATTTGTCCAGGCATTTTCACACCAGCTATTCTTGAATTAGTAACTTACGACATAACAGAATTTTTTAAAAAGAAAAATATTTCCTCCTAGCCGATTTGAACGACTGACCTCGTCATTACTAGTGACGCGCTCTACCAACTGAGCTAAGAAGGAGTTATCAAAGTATTACTAATGCTCTCTTTGTAGATGTTTCCAGTGAGTATCATTCAAATGTGTGAGACCAATCGGACGACCTCTTGATCACAATGAGTGCTATGGATACAGACGATGTTTCAGTGGTTCTACCCTCGAGCACTCAATCTGGATTATCCCTGTCTCTGTATGCTCGACTGTATAAGAACCAAGACTCTTCTGACTCTTTGCGATTTCAGTCATCCTTTACCGATCTTGAACATATCGGAGCACTTGACACGCTTAAAACTACAGCAAAACAATCCAGATCCTTTTGGTGCGCGACGTCCCCCATTCCTCTTTTTCCCAACATTAAACCGCTAGAAAGTTCTTGGTGCTCTTCTTGGTACACAAAATGGACGCGAAGTCGAAATCGTCAACTCGTTTGAACTTGCAGTGGTCGAGGACAATCCTGAATTAGTGGACCACGACTTTCTTATTTCCCGCCGTGATCAATGTGTGTGTTTCCCCTTAGCCTCTATTACTTATTCTTCTCTTGTCTTGCAGTTAAGCAAGTCTTCCCTTCACTTGAATTCATTGGGTGGTACACTATCACTCCCAAACCAACTGCAAGGCATATCGCTCTCCATGAACAAGTTTGTCGCAATCCCGATCCTCTGTAAAATTTTAAGGATATTAAATCAAAAGTCCTAGTTCACACCCTATTGCTCTGCCCCACTCTTGTTGATTCTCCGACCGAGTCTAGCAATTGACTCCAGTTCTGATGTCAATGCTCAAACCCTTCCTTTCAAGGCCTATGAGCCGACAATGGAGTTGAGAGAGAGAATCTCACGCTCAGTTTACATCGAGGTCCCTTACAACGTCGAAACGGGTGAGGCAGAACGCATCGCTGTCGATTGGACTGCAAAAGGTGGAGGAAGTGGCACAAGTTGTGAGTTGATTCCGATTTTCCCAGAACATGATTAAAGGCCGTACCTCCCTCAGTGGAATCGCATCTGCAAAACCAACGCTCGGCTATAAAGATGTTGCATGAACGGATTTTGATTCTCTTAAAATACGTGACCGATGTAATTGCAGGTAAGATTTTTTTTTCTAGCCCTGAAGCCCAAGCATTTATTTGTGCACCAGGTCAATCTCGCCCAGACCATGGTATCCTTCGATCTGTAGCTGCTCTTGTTGCGTCCTTACCAGCCTCTGAAAACAAACATTTTAGAGAGGAATTCGACACAGTGTGTCCCATTCCTGTCATATCGCAGAGACACCCTTGACGTTGATATAAACAGGAATATGAAGATGTCCAACTCACCGCGTTTGTTGCATCTCTCACAAAGTCGACCAATATCTTGAACGACGTGCGTATCTTGACCTTTCCTGATTTTTTTTTTACGGATTCCTTTTGCAGCTCGTCGACAAGCACCTTGTTCTGACCAGCGGGAAGGACGAGAGAGGTGGTCCACGACGAAGAATGGGACGTCAGATGTTGCACGGCGATTGGGACCGTTTTCATTAATTGTAATTCCTTACGTGCCGAATAATCAAACAGGTCCAGCACTGGTCATGAATATAATATCAACGAAGACAAAGTAAGTTAGATGGATCATTAAATGAGATAAAAATATAACGTTTGACTAATTTACGGCACGATATCCTGTCAAAAGTCCCTTGCTTGCTGAAAGCATTCCGCTCATCCCGCCTTTCGAAGGCGATGGATCACGGGATTGTCTACCTACACTGTTGGAAGATGATGTACCCCTGACATTTGTCTTCAGCCGTTGCCACAGATTTCGGCGAATGTCAGGGTTCGGTGAGAGCCTCCTTGCGATGGGTATCGACTTAAGCATGGTGGGAGGTTGATGCGAAGCCATGGCTGCAGGTTGTTTGGCGTCCTCGGCGATGGAGATCAAAGTTTCGCCAGTGTTCCTTGCTTCAGACGCCACCGATGACACCGATTTTGTCATTTCCGAAGCGTCTGTATAGGAAGATGGAGTGGAGGGGCTGGGCATCAACGAGGGACTATCATCTATCCCGCTTCGCAAGCTAGAGGCCGGTGTGGTCGGTGAAGACGGAATCGCCTCCAGTTCAAAGACTGACACCTCGGTATCCGCGACCCGTTTGTCTTCTTCCATTAAGAAAACAGGATCTTCGTGCTCACTCGAGAAACGTGGTCGGCAGATGGTTTGTGATGAATGGACCGTCGAGGCAAAATCCCAAGAATCTACGGAGGTGACTGATGTGACTAGAGGTAAGGGTCGCCGTTCCTGTCGTCGGGCAAGTGGAGGAAGGTCCTCTACAGGTATCAACATGAGAAATAAGAAAATTTAAGCGAACTTAGTGATTACTCAAGATCGAATTGATCAAGGAAGATTTTTTCTTGGCCCCTTTAAAGAATTGTGCTTGTAGGAGTTCTTCTGCAGTTGGTCTGTGGCTTTTTTGAGAATGAGATAAGAATTATCAAATATGACACAAACCGTTTTGCAGGGTCCTTGTTCAAGCACCAATCAACGATCTCTTTAAACGCACGGGAATAATTGTGAGCACCTCCACTTCGGTCCAGGGTGGGTGGATCTTCTTGGATTCTGATACATCGAGGTTAATAGCAGGGCATTAGCAGTAAAGCAATTAAACTCACATCCTTAGTAAGACTCGTTGAGGGGACTCACGCGACCTCGGGGGTCGGCCCTGAGTCAGCTCCAAGGCCGTGATGCCGAAACTCCAAATATCTGCTTTTGCATCATATTGCTTTCCCTGAATAAGCTCCGGAGCCATCCAACAAGGCTGTGAAAAGCGTTAATCTCTCAATACAGGATTGGATGGAATATAGATCATACCGTTCCGACGAAAGATTTCCGCTTGCCAATTCTAGGTCGAATTGGGACCGAAACACTGGCGATTGAGTTGTACGATTCTACCCGGGATACGGAATGAAGACCTGGGGCCGAGTTGATATGTGACGTGTCTTCGGCAAGGTCAGCAGCGACGCCCAAGTCACCAAGGAGAACGGTGCCATCATCGTCAATGAGAAGATTGGCAGCTTTAACATCGCGATGAATAAAACCGTTGATATGGAGATAGCTGAAAAAGATTAAGAAAAAGTTTCATGACTGCATGTCAACGTACTTGAGTCCTTTCAGGGCCTGCCTGAGGATGCATCGGACAACATCCTCTTCCATGCCACCAGGCCAGCCATAGCGCATAACGTCGGCAGCGCTGCCCCTGTTCATAAGGCGGAGAGCAATGTAAAGATTGTGGCCTGCTATCCAGGATCCCCTGACGCGCAAGACATTGGGGTGTTTAGACAGCGACATTAAAGTTGTCTCTCGTTGGAGTAAAGATAGAGAACGAGGTGGCAGAGAGTCCAAATCGAGTACTTTCAATGCGCAAGGAATGCCGCTATCCTTTAAATTATTGACTGGACGATAGTCTGCTGAATAGACAATCGAAGAGGCTCCGAAACCAATGGGTTCACCCATCGTATAATCTTCTGGACAGTCGCTAGAATTGGTATTTGAGGTCAAGAAGGCAGACGGGCAGAGACTCAGACTGACCTGAAAAGCTGCCATTCATCTTCCACGGCACCAATCAGTTTCGTGTAGGCAATGGACATTCCCTCTGGAGTATTTGTGGTATGGGTGGTCAATGACTGGTGAACACACGGTTGTAAAGGCATCATGATGGAATTTAAGTTGACTGTCATTGTCAGATAAGATGGCCGTGACGAATACGGGAACGAGGTAAGATCCCAGACCTAGTTTGAGCTTAATGACAACTCCACATGCGTCGCCTGTGCGACATTTCGATGTGGACTAGTCTGTTTCAATTGTGGTCGGAGAATTTGACATTGATCACATCACTCTGAATGCTTGATCATGATCACGTTATTCCCGGTTTCCGTATTACCATGTTCATCACCAATGTGAGCACTGAGCGCTGAGCTATGCTGTTCACATCGCGATACAACATTTTTTTGGGTTGAAAGCCGCTTTCTTTTATATAAAGTATTGTCTGGCACCCTTCCTTATCATCAGGTGCTCGTCATTCACAGCACACTGGTCATGTACGGGTGCCGAGAGCCAACCAGCAGACTTTTTCGCTAACAGTACCTTCAATCCATGGCGTACAGTTAGATAGTTACTGCTAACATATGTTGCAACTTCGACTTGTTGAGTGGGTGGAGTACTTAAGGTTTGTGACATTACAGTTGTGACAACCGAAACGCCACCCTGGTCTCCCCGTTGCTCTCACCAGCTTCTTCTCATCTTTCTCTCCCCGCCGCTAGATGGCCCCGAAGCAGCCATGTCCTAAGTACCAATATATAGTAACCGCCTCGGGTCCAAAGATCCTGGCAGTAGATGAACCAGCGCCGAAGGATGAAGAAAGCCCTGCAGATTATAATATGGGTGGCTATCTTCCCATAAAGGTCAACGATACTTTCAGTGGCAATCGCTACCGTGTGGTCCGAAAACTTGGGTGCGCTCTTATGTACCCCGTCTGTTCGTTATCATTGCTCATTGTGTCGCCAGATGGGGTCATTTTTCAACAGTTTGGCTCGTTAGAGATGCATTGTGCGAATTTATCATTACCTCATTTTCTCTTGCGTGATAAACACCTCTTAGTACTCACCGTCACTCTGCCCTGAAAGTCGTCAAGTCTGCTAGTCGCTACGCCGAGACCGCACGGGACGAAATCAAATTGCTGTCTCGCGTTTCCTGCATCTCCCCTCGGCACCCCGGTCGAGATCACATAGTCTCTTTTCTCGACTCATTCTCCCATCAGGGTCCCGAGTCTTCTCATGTCTGTATTGTCTTTGAACCTCTGGGGGAAAACCTACTTGCGCTTATTGAGAGGCACAAGAAGAAAGGTGTTCCCCGCGTGATCGTCAGGGTGATTGCAAAGCAGATTCTTCTCGGGTTGGAATATCTGCATGAAGAATGTGATCTTGTTCATACCGACATAAAGCCAGAGAATATTTGTAAGTCTTTTTTTTTTCCTTATCTTTTCCTCATCATTTAAGTTTCTCGCGAGATCTCTCTTTTCTTTTTTTTTTTTTATCTCACAAGTCCCAGATGGAACTGATTGACTCCTGTAGTAATTTCCATTCCCGACATTGAAACACATATTCAGAATGAACTCTCCCAGTCCCCTACACCGATTTCACGACGAGTCGGTGTGCCCCATCCAGTTAAGACACGTCCAGGTGTGGCAATTCCGCAGACTCAACAGCGGTCACGACGACAGGTTCAGATCTTCCATTCCCAACCTTTATCTAGTCCCCGAAGTGCTGGCAGGACTCAAAACCGTCTCGATAATTCTAGCGGTAGCACCAGCGTTAGCAGCAGCTACATTGCCCAGATGCAGATGTCACGAATGGGTTCGATATTCAATGGAAGTCCAGGTACTAGTATTACCAAGGTATCGAGTGGACTTGCCAGTTCCCTTGAAGAGAAGTTTCCTTTGGGGCAACAGAGGATTGCACTGGCCTTTGCTGCTAAAGGGATAATGGGCGTCCCAACGAAGGGAACGAATTCTCCATCTACTTCCTCTTCTTCGTCCTCGATATCGTCTACTATGGCCTCGACTACGGCTGGTTCCAGCAGTCTCAACACACCGCCGACATCGTACTCCATCTCTAATTTGAGGGAATTCATTGGTACTGCCCCCCTCGAATCTGAACTGAGAACGGGTCCTAGAATTTCACCTGTCGGCCTTGGAATTCCAGAGGAGGAGAGGAAGGGCCTGCCCATACCCTCTAAGAAAGTCCAGGCCAAGTCCGGTCTGGAGACTGAGCTCTGCAGTGCTATGTCTAGTTCGTGGAAGGATGGCATTTCTTCGTCACAAATATCACACAAGTCAGTCGGTAGCCCGAGCAAGGTATGCAAGAATGTTCTTCACGCTCGATCTCGATCTGGCCTCTCAAACTCCAATTTCTGGAAGGATCCAGGAACTGGGTCCCCAGCACCGGCTGTACTTGTGTCCGCGGTCGTTGGTGCCGCTGGACTCGAGGATGAATTCACGAAGGTGTCCCTCCTTGGAGCTCAAACCGTAGTTCCATCGGAAACTTCCTCTGCAACGACAACTGTCGTCTGCCCTTCCCCTATTGGCACCCCACTCCCAATAAGCACCAAGAAGTCGACGTCTGTCGCAATTGATCTTTTCCACTCAAACAACGACCTTCCTCGAACCCCAGATACCGAACCTCCTTATGATAATGATGTGCCTTCTGCGAATGGTTTACATCCTAATGATCAGCATACTACCTCACTTCTTAGTCAGACCGCCCCGCGACCAACTTCATCCTCGAAGCGGGCCATAATTCGGAATTCTCCCCCTCAGCAAGTATCCCAGTTGTCCGCTCACATGCACCACAACAAACCACCTGATGCATCCCTCAACAACCCATCTCACATTCGTAGTGGTACGAAGTCACGGGCTTCCCGTCTTGTTGAGACCTCACCGAAAGATTCACCCACTCAATCTGCTCACGTTCCTCCCGTTGCATCGTTTGTGCCTCCTCCAACTCCCATCGACACATCTTTGATACCCCCCGAAACACATTCAAGAGACACTTCAGAGCAATTATCTGACCCACTCAACTTGCCTCTTCTGCGTACTTGTCTCAGTGACCAGTCGATGCAGCCGCCGATTTCGATCAAAATCGCTGACCTGGGAAACGCCACTCCATCAAAGAAGCATTTCACTGAGGACATCCAGACAAGACAGTATCGTGCACCGGAAGCCATTCTTGGTCGTCGAGATTGGGACGCACGTGTGGATGTTTGGAGTGTTGCTTGTGTGGTGAGTGACTCGAGTTGTTTGTAACCTACACGAATCAGCTGAAATCATTTAAACTCAGATCTTCGAACTTCTGACTGCTGAATACCTCTTTGATCCACAAGGCCAAGGAGAAATTTTCACCAAAGATGACGACCATATGGCGCAAATCATCGAACTTTTAGGTGACTTCCCTCTTGATGTGAAGATGGGTGGCAAATACAGCCGGGAATTATTTGACCACACGGGTAAGTCCCTTCTACTTCTTAGTGGTTGTACGTGTTTCACTATTTTGGATCTCCAGGTGCCCTTCGATATATTAAGACACTGAAACCTTGGCCATTGAAACGTGTCATGATTGAGAAATATCTTTATCCTGAAGCCGACTCGGCCACATTATGCGACTTTTTGGAGCCCATGCTCAGCATTGCTTTCTGGGACCGCGTAAACGCGCGGGACTTGAAGAATCACAAATGGCTTGAAACCAACCCCGAGGATGGCATCATCATCGAATGGTAAAACATTTCTGGCTTCGCGGTCTCTAGGAACTGCTACGTCTGTTTCAACTCTTTCCTCATCTGCTTTTGCTCGAGAATGCCTTTTATCATAGACATAGATTCCTGCTATGGCCCCCCTTTCTTTACTATTGCTTCTCTAAACTTATTTCCGACTTTGGGCGTATTACTCCTTTTCATTACTGGGCCTATTGGCTGATATCTTACGGACTTTCGAAACATACCCCTAGATTATGCCGCCTTCGTACATATGTACAGATGAATAGTTTACTAATACGAGGTCGCTTTGTGAACCGGGAAGTAGTTGCATACCAGGGAGAAGTACTAGGTTACTTAAACCAAGAAGTCTTTTGAAATCAATTCTATATAAAAAACGAGGGGAGTGGCAAGGAGAGGCTGACGAACGAGGAAATTCGTGCAACGCCAATGAAATTAAACTGCTGCACTTGAAATAAATTGTCACATTGTTGTCAAGGATAGAAAAACGTCCAATAATGGTTGTGTCCTTGTCACGGGCTGTCTTCGTAATATCGACATGTGGCCATAGGGAGGATTAAAGAATAGAGACGACCGCAAACAGTCCAGTTACTACCATGAGAACGAGACCGGATACAGGTATCGAGATGCCAACGCCAGAGCCGGAAGAAGATTTGGTGGAACCTGTAGCACTTGGCTTCACCGACGTTGTGGAAAAGTCACCCCCTATAATAATGAGTCAATGACAGCCATCACCATAGTAAAATTAAGGGCAAGTACCAGAAACAGCGGCTGCGAGAGCAGGAGGGTGACTGCCGTTATTGTTCGTCTCAATATAGGCATCCTCGGGAGTTAGACCCTTCTGACAAGAAACGACGGGTTTAATACTGAAAGGAGGATTGTGCGCGAGGGCATCGGGCAAAATATAACCTGTCGCGACTTCGACACTATCCTCGAAGAGATCATGCTCAAGAACGATAAAGCCGTTCGTCATGGTCGTAACGTTTCCAAGTATATATACCCAATTTTGAAGCACCTGGTTAGCCGAGGTTCTCCCATTTTGAATATTGAAATCTATATTAACAATATCAACAATGTAAATTCAATTGATGAACTTGATACTCACCATCCGTGTCGAACGTAGCTCGCGGGCTAATACGAGTCCAAATGACGGGTGTAAGTCCCATGGCTAAAGAGATAGCACGCACGCGATTACTGGAAAGATGGAAATTAAGTCGGCAAGACAAAATGAATGACATGAAACATACTCAATGTCTCCGAAAGGGGGACGCATCATGTTTGGGGTTACACCCAGAACCTCTTTAATAACTTTCTTGGACCATCCCAGCTCAGCAATTATTTGTTCGTTTGAGAGCTGAGTGAGGGCATGGTGACTCCAAGTATGGACAGCAATCTGATGCCCAGCCATGTATTCGTACTGTAAAACATGGGGGAACGAAAGAACTCGGGACCCGACGACGAAGAAAGTTGACTTGAGTGCCTTGGAGTCGAGATATTCCAGCAAATTCGGGGTATAATAGCCAGGACCATCATCATAAGTCAAACCCCAGTCCATGGTGGTTGGACAGTTGGTGATGTCTGTTTTACTTGTGCAGCCAGTGCAGGACCACCAGCAGCGTTGGGGATCCGAGGCAAGCGCGGCATTGGCAGCGCAACCACCTAGAAATAGTGTAAACGGCTGCACGCAGAAGAACGAAAAGACGAACCCTCGACAGTCTGACTGAGATTGGGAATGTCAATACCAGTTGCCAAAACTTCTGCAACCCATTGCTTGACTTCGACCGAGTCGACTGGAGGGACGGTGTCCAACTGCGGATAGTTTGAATTGCGTATTTTTGAAACTAGGGGAAGTCGATTAGTGAACGGGAATCACGCCAGAAGCCAGGCACGACGCAGAAAACTGACCATCAGGAAGAGGAGGGGCTTTAGAAATGGGAGGCGAGGAGCCTGCCGTAGGGGCTGGTACGGATTTGGTGGCACTGGACCTGGAGGAATTGATCAAGGACAGAGGGACAGCGGTGGGGTTAGTCGAAGCCAGCACAACAGTGGGGACTGTCGAGTTGACGGGACCGGGAACCGAAGAGGGAGTGCCCGATGGCGGCAGAGACGACGGGGGCACTGCTGGAGACGGCGAAGGAGAGGTCGAGGAGGTAGGGCCCTGACGTTCCATGAGATGGCGACGCATGTTGTATGCGCGTTCTGCGAGGCCATCGCCATGAGCCGCGACGAGGAGAGGGGCAGAAGCGGCGAGGAAAGTAAGAATCCTCATGGTGGTACAAGGTAGAGAGTAAAAATAACCAGGCACACTGCTGCGCCAATACATTATGATGTATTTATAACAATTGTCCTAGACTTTGCGCTTTTTGGTGCGGGGCTTTTCAAGGTCAATCTCGGCAGACTCGTCCTCATCGTCATCAGAGTCCTCCTCGTCAGAATCACTCTCTCCGTCATTCACATTCCCCAGGAAATACTCAATCGCCTCCGGGAACACCTCGTTCGCGATTGCAATCCCAACCTCTGCGGGATCTCCAGGCCCGAACAGGTTGAAGAAACTACCAGGCTCTGCGATGTCGTCGTCGTCCTCAGCACTTTCCCGAGGGTACACCTTCGTAAGCGCCTTCTCTGGTTCCTTCCAGTCGATCGTGGTCGCCTGTCACATATTCAAGCACATTACTTTTTTCATGTTTCATGCATCACTAACCGGCATTTCTACGTGGCTCCCCCAGTCAAAGTTCAGCATGGCTTCAGTAATGCCCTCCGCATCTGGCTTTTCTTCCTTTGCACCAGCTGGGGGCACATACTTGTAAACCTTTTTCAGAACACGGTCGGAGAAAAACTGGTTCTCTTTAAAATACTGCATTTCAAATTGATTATCTGACTCTGAGGCAAATCACAAAACTCACGAATTCAATGGTAAAGCACCTGTGTTCCACAGGATCCTTCTCTACCCAGACGTCCTCAAGGTAGCCCAGCGCCGTTTTGTCCGCATTGTGTTGCGCATGGTATCCGATCATCGCATGATTCATCAAAGCGACAGGCCAAAACGACGGAATCGATTTGGTGATCTGACGGCGCTTCTCATACACAGGACGTAGGTGAGCCTGAGCCTGTCGCTCTGAAAAGAGAACACAACATTAGAGAATCCCTACACACTCCACTCAACTCACCAAGAATAAGTTCAGCGCGCGCCAGGTCACGCTGAATCTGTGTCAATTTTTTAGCATCTTCGTCACTCAATTCAACGCTTGACAGGGGATTCTTCTCCTCCTCGGCACCTGGTGATGCTCGTTTTGTACCCTTGCTCATTGCGCGGCTTGGAGATAGTGGGAAGTGTTAACTCAAAATTTGTCCAGTTGCGCCGGAGCGGCCCGGTAAACATCGTGGGAATCAATGCTTAAGCAAGTTAATTATAAATAATGGTATATCCTCCTTTACATACTTAACGCAGCAGTGGCCATTCGGATATCTAGCCGAACAAGGGTCTTAAATCTACAAATGAAAATGCGCAGCGGGCGTTACGGCAGTCATGGGAAAGGGGTCTGCATTCTATCTGAGGTCGACTTTCGATTCCACCCAATTCTGCAAGAAGTCAGGTAGAACAAGTTTATCGGTGCCTCTTTCCTTTATCCGTTCAGTCGCAAAGCGTTCCCAGTCAATAGCAAAATATTCCAACAATCGTTTCTCCACAGCATCGTGTTTCATTTCAGGGGGCTCGCTTCATTTCCAAATTCAATATCCATATCACATGTGAAAAAAAGGGAAACGTACTAGGGTTGGATGGGCGTACTGATTGCCTCGTCGATAACCTTCAAGATGTCTTCGATGGGAAGGTTCACATCTACTGCATAAACATATGGGGGTCCGATACGGCAAGCAGGGCCATGCTGATGTGTCATTTCCAGAAAGCCACACCAGTCGTCGGGTCCAGGACGTGGTCCACACGTCCTGTTATTTGCCAACACAAACTTACTGTCGTAGGGCAGAATAACCGGAACTCTGCAACAGTCAGAAAAATTGGTTCCATGAGAGTGTTTTGGTGAGTTACATACCCACGGCAAAGACTTGCGAAGGGAGTTGGTGAGATCATTGGTTGCCCGATTCCGAGTACAGCTTTCGCACCAGCCTGAATGAACCATTATCACGCGTTATCGGTGACGAAAGGACGGCCTTACCAGAAATAGGTCATACTCTTTTTGAGGCAAATACCCCACTGAGTGTAGACCTTCAGGAATGGGATAATCCTTTTCGTCTCTCGCATTGCTAATGATATCGAAATTGGTATGGTTCCGCAATCGGGCGTAGAACGTCTTGTGGTCGTACTGGCTGCGATAATAATAATTGGACACTACATCGGATTATTCAGTATGTATTCCCAGATTCGAGAAGACAGGAAAGCGCACGTTTAGCGAGCACGACAATTTCATTTTTACGTTCTTCATATGGAACATACCTTGACGACTCGCAACCTTGAAAATGATAGCCCCTGTCAAAGAGTCAGAAAGGAAACGACAAAGGAGTACAAAATCACATACAAGAAGAACTGCCTCTCTGGCATCTAGATAATCGTCAAGCAATGAAAACCCCCTAAGAAAGGACATACTTGGTATGGCCTGAATTCAATTTCAGTGAACAACAACAAATGGCGAATTTAAATGAGTACTTACACAATATTCCATTCTGAACCAAGAGGATTGAATGAATATGGGTCTGATTTGGAGTGGAACTTCTGATTATAAGGTTTGCTTCCCCAGAACGTGAATGCGAAGAGCTTCCAAGGCGGTCTGGAAGTATAAAAAAGAGTCAACCACATGGGCAAAGTAACGGAGGTCCCACTGACATTCCAGTGGGATTCATTTCAGTTTTCAAACACTTGTCTGGATACGCAAAACACCAGATGACATGTTCATCGTCTGCCCACACATGTGTTACCAGGTCATCTCCGAGCAACTTCCAATCCTTGTGGAAATTTTGCCAAGGAGAAAAGAAGTAGATAATCTCGTGCTGTCTCATCATCTCAATCTGGCAAAAGTTGGTAATGAATTGAGTGCCCAGTTGACGTTGCAAGAGAGACATACGAGTGGTCGGATCCATTGAACCTCACCCGTTGTGCAGTCTCCGACAGCACAGGGTACCCAATGCCAGGAGGTCAAGACCACCTGAAAAGTGAGTTCCAAATTGTGAATACTTGATAATAAACGCGAACCTCGTACCCTTGGTGGGACATAATTTTCGTCCGACTCTGCCCGACGGAGGAGAGTAATCAGCCTGTCCATCATCTCATTATTGAGATCTTTGACGGCGCCACCAAAAAGCAAGTTTCGCGTTGACTGGAGACGATCGAGGAAGAGTTTAGCTTGCGGCGCATATAGGGAGTGGGAATGGTTGAAATGTAACCTCGGGTACGTGGCATTGTTGTTGGTGATATCTTCTGTCAATTCAGGACTTGGGTTCGTGATTGGCGTTGGCGTAGGGTAGGGAGATAAAATTGTATCATTGGATACTGTGGTGGAAAAAGGAATGAATGAAGAGAACGAAAAGTGGGAAATCTGCCCAGGAAATAGAAAGAACACTGGGAGAAAGGCGCATGCAATAAAGATGCATATGCGATACCTCGTCAGTTTGAGGAGTGGCATTACGGGAGCATGGAAAGAAAGGAGAAGAGATGGGTAACGGAAGTGGTGCTAATATAGTACCCGTTTCCACATGGATTCTAGTTCGCGATGCAACCGCAGAAGGTGATCATGATGGGCATCATGATTCATGAAAAAGACATTCTGAATTTCTGACTAGCTGGTTGACAGAAAACCAACATATAATTATGAGCACTAAAGCTACGAAGTTGTGACTATAACAGCAGCGTTTATGGCAACCAAGCAAAGTTGGAACAAGTCTATTTATAACAATGCCGTTGTGAGAGTGTCTTATTAACACGCCAGAATGTATTGAAAAAATACTTTAGCCATTTACTCGTCTCCTTGACAGCGTTGACACTGACAGTCGGCTCACTATCAACATCTTGAAAGAAGTCGACGTGCCTGGTATCAACGTGGTGCACGGAGCGTGTATCTGTGGATCCCAGGCTGCCTTTTATGAATACGACTGTGAACGACGGCTTGTCTCGCCTACGCCCCAAGGACAGGTGCATTACGACTGGGATTTAGCGACGCACAGCCACTTCATACAGGTCGTAGAAGACGTTAAGCAGATGTACCAGGAGCTCATTAACAATTTCGACTTTGAAATTTGATAGACATTTCGTGATCAGGTAGTACTCCTCACATTCTTCATGATATCACTTATCTTTCAGAGTTGGCGTATGAATCTGTATTATGTGTAGGGTATTTGACCCAGAATTGTACAGTGGAAAGGTTAAAGTTGCTCTCCCATTGAAAGTGGTGTGAAGACATATTCTGAGAGGTACTAGAAAATGGATCCCCTTGAGAAGCCGTATCTTATTGCCAGGTCCTTGTCATCCTGGAAATTGAAAACATTGTGTTGAAGAATACCCGTGTGATTCCCTTACTCTATTCCCTTATTATTCTTGCTTGGAGATATGGACGCGCTGCATCCGGAAGCCATACAACGTGTTCTTCAGCCTACAAAGGGGATAAGAGATGTGAGGTTAACTTCAAGTTATGGAGGTGAAGAGAATAAATTACAACACTTACCAGATGCAGGGGAAGCATCTCTGCACAGCAGGAAGGTAGGAGACGTGCTCATAGTGGATAGAAGCTGTTTCCTGGGTCAACCCAAGGAAGCAAGGGCTCCCAACATGTTAGAAGTGGTTGCACTGTCCATTTTGGAAAATATTCCCACAACGGACTTCCCATGTCACGCACGTGGGGGAACAACCTTGCTAGCGACAAACTTGCCAGCAGCTGCCCTTCACGCGCATCGTTGTACATCACCGAACGTGGGGGAGGAACTGGCGACATCTCCAGCAACAACCACGACGACATCATTCTATCGCCTATTAGTATCCTTAACTTATTTTACTTGTATATGAATTTGATGCTGGCGGAACATCGACCTCATTCGTCGGATCCCCTTCTTCTCTAACATCTAACCTTCTGGCCCAGCGGTCTCAATTTTGACCCAAAAATGCTTGTTACCGTATCAATGTCAATAACCAAGGAAGGCAGAGTAGACGATCCTCCTAGGAGCTTGTGCAATCTACCCGAACTTGAAAGATTTCCCTATTGTTGTTTTTATCACATAAAATACGGTAGCATCAAATAGGATTTGGCTAATTAACATGTATTACTTGATAAGGAATCGTAAGGCCATACTTAGTTCAGATACTTTCCAATTTCAACCCATGTCGCAATCCTGTGTGCCGATGGCGTGTAATGGTGTTCAAATGACAGCCCACTATTGGACACACACAAATCACAATTTATTCTGCTTTGCTATTCTCTTTCCGAACAACAAGGCCGTTGAAGATCCAGTCGACTAGTAACACCAGCAAAATTAGACACTGTATGCGATGGACGGAAAACGACCTTCGAACACGGCACAACTTGAGAGAAATGAATCCAACGACGTCACGGCAGACAACAGCGCCAATAGACCGACACCGCCGCCAGTGAGTGCACCACTCTCGGCCGCTCTGTATTTGTGACAAATACCATTAGAAAATGTAGGTGATGCCAATATTGGCACATTACAGCGTGGCCACCGTAGTTGATCCGTACGACAACCTCTTTCAAGTTCCCACTGGATCCGAGTCCGCTCTTATCTCATTCTACAACTTGATCCAACAAAATGTCACCCCACCAACCACACCTCCGACCGATTTCCCGTGGAATACCTCCCTGCCACAGCAATCCTTCCAACAACTACCACAGGCTGGCCCGAGCCAATATCACTCTATGAATATGAGCGCGCCCCAGTTCCAGGGTTACTCGGACATGATCATGACCCAGGGTGTGAAGGTTCCACAATCACCACCTCAAGGCACATCAGATGTGATGGGACATCCGCAATCCCCGCCAGAAGTAGAGTTGGATGCAGCAGAGGAGAAACGACACAGGAATACCGTGGCCTCGGGTAAGTCCCATTAATTTCAACGAAAAAAACCCTTTCCTGATGAGCATGCCTCGTAAGCTCGCTTCCGTACAAAGAAAAAACACAAAACGATAGCTCTCGAAAGGTCCGTTACCGATTTGAGTGGGAGAGCCAAAGATTTGGAACGCGAGGCAGCCGACCTGCGAAGAGAGAACGATTGGCTGAAAGAGATCGTGATGCTGAAAGGCGCGCAATACGCTGCGAACAACCAGACGCACCAGGAAGCGCTGCGGAGAGCGGCAAGTCTTGTCACTGGTGCACCTGCTTCCAAAGAACAGTCCGAGGAGGAGTATGAAGACAGCGGTAAGGGCAAGAAGAAAAAAGGTTAACATAACAAATCCAGTTTCCTGTCGCCGAGTTGCTACAGAGGATGAACCGACTTTCAGTCCCACGCTCTTCAGATGATTTGGCCGATGTCGGCAACATCTAGAACATTGCGAATACAAATCTCTGGCTATTTTTTACAAATGAACTATAAAGTTGAATTTGAAGTATACAAAATTCGCTTTGCATCCGCGCAACGTTAACGATGTCCAGAACACTGTTGACGCTATCCGATTTTGATGTTTAATTGGCAGGTTAGTGCCTTATCCACGCATTCAATATTCATCTTGTGGATAAGAGGCACCAGACAAACAAGACAAAATGTAGCCTCCAATACAAGGGGTCTGCAGACTCTGCACGTTCAAGTTTGTGGATACTTATCGATCAAATCTATGAGATGTACCTGTAATCAGATTAGCGACTTGAATCAATCAAAATGAATCCCCGTGGCTAGCTTGCAGTGGGTGCTGGAAAACAACAAGTTGAAGTAAGCAATATGCTGTCGATGGCGGAGTCAAGTTGATGCAAAAAGTCAAACGATCGACCTCGGGAAGCCGCGATGCTGATTATCACACTCCGCGGGATTTCCCTGCAATGGGGCCGAACGTTCGT
>Ga0307517_10005869_pt1 | contig 18333 bp, 10 predicted proteins | sample 23_EM_MG_FD_194515 | JGI IMG/M metagenome (GOLD analysis project Ga0307517, IMG submission 194515) | Populus trichocarpa ectomycorrhiza microbial communities from riparian zone in the Pacific Northwest, United States - 23_EM | ecosystem: Host-associated > Plants > Roots > Unclassified | place... | reverse complement strand
AATAAGATGTCTTTTTTTTTTTAAAGCAAAAAAAATTACCTTTGGAACCCTTTCTTACCAAATTTTCCATGCATTTAGCAAAAAAAAATCATTTGAGTCATTCATATCCAGAATTTGAGATAACTATTCTTTTGTCACTAACCTTTACCCCACATGCCAATAAAATATTCAAAAGTGCATCTTAGCATTGAATTATGTGTTTAGGATTCTTGACTAAATTATTTAATCTTTATGACAATATTTTCAAATTTATATCTCGATAAATTCTTCTCAATAAATAGATTTGAAGGGATACAATCCTTAAATTTTGTGGTGTGGTCTCAAGACAAGAAAAGTGATTTTTAAACAAAAAAAAATGGTTGTTGACTAAATTTGCAAACTTCTCAGAGAAGATGATGTTGGTGCACGTATACGTACATCATATGGGCTGCTAGAAAGATGAGTCATTGATGGAAGAGGTGAAGTTAATTATTTGGTTTGCTCTTCTTAACAGTTAGGATATCTTCGCATCAAATAATTTAATGTGCTTCTCTTTTCAATAGAATCTTAAGTAAGTACTTCATACATAGCATTGATTGATGCATTTATAGCCCCTTAAAATCCCTACCTTAATATGTATGCACCGCGCAACTACACAATATACTTTATGTTGTACTCTCTTTTAATGTTTCGTGTATCTAACATGTAAGATAATATTTTATCAGTAGTTTATTCTTGTGTTACATTGACAACCTTTTGTTTTGTTTTGTTTTTTTTTTTTTTTGTGTACTTGGAAATTACCACTCAAATACGTTTTAACAATGGATGAAAATTGTGATCTTCCAAGGATACCTTGATTTGTTGAAAAATGTTGTCTTTTTCTTTGTTTGATGAGCCTTGCATGTTAACTCTAGGTGCTGATATGGAGGGCTATCCAGGATGAAGACATATGAATTTAATTGTGTTTTAAATGGTCATGTTGACAGCCATGCTTTCCCATATCAAAGGTTGCAACAAGCTTGCATTTCTGTTCGTTTAGAGGCTCTTCTGCTGTAGTTTTTGTTTTTGTTTGCCTCTTTGGTTATGATCCTGCTATCTTTTTTAAAATTTCCATATCAGAGTGGGTACTAGCTCTTTCATGATTTGTTGTTGATTTTTATTTTTGTGGTTACATTCAGCTCACTTTAAACATCTTCGATAACTTTTGCTTGTGAATACGTCAATATTTAGCCTTTCGTTTGCATTTGCGAGACTGGTGTTATTTACTATTTATGAGGACATTCTTTTGCTAATGTCCAACAAGTTGTTTTCATATTTATTCATCATCTTAAAACTTGCATTTCAAAACCTTTAGTCTTGACATCAATAATTAAATCACCCTTTTTCTGCAAGAGAACTAGCAATAAATCCAAAGGAACACACTTTTGTTTGACACATATAACCAGGAATTCCTTTTTGTCGGTTCTTGCAATTTTGCTATGTTATTCCTAACTTTTTGTTTGGATGCTTCTTTTATAACGAGCATGTCATTAATAGTTTTTGAAAGCTCTATTTATGTACTTTATATAAGGAAGATAATGAAGGATCTATTTCATGTACATTCACTTTCACTATGCCTTGGATCAATCTTGGCTTCGTATGTAGCACTATGAATTATTAATTTACTATGCTCTTTTTCATAGTAAAATACAAACCTTAACTCTGATTCGTAGTAAATTACATTGCATGTTTTAAGATTGCCTATCCCTTTATTGAAACTCTCCAGCCCGTTCTTTACCCTAATTCGTTTCTTCCTAGACTTGCCATTTTTAAAAAATAAAAAGAAAATAAGATTGCTTAAACATATTAAACCCCTTAATTTTTCCTCCCTGTCCATTGGAATATAAATGGAGGTTGATGTGTAAGATCTAAATAGGTTTGTTCATATAGTCTTTTTCATTGACCTAGGCTAAGTTTTTTCTCTTTGACTAATCTGATTGGAGTTGTTCGAGGGACTCTTCTACTTGCATAATTGCATCTAATAAGGGGATGGTTCTTTTTCAATTTACTTTTGATGTTTTTTCTTAAATATTAAGTATGTAGTTGTTGCAAACCAGGAATAACAGTAGCAGGGAAGAGGATTTTAAATCAAAAGATCGTTATTGAAATGATGATGTTTTTCAGTAATGATCTATCTAGCCTTCAACCAACCTGCACTGTTTAAATAAAACCACTTAGTATCATGCAACACCTGTGTTGTTTCTTATTTCTGTTATTTGTTATTATTACAAAAGACATGTATGTAACTAAGCTTAACAATATTCTAGAATCTATCCCCTCTATATTTGTAACAACTTATGGAATAAAAAAGACAAAATAATGCAATACAATTCTTATGTTTTTCCCTCTGTTCCCTCTTCTCTTTCTCTCGTCTTCTTTCTAACCCATTTCTGTTATTCTACTTACATTTTATATTAGCTGGGAAGGCCACTGCCAACCTAGCTCATCAATTGGATTCCCTTCTAGTTGGTTCTCTCAAGATCCAACTTGCAACAAGTGGTATCAGAACCACGGATCTTCGGACTTCAGCCATAGCACCAAGCACAAGGTCCCAAGATCTCAAGAAGCTAGAAGATTCCTTCGACGTTGCAAACAAGGAACAATCACAATGGCATGAACAAGTGTTGAATCTATTGGAAACCTATAGGCAACTGTTACACGCTACCAAATCAACTCAAGATGCTAAGATTAAATAGCTCAAGAAGCTCATCAGTGGGATAGCTTACCAACAAAATACCTTACTAAAAAGGATGTAGTTGAATACGATGGAGCATAGTCCTATGAAGGATTTCCAGGACGTTCACAATGAAGGTTCTGCTTTAAAACTCGGTTTGGTCTGGCGATGATGGGCAATTTTCCTACAAGGTACATAAGCCTCGAAGAGATTCCCATATTTTGATGGGGAAGATGTTCACAAATGGTTATATAAATGCAATCAATACTTTGACATGGAAGAGATTAAGGGATCATAAAAGGTTAAGATGGTTTCTTTTTATTTAGACGACCTGGCTTTATACTAGCATCAAAACTTTATAAGGAGTCTCAGGGGTCGAGAGGTCACATGGGAAGAATATATTGAGCTTTGTGTGGCCGGTTTAGTGGTCAATGGATCCCCTCGAGGAGCTTATGGAGCTAAGGCAAACTAGCAACTTGGAGGCATATATTCAAGATTTTGATGTCCTCTGGAACAAGGCAGACATTAGTGAAAAACAAGCAAAGGTGTTTTTTATCAGAGGATTGGAAATAGAAATCAAGAATCCAGTTAAAATGTTCGACCCTAAAGCTCTCAAACAAGTCTATAATCTTGCTCACCTGAAAGATAATACTCTGGCTTATAGAAGGTCCCACTCCCAACCATATCAAACACACCACAAATACACCTCTCAAGTCCTGCCTCAGACAACCCACGCCAAACAACACATACCGCTACCGTATTCAAGACATACAGCACCCCATAACTTTAACAACCTCAAACAACCACAAAATGGTACACTACCTACACCAACACTACCCTACTCACTAAAACCAACCAAGTCAATATGTAAACCCCGAGAAAAAAATAAAGGTTGCTTAAATTGCAACCTAACTACATGAGAAATAAAAGTGAAGAAATTAATGCATAGGGTTAAATGAAAACAGGAATTCAAAAATTTTTGGATATAAATTTTCAGGCAAAATAATTCGAGACATTATAAATTAACACGGTAATGTTGAGGGTTGGATTTAATTGAACAAAATAAACTTCTAGGGTGGAGTTATAAGAAATGAAAAGAATACAACTTGATTTTAAGAAGAAAAAAAATATGGGGGTAAAAATAATACACTTAAGGGAAATGGGGCCTAAGTACAAATAAGAGAAATTATAAAGTATAAATACTCCTTTCCTTACCAAAATCTGCAGCAACCAAAAGGAAAGAAAAGAGGGAGTTTTGTATCCATTCTTGCAAAATCAAGAGATAAACACCAAAATTTCAAGAACCCATCCAAGATTAAGGGTTTATAGATGCAATAAACACTTGTGGGTAAGAGATTAACAAGAAAATTGAACAATAAGAGAAGAAGGAGGGTCGTCTGTCATTAGAAAAGAAAGAAAGGAGTTGAAAATCTTTAACTGGTTGAAGATCAAAACCTTAATTCGTACCGGGTAAGGTGTTCTAAACATGATCTTATAATTCATTTCAAATTCGATAATGAATTGATGCCTTAATGTTGAATTATAGATTAGGGTTCTTAGACTTGAATTGGGGAAAAAATATTTGTTATTAAAATTAAGTTAATTCATGTGTGGTATGTGATTGGGGAGTGAAACCATGATAATTTACCCAGAAAATATAGTTTGTGAATGTTATGTGTGAAGGGAAGGGGGAAGGGGGTGACAAATCTAGACAAACTCGTCTTCTGACTTTCGATAAGATTTCGGATAGGAGGATGAGGGAATTAGGACCAGGTTCCCTCATAGAAATTGTATTTTTGGATGTTAGCTAACTAAGGAAATTGGTCTTGCTTAATTTGGAGCTGTAGAACTCCAGTTATGGGTTATCAACCAAGATTGGGTTATGATAGACCCTATAGGGCAGTAAGTCTGATTTGTTGATGAGCAATTTAGACTATCCTATGGGCAGAATTGGGTTCTCCTTCATCAGAGGACTTGTAACCATATGTCTTAGCTTTCCAACGTGACTAACCTCGCTTGAAACGGAGTCTTATAACTCTAGATAGAGTTAAAAATCTGAGAGGAGGTCGAAATATGACCTCTGCAAAGAGTAACAGTTCAAGATCTAGACAGTAACAGTTCAATGTCTAGACAATAATGGTTCAAGACAGTAACAGTTCAATGTCAAGACAGTAACGATTGGACGGTAACAGTCCAAGGTCTCGACAGTAACAGTTGGACAGTAACAATTCGAGATTTAAATAGTAACAGTTCAAATACAAAGAAAGGAATGATAACTATGGTTGGATAAAGGATGACAACATTAATGAGTGTAATGAGAAAAATGTAAAATATAAAGAAAGAAATGATTGAAAGAAAGACTTATTAGCTGATGATATGATTATTATAAAACATATCCTTCAATGAAAAAAATTTATGAGATAAGCTTATGATTTCAGGAGGGACCACAGGCGTGGTGCAGCAATAGCATTAGAAGAGTGCGAGTGGAGCTTCTAATGTAGGTACTACCGGTTCAAACCGGTTTGACTCGATTTTTTCGGTTCGATTTTTTTTTGTTTGGTTTTTTTGGACAAAAACCGGTTCAAACCGGTTTGGCTCGGTTTTTTCGGTTTGGCTCGAATTTTTTCGGATTTGGCTTGGTTTTTTCCGGTTTTTTTCGGTTTGGGTTCGTTTTGGTTTTTTTGGTTTCAGGCTTATAAAACCAAAACCGAACCGGTTGGTTTTTTCAAAATTTTAATCGGTTTTTTTCACGGTTCGGTTTTTTTTATTATTTTTTGTTTGATTTTCTCGGTTTAATCAGTTTTTCAGTTTTTTTTCTCACCCCTAGTAGGTAGGTGATCCGCACCTATACTGTCTAGTTAAATTCCATGATTTAATATGTTATTGATGTGAAATGTGAATTACCGAATGTTGGATATTATGTGAAATGAGGAAAGTTGCGTAATGATGTCGATATTTTAGATAGTATTCTAAATGTATGTGTATTCGAGGTAACAGGTTGTTGTGTGAATTGCTAAGTAATGAAATTATCGCTGACAATGAAAATATGAGAAGTGTGATATGGGGTGTGGACTAGCATATATTTAGTGTAGGTTAGGATCCCAGGTAAGGGGATCGCTATGTTTGGACTAGCATACATTTAGTGTATGTTAGGATCCCGGGGAAGGGGATCACCTTGCATCGACTCCTACAAGGTGATGATGATAACAGTAAAATTGGTATCGGGAATGTGTTAAGCGGAAATAATCATAGTTGATCTTATGAAATTTTGAATGGAGGTTGATAATGGAAGAGGAAACGGTTTTTAATAGTTGAATGAGAAAGAGTTTCCAATGAAAACCATAAGGGAGAAGTGAATAAAATATGAATGCATGTTTGCCTTTTTAAATTGTTGGATAATTGGGTTGTTATATTTATTGTGATATTCATGTTTCAATAATATGAATTTTATTTCAGAACCCTCGCATACACGACAGGAGTAGATCCTATCTTATGTTCACTTTTTGTAATTCTAGATTTTAGGGAGTATACCCTTGTATTTTATAATATTACAACTTTTATATAACTTAATTTGTATAATCAATGTTTAAACTTGAATAAATAATCTTAACTCTGAATTTCATATGAATGTGTCAATGTATACATGTTTATCTCATTTATTCCTCTATAATGATATTTGTTCTTCAATGTATGTTATAAATATTATGGTTGTGATGACGATGATGTTTGTGGGATTGAGATCCAGGATGATTGGGTCGTGATTAAGTTATGAGATGTGAAATATTAGAAGTGTAAACAGGTTAAATATCGATAACTTGGGACCTCCCGATGTAGGGGAGACTCTGCTGAAATTTTAGTGAAAATTTTGGTAAAATTTAATATGAACACCTTGCACGCGCGCGCGCGCGCACACACACATATATATATAAAAGATTAATTACTCTATGTATCAATTGACATGAAATTGTTGCTTAACCCCGGATATGGGGATGTTAAACAATAACACCCAAAGACTTCGAAGAAAGAAGGGCCCAAGAACAACGCTTCAGATGTGATGAAAGGTTTGTTCCAAGCCATAGAGGCAAAATTAAGCGACTGTATTCCTTGTGCATAATAGAAGATGATGAGGATATTGTAGATGCAAAAGGTGAAGAGAAGGTCATTGAGCATGAATCATTAACCCCCCCCCCATATTTCTCTAAATACACTGAAAGGCATATTAGGTTGCCACATATTATAAGTAACTGGGAAGGCTGACAAGCATCCTTTATACATTCTGATTAATTCTGATACCACCCATAACTTTATCAATAGTAAGTTTGCCAATAAGCCGCAATACCTAGTTACTCTCATCAGAACCTTAGTGGTGGAAATAACAAATGGTGGAACAATGCACTGCTCAACAATGTGCATAAATTTTAGATGGAGAATGCAAGGAGTGAGTTTCATGACTGATGTATTCATTGTCGATCCAATCAACTATGACATGGTGTTGGGCATCCAATAGCTGGCAACACTAGGTAATATTGTATCTAACTATAAAGATCTTTAAATGTCCTTCAAATGGCACGACCAAGATGTATTGCTCAAAGGCATTGACTGCGCTAGGGTACAGACCATTGAGTTGACACAACTTAACAACTTGTTGGTTAGCCCTACATAATTGGCAAATATAAGTCTATGCAATTTGAGAACTATCATGGATAAAAACAGTACTACAAACTTCATGTCACCTTCAACCACAAGCAACTACAAGGGACAATTGGCTTTGAAAGTAATACTAGAGAGTTACAAGGAGATATTCAAAGAACCTGAGGGACTGCCCCACATCAGAACTCATGACCACACTATCCTTATGAAGGAAGGTGCTTAATTAGATAACCTCAGACCCTATAGATACTCTATAGTGCAAAAAGACATATTGGAAAAGATGGTGGAGGAAATGCTCGAGAGTCTGGAATCATCCAACATAGCAATAACCCCTTTGCTTCCCTCGTTGTTTTGGTTAAGAAAACAAATGGTTCCTAAAGTCTCTATGTTGATTACAGGGCCCTCAATCAACTTACCATCAAAGACAAATTTCCAAAACCTCTAGTTTATGAGTTATTAGAAGAGTTGGTGTGTGCAACTGTATTCTTAAAGGTGGATCTAAGATCTGGTTAACCATATTAGAATGACTTCTCAGGATGTGTTCAAGACAGCATTTCAAACTCATAATGGTCACTATGAATTCTTGGTAATGCCATTTGGGTTAACCAATACCCTCGCCACCTTTCAGAGCTTAATGAATGAAGTGTTTTGAAGGCATCTAAGGAAGTTTGTGTTAGTGTTTTTTTACGACATCTTAATCTACAGTCACTCAATGATAGAACACCTAGAGCACTTGCAAATAGTATTTGATTTACTAAAGAGGCATCAGTTGTGGCTAAGAGCAGCAAGTGTGCATTTGGCATCTATCAAGTGGAATATTTAGGGCATGTGATCTCTAAGGAGGGAGTAGCTACTAACCCTAAAAAGATTCAGGTTGTTATCGACTGACCTGAGCCCAAGAATGTCAAGCAACTACGTGGATTCTTAGGCCTTACTGGCTATGACAGAAAGTTTGTCAATAGCTATGGATCCATTAGCAAACCACTAACTCAGCTACTCAAAAAAGATGCATTTTCCTGGAATGAATGTGCAATCAGGGCCTTTAGAGGCCTAAAGAAAGCTATGACACAACTACCAGTTCTCTCTCTACCTAACCTTAACAAGCATTTTATGGTTGAAACAGACACATCAGGATCTAGTATGGTGTCGCATATATGCAAGAGGGACACCCTATAGCATTCATCAACAAATCCTTAGGACCTAGACAGCAAGCCTTATCGACCTATGAAAGAGAAATGTTGGCCATCCTACATGAGGTTACCAAATGGAGACACTACCTATGAGGAAGACATTTTACAATCAAAACAAACCATGTTAGCCTGAAGTACTTATTAGCACAAAAGGTATCTTGTCCCTCTCAACACATCTGACAACAAAACGATTAAGGTCATTATTCTATTAGTAAAAACAACAAAAACAGGTGCGAGAATATATGAGGAAATGTCACACATGTCAGAAGAACAAGAGTGAGAATGTCCTCACACCTGGTCTATTTCAACCCCTCCTTATACCCCAGACACCTTTTGTGGACATCGGCATGGATATCATTGAAAGGCTACTTAACTCAAAAGGGAGGGATGTTGTTTTGGTGGTGGCGGATACATTCAGCAAGTATGCCCATTTCATTACCCTATCTAACCCCTATACTCTTGCAACAGTGGTGAATGCCTTCATGAATAACATCTACAAACTACATGGCTTACCTGCTTCTATAGTGAGTGATAGAGACCCTATATTTCTACGCAAATTCTGGAAAAGACTTGTTCGCTTATTAGGGAGTTCAATTATTATATTCTACAGCCTACCATCCCCAAACCGACAGATAGACAAAAATGGTAAACCGGTGCTTGGAACAATACTTGAAGTTCTATATGGCCTTTGAAGTCCACACCCTTTAAAGTTCCATATGGCCAGTTACCTCCAATCCACATATCTTACCTGCCTAAGGACTCTAATATAGAAGTTGTTGATAAACAATTAACAAAAAGGGAAGACATGCTCAAGATCATCAAGGACAATCTTAAGCTAGCTTAACACTGTATGATTCAACTTGTAAACAAGAAATGCAATGAACCAATCTTTAAGGTAGGGGATTAGATTTACTTAAAATTACAACCCTGCAGGTAGCAAACAGTAAGCAAGAGAACTTCACACAAACTAGCAGCAAAGTACTATGGTCCTTATCAAGTAATTGAATGCGTTGAGACAGTAGCATACAAACTATGTCTTCCCAGTTCAAGCATTATACACCCAATATTTCATGTATCTCAATTAAAACAAGATGCAAGAAATAAGGTAGTGTATGACAACTTACCTGCCTAAAACTCAAAACTGGAGTTGTAACCCCAAGTAATTCTTGATAAAAGAATGGTTAAGCACCATAATCAAGTAACTACACAAGTCTTAGTCCACTAGAAGAACTTATCACTGTCTAAGGCCACCTAGGAATTTACCGATGATCTTCTCATAAGGTACCCATAGTTGTTCCTTGAGGACAAGAAAATCTTTTAAGGGGGGAGTATTGTTACAAACCAAGAAGAACAGTAGCGGCAAAGAGGATTTTAAATCAAAAGACCATTATTGAAATGATAGTGTTTTTCAGTAATGCTTTATCTAGCCTTCAACCAACACGCACCGTTTAAATAAAACCATTTACTATCATGCAGCACCAGTGTTGTTTCTTATTTATGTTATTTGTTACTATTACGAGAGACACGTGTAACTAAGCTTAACAATATTCTAAATCTATCCCCTGTTATATTTGTAACAACTTATGGAACAAAAAAGACAGAATAATGCAATACAATTCTCATGTTTTTCCCTTTATTCCCTTTTCTTTTTCTCTCGTCTTCTTCCCACCCCCTTTCTGTTATTCTACTTACACTTTATGTTAGCTAGGAAGGCCACCACCAACCTAGCTCATCAATTGGATTCCATTCTAAGCGGTTCTCTCAAGTTCCAACTTGCAACAATAGTAGTTTGTTTTGTGCATATGCATATTCTTTGAAAAGTTTTATGTTTTTTTGCTCTTAAAGGTTTTTTCTTATTTGTATTGTTCAGATTTTATCCTCCTTATAGCTTGATTAGCTTTTGAGAGATAGGATCAGATATTTAGGGAAAAGAATTAGTTTTTTTATTGATTTGTGTGATTTCGAGTCTAAAATTCAAATGTTGTCAAGATTTGTGTAAATTTTATGTTTAATAGAATCTGTAAAATCTAACGATTCTAGTTGAAATTTCACTTTTAAATTGCCAAATTGGAGGCCAATTTGGGTTAATTTGTTAAGAAATTGTGAGATTAAAAAAGAAGGGACCAGAGTGTAAATCACAGAGGGAATATGTGGCTTTAACAAAGTTTATGCAAAATATGCATTTTAATCCCCAAACTTTCCCAATTATAAATATGTGGTCCTTTCAATTTTTAAAAATTAAAAACAAAGTCAATTTTAGTCTCAAACTTCAATTTTTGTCTTTGGTTTGAGAGAAGAGAGGGAAAGTGGTCAGATTCCAGAAATAGAGAGAGAAAGTTATTATTTACACCTATTAAGGCCACAAAAAAAAGTTATTTTGGTGTTAATGAGTTCCGTTCAATAGGAAGAGTTTATCCTAGGTGTTTTTTTCCTCGAACTTGCCTGTAGATTTGAGCTAACAAATAATTTTGGTTTTGGGTTGATTATGAGTTTTCAAGTATTCTTTTAGGTTCTTTAAGGTTATGAATATATTTTACAGGGGTGTTTTTTGGGTCGAAATATGGTTGAAAATGAATTTTTAATTTGAAAATTCATAGTCCGATTTCCTAGCAACCAAATGTCACTATAATCTGGACAAGGCAGGTGATGCATCGCCTGCTACTCTTTTTTTTTAAAAAAAAAAAAAGAGGTTGGCGCCCTTTAAAAAAATGAAAAAAAAATAAGGCCTGAGCGCTTTAGGTCAACCAGGCCCGAGCACCTGATCATTTTCCTTCTTTTTTATTTCTTTTTTTTTCTTTCCAAAATGTACCTAATCACAATTTGGCATTTTTTTCTTGCTTATTTTTTTAATTTAATCATTTAATATTTTACTGATTATTAATTAAGCAATGTAATTTGTTTCGGTTTGGTATTTTTATCCAATTGCCTCAATATTTGAATAATTCTAAATTTTATAGGTGTCTATTTTAGATAAAATAATTATGAAAAAAAATTATTTAACCCAATTAAGTTCATAATTCGGATTATAGATTTGAGTAGTTAATCTAAATTTATTAAATTTAGATTATATATTTTTTTAATTCATAAATAATTCTCTCAATTTATTTAATTAAATAACTGTATAAACTTTATTTTATTTGTTAATAAGATTTTTTATATTAAAAAGCACATGGTATACTGTAATATTGAGAGAGGGAAAAAAAGAAGTAAATAACTAGTTATCATTATAGATAGGAAATCCTAGACCACACAAGTCAAGACTACCCAACTCAAGCATGTGAGATTCCAATGTGTGTACGGTACCGATTTCCCTGCCGTAAAATACCGATGCCCCGACTGCTCAGCTTTCACCAATAACTAACTAACAAACCCAAAAAGGCGTCTAAAAGTACACAACCATTCCATTCACAAACAAGAAATCAAAAAAAAAAAGAAATCTATACTGTAAATAAAAAAAAAAATGGAAGCCCTCGATCTTCTCTTCTCCATCACTTCCACTTTCTTCACTTCTCTCGCCCTCTCTCTCCTCCTCGTCTTCCGCACTCTCTTCACGCGCCGCCCCTCCTCCACCATTCACTCTAATGCCGTCTCCCTTTACCAAGGCACTGTCTGGCACGAACGTCGCCGCCCTGTCCACCACTCTTTCCGCTACTCGGTGCGCTACGCTTTGTTTGACCTCGACCACGCACACGCACCTCCCGACCACCTTTCCGCCGATGAAGCTCGCCAAGTCGCTCAGACCACCGGACCAGTGTAATCCTTCTTCTTTTTTATGTCTTTTTATTGGGCTTTTGAAACAATATATATCAATTAGAATATTGTGGTCCTGATGCAGTTTTCTGCTGACAATACCTCCAAGTGTGGGATATGAACAAAATCCACTGAGTTTGTATTATTGCTACGACATGGATGGGTCTGCTCGACTTCTCAAGAAATGCATTGCGGAGGTTTGTGCTTTGATAAAATTAAAAGTTGTGAAATTGGAAACAGTGAAAGTTGAATCTAATTAGGTTGGAAGGAAGAATGGTGTGTGCATCTCCTCGAAGAACTGAGTAGTAATAATTCCAAAAACTATCCTTCTTTTGAATATAAAGTTTAATCTATTTAAGTTATGCAATGAACTCTTTTCTTTTTCTTTTCCTTTTTCTTTTTCTTTTTATCACCAAGAATGGGAAACATTAAATTATCTACCAGAGATGATAATAAGTTATGCAATACCAAATTCATGCTCCCAATTGTCACTCTTTCTCACCCTTCGTGGGGCCATCTTTTATATTGCTTCAATTTAGTGCATGGAGCTTTCAAGAAATATTTTTCACCCATAAATGGTACATTGCTTTTACCCTTTTACACACACATACACCCACTAAGAAATAACAAAGGAGAGGATGCATATTTCATCTCCATGCTTGTGCAAACGTTTCTCATGTATTTGTCTTCTGGAACATGTAAATTTACAAAACAGGAAGCGCATAATGTTTGCTGTATAATTATTTTCTTGATTGTGTGCTAAGATGCTTGGATGGACCATGTTCTCTCTCCTGACCTTACTGGTGTTTCTGGCTTAGGTAACAAATACTCCATGGGGTGAAAGAGTTGTTTTCATTTTTTATCCAAACTCAGATGTAGTGGCAAAACCATTACATGTCAGCCCTTTTATGGTATGTTTCAATATTTGCGTTTCTCTTTAATGTTGTGGTTGATTACAATTATTTATTTGTTTCTTAATGATAAATTCATTTTCTTGAATTTACTCTATTTATTTTGTTCACATTTTTAAGTCCAATCGATCTATGGTTCTCTTGTATTCTTTTGATTTCTAGAACACTTTAATAGGATTTGATTCTTGTGTTTTTTTGGGATGCTTATTGCAGCATTGTGGACCTTGAATTGTAATTTTCATTCACTTCAATGGTTTCTATGATAACAAGCAACATCTGCTATGTTGTTGTTTTTTTATTTATTTATTTTTCCTCTCTCATGCCTTGACAAATGATGCAACTTAGGAACCTCTTTTGCATCTTTTCTATTACATAAAACTATGACTCATTTGACTTGGATGTGCAATATCAAAGTTCAAATAAATATTTGTTTGTTGCAAGTCTCTTGCAGCAGCAACAATGAATGGAAGAAAAACAATTGGCAGCTGAAGCCTAAGGTGCTTCTACGAGCTGAAATTGTTGGGATTAGGTTGGAGAGTCTTGGATTTAATTTTCCTAGATATAGTTGGCTCTTGTTGGTTTCAGATACTGGAAGATACTTCTTTATTGTTCTCATTTATATTTGCACTTGTAGATTTTTAGCAGGATATATTGACCACTTTTGTATTGGTAGGTTCGATTGATTTAGGACCATCTTAGTTAAGATATAGAATTCACATTTAAAATATCTTCACACGTTAAGAAGTCAAGGTTAGGAAACTTGAATTGATATGAGAATCACAACCTGCAACCACTTATGTCAAAAATTATGCTTTGTTTTTCTTCTTATTATTTTTTGTATTAGTTTTTCAATCATGCACAACCTAACATATTTGATGGTTCTCATTTTTTATGATGAAAAGTTCTTCACTCTTCAAATTATATGCATTTTATGGAAAATTACAGGATATGCTGGGGAATTGGAATATCAAAGCAAATGATCCCACAGACAGTTTATCTGTGTTTATTTCAGTTCAGCACCCTGAGCTTGGTGACTATTTTGTGGCCTCATTGAAAGCTAAAAGACTCTCCTCGGTGTCTGATCATGCTATGTTCTTCTGGCTGATGCCACATAAAGTTGCATTATGGATATATTGGCATGTAAGTGCAGTTGAATAGCTACTTAATTCTCTCTATGGCTGGTGATCTTAGATCTCAGCATCAACTGAACTTAAGTCATCAACTTGTTTATTATGTTCCCAACAGATATATCAGTCTCAATTGGAATTAACACTAGTGTTCATCAACTCATGAATCTTTAGAACAAAAATAGAGCTTGCTGAAACAGCAAAGTGGTTCTCATATTAGAATATCGAATGGGTTGACTCATTACTTTTAGAACACTTGTACCCTCCTGTCTACTCGTAAAATATCTAGCTATAATGCACATTGCTTTAAATTAACTGTTCAGTCCCATTCACCATGTTTTGTGCAGGCCTTAAAACTGTGGTGGAAAAATGTTCATTTCATCCAACATCCAGGATATACTAACCCTACATATAGGGAGGAAGCTATGATCCGTGATAAAAAACTTCAATGTAATCAGGCACTTGCATGGGACAGAGGCAACTGTTTGCAAGCTGATGGACATCATCTAGGAAATTTGGCTGATAGAAAACGTTGGTTCAAGTGGAGAGATGCCAAAAGGCCATGGTGTTGAATTCTAGGGGTAAGGTTTTTACTGTGATATATTTTTCTTATATTTCCCATACCTACATATATGCAAGGCTGGCTTTAGGCATGCAGATTAAGAGAAAAAATACCTATTATGGTCCCATTTGTTGTTGGGGTGGCTGCAGAGCCACCGTAGAGAACTGAAAATGTGCTGACTGGTTTTGTGGACATTCTGCTATTCCTTTAGTTTCCCTTCTCATTTGTAAAGCAAGAATCATGCTTGAAGTTGTTTTAGAATTTGCGTTGCTGGAACTCTATTGTATTGGAAATCAAGTGATCAAATTGCTTTTGCTTGATTATTTTTGTTTAATTTGCTCAATTTCTTATCTTTAACTTCACTTATAAATTCGTCTATCACTCGTGAATACATGTGTGTCGTTGTGTTATTATGAAGTCTCTGCCATCCTGAACAAATATGTGTTCTTAATTTCAAAAATTAATCATCGTTTCCTCTCTTTTATATTGTTGTAATTTTTTCTGGGTTTCCACGCTATATGTAAACCTCTTCCAGATATCTCAGTGCTGTTAGTGGAGATTTATTTTCACTTCTTTTTTCCATCTTTTGAGGCAGAAACTCGTAGTAATACTACATCAATTGAGGGTTCATCTGAACAATAATATCATGTTATTGTTAGGGTCTCATGTAGGCCTTTATGGCCTTGACTTGTAGATGAACCTTGATGAGCCTCTGAATATCTTCTATTAGAAACCAAAATCTTGCAATTTTCTTTAGCAGTTATAAAATTCCTTGCCAATAGTATTGATCATCTTTTCTTTTCTTTACTTCTTTTCATAATTTTCATAATATGTTAGAAGCAGTTATTTGAGGTGGTGTTTAGCTCATGGATTGTAACCAAATGAACGTTTCATGCATCTTTGATATAACTAATCAAGAAGTAAAGAGAAGCTATATAAGCGAAGGAGAGGAGAGGAGAGAGGAGAGGACAGCTGATGAACAATAGCTAGGTGCTTACGTGCATGCTATTGTACAAGTCACAAGGGACACTAACAAGCACTACATCTACATGACCAAATGCTAAATAAATACGATACACACTGAGAGATGAAACACAGAGATTACAGTGCCCAATGAGACACAACTCTCCATCCATAGACAATAAAAAAGTAATAATCCCGATGTTGCTGTAGGTAGTAAGCTCCCGATCAGGTTTTCTTGTGATGGGAGTCGGTGCTAAAATCACACTCTTTTTGAGCCCCAAATGTCATCAAGCCATGTACGTTACCAATATAATGGAATGCGGGCTGGTGAAGTAGATATCTTGGCTCTTCCATTTTCACAAACCTGATTGAATATTCTCATTAGCAAAGTCTACAATCACTTCTTCCTTCAAATGCCACTCCTGTTCGAAATGTGATACATGGCATTGCACGTTTATGTGCATGCGACACAAAAGCCCTCAATAAAATAACTAATCTAAAATATACTCACGTGGATATCAAATTTAGTTTATATTAAGATTCAATGAAGTCTTCTTTTCTAATAATATCTTTATAGGATTAAAATTACATATTTAAATAATATTCAAACTTCATATCAATATATAAAAGGCTATGTAGTCATTGTAAACAATGACCGGTCTTATTTATAAAATTTTATTTATTCAATTTATATTTCTTTCTAGTTTTTATTGTTATTTTAATAGCTTTATTTATTGTTTTCTTTAAATTTCAGCATTTGATTTTACTTCTTCTTTAAACACTCGTCATGTTTTAACTTTTATAAGGTTTCAGGTCTGATAATCTCACACTTCATTTAATTGCAAGGTTGTTATATGCCTCGGCTAAAGATTAAGTTTTTAGTTGTAGTTTCTTTTCGTTAAAAGGAATAAATGAAAAACATGTATAATAAAATTATCTGTTAAGGTCAACAAACTTTTAAAGGAACCGAAAAGAATTATCCAATTCAAGAAAAAGAAGTATTAGCTATTAAAATAGCACTAAATCTTTTTACACCTTCCTTACTCCTAAAAAAGCTCATGGTAAACACAAATTCCTTTTATATTAAAAGTTTTGGGTAACATTTGATTATTGTTTTAGGACAAAAGAGACTAAACAATGAAGACAAAAAAAAAAGATGGAGACAAAATAGTATGCGGTAGTGGTGTCCAAGACATAGTGACTGTCTCTGTATCATATTTAGTTATGACAGACAAGACATTATAAAATATAAAAAAAAATGTATTTTACCTTTAATATATATTACTATCAAACTAATATTTTTATACAAATAATTAGATTTTTTTTTTACTTTAGTTTATATTAAGATTTGAAATTAATAATATTATAATAATCCTAGTTATAAATTCCAAAATGGCTTAATAGGTTAACCCGGAACTAGGCTGACTTGAGAATTGGACTGGTCCGAGTTCAAGAAAAAAATAGAAAAAGGATAGGCTCGGCCCAGCCCGATAAAAAACTAGGGTCACCCTGGGATAAAACATGGGCAAAAAACTCATTGACTTTTTTATAAAAAAAAAAGTTAAAATAAGGTTGTTTTGATTTTAAAAAAAATTAGATCAATACAGGTTAACTCTCCTGACCAGTGACTCAAATCTTGTCTTGGGTCAAATCCAAAGTTGGGTTTTAAAACTATTATAATAATCATTTTTATCCTTATATTAACCTAGATCAACCCCGGGTTGACCCTCTCAACCCGTGAATTGAGTTTTTTCCTGGGTCGATTCTCAAGGAAACCCTTGAGTTGAGTTTTAAAATTATGATAATAACCATATTTATCCTTACATTGACCTTGGTCTTGCCTAAGTCAATTTTCAAGTTGAGTTTTAAAACTATGATAATAGTCACTTTTATTCTTACATTGACCCTCCCGATATGTGACCTGAACCTTGTCCCAAGTTGACTCTCAAGTCGGGTTTTAAAACTATGATAATAACTATTATTCCTATGCTGACCGGACCAACCCGACTCATGACTCGGCCTTGTCTCAAATCGACCCTCATGTTGGGTTTTAAAACTATGATAATAACTATTTTTATCCTTATATGTCTTAGTTGGACAGTTTTGAAATTAAGAGTTTTATACAAGGATATTTTAAGGGAAAAAACTAAATATTGTCTCTGAAGACATGTTTTCTTTATATCTCATGTTGTGGAAATACAAAAATTCACTCCAAAATCATCATAGGAACAAATTTATTTATATTTATTTATCTATCTCTGTCTCTGTCTCTGTCTCTGTCTCTTCAACTAAATATATTTTTGTCTTTAATGTCTTCATTTTTTTTATCCTGGGATAATAACCAAACATTACCTTAAATATCTAAAATTGAAACAGCTAGACAAACTAGGTTTTTAGATTACAAGAATGGTTTAGTTATTACAAATTTGATATTTAATATATTTCTTCAAATGTAATGACTACATCTTTTTCTCTCAAACTTTCTAGT
>Ga0307517_10005868_pt1 | contig 18339 bp, 17 predicted proteins | sample 23_EM_MG_FD_194515 | JGI IMG/M metagenome (GOLD analysis project Ga0307517, IMG submission 194515) | Populus trichocarpa ectomycorrhiza microbial communities from riparian zone in the Pacific Northwest, United States - 23_EM | ecosystem: Host-associated > Plants > Roots > Unclassified | place... | reverse complement strand
TCTTGCATGTAAATTTATATGAATTATAATTTCCCGGCAAAAAGAGAAAGCTGAAACCCCTGATTGATTGAGAGAACCTTATCTTGAATAATTAAGAGAACAAAAACTATTTTCCACCACTCATAGCACACCCCTATCTGCTCTGGAAAAGCCAAGAGACCTTTTTGTTTTGGTCATCAATACCTCTCAGTATTTTATACTAAAATATACTTCTTCTGCACCAGACGCAGATCTGCCCCCCTCTCTTTCTCTCTGCTGAGGCAACTGCTGCAAAACCCACATTCCAGTTTCACTTCCAGCCGTTTTCAGGCAGTTCCCAGGTAATTAAGTAGCTTTTTTACTTCGCTGCCAAATCTTTTTAGCGGTTTCCTTGACAGTGATAACTTTCTATAATGACCTAATGACTTTTGCTATTAGGCAAGCACGTTTTTCTCACATATCTATCGACTCCTAGATATTTGGGACAATGAAATGCGATCCTAGGCTCTTCTGTTACTATATTTTACGGCCACTTTGAGTATATCGTTCATTCTTTTCTCAATCTTGATGTTGTTACTGTATGGAATTTGAAGCGATCATCTTACAAAGCCTTCTTCTTCTTCTTCTTCTTCTTAAAATATCATGATGGCATTGGTGATAGTTTCCTCCTGCTACAGTAAATTTTGGTTAGGATGCGACCAACCAACTTGAGGCTGGTTGCGGTTCATTTGGTCATTTGAAGAATATAATAGATGCACTTTATGAACTTTATTTATGCCACTCAACGATCTCTGGTCCGCACATGAGGGATGGTTAGAGAGTAAGCCAACCTCCTAACCAGTGTGGTCTATCACTGTGGCCGTTAAAGTTCCTCACTTGATTGATTTTCCCCTTTCAGAGGAAACGTTATTTTATATTAGATTTTTGAAAACTGATCTGCCCTTCTTAAAATCATGTCCTTTTAAGTGAAGGAACACTTGTTGGACCATCTTGAAAGTGAGAATTGAAATCTTTAGCCTATGTTATAACCAAAATGAAAATTTGATTGAAGGGTTCACAAGTAGTTCTTATTTATTTTTGAAGTTAATCACAGTAACATGAAAGAGAAAGGAAGCAAGTTCAGAATTATCTTGTTTCACTTGATTTTTTTTCTTAAAGAGTTTGTTTCTTGATCATTTACGATTATCTTTTGGTTTTAACAGTTGCTAATAGATTTTCTCTTGTATGATTTGCGTGTCATAGTAGACATGGTTACAGCCTTCTAGCCAGACTACTGTGTTTATAATTTTCCATTTGTTGATTTCTAAATTGTTGGTTAGTTATATTTGTTCTGATTTTCCAGGGAGGAGTAGGTGAAAATGGCACAGATTCTGGCGCCCTCTTCACAATGGCAGATGAGAATAGCAAAGAATTCAGCGCCTGCATGTCCCATGACTGCAAAGATGTGGAGTTCTCTAGTTTTGAAGCAGAACAAGAAAGGAATAGCTAAAAGCTCTGCTAAATTTAGAGTGTTTGCCCTCAAGTCTGAGAACAGCACTATCAATAGGATGGAGGATCTTCTAAATTTGGACCTTACTCCGTACACTGACAAGTTCATTGCTGAGTACATCTGGTACAAACATCTATGCTAAGATATTTCTTTCACATGAGCAAATTTAATGAGTTTTCTGTCCAGTCAGTTAGAATAGCTATGGTAATTTGTGTTTTCCGGATTGAGTTTTCAGTTTCACTTGGAACAGTAAATATTAAGTTAGCTATATCAGTAAGGTTATACCAATGATCTTTCGACATTTCAGCAAGCAGACTTGGACCACTCATGATATTATTCATTTGGATACAGGATTGGAGGATCTGGCATTGATCTTCGTAGCAAGTCAAGGGTAATAAAATGTTTATGATATTAAATAGTGAAAATAAATTGCATGCCTTTTCATTAAGGATTTAGATTTTCTCATCCCCTTTCCTTTTTCATTGCTATCAATTAATTTTTGTAGACAATTTCAAAGCCTATAGAGCATCCATCTGAGCTTCCCAAGTGGAACTATGATGGATCAAGTACTGGACAAGCACCAGGAGAGGATAGCGAGGTTATTCTATAGTAAGATCTCGTGAGAAATCTGATAACATTCTGTATTTCTTTCTATTTTGAAGCAATAGTATTGACTCAACACCTTATCCCAGTCCCCAGGCAATTTTCAAGGATCCATTCCGTGGAGGTAACAACATCTTGGTGAGTGTTGTTTAAGACAAGCAACCAGCAATTATGGTTCTGAGGTATTGAATTCTTAGGGAAAGCTTAACTGCATAAATCACATCATTGACATTGTTTTGTTCATTCTACAAAGGTTATGTGTGATACATACACGCCACAAGGTGAGCCCATCCCTACAAACAAACGCCATCGGGCTGCTGAGATTTTCAGTAACAAGAAGGTTATAGATGAAGTTCCATGGTATGTCTTTTTAAGGTGTCTTGGTTTTTCTTTCATACTTGTTTCAGCACGTTATAGTCTTAAGTTAGTGTTTTTTCCCTCAAACAATCGACATGTGCAGGTTTTGAAATAGAGTTGGAATGCTTTGTGATAAATATGTGATTAGGATTAGATGTGCTAATATTCTGTGATCTAACATAGGTTTGGGATAGAGCAAGAGTACACCTTACTTCAAACAAACGTGAAGTGGCCTTTGGGCTGGCCTGTTGGAGGCTATCCTGGTCCTCAGGTGATATAGTCTGCCTGTAAAAATCCCAGTTTATTTTTAGTATCATCTTATATGACATGGGATTTTAATGTTCATTGGTGATTTCTGTTTATTTCAGGGTCCTTATTATTGTGGTGCTGGAGCTGATAAGTCTTTTGGTCGTGACATATCAGATGCACATTACAAGGCTTGTATGTATGCTGGAATTAACATTAGTGGCACCAATGGAGAGGTTATGCCAGGCCAGGTTTGCCTCTTACCCTTAGCATTTGCCCTTCAATGATGTTTCATTACAGTGTAACTCTCTTTAATCACTATATGATGTTTTTGTTGTTATGCAGTGGGAGTATCAGGTGGGTCCCAGTGTGGGCATTGATGCTGGAGACCATATCTGGATTTCGAGATACATTCTAGAGGTAATTCACCATGACATTCATAATTTCAATGAAAAGAAATAAACTCTAAGGAGAAAGGTGGTAAATGGAAAGAACACCATTGTTGTAATCCTATCAGTATCCTTGTGAAAGATTTGCTTATATTTTCTTCATACACTTGCTCTCTTCTTTCTTCAAATAGTTTCGTGCTGCGCTTTATGTTTCTATCATTTACGAGACCGGCATGTTTTGGAATAGCCTAAATCAGAGATTGGTAAAACTGAAGATTGGACATGGGGAGGATGCGAGCGTGTTTTAACATTAAAATACTTTCTGTATTTCTTTCCTCTGTTTTGACAGAGAATCACTGAACAAGCTGGTGTTGTGCTCTCACTCGATCCAAAACCAATAGAGGTAATTAAGACATATTGGCATTTAGTTTTATTATGATTTTTAGAACACAGTTTTTCCGGTTCTCTTAAATAACATGAATGCATGTAATCTCTCGCTGTGTCGATAGGGTGATTGGAATGGTGCTGGATGCCACACCAATTATAGGTAATAGCATTATTGTTTTACTGTGAATATTAATGCATTATTATATCGAGGCAGACCAAATGTAAGAGAATACTGATAGTTATATACTACTATTTGTCTGACAGCACAAAGACCATGAGGGAGGAAGGAGGGTTTGAAGCAATAAAGAAGGCAATCTTAAATCTGTCACTTCGCCATAAGGAACACATTAGTGCCTATGGTGAAGGAAATGAGAGAAGGTTGACAGGAAAGCATGAGACAGCAAGCATTGACACATTTTCCTGGGTATGCTCTTAAGATATATGAAATTCTGAATAACTGAAAAACAAATAAATCAGAAGGGGTTTTTCTTTGCCATGAAGTTCTTATAGGTTTTTCAATTGTTGATATGCAGGGAGTGGCTAATCGTGGTTGCTCCATCCGGGTGGGACGTGAAACTGAGAAGCAAGGAAAAGGTAGACACCCCAATTGTTCTCGAGTGTTGTAAATCCTGTGACCATTTCCCATGAATGGAAGCTTTTTGGATAGATTAAAATGAGTGCACAGGACCGAGTTATTTCCTGTTTTTGCTAATATTATTGTTCTGTGCTTTGGATCTGTCGCTGGAATCAACATCTGCATTGTTTATCAGTTTACTGATCTTTTTTGTTTTTTTCTTTCTATTTGCTATTATTAGGTTACTTGGAGGATAGACGTCCAGCCTCAAACATGGACCCTTATATCGTCACCTCGCTGCTGGCTGAGACTACAATTTTGTATGAACCAACACTCGAGGCTGAAGCTCTTGCTGCTCAGAAGCTGTCTATGAATGTCTGATATCTGTTGGTTGAAGATAACCTGAAGAGACTCAGGGAGCATCACTTGGATCTAGATGGCCTGCACATGGGAAACTTTTCTCATAATTCTCCTGGAAAGATCCTTGTAAATAAAGACCCTGATGTGGATTCATGCCTAATATTGTAAAATGGCCTCTTAGATTGAAGACATTCTTCATGGTGAGTTCTGGATAATTTATTTTGATTTTCAAACCATCACTGTTTTGGACCTTTTTACTCTTGGGTTTTGATTATTTCCCCCTCAAGGGTAAGGAATTGAAGGCATTTCTTCAAAATAAGACTACGCCTTTCATAATTTCTGGATAAGCATTGATCACCTTCTTGCATATATATGACTCTCTTCTTGATCAGCATAACAAGGGCGACAGATTTTCTCTTGCTGTTTTTCGAGCCCCCATGGAAGACCATGGCTTCTGGATGCCTTCATGCTCTTAATCCCCAAACACGGGGTTATGTTTTCTCATGATAGCAATCGGTTCATGGGCTAAGATCTCGTTAAACAGATGATTCAGATGGCCACATTCATGCAGATATTTGTTTATGTATGAGGATTGAGTTCGTCAAGCAATTAATAACTTATGTTTTACCTGTGAATATAAATACGTATTAGTTATTTGAATTTCACTTGGTCGTGAATTGAATATTTTTTTCTAGCAAAAAAAATATAAATATGCAAAATTTTTAGATATATTTTTTTAAAAAAAAAATTCTACTGACAAATCAAAAAGTGAATTCAAGTATTTAATTAAATATATTAAGAATTATATGTGTTAATAAATATAAACAAAACAAAGTGTTAATATTTCTATTTAACTCGTTTCGATACAAGTCAAATATTTTTTTCTAACGTAAAATAATTAATGTGTAAGAGTTATTAATGTGTTTTTTATATCAAATAAAAAATATAACATGTGAATCAAAAAATCATTGTTTACGTATAATAAAATGTAATAAAGATAATATGCGTTAATAAAAACAAGTAAGATTTCAAACTAATTTTTAATGTAGCAAAAGAATAGAACAATGTTGCAATTGCTACAATGAAATATTATTTTCTTAATTTTTGTATAATAATTTTTCAAAAAAAATGTAAAGAAAAAAATAAAAAAACAAATTACAAAAGAATAAAGGTAAGAATAAAAAGAAAGGTATAAATAAATCAAGTGTAGATTGATAAATATTTTAAGTATAAAAAATAAAAAATAATATTTTTTCCAAAAAAAATGTAAAGATAAAAAAGGAAAAAGTAAAACAATTACAAAAAAATTAAAAACAAATGGTGATAAATAGACCAAATGCAAAATGATAAAAATATTAAGTATAAAAAGAAAAAAATTATAAAAAAAACTTATTTTCTAGAAAAACAAAAATTACAATTTTATCATTTTTACAGTACCGCTACAGTAAACAAAATTAGCAAAATTTACAATTATGTTATTTTTATAGGAAAAGACTATTTCCTTTTAGTATATGTATAATATTCATACATCTAAATTGTCGGAAAATGTATTTAAAGCATGTTTCGTATTGTGATAGTGGTTGTTTTTCAAAGTAATTTTTATTTAGAAATGCATCAAAATAGTTTTCATTTCTTAAGATTTATTGTCGATATCAGCACATCAAAATAATCTAAAAACACACAAAAAAAACTAATTTAAAGAGAAAAATAAATAAAAATTATTTTTTTCAAAAACGCTTTTGAAACGCAAAAACAAACTGGCTCTTAGCCAACATCGTTAACAACAACGATGATAATTCCTTTAATGATTGTGTCACACCCAGACATCGCGGCAACTCATTAAAAAATTATCTGGATATGGAAAAAGAACAGATATCTATCATCTTGTTCTTTGAGGGAAATGGTCTTTTTCAAAGAGTCGCCACCTAGTATTATGGTCACTAGGAACCCTAACTGGTCAACAGAGATTCTATGATACGGGACTGGTTACCCAAAAGGGAAGATGTTATCACCCCCTAAGCGTCCTAACTGAGGCAGGCTGCATTGCTGGTTTTGTCTAAAATTACTAAGAATTTGTTCTCCTTTTCCGTTTTTTTATTATTCCTTTCATGTTCCTGACTCTAGCGTCAGTGAACAATTCCTACGAATATTTCCAACTCTGGCGTTGGAAAATATCGCACAAATCCAAAAAAATATGATATTTCTGACTCTGGGGTCAGTGAATATTTTCGCAAAAAATGAATTTGAAGAAGAAATTTTCTATGTCATTTTTTCTTGTTTATCCTTTATTATTATTTGCCCTTTTTAGATGGAAATAAAAAAACATTGCACGACAAATTTGCATTTAACAATAATAGGCCACCGATTAAGCACATAACTTAAAAAAATAATACAAAACGCAAAGAAACAAATAAATCAAAGTGCGAGGGGCCCATAAATAAATCAACAAAGATCCCCAAATAATTTTGGAATTTTTTGATATCGAAAAGGGGCTCGTTTGGCCAAATATCAAGCTAAAATGGACATAAAAATTATGGTCAAAATAAACATAATTTAGGCCGGCTAGGCCTAAAGCCCAGATCCGGCCCACTAATTACCTTCGCACTGTTTTCTTACAACAATTATACAGAAACAGAAAGAAGAAGAAGACTTTACCTGGTGAAGCCGAAGGCGAAGGTGAAGGTAACAGTGCAGGTACCGACTGGAGAATGATCTCCTCCTCTTTTCAGTCTCTCCTCCCTCTGTTCTTGGTTTTTTTTTTTTATTATTCTCTCTTGTAATGGCCTCCTCTTGGGGTTTTTTTTGTTTGTTCCCCTTTAGGGTTTTTTTTATCTTCTTTCCTTTCCTTTTTGCATCACCGAGGTCTGTATTTATAGTGCTAGAGTCCCTTCGCGTGTGAGAAACAAAGTTTCAATCAAACTCATTCTCTTTTTTGAAGTTTGAATTTGATTAAGAATCAAATTTGAAAGCTGATAACTATCATTATCTTGAAGACAAGGATTATCTTGAAGATAGGGATTATCTTGAAGATATGGATAGAATGATAAAAGTACATTGTAGTCCCTAGTTTTCACGCAAGTTGACAAATCACACTTTTCATCGAAATAAATCTCTGATCTTTTAATTTTACATTTTAATTTGTTACACTTTTCATCGAAATAAATCTCTGATCTTTTAATTTTACGTTTTAAACCGTGTAAAATTAAATTAAAAAGCCAATGGGTCAAAATTGGGTTACAACAGTTGCTCCCTCTTTATAATGCTTACGCTGCAAAGGCATTAGAAAATTTATTTTCTTTTGACTTTGTATAGTAAGTTTTGTAAAGAAGAATTATTGTGAAAACCCTTCCTCTTTTCCTTATTTCTCTTTTTTTTTTTAATGATTTTTTTTGTTTTTGTTTTTTAAATGATCTAATTATTCCAGGCGACCTGCCCGATGAAGAATGAAACGCGAAAAGGGTTTCGCAAGTGGTCTAATTGTTCCAAGCGACTTGCTTGATAGGAAGAAGCAACACGAAGGATTTCGCGAGTGGTCTCATTTTTCCAGGTGACCTGCCCGATGAAGAATAAAATGTGAAAAGGGTTTCGCGAGTGGTCTAATTGTTCCAGGCGACCTGCCCGATAGGAAGAAGCAACGCGAAGGATTTCGCGAGTGGTCTCATTTTTCCAGGTGACCTGCCCGATGAAGAATAAAACGCGAAAAGGGTTTCGCGAGTGGTCTAATTGTTCCAGGCGACCTGCCCGATAGGAAGAAGAAATGCGAAGGATTTCGTGGGTGGTCTCATTTTTCCAGGCGACCTGCCCGATGATAAAATACGAGGAAACTCGCAAGTGGTCTCATTGTTCCAGGCGACCTGCCCGATGGTGAAAATACAGAGAGAGACAAGTGGTCTCATTGTAATGGGTGACCTACCCAGGTGGGAAAATACAAAGAAAGGATCTCATTGTAATGGGTGACCTACCCAAGTAAAAAAAAGAAAGGGTCTTATTGTGATGGTTGACCTACCCAAGTAAAAAGAGAAAGGAAAATGAAGGCTCTAAGGCGCACTCAAAAGGATGGTCGAGGGCTCGAAGGCATGCTCGAAGTAGGTAAGGGCTGGAAAGCGCACTCAAAAGGAGGTGAGGGCTTGAAGGCGCACTAAAAAAAGAGGTGAGGGCTCGAAGACGCACTCAAAAGAATGGTCGAGGGCTTGAAGACGTGCTCGAAAGGGGGTAGGGTTAGGAAACACACTACCTTAAATGGTTGCGGGCTCAAAGGCACACTCAGAAGGAAGCGAGGGCTCAAAGGCGTGCTCGCAAGGAAGCGAGGGCTCGAAGGCGCGCTCGAAAGGGGGTAGGGTTAGGAAATGCACTACCTTAAATGGTTGTGGTCTCAAAAGCACGCTCGGAAGGAAGCGAGGGCTCAAAGGCACGCTCGAAAGGAGGTAGGGTTAGGAAACGCCCTAACTTGGATGGTTGAGAAAAGGTAGTGGAAAAATACAAAAAGATTTTTTTTTTGCAGCCTAATTCTCGTGGGCGGCCTGCCTAGGTTAAAATTTCTCAAAGGTGAAAAATTTACAAAAGCGATTTCAAACTTGGCCCTTTCAAGGTGGCCTTCCATTTGATAGATCTTGTCAAAGATTTCTCTTACAAAGTTTGCAAAACTCGTTGTCCAATGTCTCAAAGTTTAGATGATATGCTTGCATTATAGGCCCTCATTTCTTCTTAATCTTCTTGTTTGCTTGATTGATGACGACTTGCTATCTCTGATTTGGGTCACCTTCGTCGTTTAGCTTCTAGCCTACTCGAGTTGGCCCATGTAAGTCTCTTCCCAGATTCGTTTACACAACTTAGCCTTTATGGTGCCCATCATGACCCACTTGCATGCTAGAGATTTTTCATCTTGTCAAATAATTTGAGAGGATCATTCATTAATCCTCGTCTCACTTTTAAAAACATTTGTTATTACTTGCTGAAAGGATCAAGCTGCCTTTTATAAACCAAGATGTCCCCTTATCTTATCGTAGGAAACGTTCATCTCTTTTTCTAGAAGGGATCAATTTTTCCTTCTAAACATAATGTTGCCCCCTTGTACTGGTCATTGCCCTTAGGTGTGCTTTGTCAACAACTCTGCCAAATAATGGTCTTTTAAGTGACCACTTTCACATTTCTCTCATTTTCAGTTTGGTGAAGGAATATTTGTCCAGAATGAATCTTAAAATCTTGATCTTGCATTTTGAAAACAAAAATTGTTTTGATGTAAGTTTAAAAGCATTTGCTTTTGAAATCTTGCAACTCCTTGGTTTTTTCTTGGAAAAGAGATTATTTGCTCTTGCATTTGGCGATTTTGTATTTGGTGAAAATACATCATGAGGTGACCTTTTGTTTCATATAGGTGTCCAAAATAAAGGGCTCGAGAAAAAGCTCAAGGTTTTGTTTAAGAAAAACTTGTCTCTTTTTGAACACTTATGTTATCAACATGAGTAATAATGAATAGCTTGTTCTCAATGTCACAACTCTAATAAAGAAGTACTCTTTGCATTTTGGGAGCATTACTTATTAATTCAGGTTGTTTGCTTGCTTGATTAGAAAGGACTTTTACAGGTATGTAATGTAGGCTGTGGTTTTTGGCTATGAAAGAAAATGATTCATAAGGCTCAAAGAGTGTTTCAGGGTTTTAAAGATTGAGGATCACTATCATCAGTTCGACTCTTTGTGTCATTCATCTTTTCTTTTGCCGCTCTTTTTTTATTTGTTTTTTCATTGCTTTGCTAGGGCATACTCACTTTATCTTGGTTATCACTCTTTCTTGTGATTTGGGCATGCCCCCTAGTTATTGAGTTTCTTGGACTCTTTTGCCTTTCCGGCTTTCTCACGGTTTTTTCATCTTTTTTCCTTGAAATTTTCACTTGCTCCCAGTGTGTGGTGTGATCCTAATCGGGTTTTTTCATGAAAGAAAAATTATTCAGGCTCAAAAAATGATTGCAAAGGATATACTTTTTAGAATGTGAAACGAATAGCAAAGATAGCATTTCCTTATTTAAAATGCAAGCAGTTAAGATCAATAAATTTTGGCCTCGTCCAATGTGATGGTTTGGTCTTTGCAAAGAGATGCATTTCGTGAGTCTATGAGCAATGAGTTCACTACATACCATTATTCATACATTTAAAACAACATGTCTCAAGAGTCATGGTGTGAGGATGACAGTTCATTTTCTATTCGTGCATTTTGGTTCAAAATTTAGTCACCTCAATGAAGGAGTTGCTTGATTCATGTGTCATTTTACAAGTAGAATGTCATAAATATTATTTTAAATAAACACCAAATTATTTTTGAAATCAAAATGCAAGTTCAATTTTTTAAAACTCCAATAGGGAAACTAATTTTGGTAAAAGAGATGAATTGCGTCTATGAGGTCACGCGAGGCTTCAAAAGTGTATTTGTGAGTTCTTAAAGGGAACCCCTTTCAAGATATTTTGGTTGTAAATCAACGGAAGAGACACAATTGAAGGACAAAAACAAAGACTTATACTAGCAAGGTTACACATAAAAGGGCTAAACACTTAGTAATCATCGATTGGAATTTCTGGAATCTTCCAACCATCCCTCTCCTTTGAATTCCTTGACATGGGCACCTTTTCAATAGTCAGTTAAGGTCATACATAGACCAGTCTTGGCTTAGTGACACTGTAGCTTCGTCTTCAGGATGAGTGACCTCTAGATGTCTTTGTTTTGGTAGCTCTTTCTCTCGTTTTTGTAACCACCTTTCACATTGTGAACCTCGGTTTCTTTCTTTTCCCTAGTGAAACATTTTCTTCTCAGTCGAGTCAGCAACCCTTCCTAAATGGATAGCTTGTTCGATCCTCTTAGCTATAGCGACCAGGTCAAAAAAATATTGTGCAGAGCTTCCAACCAAGTATTCAAAGTATGGGGCCTTGAAAGTGTTGACAAACAAATAAAGGAGGATTAACTTGTGCGGCAGTCTCACACCACCTTTAAGTGTATTCTCTTATGGACTCCTTGTTGTCCTTTTCCATAGCTTGCAAGTTTGACCTATCATGACCCACATCCATATTGAACTTATACTGCCTAATAAAGGCATCAACTAAGTCCTTCCAATTTTTTTTTATCTTGGTATTGTCCAACCACATATACCAAGTAAGGGCAACGTCACTCAAATTGTCTTGAAAGAAGTGAATCAACAGTTTCTCGTCATGGACCACCTTAGCCATTTTGTTGCAGTATCCCTTGAGATGAGTTACAGGGTATTAAGTTCCTGTATATTTGACAAACTCCGGCACCCTAAACTTCTTAGGAATGACTACGTTAGGTACCAAACACATCTCAGCAACCTTTATATAGTCATGTAGGCTAGATCTCTTGAATGCCATCAGCCTTTGTTCTAGGGCAACCCATTTGTCCAAGCCATCTTCTCTTACCATCTTGTTCTTTTGAGATTCCTTCTTTGTAAGGTCAATGGTAGATGACATTTTTATGGGATATGTTGGTTGAGCAAATTAGGAATACATAGCCTATTGAGACATCTCATTTGCCCTCAGATTCTGTGGATTTACGAGCATAGGTTCAGGTTGAGCTATAAATTTTGCTTCTTCATGTTTAGATCTCAAGGCCTGTTCGATTAGGTTAGTAAGCCTTGTGCTTATTCTCTAAGACTTTCCATCTCTTTTCGGTGTTGGTCTTCCAACTGGGCTTTTTTCTTTGTTTTCCATTTGTCTTTTTTTGCAGTCGAGTGTTATAGGTATGGGGGACTTATTTTTCACCTGGTGTGCGGTATTATGACAGTTCATAATTGTATGTTCAAACATGCATGAAGATGAATACAACATATTGGGTATGGATTCGCCTTTTGGGGGGTGACATAACGATCGCTATTCTTTAAATGTGTGGTCAGATCTGAATCCGATATTTATTGCAATGTCGAGAGGAGATCTATTTAGCGTTTTGTCATCTGAGCTTTCAGCCACATTCTTGGTGTCTTTCATTATGCATCTAATGTCTTTGAGTAGCAGTATCTCACCGACATCCAGTCTAGGGTAGTCTCCCTCGGTCATTTGCAAGGTTTCAGACTCAAGTCCATACTTTCTGAAAATGATGAGGATTTCCTAGAAAGTCTACCACTTAATGTGCGTGTCCAAACTCTCATGCAAGTGCAAAAGGAAAGAAAAAGAAAAAAAACAAAAAAAATTAGAAAACAATAAAAGTGAAAAGAAAAAATAAAATAAAAAATATAATTTATACAGTAACTTGCCTCCCCGGCAACGGCGCCAAAAACTTGACACGATCAAAACATTGATGTCTTATCCCAAGTGCAGGAGTGTCGAAGTAATAAATAACTCGGCAAGACCGGGGTCGAATCATAGGGAGATAAACTATATAAAATTATAAACAACAAATGAAAAGGAGTTGAAGACAACTTTTGAGATGTGATATTGATGTAAGGATTAAACAAGGATAAAACAATTGTCAAGGTTTGAGGATCCACTAATGGTATTTTAAATAAGTATAGTATAAATTCTTTTTATTACTCAACTGAAAACCACACATAAAGGAGGTTCCAATCAGATTATAAATTATTAACATGATTATATTAATTATCTTATTTGAGTAATGTCAATACTTGTAAATATGGTCAAGTATTCATGGTGATAACTTATGTTAACAACAAATCAAGTTCCTTTCATAGCACAAGTGTAGGTTATACCATACAGTAAGTTATCAAAGTGCCAAGTATTTGTTGTAACAAGGGTTGTATAACACAAATCTAGATTAATCATTTAACAAGCAATGTATGAAGAGTGAGTAAGATAACAAATACAAAACATGTTAGCATCAAATATTAAAGTCCATGTTGAGTTTATATTATACTTATTCTTACACCATTAGTATACCCTTTTCACCTTGACAAAATTAATTTAGCTAAACATCAGGAAGAAGAAAAACATAAATAAACAATATAAGAACATAAACATGATATAAGTTAACTAAGTATAGTAAAGGAAATGAAAAGCATAAACAAGAGATTAATATAACATAAAATAAAAGTTGAACATTACAAAATATGAAGAGAGAGAGTGATCTTGATCTGAACACCAAGATATCTAAATGTATGGCAAATGCCTCCTTTTATAGGCTAAAATTCAGAACTATTGATTTGATGACTAATTATTGAGTGGGTGGCCACCTCTTGACTTGGTGACAACCATTATCTTCTTGTCTGAACAAAACGTCATTGCTAAGGTCATAATTTGAATAGTTAGTCTTCATGAAAGTTCTGGGCATTTGTCTCAGCTTTCCAACAAAACAAGAATGAGCTTATTTGTACTTTTAGAACTCGCGTTATGGGCTGAACACTGAACAGTGTCTGGGCTGCAGGACAGATTCTGACTTCTCTTTTGTTGCTACAATTTGAACTTGAAAACGGCCCTTTTGAATCTTGGACTCTTCATAAACGTTTTAGGCCTATGTCTTATCTTTCCTTCCATATAAACCAGACCTAAATTCATCTTCTACAGCTCCAGTTATGGTCCAATAATTGAATGATGTTCCAGTTTGAATTGAACCAACATCTCTTCTTTAAGCTTAACCATCTCTTTATCTTTTCACTTTCAATAATTAAACACATCAATCCTTTAAATTGTGAGATATGCCTGCATTCAAAATGAACATTTATCATAAATTAAAGATATCTTATGTTATCAGATTTGTTATTATAAAATATGCTTAAGTTAGGGAATTTAATGATACTTTAAGTGCAATATGATGACATAAAACCTTAATGAAAATGCACTTTTAAGTACTAATCATTTATTTTGTCCCCATAATTTTTTCTTTCTAACAATTTAGCACTATATTCACTTTTCATTTCCTTAATTTCACCATTTTTATCTTGATTTAGGTTTCTTTAATTTAATTTAACTCATTTTACTATCGGTTAAATTTCTTATATTTTAATAGCCTAGAAAAATTATAACCGGGGGTTTACAGGGATCTACTTTGATTTCTCTATCGATAGTATCATACCAACAATATTTGAATAAAAAGACTTATTAGAATTCGATCCCTTAACACAAACTTCATTATTATGTCTTTCTAATCTAATCATACTCTTCAGTATTAAAAACATTTCCATTAATGATGTTTGGAGTGAGAGCATGACATGACGGGACATCGAGGAGTCGTCACCTAATTGTTTGGTTTAAGGTCACTAGGAGACCTGGGTGGACTGGTCTTATCATAAATTCCAAGGTAAGGGATTTATTGTGGCTAAAGAAAGTATTAACACCCCTAGCGCACCTTACATGAGATCAGTTGAATTGTGTTATCTGGATGTGATTTAAAGGTATTGATGGATTCCTAACCGGTGGTCTGTTTATAGCTTAGAACATAAATTTACGCTCATGAACAAAACTGGGATCTCAAATTTATTATGGGGGCTCAGTAGGTAATGAGATGGCACGTATACCAATCACTATCAATCGAAGCACTTAACAAAGAGTTGGATGGTTTCACTAACTTAAACCCTGACTGAAAGTCATAGGGTAAATCGTTACTCCCCCACCTAGCCTGAAGTTTCCATGTGCTCATCCTAGAGCGATATATCAAAAATAAACTAATAGTGCATGAAAACATTTATGCATGAGCATGATAAAATATTCTAAAACGTAAATAAAATAAAATAAAATAAGCCAAATGTAAAAATTTAAACACATCAAAATAGATAAACCACATCAAATACACAAAGTTTAGTCTAATACTGTAAGAAACAATGCCATCCCTAGTGGAGTCGCTCTTCTGTCGCACGTGGACGGGCGACATTAGGGGGTCGTTGGTAGTCACCACTTAATTATTTGGTTCAGGGTTGCTAGGAAACCTAAGTATACTAGTTTTATCAGAGATTCAAGAGTAAGGAATTGGTTATGGCTAGAGAAGGTATTAGTACTCCTAGCACACCCTACCTGAGGTAAGCTGCATTGTGGTATGAATGTGGTTTAAAGGGTTTTAATGGGTTTCTAGCCGGTAGTTTGTCTCTGACTTAAGATGACGATTTATTTGTCTAAATAAATCTGGTGTTAAGAATTTATTATGGTCTTGTATACCCGAATAAATTCTTATAAAAAAATGGTTTTTTGTTATTCGTATATTACAGTGAAAAAATATTCCCAATAAAAATTGGTGAATATTTAGAATAATTCTGAGAATTTTCTAATCAACTTCTGTTATTTAAATATTAGCCTTACTTATAGGTCCAATATTTATACCAGAATATTGACCATTAATTCTCATGAATTAAAATTTATGAGTTATTGAAATATTGGTCAAATTCTCATGTATTCAGTAAACTAGTTATTAAATCCAAAATACATGCTAAAAAACTAAAACATACCATGTATTGTTTTTAAAACAAGATATGAATTTTTATATTTTTGAGATCGTATGCAATTAAAAACATTTAATTAATTAAATTTTGTTATCTTTTCCTTTTTTTTGTCATTCATTTAACACAGTGAAAAAAACAATAAAAAGAAAATAAACACACACACATTTTATTTTTTTACTATATTTTACTCACACACACCCATAATTATCAATTTATAAATTACTAAAATTCAAAATAATCCAAGCAACACATTAAATATTTACAAAAATTCACAAATCAATCTGGAGAAATTGCTGGGAATTCAGGAACAATGTTAGGAAGCTTTAAAGTTGTAATAATAGTGGCGGCGTGTGGATCATCATCACTAGCAGCACATGGTCCCATGCACCGTCACCATGAAGACAAGAAAATCGGTGGATCGAGAGTAAGTTTTTCTTGTTCTTTTTTTCCTTGGAAGTGAGAGCTACCACCACCTGCAAAACAAGGAAATCAACACAAGACAAACCAGTTTTATTTCTTCTTCTTCCTTACAGATCCGCCTCTCCACTGGAAGTTTTGGCTGCATGTCAGTGTTGATTTATCGATACAATGGTTTTGAGGAGAAATAAAGGTTGTTAAGGTGAGTCTGCGGTAGCCTCTGTGGTGGCTACCGTTGGTGTTAGGTTTGGTGCTATTATTCAGCCAAAAAGAAAGAGAAAAAATGGATGGTTCTTTGTTTATAAGGTTAAAGAGAGAGGAAAGGCTGACTTCCAGTGGTTGATAATGGAGTTCTTCTTTTGGCAGGGAGAGGGGCTGACAACTGTCTTGGAGGCGCTGGTATTCTTCATTATAAACGACCAGGAGCCGGAGATGATGGGTTTATGGGTATTGCTTCTCTGCCATTATAGGAAGGAAAGCTAAGGATTTATAGGTGGTGGTGTTGTTGTTTAGTGACTGATGGTGAGTGGAAGAAGGAGAGGTCGTTGTTGAGGAAGAACAAAAGAGAGGGGTGAAGCTGACAGAGAAGTGTGTTAGTGGTTGCAACAGGTTAATAAAAGAGGTGGGAGATGAACAATCTCAGGCTTGTCTTGATGAAGGAGAAACAAGGCAGCTATTATGAGGGGAAAGGCAAAAACAGGTGTTGAAGATGAGGATGAGGGCAGTGGTTTTAGTGGGGAGGAGCTGGAAGAGGACAAGGTTACTAGATTGGTCGGCAACGTTATAAACCCAGGGAAATAAGTGTTTGCGCAAATTGCAAACTAAAGAAGTGGAAAATAAAAGTGAAGAAATTTATCTATAGATTTAAATAAAATGGAATTCAGAAATTTTTAGATATAAATTTCCAAACGAAATATTTCAAGATATTATAAATTTAACCCAGAAATATTGAGGGTTAGATTAAATTAAAGAAAATGAACTAAACTAAAAAGTTGAGGGGTAGAATTATAAGAAATGAAAAGTGGTAACTTAATTATAAAAAGAAAAGATGTGGGAGAAAAATAATACACTTAAAGAAAATGGAGCCTAAGTGCAAATAAGAGAAATTATAGGGTATAAATACCCCTCTTCCTTGCTCATCAAAACCGGCAGCAACTATTAAGAGAAAGGGAGTGAGTTTTTGACTTTGTTCTTGCCAAATCAAGAGAGAAACACCAAAAATCCCAAGAACCCATCCAAGATTAAGGGTTTATAGGTAGAATAAACACTTGTGGGCAAAGGATTAACAAGAAAGTTAAAGGTAGAGAGAGAAGGGAGGGCCGACTGTCATTAGAAAAAGGGGAAGTTGAAATTTTTCGACTGGTTAAGGATCGAGACCTTGATTCTTACCAGGTAAGGAGTTCTAAACATGGTTCTATAAGTCATTTTGAATTCGATTACGAATTGATGCCTTAGTGTTGAAATTTAATTAGGGTTCTTAGACTTGAATTGAGAGAAATGAATTAATTGTTAAAATTAAGTTAATTCATGTATTGTATGTGATTGGGAGAAATCATGATAATTCATCATAGAAAATGTATGGGTAATTGAGTTAGGGGTGGCCGACCATATGAAGAGCAAGAGGAAAAGAGGGAAGATTTAAATAAATAGAGTAAATTGGCTCTTAAAATATATTTTTGACACTCTTATATGGTATGTGATATTGCTAGGGGTTGAGATAAAAGAGGAAAAGTTGAATTGTGGATGTTGTGTGGAAATGGAAAAGTTGACGAATCTGGACAGATTTGTCTCATGACTTTTGGAGAGAATTCGAGTAGGAAGATGAGGGAATTAGGATCAAGTTCCTTCATAGGAACTATAGTTTTGGATGTTGATTAACTAACACTACAAGATTTCACAGTTTTACCGACGGAAAAATTCCGTCGGTGTGTGATTAGAAGTTCGTCAGTGATTTTTTTACCGACGGATTATGTCCGTCGGCTTTCCCTTCGTCGCTGATTCCCCATTCCGTCGCTATATCGGTCGGAAAAACAAAAAAACCATTTGCCGATGGTTTTACAGACAGAATTTGCGCGCCAAAAAAAAAAGATTCCCGCTTGAAATATACCGACGGATTTTTAGTCCGTCGGTATATTGTGATTGACCAACGAAAAATAACTG
>Ga0307517_10005867_pt1 | contig 18340 bp, 6 predicted proteins | sample 23_EM_MG_FD_194515 | JGI IMG/M metagenome (GOLD analysis project Ga0307517, IMG submission 194515) | Populus trichocarpa ectomycorrhiza microbial communities from riparian zone in the Pacific Northwest, United States - 23_EM | ecosystem: Host-associated > Plants > Roots > Unclassified | place... | reverse complement strand
TTTTTTTTAAAAAAACTAGTTTAGAGTGAATTAAATTCACTCGCATTGTCATGTAAACAATTTTTTTTTCCCAAAAAACTAGTGTAGAGTGAATTAAATTCACTCGCACTGTAATATCAAATCAATTTTATTCCTGATAATATTTTATCTAATTTTATTGCATGCTCAAAAAATTATGGAAACTGTAGTTCTTATCGGATGAATTTTGTACGTAATAGAATTGTAGATGATTTAATGAAATAATAAAAAATACTTTATATAAAGTATTATTTATTTCATGATGTTATAGCAATAATTAAATCTACAATATTTAAATTAAAAACCACCAATATTAATATATATTTTTTAAATTATTTTATAACCTCAATTTCAAAAACATTCTTAACCAAACACATTAAACTACTTTTTGTTCAACCTCAATTTCAACTACAGTTTTAACCAAACATCTATTTTTTCAAACCAACCGCAACTAAAAGTACTTTTTATAAAATAATTTTTTTCAAATCACAACCATAACAGCTACTGCAATATCAAACACACTTTAAACATTCTTGCCTAGCCTCTTACGCCACGAAGCACGCTTCTTGGCCTTTATTTTCAAAGGCAAGGAGCGTAGGCTTGCTGAGGCATATTTTGAATATTCTTTCAAGCACACAGAAGTATGCCTAGCCTTGCAAACCTGTGTGTTTGGGTTGTTCTTTAAAATAAAATTCTTTTTAAATTAAATTAATTGTTATAATAATATTTTAAAAATCATCTCTTAGGCATACTTTTTAAATAAGATTAGATATTTTTATGTTAATATTTTCATTTACTTTTATAATAATTATATATGAGCCTAATATGCAAAAAACAAAAAACAAAACAAAAATTACACAAGAATATTCAATGAAAATGAATAAGGCACATGTTTTTGTCAAAAAATAAAATAAGGAAAATGAAGTTTTCCTTTATTAAATAAACCATGTTGTTGACAAAAATACAAAAAAAAGAACATGCCTCATAAAAACAAATGCATAAATAAATAAAAAGGAAAGTTTTAACTTAAAAAATATATTTTCTCATTCAAAATTTAAATCCTCTTACGAATATTTATTTTAATTAATGTTAAATTGACTTTGAAAATTACTGAGCAGCATAAAGCATGCACGATAGTTACTAGATATATACTCTACTGATGTCTGAGGAAAGGCGGCGTTTAGAAGATCTGATGATATCATCTTATATTGCAAAAGAATATTCGGACCCTGTTCAGATGGAGAAAGAACTACACGCAAGGTACAAAAACAACATCAGGCGATTCCTTCACAGAGCGTCTAGGAGAGCTAATGTTTCACCCTAATTTCTATGCTAGTAATCTTATATTGTAAATAATTTTTTTGCTGAATGACATTGAGATAAACCTAAAAGGACGGCTTGACAATCTTCCAGCTGCAACAGCTCACGCATGAAGAGCTTCTTCTCCCGCTAATTTACATGCCATTATATGTACAGTGGCAATGAGAACTGCTGTTAAGAGCTAGGATCCATATACGAAGTGTTTCTTACTTTACTCATCAGGGGGAATAGGAGCTTGCCTCGGTGCTATACAATGAATACTCACTGAGACTGAAGTTGGGTTTTTCTTCATCCCACTTCATAATCTCCCTCGCATATTTAAGAGCCGCGTCAACACTATCAGGTTCGAGTCCCTTGACCACAGAAGCATACAACTTCCTTCCGGTGAGTAGGGCGTAAAGCCTCTTGAACTTGACTGCCATATAGTGGGCACCCAGATGACCAAGTGAGGGGCTAGTATTAATGCTGTTGCTGTTGCTGTTGGAGCGATGGCTACTGATCACTGGATGGAAATCATCAAACCATTCACATTGAGTCAACGGTACTCGCTCAATTTTCTCCTCAAACAGATCAAATTTATTTAGTATCAAAAGAAAATCCATCTGCTCAAATGTTGGATGAGTAACAATGCTCTCAAAGAATTTCCTGCTCAGCAACATCTTGTTAGTAGATAAGCCATTCCCATCAACTGTATACTGATCATAGTCATTCATGGCAACACAGAAAATGACCATCCCAACATCTTCAAACATCTCTAGCCACTTGCAGTTCTCTCCAAGCCCCCGTGAATGTACACTAATTAGTTGGTACCTGGTGACCAGAGTAAAGGGGGAAAATGTTAACAATAAAAGGATACCTCTACAAATGATTACATATTTAATGATGTCCCTGTGTGATGAGATAGAAGAATTAGACGAGCCATGCCAGAGGTCCAGCACATAGCACAGAAGCAATACTGTGATTGCTTACGAGCTACTTCATAACAGAGGTGAGAACTAAAACCATCAGAAATTTAAGGCACTTCTTAATAAACTACAGCTCCTACCTAAGCAAAGCATCATGCTGGTCTTCAGTGTCATAATTATCATCAGATGCTGATTGGGGATATGAGAAATCCAAGCAAGCAAGCCCATTTGATGAAGTAACACCCTCAGCGTATAGGATATCCAAATCTGAGGGCTCATAGTCTGTTCTCAATATATGAACAGCCTGCAGAGAGAATAATTTTAGTAGCGATAACAAAGAAACTGCATTTGCGTTATCATGTAGATATATTTGGCAAGAGAACAATGACAGGAAACAAAATAGTCTGTAAACCTTTGTTCAACACAATGCATAAGCTTAAACATTACCAATGTCTAATGAGCGAAACTAAAGCAGCACTTGGCTCAACCTAGGCAAGCTGAGGAACCAAAATGAATCCCATTTTAACCATGAATCATGTACTATCAACATGAATACAATACCATCAGGCAACTGTTAAAGCAGAATACAATATCGCTCTTTTTTTCATAAATAAATAAATTAAAAAAAAAAAACAATATCAGTCAGTTCCTCTATATCAGTCAGAAAATCAAAATTATTCTCTTTTAAGATATTTTATGGCTCTAACTTCAGCCAGAAATGATGCAAGCATGAAAACAGAAAACTTCACATCTTGACTAAAAACTACCAAGTAACAACAGAGAAGCATGTATAGACCAAATATAGTCTAACAAATTTGAACCAAGCAAATGAACCTGACAAAAGATCTTACCCGCTCCAAGAAATAACTTGACACACTAGGTAACATTTCCAACTCATTTCTCCGCTTATAAGTGGCCTGAATGGCTTCATCCTTCAACAACTCTTCAACTAGTGGTGCATATTCGCGAGTAGCAGCAGGAAAAATTGCTTCTAAATTCCCAGAAACCATAGTCTTCAGAAGCCAATCCGAGAATGCTTTAAGCCTTGGACCAATTGAGTAGATAGTTTGGTGGTTGGTGTTACTTGTACTCCCTATTATCACACAACATTTTCTTTCAGGCACTTAACAGAATATAAACCCGAGAAGAGTTTTAAAGTAAATGTATATCAATCAGCTGTCACACACCTACTTTTACATTGTAAGTTGTTAGTGGTTTCAACACATTCTGCAACTGCATGCTATTCATCAATGCTACAAATCATATTTATCTAATCACATCTTGAAGACAGAACAACTTCTTAGGGCCATCCCAGTTGCCACATAAAATCTGTTTCCTTGTATACACTACTTGGAAACAAGAGGAAGTAAGAATCTAATGTATTCCCATACAACAAAAGAGATTGTTAAAAATTACAAATGTTACAACATCTTTTCCTTTTTCCCCCCTTTATGCACACCCACCCACATGTGTTAGCGATAAAACACGAGGGTCATTCTCCAAAGAAAAAATACAAAGAACAAGGAAAAAAATATAAAAGTTGAGAAGAAATCAAGTAATAGAGAGACTCAACATACCAATATGTTCTGTTTCATCAGTAGATTGCTCTTTTGTCACTGCAGTTAAACTTTCCTCTTCAAATCGATCACGGCCCTCAAGAAGTATACCAAGATAACCATACACATTACTCTGGATTGTCAATTTAATGTTTTCACGCTCATCTTCAGTGAAAGGGACAGGTTTATAAAGAATCTTTGCCTGAAAAAAGCATCAAATTAAAATGAAGTAAGCTAGTTTTTTACAGCATTGACTAGCATGTCATAAAAGCCATGCTTTGCAGGATAAGGTATGATACCAATATTACCAAAGGCAGAATTAGAGTAACCAAGTATAAGCATCCGTGTACAGAGATCAATGCATACTAAAAGTATGACACTTACAGAACAAGGTTCATTTACAAGAACTCTTTCAATGTGTAGTCAGGTGTTATAAACCAGTCCCTTATGGGCAATGACAAATGGTACAATGGCACAACACCCACATGGCCACATAAATTAGTTGGCCTTTTAATTGATCTGGCAGTTTTGAGCCAATTGAACTCACTTTTAATCTATATACATTGCTTTTGTTGATGGTTTTCTTTGATTCAAAGTTTAACTTTGGCTTACCATTTTTAAGCATAATATCTATGACTGGATTGGAAAAGTTCTGCTTTCTTAAATAAACATCTTTTACTCTCAATTTTTCCCATTTTATCCTTCATTAAATATCATTTATCACACCATGGGATCTGCTATGGTAAGCACAAAGAAATATAAATGGGATTCACGTTTACTAAAAGTTAAAGTTTTGAGCAAATAAAATAAGGAAATATAATTTGGGACAGGGGGAATGTTTGACAGTTGCTTGAGAATATGCATAGCTTGAATATAGTTACGGGTTTTTACTTTATCATCCAAGGTTCTCCAACTAAATTTGATAATCAAAGCAATGCATTAACATAAGTTAACAGAATAACATCCATGTACCTATATTGAAACATCACTTGGATGTGCTTAGACAGGAAAAGAGACCACAAGCATATAAAACAAAGTAAAGACAGCAAACCCCATTAACATCCATCTACTTTTTGAAACATCTTCGGATGTTTTAAGATGGAAAATGAGACCATGACAATATGAGACTGAGCAAAGATAGGTGATCCTTAACATAAACAAATTTTGAGGAGCCTAGTTGAGAAAGTACCTGCTTAAAGATAGTACTTGTTCCAGAGCCACTAAATCCAACTAAAAGAAGCTTCAGAAGTGTTCTCTGCTCAAGGTAGTCTGGGATGCTTCTGCTAATCAGACTGTTAACTTGCTCTCCACAAGAATTCGAAGGTTTTGAAGGAACAGGTAGTGATAAGAAAGCACAAACAAGTTTCATTCCCGCCTGTTAAGTAACAAGCAGACAAATGATTCCAAATGCATTCATAAATGCGGAAAGGGAAAATTCAGGCAGAGAAGAGGTTCCATATAAAGCATACCTTGCCCCAAATGTAACCTTTAGTGTTCTTCTGTCCCTCTTCTTGGTATGATCCATCCTCATTCACCCAAAAATGTGGGTTGCCAGCGCATTGAACTCCTGCCAGCTGCAATTTCAACGAAATGTCTCAATACTAAAACCCTTGACATTAAATCATTCAAAACAAACAAAAAGAAGAGCATGTACTGAAACTCAACCTGCAACATCCTAAGCTCAACTTTTGTGATCTCCCGGCCATTCATGAAAACCTGTGTGTTTCCATTGCTAGCATTTGCCTTAATTGGACCCCCAACATTCAAATGAGGACTTATAATCTGGCAAGGCTTTTGCCCTACCTGTAAATTGAAAATTTGAAACAACCATCAAAGTCCATAATAAAGAAACGAACCGTATCAAATTATGACAAGAACATAACCGCTAAATTCACCTTTCCCCAAAGACCGGACACTTTATCATACCAATAGTTTCCAGGTTTCATTTTCTTAGGCGGGTTCGAACAAGTCTGCAAAACAACTAACTCCTCATGACAAAGAGGTTCTCCATTCACATAAACATACTCCGGAGGCAACTGATTTGCCTCGCACAACTCCTCTGCCTTCATTATCTGTCTAACCTCCAAATTATTCAACAGCCTCTTGAGCATCCTCGAACACTTCCCTAAACTCCCACGCTTTGATTCATCAATTGGAAATCCAATACAAGTAACACACTTTCTCCCTTCTGGCATCGATCCCATCGCTCTAAGCACACAATTGATACAATACTTCGCATCGCAAACAAGACAAACTTCCTTCTCCGTGAACCTACTCCCTTTAAAACACCTATAACAACTCCCTTTCTTCCCTTTACTTCTGGCCTCTGGTTTAATCCGTAGAACCCTCTCCTCCTCCTCGAAAAACCCCTCGTTGCCACCAAACCCATCATCAATATCACCATCACCACCATCATCATTCGATTCAATATCGCGAAAAGTAACAACTGGGGCTTTTCTACCCTCACCATTCACCTCATTATTTGAAACTTTAACACTAGAAACACGCGAAGACGGGTACTCATCATCAACATCAACACTACTTAAAACAGATTCATTTGACTCCCAATCTCGATTCGAAGACAATTCATTAGAAACCCTCAACTTTAGCAAACTTTCATCACGCGATTTATCATCAAAACTATTAGTACTTGAACTTGTACCAGCATCATTTGATAAACCTGAACTACTTAACTCGCTAGAAAAAACACATTCTTGCAAATTATGATCTACAGCTCTCTCTATAACGGAAGTTGGCGATACAGTTATAGCTGCCTCTTCAGATCCACAATCCTTACCTGGGTTTTTACCGGTATTAACAGATTTTGGGTTTTTTCTGGGATCAGAGGCGGGTAACAGAGGTTTTACTACAGGTAAAGTGATATTTTGTTGGAAATTAATGTGGGGAACTACGGCGGCCACAGGGATGTTGTTGACGTTGATTGGGACGGCGCGTGGGATGTCGTAGCCCACCGGGGGTCCGGTGTATTCAAGTGCAAATGAGCATTGAACTCCATCTTCAGTAACTGAACACATTTTGGTAAATTTGTAGATCAAAGTGAAGCCCTAATCTTAACCTCAAAAAGAAGAAGAGGAAGCATTTTTTTTTTGTTTTGGTTTATGTTTGGGTTGTTGGGTTTTGAAAATAAAGTGAGATTCTACAAAAAGAGAAAAGAATAATAATACTTGGAGAAGAGGGAAATGGATGAGCTGATTGAAAGTGAAATCTACAAGGAAAGAAGAAGTAGCTTGGAAGGACAGGACAAAGTATTTGGGGGAAGTAAGCAGGTGTTCGGGGAGAAGTAGAAAGAGAATATGTTGGGGGGAGTGAAGAAAGTGACAGTAGAATTAGAAAACCAGGCAGCAGGAACTCCTATGCTTGCTTTATCCTATAATGGAGTATTGTAAGCTCAATCAATCAATGTTCAGTATTTTATATTTTATTATGTATTTCTTTCTTTGATTGAGATGGATTAGTCTGTAATATATTTTGCCGTGATCCGTTGAATATAATTTTTTCTTAATAGTACCATTAGATTTAATTAAGTAGTTAAATTTTATAATTTGTCAATTTAATTTTTTTTTAACTCTAGTTTCAAATTTAACTGTATAAAAATTATTCAAAATAAATTATTTAATTTAATAAATTTAAAAGTAACTTAAAAAATTAATAAAAATATCACATAACTTTTAAAAAAAAATTTTGATAATTTTTTTTATATTAAAATGATACTAAATTAGATCGATCTCAATCACCCTACGACCTGAATTATGGATTTCAATTAGTTTAATAACTTTGTTTTTTTTTTAATTATTTTTATTTAATTTTATGATAACATTAAATACTTTTAATATTAAGCATCAACCATAAAAATAATATTTATTTGAGATCGTGATAACCCTATAAAAAGTAGAAAAATAAACCATGAATTACATTTCTCAACCAATCCAATATTAAAAAAAAATAATTAGAAAAATTAAATGATCTAAAACTAAAAACATTTATCAAGTTTGATGGGTAAACCCTTTAAAACCAGGTAATGGATTCCATTGAGATTAATAACTTGTTTTTTTTTCTAAACTATTATTTATTTAACTAAATGATAATAAAAATAAACAATTGCAAAATCAAGCGTCAAATCAATATTGATACTTTTTTTAAGATTATGATAACTTCATAGAAAACAAAATGAAACAAATTATGAAATTCAATTCTTAATCAATCCAATATCAAAAGATGAAAGTGAAAATATGAGTTAAAAAAAAGAAGTTAAACTCGTCATACTCATCAACAGGTCCATGGACTTTCTAAAATCTAATAACATGTTTTTTTTTCCGAAACTATCTTTTAACTATATGATAAAAAGAAAATAGACGATCATGTAATTGAGTTCAATTAAAAATAAGTTCCCTCTCTAAACCCATAACCCGAGACAACCAAGGTTATCTAGTCAAACTCGCAAACCGAGTCATTGACTTCATAAAGTTTAATAACCTAGTTTTTTTAAAATTATTTTTTATTTAACTCAACTTTTTAAAAAATAGATGATACCGCAAAGTTAAGATATTTTTCTGATACCAACTCGATATTAAGATATTTTTTTAATATTACGATAACCATATAAAAGGTAAATTAAAATAAATTATCAACTCTAAATCTCTATAAACACATCATTTACATACTAAATTAAAAAAAACCAATAACTTAAAAAAAAGATCAAAACAATAATTAATATTATAAATTACTATTATAATTAAGAGTAATTAAGAGATTGAGTTAGTAAAGTGGATAAAAGTAAAGAGATAAGCTCTTTATATGATTTTTAGTTTAATTTTATATGCTCACAAATATTGATAGCCACGAATTGCACTGTGTAAGTTGTATTTTATAAGCTAAGTATTTATTTGGAAGTGTGATTGTGATTATTTTTTAAAGTATTTTTATTTAGAAATGTATTAAAATAATATTTTTTTATTTTTTAAAAATTATTTTTAATATCAGCGCATCAAAATAATTTAAAAATATAAAAAAAAAATTAAAAATTTTTAAATTTTTTTAAAAATATTTTTATAACGACAAAAATAAACAGGTTCACATAATGAAGAAACAGGTCAACCATCATGCAATGAATTTATATATCACCCTATCATTTTCAGCTTTATATATATATATATATATATTCAGAATGAAGGTCATCTAACTTTTACGTTACCCAATCAAAGGCTAATCTATAACCAGTGCAATAATTAAATTAATTTCTTTTCTCAGCGCATCTTAACCAAACTATCTATATTTTTAATATTGGTGCCATTTCTTAAGAAGCTTTGCAATCTCACCCAAAATCATAATTGAAGATCAAACTTATTTATACTACAAAAGTAATTACCAAACAATTTAACAATCTCTAAATATGGATGTCAAAGTTAGCATTTGAATAAAATAAAGTTATATCACACGTATAAATAGACAGGCACGGTGTCGTATGTATTCTAATTAAAATTACATGTATATAATAAGAATTGATTTTTCTTTTTCAGACATGGAAGGAGTGTAAGATTTGTATGCATAGAGAAAATTCCCTACAATTAGTTACCGTTTAGAAATGCGGTTCAAATCGCGTTTCATGAGATTTTTTTTATTTTACTTGAATTTAATTTTTCTATGTTTTCAAATTGTTTTAATATGCTAATATCAAAAATAATTTTAAAAAATAAAAAAAATATTATTTTAAAACATTTCTAAACAAAAAAAACAATTTAATACTTCCAAATACCCTTTAAACATTCAAGGTGTGGGGTTGGATATGTTTTTCTTGGTTATTATTAGATAGAGGAGGTAACTGGAGGAGAGGCTGGGGATGGTGGGGCATGTGGGTGGAGGGGCACAAACTTTTGTCTTTTCCGTCGTGAGGGTGGAATCGGGGGGTAGATGTGGGGCTCGGTTGGGCCCGGGGACCACCGCCACCACCCAACGGGAGGAAGAATATTGCTCTGTATTCTGCGAGGTTGTGGGCTTGATACAGTTTTTTCAGTTGTGTGCTTGGGAAGGTATGTTTTTTCCATGGGAAGGTAGGTGGGTGGTTGCTTGTTGAAAGACAAAGTTGAATGGCACTTGCACAGGGTTTTCGTGATGGCTATAGCATCTCTAATGGATATGGAAAGAAAAAGAAAATCAAAATAATGACTTTGACTTTTTCTTTATTGATTTTGGGTTTCTAAGGGATAATCATGTGGGATGATAAAATATCTTTTAATGTCTACGCTCTGTTACACGCTGAATTAAAAGTTAATTTTAGTGTAAAAAGGAATTATGATAATTTTTTATTTTTTTTTAAAAAGAAATATTTTAATTTTTTTGATATAATTATATGATAACAAAAATAAAAAAAATTAAGGAAAAGTGATTGGATAAGATTTGAAATAAAATAAAAATAATCATGAAGAGCTATTAAAAAAAAGCCCTTGTTAATATTTCAAGAATATGCTATAATCCTATTAAAAAAACAAAGTAAAAATTGAATTGGATTTTATTAAATAATATCCTAAATATATTTTTAATTAATTAATTTAAATAAATTTCAATTAAAAAATATCAATACCTGATTTGGATTGAAAAAAAGAAGAAGAAATGTTCTATGTCAGTGTACCTTATTTGAAAAACAAATATTAAGAGTATCATATTTTGAATCAAAATAGTCCAGCCTAAATAACCCATAAAATCCAATTTTAATCATGAACTTACTAAAATTTAATAAATACTAGCTATGGAGAATGTGTTACGTCACGAGTTGCACTAACAAAAAAAAATATTTAAGTCATGAAAAATTATTTTAGTGGACAATTGGTAAAAACTGAAATCTCATAATTCGTCTTCTTACTTATATTTAATCACACCAAATAAAATATCATAAAACGAGCATCTCATACTTATATTTAATTAGTTAATTTAATTTAATTAAAACACAAAATATCTTTAAAAAAACTAAATTTTTAAAAAATAAAAAATAAAAAGACTCGAGATAACTCATATATCTTTAAAATCAGTGAAAATTCTTGTAGGAAGAAACTAAAAAAAAATAACGAACCTTAATCTCCAATTAAACAAATACTAAATGTTAAGACTGAAAAAACATGAGCTAATAAGATATCATGAAGTGAGCATCTCATGTTTATATTTAATTAATTAATTAAATTAAATTAAAAAAATAGAATATCTTTTAAAAAAAAGATAAATTTAACAAAGAATAAAAAATAAAAAGACTTATGACAACCCGAGTCATTTTCAAAATCAGTAAAAAATCTTATAGGAAACAGATAAAAAATTTAATGGAGCCCAATCTTTAATTAAATAAATATTGAAAGATGAAATTAAAAAAAAAAGCTTAAAAGAGGGAAAAAAACCAAGTAAACTCGGGTGAATCTTCCAAACCCAGGTTAATCTTCCAAATTCGCACCCATGAAATCTTAGACCTGGGCTCAATCAAGAAACCCTCCTAACCAATTTGATGTTGAAGAATGAAACTATAAATAAAATCAATCTAAAAATTTTGCCAATGTAAAAAAATTAAAATAAAAAACAAAGATCAAAATTAATAGAAACAAAACTGAAAGGGGGTGAAATCATAAAAAAAAATTCAATTATAAAAATTATCTCAAACAAAACAAATAGCAATAAAAAAAATGAGAACCAAATCTAACAGATAAAAAAATTAGAAAATACAATTGAAAAAAATACCAATTTTATAAATCATTTCAAATAAACACAAATAATAATCAAAACAACAGGACCAAATCTGAAGAAAAAGCAAATGGAATGACTGCTTTGAAATTTTGCAATGTCATGCAGGAAAATTTAGGAGGAGAGAGAAAACAATGGAAAAAAAAAAGATCGTCGACGCTAAATCGAAGGTTAGTAAGCTACATGCGCCATCTAGAGATGGAGGGGCCACCAAGATGATTTGAACACCGCCATGAAAGACACCATTTGGCCACTCGAAGCCTCTTCACACGTCACTCGAATGGTACACGAGCAGCTCGCATGCTAACGTGTGCATTGCATGCTTCAACAACTTTTTAAAAATAATATGATATTTTTAAAATTACTAAGTTTTCCCTCCATCACACACACACACACACCAAAACGACTTTGACCACTAGTAAATGAGATTTAACTTTTTAGGGGTAATACAATCATTTTACCTTGCATAAAAACTAAAAATATTAAAACGTCTTTGGGCATTAGTTTTATAAAATTTGATTTCAATGGAAATTTAGTTATTTCACTATGTATTATAAATGCAAAAGGAATTATTTATTCCTCGTACATGCGGTAATGACCAATGAAGTCTTGCGAAAAAGATCGTATTGCGATAGCTAGTTATTTGGTTTGTTTTGAAAATAGAAAAAATGTAATTTGACCATTGATTCTTACTTTTCTTACACCTTTTAGATTTTCTTATAATATTTTAGAATTTATCTTTCATTTTATTATTGGACACTAAAAATAGATATTTGTAATGAAGCAATATAATAACATTAAAGATAAGAACAAAAAATGAATTGAATTTAAAGTTATATCAAAGAGGAAAGAAATTAAAGCAAAAAAAAAAAAAAAGTCAACCCAACATAGGTGGGCTAATACGCATGGCCTATAAAATGAAATGGCCACATGCATTAGCTTGGAAGGCTAGACCAACACTTAAGCTTGCAAGGCCAAGTCTGCGCACCTGACCTTTTATTTTCTTTTTATTTTTTTGCTTGGCTAACATTCAGATTAACTCTTTTAGAAAATAAATCAGACAACCCATCTTTTGTTGCGATTAACTACGTGTTGTCTAAAAGACTATATTTTAACCACCAAAGTGTTGATCAGAAATTGAGATGGGTATTTTAGATCCAAAAATTATTTTTCAATATTTGTTTTATTTAAAAACACCTAATAAACATCCTAATAATCTCAAAAAACAAAATTTTTAACTCAAAAACCCTAAAATTGTTAAAAGAAAAAAAAGAAGGAAACCCACAAAATCAAGTGAAATTTTTTTTTGTCAACTTTGATCTTTTTTTTTCCAGCAAGATAAAGATAAACAATGTCTAAATAAAACTATTCTCATTAAATAAAATTCATGGACACGAAAAACAACTTGTTTTTGTTATTGAGAATTGACCAACCATTAATATTCTCTCATTCACCATTTTTTGGTGACACTCTTTCTCAAAGCTAAAGACTAGAAAATTAATAAAATAAAGTTTTGGACCATTGAATCATGTTCATTAGTCCTTACTAAGCTGCAGGTTGGATCTAAAGTTTTTTTTTTTTTGTTTTAACTTAAGACAATATATAAGCATTATTAATGTTTATTTATTATAAAATATTTTTAAACAGTATGCGATTGACCTGCTGTAACCTAATTAATTTGACGAGTCTAAAAGCAATCTAGACGACCTGTAAAAATTTAGTTTGACTCAGAATAATTTTTCAAGATGATATTTTTTATAAATATTAAGACGACAACATATTGGATCGATTTGGGTCAATCCAGGTTAACTTGTCAATCCGGGTCAAACCGACAAATTATGTCATTAAAATCAAGTTCATGGTTTTTATTTTTTCAATAATAATAATAATAATAATAATGATGATGATGATAGTAGTAATGTTAGTTATAATAATAATAATGGTTTTTAATAATAATAATAGTAATAGTAATAGTAATAGTAATAGTAATAATAATTAAATATTTGTTATTCCGTGTTAACTTAATCCTAATTAATGTTGTTACATATTTATCATGACCAATTTTTTATATTATTTTTTAACTTTATTTTAATACCTAAACATTATTTTTTATATAAAAAAAATAATACAGCTCCTCAGTAAAATATTGGAACCAAGACTAGTAGTAAGCTAAATAAAATAGTAACATAAATAGTACTATCCTACGTCTTTTTAAATAAACATTAATTCTAATAAAATGAAACTCCGGAAATTATTTTTGAGGATGTTAAACTTGTGGTCAAGTGTTCATAATTGTCAATTCCTCTTTTATATGATTTTTCCCTTCATAATAGAAAACCAACCAAACTTTTTGGCTGGAAGTCCAGCCACAGCGTCAATTACTAAAATCAAGTTGGCTTGTCTCTATTCTCTGTACTTGGGTCCCTACGTTCCTTGAAATATCAAATTTTGTTCCTAAGAACAAAAGCCTTATAATTTAGCTTAATTACTCAAGATTAAATGAAAAATGTATATTTTATTGTAAAAGGTTAGGTTATGGTTTCTCCTGCAAGAAAAATAAAGAATTTATTGTAAGAGGGCTGAAAGATGCCAAACCATTCAATCTGTGAGTTGTGCAAAGACTTTAACAATGAAAAAAATGATTTTAAATCAAGTTCGAGCTCTATGGTTGCTAATATGATAGCTACTGGAAGTTTATATGGTCGTTAATTTCAGAACCCGTGGAATTAGTCGAGATGTGCGTAAACTGGTCAGGACACTTATATTAATAAAAAAAAAATAATTTTAAATTCTTTTCAGGCACAAATTAAAAAACAAGAACCTTAGGGTTTAGATCCATATTTGCTTGCTGAGGTTATTATAGATTGATTGATGTTGGAAATCATGGTGTAAATATTTTCATGATATGTTTCTTAAATTAATGATTTGTTGATGGACACATGTTTCATGATTTAAAAGGTTATTATTATGTTCGAACGATTGATAATAAGAAAATATTGATATAGATGGACTTGATTAACTGTTATATCGATTGAGAGGAGTAATTAATGATGTTTTAGAATTATAAGGACAAATGACTTTTTTAAGATTTTTATTCGGTAACAATTATTTTTTAAAATATTTTTTATTTAAAAATATATAGAAATTATTTTTTTTATTTTTAAAATTTATTTTTAATATCAGCACTTCAAAACAATTTAAAAATATAAAAAAATTAATTTAAAGAAAAAAAAATTAAATTTCTTTTTCTTCTTCTTCTTCTTCTTCAAAAAAAAAAAAAAAAACTTTAAGAGCTCATGAAATTATCCACGATAGTGCAAACCACAAAATGAAATAGCTAGGAAAAATAAATATAATTCCTCGGCATTGAAGTTTCTTGAGCTTTAATTAACAAAAGATTCTATCAAGTTCACTATCAAATATATACTTTCGGTGGTAAGGAATCTTCAGACATTTACATAGTTTGGCTCACGCTTCTTACACAGTTTATCCGAAAGCTATCCCTTCGATACATCAATCATACATCAACCTTCAAAACCAGGAGCAGAAACTTATCAGAGGTAGAATTTCTAACAGTAGCTTTCACTGACAATGCTCTGCTAGATTCTTTCCTCCTTTTCTTAAGCAATTGTTTTACTTATGAAATCACACTTTTTTTTAATTTGATGGAAGTTGCAAGCAGAAGATAACAGGGGAAAAAAGAATAAAGGAAAGCAATCTGTAAAAACTCAACAGCATTACCACAAATCATTCTTTTTTTCATGTGATTGAACTGCAATAACAAATGAAGTGGGTATCCCACAAGCCCTGTGCGTACAAGAACATGGGCACTGACACTGGTGTACTTCAAATTGCGGGATAAGAAATGAGAATTTGCAATTTCATTTTTTCAGCTTTCAGTTTCTAAGGAAAAACTAATAAAACCCAAATCCGCCACCAGATATTGAAAGGTAACAAATTACATTTAGACACGAACAAGCAAGCAGTCAAACCCTTTTGTTTCCTTTAATTCTGTACATCGTTAACCCTGCTCTGAGCTGGGAAGCTTGGAGCTGCTGGCAGTGAGCTTGGTATGGCGATAGGAGCACTGCTAGCGCATCCTTTCCACGCCATTGGAGGTGAGTTTTCAGACACTCTCCACATCTTCACAGATTTATCTAGACTACCACTATACAAAATCCATCGCCTCCCGTTGGATGCGGACTCGTCGTCTCTCTCTGCTGCCAAGCACTTAACAGGTCCATTGTGGCCTGTTAACAATGACAAGCACGTGTGATCAATTCCCATTCTCCTCCACACACATATTCCCATATCAGCTGAGCCACTAAGCACAAGGTTCCCTGCAGTAATCAAGCACAGAACGGCCAATTTATGACCTCTTAAAACACCACCATGAGATAAATGGTTTTCACGCCCCCAGAAGTTAACAAGCCCATCTGATGAGCCACAATAGACAACTGTGGTATCAGGATTAACTGCCACTGCTGTAACGGCACATTCTTGTTTCAGCAACGTTTGTGAAAAGAAATGTTTGGTTCCTTTCCCTTGTAATTCTCTCCTCCAAACCTTGACAGTTCCATCTGCTGATCCTGTGAAGACTAGACCATCGTATCCGGCTACGATTGAATTAACAGAATCATCATGAGCAATGACTGATTCAATGCATCTGGAATTGGAAATTCTCCAAACTTTGAAGGTCTTGTCCCATGATGATGAATAAAGAAACGTCTTATCTTCGCTCAAGCTAAGACATGAAATTGCGTCATAGTGTCTGAACCATACCGAATTCTTATGACGTCTAACTTCAAAATAATTACCTGTTTTCATCGAGTTCTTGATGTAATCCTTCATGGTTGGTAAGGTGCCTACACGTTTATGAACACTTGGATCCTTGGAAGATACCTTCCATACCCTTATTTTACCATCTTGATGGCCTGTAAATATTCTTTCACCAGAAATCACAATTGCTTTAACCAATCCACTATTCGATTTAAAACCCGCAAACTCCTTCTGATTCCTCCAAACCCTTATATTCTTGCTATCAGAACCTGTATACAGAAGATCACCAGATGTAGCCAAGGAATAAATATGACCTTCTTCACGTACTAGGGATCCCATTAGCACATTAGGAGAGGAATTATCATCATTGTCTTCAAAAGGAACGTTGACGTTCGTCTGAGAGGACCACGGAGACTTGTCCATTGGAGAGGAAGAAGAACGATCATTATAAGGCGAGCTCGAGTTGGAATTAGTTAAGAACTGATCTTGTCTATTTCTTGTATTGTAAATGTCATCGTCGTCTTCAAGAAGGTTTGTGTTCTTGATTCTGCTAAATTTATGCACGCTATTGTCTTCAGAGAAGATGCGCGCTCCTCTTGATGAGCTCGCTCTTCTTGAACCTTTCTTTAGCATTAAAGAGTTTATGTTTCGATTAGCTGTAAATAAGGTGACAGAAGAACAACTATAGAAAAATAAAAAGATGCTTTGTATGATATTCACAAACAGAGAATAAAGAGGGTAGCCAGGTATGAAAAAATCCGAGAGCAAAGAGTAAACCAAAAGGCCTAAAGAGGAGAGGATTATGAGTTTATTCCTGACTGTCAATGAAACGGGAATTAGTGGCAGGCCCATTTTCTTTTTGTTGCTAGCAGATTGACATCTTTTTTGCAGCTACTCGGTTAAAATTACAGTTTATCTCATTAGGTTATTATATTCCAGCCATGCTTGCCATGCAGACTATTTTTGTTTTTGGAAATTATAGTCAATAGGGTAGCTAGCTTAGGACACGAATTAGGCCACCAGGCTGTGTTAAACTTAAAAAGGATAATGGATTTATGATTTCATGTTATTATCAGGTTCTTCAACGGGAAAAAAGGGATGATTGGTGGTGTTAAAACAAGGGTGCTTCTAAAAGGAACAACAGGTGACAGATTTTGGGTGTAATAAGAGGCAGAACCGACTTTGACTTGGTCAATCGACAAAATTATAGTTCATGGTTAATTGATTTAGGCTTTTTGTTTGGATTTGTAGATTGCCATCTGAGGAAAGACTCTACTTTTTTCAGAATTGAATTTGTTGTTCACAACAAAATGACATCACTGATGAAGAACACATTCATGATTTCAGTCGCCAAATTTGTGGGGGAAAAGCCTTCCCTTGGTAGGGATTGATTCCGCGATAGTAGATAACATGCCTCTTGAATCTTAGAACACTAACACCGTCTTTCTTTACTCTATCTCATCCCGAATAGTAAAATTTCTCTAGTTTTACAAAATTTAACTATATCCTAAACCTACACACACACACACACACACAAGGGAAATTTAACTGTAAAATTTCATCTTATCCATCGGTCGGATAAAAAATATTCTTGATAACGTAAAGTTATTCATTACAAAAAATAAACCCATAAAACAGATAGATCATGCCCCTTTTATATATAGATTAAATTGACCAAGGTATGATCGTCACTTATTGAAGATGTAGCCTTATTAAAAATTACCTTTGCTCAAATGCTATAAAAAAGCCTATTGAATGCGTCTTTAAGCTTTTTTGCCCTTGGTATTGTAATTAGCCCATCTAAAACTTCTAATGTATCCTTTGGTGTAGTTTAAATTGCATCATCTCCTCTCTCCTCAAAAGAATTTGATCTTGAATCTTCCCCTACATCAAACAAAGAGAGATTAGAGACATTAAAAGTAGCACTAACATCATACTCACTTAGTAGATCCACTTTGTAGGTATTGTCATTAATTCTTTCAAGAATTTGGAATGAACCACCTGTTCTCAGCATCAACTTAGATC
>Ga0307517_10005866_pt1 | contig 18340 bp, 9 predicted proteins | sample 23_EM_MG_FD_194515 | JGI IMG/M metagenome (GOLD analysis project Ga0307517, IMG submission 194515) | Populus trichocarpa ectomycorrhiza microbial communities from riparian zone in the Pacific Northwest, United States - 23_EM | ecosystem: Host-associated > Plants > Roots > Unclassified | place... | reverse complement strand
TGTTACAAACTTCTTCAAATTCTCTTAAATGCAAGTATGGATTTTCTAATTCTAAGCCATGAAAAGTGGGTAAAAGTTGAATAATACCTGGCTTAAAATTAAAATGAGATGCATCAGGAGGAAAAACTATACATGATGGTGCACTTGTTCTTGTTGGATTCATGTGATCTTTAAGTGTTCTCACATGATTATTCTCATTATGAATTGACTGGTTATCTTCTTCGGCCATGTTTTCTAAAGAAAATGAGGATTTCCTAGAAAGTCTACCACTTAATATACGTGTCCAAACTTTCATGCAAGTGCAAAAGAAAAGAAAAAGAAAAGGAACAAAAATGAGAAAAACGAATAAAAGTGAAAAGAAAATAAAATAAATGAAAATATATAATTTATACAATACTTACCTCCCCGGCAACGATGCCAAAAACTTGACACGATCAAAGAGTTGATGTCTTATCCCAAGTGCAGGAGTGTCAAAGTAATAAATAACTCGGCAAGACTAGGGTCGAACCATAGGGAGGTCAACTATATAAATTACAAATAAAGAGAAAGATTTGAAGAGAATAATAACAGAAAAGGAGTTGAAGAGAGTTTTGGGATGTGATATTGGTGTAAGGATTAAACAATGATAAAACAGATGTCAAGGTTAAAGGATTCAGTAATGGTTCCGACTTCTCCGTTGTTGGTAATATTTGAACTTGAAAACGGCAGAATTGAGTCTTGGACTCTTCATGAAAGTTTTAGGTCTATGTCTTAGCTTTCCATCCATATAAAGTAGACCTAAATCCGAGTTCTACAACTCCAGTTATGATCCAATAACCGAATGGTGTTCTAGTTTGGAATTGAACCAGCATCTCTTCTCTTAGCCTAGCCCTCTTTTTGTCTCTTCACTTTTATTAGTTAATCACATCAATCAATCATTTGAATTGTGAGATATACCTGCATTCAAAATAAGCATTTACCATAAATTAAAGATATATTATATTATCAGACTTGTTATTATAAAACATGTTTTAGTTAGGGAATTTAATGATACTTTAGTGTAATATGATGATATAAAGCCTTAATAAAAATGCACTTTTAAGTACTAATCACTTGTTAAAATAATATTACGGTAATAATAAAATATATAAAAAAGCATGTTCATGCCAATAGATAGAAATCATGTGAATAAAGAAAACCTACACTCATCATTCTATTTATCCCAGCTATACAAAGAATCTATTTATGAATATTTACTAGTGTTTGTTAAATCTGATTCAATCCAGTGGGTCAACTCTTAGATCTATTGACCTGCAACTTGGCCCAAACTAGATTTCAAATTAAATTAGATAGGAGTTTAACTTAATATGATTTGATTAACCTTATAGGTCAACCAGCAATCCAGTTAACCTTGTCAAAATACAATTTGACTTAATGGCTTTTTTAAAAATGAAACCATTTTAACTTTTTGTTCATTTTTTTGAAAAACAAATATTGATGGATTGATTTGAGTCAATCCAATCAATAACTCGGATCTTGGATCGAGTCATGTGTTTATCAGGTTAGGTTTAATATATTTGATATTTACCATTTATAATGATGTCCAACATAACCTACTGTCATTATTTCACATATCAACAAAATTAAAATAAATCTTTATTTGTGTAACAAAACACTTATAACCATAAATAAAAAATATTAATTTATTCGGACACATCTACAAATTTATATTTCTTGTATAATAAAAACCTTTTTTTTAGGGACCAACTCCTCCACTATTTATATGAAAAACAAACATTACCACATTTAACAGTTTTACCAATAGAATTTTATGTCAGTATTTACACTACCATTCCGTCGGCAAGAATTTTACCGACAGATTCACAGACAGACCATCCGTTGGTAAATCTTTCATCGGTAATTTCATTTTTGTCGGTAAAAAAAAACCTGATAGTTTTATAGATAGAAAATGCGCACCAAAAAAAAAATTACCCGCTTTAATACACTAACAGAATAATTTCGTTGGTGATTTGTAGTGGCATTTATTGTAATTTTATTCCAAACGTCTGTAAAATACCGACAGACTTATTTCGTCGGTGATGTAACAGTGTTGTAATGGCATATGAAGTAAATTGTTTCAAACTCTCTGGGATATACCGATGAATTGTGTCTGTCGGTATATCCGTTTGTAATTAAACAATATATATTTTTTAAAATCTTTTGAACAAAAAAAGAAAATAATTAGAAAAAATTAAATTTTATAAATTAAATTTGAATAATATAAATCCAAATATTCATTACAAATTTATATGTTCAAATAAAATTAAACTAGAACAATGGCAGTGCCAGAGGAGGAGGAGGAGGCTAGTCGTTCCCAGGACCATATGGCCAAAAAAGGGATGCACACGTACCACCCATCTGTGATTTGATGTCCATGACCATTTGGTGGAGTTGTTCATAATCCGCCGAGAGTCGTTTAGTTTTTGGTGAGATGGGCTGTATGTTGTTTCAAAGTCGTGAATTCCAGAGAATGGGTGCTCGAAACCGATTACGAGTTCCCAACGGTTGAGAAACTACAGGCCGTCCGCAAGTTCTCGACCGTAGTGTTGGAGAGTTCGTGCACCTGATTTCTATCGGATCCACCAGACAAGCTTGCCTCTATCTACAAATCCAAATAGAAATCCGGGTAGGTCAAATGATTGTCCTCATATCTCTCCCTCAACCGGTTGTTATATGTCTCTTGGAAATAAAAATTAAAAGCATCAAATTCAATTCAAGAAAATAATAACTTATGAAAGAAAATGGTTGAATGAACATACCAAAAAGTATTGAGTGCGGTTGTTGACGAACTGTTGTACCCCCTTTTGGCGATCATCACTCCGCACGTGTGTCTCCACAAAAAGCTCCATGAGGCTCGACTCACGTCCAAGAGTTGTAGTCTGTAAGAAAAAAATGTTGCAAGTTAAATATATTTATAAATAAAAACAAATCAATTAAAGATTGATGTGATTAAAATTAATCTTACCATCCGCTTCGCATGCGAAACGAAAGGAACAAAGCCACCGATGTACGTGCTAATCGAGCCATGAATTTTTCGGCTCCGGTTTCCCGTACCGGATCGCAAATTTCGTGTGAAACGCTCAGACATCACGTGTTGGCCTGAAATTCTTCCGAACCACCACGTGATTCTAGTCTGGTAAAGTGTTTTCTCTAGCATATTTTTTTAGCTTTTTTTTGTGCCTCATACCAAAAATTACGCAACCTACATCATACAAATGTATTCTATATGAGTTAATGACAAATGAAATTTTAATATTTAAAATAAAAAATAATTATCGTATTGTTTTCTTTGTTACCTAGTTGCAGCATGATTCTCCCAAACCCTTCTCGCACCATTGTTATTTTTTCTATCCCATTCAAATTTACCCTTACGTTAACAATTTATGAAAAATAAATCAATAATCTAAATAAAGAAAATGAATTTATATAAAAATATTTAAAATTTTAAGTTAACACTAACCTTAAATTTTGTAAACCTTGCATCAACATGAGGTTTTCAATCAGGATGTTTGGAAACCTGACTCCATTGAAACAATAGAATCTCAATCGACGATTTAAACGCCAATGTTATTATTCGAGCGGCCTCAATGTTTGTAAACCTGAAAATCAATAAAATTAATGAAATATTAGTTGTTTATAAGTTGTAAAACACAAACCAACTCAAAGTATAACAAACTTACATTTAAAGGTCGTCCTTCCAATGCGCCTCGTAGTTGCAGGTGAATGGATCCCACTATGAAGGGACACTACCTCTACGTTATGGAACAACACTAGAAGAGGCAGCGTCGTGAGTCGACATAGATGCCTCTTATTGGTCGGCACCCAATGACACATTATTGTCATCATTGTAGATAGAAGAACTAGTTGCGATTATGTGCTCACAATGTGTAGTTGATTTTCTTCTATGCATTTACATAAATTTGATGAATATTTACATAATTAATTTTGATGTTTTTATTTGATGTGCAGTTGATTTTCTTCTATGCATTTACATAAATTTGATGAATATTTACATAATTAATATACTAGAAACTATCCAGAATTTTCAATCCTGCAAATATACAAAATATATATATGCCACAAACCAGTTGATTTTAATTTATTTCTACTAACAATTTTGGATTATTCAATATCATCTCATTTTCAACATGATAATGTTTTTAATCCTAAATTGACAAGAATTAAAAAAATAAAATTACAATCAAAATTCAACAAAACAATAAAACATTAATGTAAACCCCGGGAAAAAAATAAAGGTTGCTTAAATGGCAAACTAACTACATGGGAAATAAAAGTGAAGAAATTCATGCATAGCGTTAAATGAAAACAAAAATTCAAAAAAATTTGGATTTAAATTTTCAGGCGAAATAATTTGAGACAGTATAAATTAACCCGGTAATGTTGAGGGTTGGATTTAAATGAACAAAATAAACTTCTAGGGTGGAGTTATACGAAATGATAAGAATACAACTTGATTTTAAGAAGAAAAAAAAATGTGGGGGTTAAAATAATACACTTAAAGGAAATGGGGCCTAAGTACAAATAAGAGAAATTATAGAGTATAAATACTCCTCTCCTCACCAAAAATCTGCAGCAACCATAAGGAAAGAAAAGAGGGAGTTTTGTATCCATTCTTGCAAAAATCAAGAGAGAAACACCAAAAATTCAAGAACCCATCAAAGATTAAGGGTTTATAATTGGAATAAACACTTATGGGCAAGGGATTAACAAGAAAATTGAATGAGAAGAGAAGAAGGAGGGCCGACTGTCATTAGAAAAGAAAGGAGGGAGTTGAAAATCTTCAATTGGTTGAAGTTCAAAACCTTAATTCGTACCGGGTAAGATGTTCTAAACATGATCTTATAATTCATTTTGAATTCGATAATGAATTGATGCCTTGATGTTGAATTATAGATTAGGGTTCTTAAACTTGAATTAGGGAAAAAAGTATTTGTTGTTAAAATTAAGATAATTCATGTGTATATGTGATTGGGGACTTGAAACCATGATAATTTACCCAGAAAATATAGTTTGTAAAAGTTATCTGTGAAGGGAAGGGGGTGATGAATCTGGACAGACTCGTCTAGTGACTTTTGGTAAGATTTCAGATAGGAGGATGAGGGAATTAAGACCAGGTTCCTTTATAGAAATTGTAGTTTTGGGTGTTAGCTAACTAAGGAAATTGGTCTTTCTCAATTTGGAGCTTTAGAACTCCAGTTATGGGTTATCAACCGAGACTGGGTCATGATAGACCCTATAGGGCAGTAATTCGGATTTGTTGATGAGCAATTTTGATTGTCTTAGGGGCAGAACTAGGTTCTCCTTCCTTCAGAGGACTTGTAGCCCCATGTCTTAGCTTTCCAATGCGACCAACCTCGCTTGAAACGGAATCCTAGAACTCCAGATAGAGTTAAAACTCTGCGAGGAGGTTGAAATGCGACCTCTGCAAAGAGTAATGATTCAAGACAGTAACAGTTTAATGTCTACATAGTAACAGTTGGATAGTAATAGTTCAATGTCTAGACGATAACGGTTCAAGACAGCAACAGTTCAATGTCTAGATAGTAATGGCTCAAGACAATAACAGTTCAATGTCAAGACAATAACGATTGGACAGTAACAATCCAAGGTTTAAACAGTAACAGTTGGATAGAAACACTTCAAGATTTAAACAGTAACAATTTTTGCATAAGCGCTGCCCCTATAGAAAAAAGGATTATGATAATTAGGGTGCAACAGAGAGTAACGGATATTGTGAGGACTAACCCGGGTAGAAGACATACTACTAGTAAGACTAGGGTAATATTCCCGCATGGTGTAAACTTATCAACGGGAACACGCACATCATGCCTAATAGTAGAAAAAGTTGAATTCATGTTACTTAAAGTAGAGTGAGGGATACCCATAGAATGGAGACTTTGAAAGAAATTTTCTGTTTCAAAAAGAAGAATTTATTCTAAATAGATAAAATTTATCTTTTTAGATATAAAGAATATTCAAAAATCAAATTTCTTTCATTAAACTTTATATAGTTGATCCAGCAGAAGCAAGGATGGTAGTACCTCGCCCCGGATCCCTTCCAGTTTGAAATTCATAGCCTTAGACCCCATTGGCTCAGTAGCATCAGTAGCAGGGGTATAGGCGGAACCCATTTCAATTTATCCATATACGGAGCCAGAGCCAGTAGTTTCACCCGCGGCATAAGTACCCATTAATGAAAAGAAAAGCGGAGGCGGAGGCCTGCCACCCTAGGAATTAGGTAATTGATGCCGCTCCTAACTGTGTTGAATGTAGAGGAGGGAGTACTTTCATTCTTAAAAAAGCTTTCTCAACGCGCCTTAGATGCTTAGTATATCGCCCTTCATCGATCCTTTTTGAATAGAAAGAAATAGGCTAAAGAAAGGAATGATAACTATGGTTGGATAAAGGATGACAACATTAATGGGTGTAATGAGAAAAACATAAAATATAAAGAAGGAAATGATTGAAAGAAAGACCTATTAGCTATTGATATGATTATTATAAAACATATCCTTGAATAAGGAAAAGTTATGAGATAAGCATATGATTTTAGGAGGGACCACAGGCGTGGTAAAACAACAACAACAACAGAGGAGCATGAGTAGAGCTTCTACTACAGGTAGGTGATCCGCACCTATACTTTCTAGTTAAATTCCATGATTTAATATGTTATTGATGTGAAATGTGAATTACTGAATGTTGGATATTATGGGAAAGGAGGAAATTTTGCGTAATGATGTCGATATTTTGAATAGTATTCAAGGTGAAAGGATGTTATGTGAATTGCCAAGTGATGAAATTATCACTGACAAAGGAATTATGAGAAGTGTGATATGGGGCGTGGACTAGCATACATTTAGTGTATGTTAGGATCCCGAGTAAGGGGATCACCATGTTTTGACTAGCATACATTTAGTGTATGTTAGGATCCCGGGTAAGGGGATCGCCATGTATTGGCTAGCATACATTTAGTGTATGTTAGGATCTCGGGTAAGGGGATCACTTTGCATCGACTCCTACGGGGTGATGATGATACCAGTGAAATTGGTATCGGTAATGTGTTAAGCGAAAATAATCATGGTTGATCTTATAAAATCTTTAATGGAGGTTAATAATGGAAGAGGAAACGATTTTTAGTAGTTGAAGGACAAAGAGTTTCCAATGAAAACCAGAAGGGAGAAGTGAATAAAATATGAATGCATGTTTGCCTTTTTAAATTATTGGAAATTTGTGTTGCTATATTATTGTGATATTCATGTTTCAATCATATGTATTTTGTTTCAGGACCATCGCATGCACGACAAGAGTAGATCCTAGCTTATGTTCACTTTTTGTAATATAGGTTCTAGGGAGTATACCCTTGTATTTTGTAATATTACAACTTTTATATAACTTAATTTGTATAATGGATGTTTAAACTTGAATAGATGAATTTAATTATGTGGTTCATATAACCATGTTCCATGTATGCATGTTTATATCTTTTATCCATCCATAAGGATAATTGTCGTTCAATGTATATCATAAATATTGTGATTGACATGGATGGTGATGTTTTGTGGGATTGAGACCCAAGATGATTGGGTTGAATTGAGTTAGGAGATGCGGAATATTAGAAGTGTAAACAAGTTGTATGTCGATAACTTGGGACCTCCCGATATAGGGGAGACTCTGCCGAAATTTTAGTGAAAAATTTGATAAATTTTAATATGAACACCATGTACATGTATATTTATATATATAAAAAAATTTAATTATTCTGTGTATTAGTTGACATGAGATTGTTGCTTAATCCCGGATATGAGGATATTACAATTGAAATGTAGACAATAAAATAGAAAAATAAAATAAAATTTATTCCTATATATTCAATTAACATTTATACTACAAATTTAACAAACACTATTAAAATTCAACAAACATAATAAAACATTATTACAATGTAGACAATAAAATAGAAAAAAAAATACAAACACAAATATAGGCTTTAAGAACAAAAAATGCTTACCTTAGCCACATGCTTAATTTCAGAGTTTATTTACATATAATACAAAAATAAAACAAAAATACATTGTTAATAAACTAAAGAAAAGAAGAAAAATAAGAAAAAAAATACATCAAAATATTCACCATATATACATGTTGATTGTGTTGAGAGGAAATACTTGAAGATCTTGAGACAAGAGAGGATTGAGATAGTGAGAGTGGAGAGAATGAGAGAATTTGAGAGAGTGAAAGTTAGTGAGAGATTGAGAGAGTTGAAAAAAATAAAGATCTGGTGACTCACTGGGTTTTTACGGAGGGAATCACCAATGGAATATTAAATAATATTTTTTTTAATTATTCCGTCGGTGATTCCCTCGGTAACTTTACTTTGAAATTTTCATTTCTCATTAAAATTTTCAAAAAACCCTCCAAATTTTTGGCGGTCCGTCCATGATTCTGTTGGTAAAAATATAAATAGTACACAATCAGAGATGCATTAATTAACAAGACATTGGAATTCGCAGTTCGTCGGTAATTCCATTTGGAATCTGACACTCAGTAATTTCCATCACTGACATGAGAAGGGGAACAATTTGCTTCGCCTATGGAATACATTGACAGACACAAACCATCGGTGTTTTCATCAGTGTATTGCACAGTGAACAGTGCTAGGGGGAGGGAACAATTCCCTTCACCTTTGGAATACACTGACTAACACAAACCGTCGGTGTTTTGCATAGTAAATGACAAATTTTATATGTATTCCCTATCTATCCATCCTGCAATTACTTAAATTGAAAGTTGCACGCACAACACAATAACACCAGTTCACATAACAATTATAAAATAAATACTCTTTTGTTGAGAATTTCATCAATAACTATTACATTATAATTTATGGCATTACAGTACTTTCGTGTTCTCATAGTTAGTCAGAATTGTCTTCTTCTTCTTCAATTGTCTTGTCGTCAGCTCTAACACAATCTTCTACATTGATATCATTGTTATCACATCTTCATTGAGTTGTGCTTGTCTGCTGGAGCTCAGAACAACGTTCAACTCCTCAATGTCAACATCAACAAAAATATTATCGAAGACGTGAAACTTTGAATTTTCTTCCAAGTTAATTGATGGAGCAACTCGATATGGTTCAACCAACTCACTTACTTGAGAGTCATCATCTCTGACGTTTGAGTCATCGTTCTCATCCTAAACAACCTTGACATGACCCCTGGGTTTGGTTTTCAATATGGATAACCAATTAACTCTTGAATGATCCTTTCTAAAGATTCTAAAGAAAATAGTGTATGTGTAATAAACTTGCTGGCAGTGCTTGGCGAAAACAAAGACATCATTGATGTTGTGGAGTCTAGCTTTTGAGTTAATTTCGATCAAACCATGATGGGGATCTACTCTGATTTCTCTGTCTGTGGTGTCATACCAATAACATTTGAATAAAAAGACTCTATTATGCTCTCTATGATATTATAGTTCAATTACCTCTTCTAATTTCTCCTAATAGTCAACTTCAAACTCACTAGAAGTCGATCCCTTAACACAAACCCCAATGTTATATGTCTTTCCACCCTGCTCATATTTTTCAATATGAAACACGTACGCATTAACAAAATACTTGTTGTAGCACTTCACTTTTCTTTCAGGACTCAAACTTAGTAAGGATAATATAGCGCTAGCATTCCTTCCTATTTTATAAACCTGGTGCATCAAGTACAACAATGAATAGAGATCATGAATTTTGTAATGAAATTAAGTATCCTGAAAGATAATGAGTTTGTGATAATACTTATATGTGTTCTGAACCACGTTGCAAATTGTTCATCTTGTAATCGAAAGATTTGAGATTCGGTCAGGTGTGAGCTATTATTAGATAGTAGATATTGACGATGTTACCTACGAGGTATTAAACAATGTATGAGTTTGTGATATTACATGAGAAAAATAGTCCATTAATAACAAAGCTTAAGTAGTATACTTACTGAATAAAAGGTCTCAGTTCATCGAAGTTAAATAGCACATAATTATGTGCTTATCTGAACTCTATTTTAGACAAATATCTTCCCCTAACATAATTTTTTGGTGCGGGTCATCCTAGATTGAAGAATATTGACAATTTCCCACTCGAAGACACTTCACTACCATCGTCATGCCTTGGTACGTGATTGATTCTTGTTCTCAAAAGAGGCTTGAAATAGTATGAGATATAAATGTTGAGATCTCCTCAACAATATAGGCCTCACATATCGATGCCTCAACGTTCGCCTTATTTTTTACCTTTTTCTTAAGGTTGAACAAGTACCTGTATGGAATAAAACAAATGTTTTCAATTAACAAAAACAATGAAAATAGTATCGAAGATTACATTGCATATGTAATCTCTAACCTCTCGAATAGATACATTCATCTATACTGAACTGGGCCTCCAACGTTTGCCTCATATAGTAAATGTATGGGTAGATGCTCCATCAAGTCAAAAAATAATGGAGGAAATAGCATCTCAAGTTTGAATATTGTCTATACAATATTCATTTCAAGCCTCTCAATGTGCGATGCTTGCAACTTGCTGGAGTATATATCTCAAAAGAAATAACTGATCTCCGTGAGTGCATGTCATATCCCCTTTGGCAATAAATCATGATAAGCTAATGGAATGAGTGTTTGTATAAATACATGGCAGACATGGTTCTTCATTCCATACAATCTGCAATCCTCCAAATTAACCAACCTTGATATGTTCGAGGCATGTCCATCGGGAAAACACAGAAACACAGACTCTTCAACCATTGGTACACTAGTAGTTGTGTATTTTTGTCTAAGGTGAAGCTTGCTTTAGGCTTTGCGACCTATGACCCAACATTAACCAACTTTATATTTTTACGGTGATAAAACAACGTTATATCCATTCTAGTCTTGATATTGTCCTTTGTCTTCCCCTTCACATCCATGACCGTGTTGAAAATGTTCTCAAACATGTTTTTTTCTATGTGCATGATGTCAAGGTAGTTTTTTATATGCTACAAGAATCTTTCTCCTGCCAGTTCTGGGTTTATAACGGGAATGCCCACATATCGTGCACTCGGTCACCTCAACATTTTCAAGGTAGTACAACATGCAAAAGTTTGGAAACATGTCAATTTTCTGGTATCCTAGACCGAGAGGTTTTATCATGGAGTTAGCACTATAGAAGTTCTCTTTCAGCATGTTCCCTTCAGGTAAAATGCCTCTCAACCATTTGAGAATTCTATCATAACCGGCCTCACTCAACCCATAATCTGACTTGACGGTAAACAGATGTGCAACGACCGATAATTTACTGTGATTTGTGCAACCATCCCATAATGGTTTGTCATAATCTTTCAAAAGATAAAATGGCTACGTTTGCATTAGGTTCTTCATCTACGATTGAACATTGATTGGCATGACCTTGATTCATTCTCATCACATCCATAACCATAGTCGTATAAATATTACTGTTGTCAGTTTCAACTCCATGAACATTGCTAGCAATAGAAGTTGACCCAACCATTCTTTCTACCATGATCTCGTGAGGAACAAATGGTTCTCCGTGCGCATACCAACACAGGTATCCTCCATGAACCCTTTGTGTAGAAGATGCATCGTTACAATATCTGGATGGAGCAACTTTTTATTTTCACACCTTTTACATTGACACCTAATACCACTTCCACTAATATTTATCAGAATAGATGTTGCGTAATTAATAAAACCCTGAACCCCATTACAATAATCCATCCTCTGCAATTCTTGGGGTGAATCTCGATACATCCATGAACGATACATCCATAAACGATCATCCATGACTTCTATCGAACCTATAAATATATATATATATCAAATAATAATGACAACAATATGTATTAATTAACTACATTAAATAAATAATCAACCTACTTTTATACTTCTCTTAATTCATTATCAGTTATCTACGTACATACAAATTTGTACACATTAATTTACGAAAATTACAACTCGGCAATAAAATTGATAAAATATAAAATGGATCCGTTAAACAAGCTATTATTTATATCATCACAACACATCTAAGTCGGTAATTCGACATAAGTTTCAACAATTTACAAACAAATATAATTTTATAAAATCTAAAACAAACCATAACATGTACAAAATCATGTATCCATACAACAAGTTTGTATGAGAAAAAAAACATAAAACAAGTAAACACCCAAACAAAATACATATACTACAAAAATATGCAATAAAAAATTGACATTTCAAAATTGTGTTCAAATAAAAAAAATGATAGATTTAATGAAAAATCCGCAATAAAATTGTTGTTATAACTGGAAAAGTCGAAGAAGGATGAGTTGTGTTGAGATGGGAGGTGATGTGTGGGGGGGGAGGGGGGGCTGTTAGTTGTAGATTGGGGGTTTGGGGGGGTTTGTGTAGTTGCAGAGGGGAAGAAGGAGAAATTGAGGAGGAGAGGGTCAACGACTAGGTCATATATTAACTATTACTGATAGAATTACCGACAGAAACATTCCATCTATAAATCCATCAGCAATTCTGTTAGAATAAGTGACACGTTACTATATGGCTTTCCCTATTTGAATCCAATTGTAATTCCGTAGATAAAAGTGTCCACACAAAAATTACATGTCATTGTACTTTTTGGTTTTTTTTAATTCCTTTTATTCCGACTATAATTCCCTCGATATTTACCAACATAAATATTCCATCGGTAAATACCGACGGAGTTAGCGATGGAATAAATTCGGTCGGTAAATATTACCCCAAAATACCGATAAAAGTTTTCCGTCGGTGATTTCATTTGTATTCGTAGATTTTGTGGTAGTGGAAGCATGTGATTTTTTTCTTTTTCTATGAGGTTATTATAGTCTCAAAAAAATATCTTGACATTGGTTTGTGCTTAATTTTATGAGCATCTATTTTTGATATCGTATAATTAATTAAAAAATTAGTTTTTAAAAAATAAAGTTCTTAGACGTAGTGGAGTCCATCACCCTGGATCATGAATTTCACAGGTTAATTCATGAAGACCGGGTCAATCGAATATATCGTCGTCTCAATATAAAAAAAAACCAAGATGATTTTTTTAAAGTCAAACCATATTTTTAACTGATTGTTTGGGTTGCCTATGAAACCCCCCAATTAAGTAGATGGGTTATGTAAGGATTATCATATAATTTAATTTAAATTCGAGTTAGATAAAGAATCAGGTTAGAAGGTCTCAAAGTTAATCTATTATATTGAGTTTAATAATAGTACTAAATAATTTTTCCCTAAAAGTTCAAAAAGATTTTAGTTCAACCTTGAGCATAATGTGACCCTACTCCAATGATAAAAGCAATTACTACATTATTGGCTCTTGTAAAAATTCCTCATAAATGCCTTCAAATAATATTTGTTCACGTTTATTTAATAATGTTATTGAAAGTGTTTTTTTTTAGAATAAATTGAGAATAGTTAGAGGACTAAGTTGAAGTCAGTCCAATATCTAGAAGCGGTCAAAACATAGCACACAAAAAAATCTAAACCTCGATAACAGCTTCACACGTGTTAGTCTAAGTGATTTACACATTTCAGCCAGCACTCCACGCAGCATTTTACGTGTCAAGCAATGGCCTGGTTTGAGTCACTATAAATTAAGGCACCTATGGCTGATGTTTATTACCAGAAGTTGTGTGTTTTCAATCTTTCAAGTGTTTTAGCTTTCAATTCATTTGTGTTCTCTCAATCTTTCAAAGAAATCAATAACCAAAAATGGCTGACAACACCCAGAAGATGAGCTACCATGCTGGCGAGGCCAAAGGCCAAGCTCAGGTTAATTAGCTTATGAATTTCTTTCTCTATTTTGCCTTTGTTTTTATATATAAATTAGTGTGTAATGCTCTATAACATGTCGATTTTGTTTGTTTCAGGAGAAGGCCAGTAACTTGATGGACAGAGCTGACAATGCTGCTCAATCTGCAAAGGAATCAGTGCAAGAGGTTCACATATTTTTGTTCAATCTCATGTTCTATATTTTTTTAGAGAATTCATTCTCACCACAATGGCACAATGGATTGTGCATCAGATTTAAGAATGACAATAAACCAAAAACAAAAGGAAAAAAAGAGTGAGGAACACTCATGAATAAAATTCGCAACACTCTAAGTGTTAATAATTAGTTGTATATTTTGGCACAGATACTTTTAGCTAGTGAGTTTGCAGTAGTGTTTTTTTTTTTTTTTTAATTTTGATAGTTCTTTCTTTGTGTAGGCTGGTCAGCAGGTGAGGGAAAAGTCACAGGGAGCTGTTGAAGGAGTAAAGAATGCAACTGGCATGAACAAGTGAAGCTGGATCGATGGAGTCCAATGATCGTCTATTGCATGAAATTTAGAAATTGAATGCAATTTTCATCTATCAAGCAGTTGTTTTTGTTTTTTTGTTTCTGTCTTTCCTTTTGTATAAAGAAGAGAGCTCTCTGATCTGCAGTTCTCTCGTAAGTTTGTAGGCACATGCATGTTTTGCCCTTAATTATTAGAAAAATTTTACTTTCAGTTCAGTATATGTTCAAATTTTTCCAGCTTAGTGCTTCATCAATTGGCCTATATGTGTCCAAATGGCCTTCCCAAATCAATCGGTAGCTCTATTGATAAATTTAACATATTATTAAAAAACATTATATATAATAATATGGTGTTTTTATTTATCCGTTGTTATATCCATAAGTAAATATAACACATCACCAACAAAATATCATCTGTAATTTTGTTGGTGTGTTAATATTAGCAATATTTTTTTTTTAACTTTTTGGAATATAATGATGATCTCGTTCCATTGATAACCCCATTAGTAATAATGACATTTACAATAATTCTTTTCCGATCTCTAGAATATATCAACAGGGTTGTGCTGTCAATAACCCTGTTTGTAATATTTTAAAAATATTTTTATAAAAAAATATATTGAATAGGTAATTTGTTCTTTCATTATATATATATATATATATATATATATATATATATATATATATATATATATATTTCATTCAAGATGACAGTTGTCTTTGGTTGAAAACAACTCTAGTAGCTCACCATAAAGCCCATTACCTAGCTAGTTGCATTTCAAGGATGCCTAAGATTATGTAATGACAAGTGACCATATTAATTTTATTTACATGCTATTTAACTCTGTTCATTTTCCTATACGTCAACAAAGCTCAAGGTAGGGAACAAAACGTTCTGCTATATGCTGTACAGTAAAATTGTTAATAATTAGTTGAGAAAAATAGCAAGAAAAGAAAAGAAAATGTTGGATTATTAGGGATTTTGGCATAGCAAAACAAGACAGTATTAACATATGCCATGTTTTATCTGTATGAAACTTTTGTTTTCAGCTTATCATGCCTTGACAGTATCCATTGCAATATTGTACTAAAAATGTAGATGGTGTCAATTGCTTTGTCATGAAACATGCAAGAACACTTGATCACGTCCATGTTTAATGATCTTCACTGCATGGAATTCATTATCGTCTGTATTTAGACCAAAGAAATAACTCTCACCCCTTGGTGGTGGGTTTAACATGATATCTTTTTTTAATATATTTTTTATTAAAGTAAATTAGCCCATTGATGCATGAAACTTGTTTTTTTTTTTTTTATAAAGTTTGTATTTGGTTTTAACATTTTGTGCTTCAGTTATTATAATTCTAAGTCTTTGTTCTCTCTGAGCTGATTTTCATTTGCACACGTATAGGATAAATGCCCCAGTATTGTTTCTTTTTGCTACAATTTTTTTTTTCAATTTGTTTTATGCCTTCTTTCAGAAATATTTAACATATTTATATTATTGAATTGATTGATTAATCATTTAAAATTACTCTTATTTCTAATTAATTTATAAATAAATAATACACGTAATAATCACGAATATAGTTTAAATTGGTTTCTCGTATGCTAACCTTAAATATCGAATAAATCATCTCAGATATTAGTAAGGTAGACAAGTTAACCATGTGAATTAAGTTTTTTTGGTTTCCTCTAATATTTTATGATCATATTACTTTGACTTTCAACATAAATATTACAAGACTTGTGTGGATATGATGGAATTCTTAGATTTATTGATGGAAATGCTTTGTTTGTAAAACACTCGTCGATAATTTTAATTGGTTTGTCAGTGATTCTGTCAATAATAAAATTACCGATGGATTTACTGATTAAAAAAACATGTAAAAAAAAATTTGCACGCTTCATTCCTTCGGTATTTTCCTCGAGAAGTTTTCCATATAAAATAAATGCAATTCCATCTGTGATTAACAAATTTACCTTAATTTAACTACTAGTGAAGCTAAGAAGAAAAAATAAAAAATAAATTCATATAGTATGTTAATTAAAAAAAAAAACTAAGAAGAGTAAAGAAGAAGAGAAGAGAAGACATACATGTGCGTGGAGGAGAAGAGAAGAGAAAGAAAGAAAGGGTTGTTGGTGTTTTTTACATAAGAAGAAGAAGAAGAAGAAGAGGTGCGCTTGTTATGAAATGAGGGATTCTGGTCTTTTTATTAGGGTATTTTACGAACGGATAATTAATATTAATATTTTTAATTAACCATTTTGTTTGTGATTCCATTGGTATTATTTAATTTAAAATTTTAATTTAATCAAAAATTTTCAGAACCCCCAAAAAATCACCAATGATTTTTCAATCCGTTAGTGATTCTGTCTGTAATACTTAATTTAAATTTTCAATTTAATCAAAAAATTTCAGAAACCCTCAAATATCACCGATGACTTTTCAATTTATCAGTGATTTTGTCTATAATATTTAATTATATCAAAAAATTTCAAAAACCCTCCAAATATTACCAACAAATTTTCAATCCTTTGATGATTCTGTCGGTAATATTTAATTTAAATTTTCAATTTAATCTAAAATTAAGAAACCCCCTAGATATCACCGTTGACTTTTCAATCTTTCGGTGATACCCTCTGTAATTAACACAATGAACAGTGCTAGAGAGAAGGGAATAATTTATCGACGGGTTTACAGACGGTATTTAATACTGTCAATAATGTCATTTATGTCGCACCCTCGCGCGGAGCGCAGCGTCACGGCGACCCTCCCTGGGAGCGGATAATCGATTTCAATTTTTTTTGTTTTGTTTTTGTGAATAAGGGAGTCGCCATCTAGTATTATGGTCACTAGGAAACCTAACTAGTCTTTTAGAGATTCTAAGGCAAGGGACTGGTTGCGTAAAGGGAAGATATTAGCACCCCTAGTACGCCCTACCTAAGGTAAGCTGCTTGGTGTTTGGTTTGCCTTGCTATTGTGTTGGTGTTCTCTAATCAGTTTTCCTAGGATAGGTTTGCTATGATGAATAGGCTTAGGTTCAAAGTCTAAAAGCAAGAACCCTTTGCCAATATAGATCATACCTTTAGATATGTCTACAGAATACCAAGAAGAACCTATGCAGATCTCTTAAAATCTATGTTTGATTTGAAATAAATTTATAATCTATGAATTAAAAAACAACTAAGATAGAAATCTAAGGAGATTAAATGTGTTTAGGAGCTCATTTTTCCCTTAGTATTTCAAGTGTTTGCGACTCGTAAATCGCAAGGAATAGGAACAAAGATTTAGAAATCTAAGGAAATTTTAAAAGCCTCTTTTTTACCTTAGTGTTTCATTTTTTTACGGCTCGTAAACCGTGGAGTCAAAAATTGAAATGTCCTCAATTATAATCGAGGTTTCTTTCAAGGATGTATGGTGACTTTTTATTCCTACAAAAATATTTTGAATATTAACCACTTGGGGTTTTTTTATCCAAATATTAACAACGAATAATAACAAGTCATTCCCAATAAAATTTTGGATATTGATCCCTTTAGATTTTCTTTATCCAAACATTAACGGTGAATAATAGATAAATTCCTCCCAAAATAAGATTTTTGTATTTTTTGGAATATTGGCCAACACCTTTTGGAGTTTTACAAACATGTTATAAAATCCAGAATGCAAGAAAATAATTTTTTTGTGTTTAAGAAATCCATGCTAAAACACATTTTCTTTTGAACTTCGAATATTTGTTTTTTTTAAAAAAAAAAGATGGTGATTCAAAATATGTTAGGTTATTGGTTGTATGCAACACATAAAAACATTTTTATATTTGGTTCGAAAACTCGAGCATCACAATTAAACACAATTAAAAACAACAAACCATGCGCATATAGTCTCAAAATTTGCAAGAAAACTGAATAGTAAAAAAAAAACAAACATTGGTACATCAGCTT
>Ga0307517_10005865_pt1 | contig 18347 bp, 5 predicted proteins | sample 23_EM_MG_FD_194515 | JGI IMG/M metagenome (GOLD analysis project Ga0307517, IMG submission 194515) | Populus trichocarpa ectomycorrhiza microbial communities from riparian zone in the Pacific Northwest, United States - 23_EM | ecosystem: Host-associated > Plants > Roots > Unclassified | place... | reverse complement strand
GATGTTTAGGGTGAAAATAGGCTAGCCTGGGATGAGAACTTTTGGAACTAAAGCAAATGTTTATTAGTTATGTATATTTAGTATGTACAAGTATTATAATGGATTTAATTATGTTGTTTAGTTATTGTTGAGTTTTCAATGTAACTTAGAAAAAAGACTATGAGAAATTGATAAAATAAAGTTGTTGTATATCCTTTAGTTTTTTCCATGTAAAATTAGCATTAATTTTACCGGTAGCCATTGCATCAATGAGAAAAAAATTGGTGGAGATAAAGATTGTTGTGGTATATCCTTTAATCTTTTTACTTGTAAAATTAGCTTTAATTTTACTAGTGGTCATTGCATTAGTAGGGATAATATTTTCAATAATGAAATTGATTAAAAGTTGGTCACGCAATCGAATCAGGGATGATTGGTTGAATGATTATGAATTATAAAAAAAAACAGAATTTTATGGACCATCTTTTTATTAGGTAAGTAAATTTTTGAACTTTATATTGAAAGCTTATAATTTTTGAAGTTTTTGAATCTTAATTAATTTAGTTATATACTTATATTATTTTCCCCTACTAAAATTGGATCCTAGAACCTTCCCTGGCTTTCCTGTTTTACGGGTTTGATGAAGTGTTTTTTTTTTAATTGAGCTTGATTTTTTTTATTGACTATTTTTTTCTCATATATTAAAAAAATTAGTTTAAGAGAAAAACCATGTTATTAAACTTTTATAAAGTCCATTGACATGTTCACGGGTTTGGTTGGTTGACCTTCTTTGCAGGTCTGGCGAGTTTAGCATTTTTTATTTTTTTCAACATCTCGATATTAGATTGGTGTTTGATTTTGTGATTATTTATTTTTGTTATTATATAGTTAACAAAAAATAGTTTGGGAAAAAAACAAATTAAAATCTCATTGGAGTCCATAACCCGGTTCATAATTTTTACGTGTTAACCGGTTTACAGGTTTGACGAGTTTACTTACTGACTAGATATACTTTTTTTGTTTTTGATTTTTTAATTATTTTTAATTTTTTTATCTTGATTCTGTTCTTTAATATTAAATTAATTAAAAAAATATACTACACAATTTATTTTTATTTATTTTCTATAAAATTATTAATATCTCAAATAAATACTTTCTAGAATATATCAAGAGCAGTCAAATATGATCTGCCATTATCATTTTTTACCAGATATTTAGCATTGAAAAATGTGGGCTTATTGTTTTTTATTTAAGTTTTTATCTCTGGACTCGCAGTAGAAAGGCTTCGTTTTACACTAAGCCCATTAAAGGCATTTCGTTCCATGTCGAAGAAGCTGGCCTAGAGTGATTTCCTAAAGCCCTCTTACGCGCTCCGGTGGACTTGCGAGATATGCAGTTATGTTTGGGCTTGAGGCCCCTCTTGAAACAAAAAAGGACAGTTGGTTTTTACTGAAGGATCGGCTAAGACAAGTAAAATTTACTAAAAAAACTCATTTTTTTTTAAAAAAATATGGGATACATTATATATTATTTTTTATTATATAATTAAATAAAAATAATATATAAAAAAATTATTAAACTCAATAAAATCTATAACACGGGTAGGAAGGAGATTGAGATTTATCTAATATGTCACTGACTCAATACTTTTTTAAAAATATTATTATTTTAAAGTTTTTTTTTAATAAATTATGTTTTTACCGGTTATTAATAAGATTATATTTAAATTCATAAAATTAATCAATTTATTTAGGCTAGTTTCCGTATAATTTAATTAGAAATTTGAGTTAGTAAAAAACTAAATTAAAAAGGAAAGGTCAACCTAAAAATGTCTACACATATGATTTTTGATGTTACATTACATGCCTAGAAATTCCACACGAGTATCTGATCTCCCTTTGAGTTCACAAGGGTAAAGTCGGCAGGATAGAGTATTTTTGTGCAATAATTTCCTTTCCTTAAATGACGTGTCCAATCTGAAAATAAAAATCTTAATAGATGAATGGAGTTGAATCATACATACACTGGGCATCAAATAGAGCATTATCCTTTTAAGGAAAATTCATCCTATAAAGAGAGAGATAAATGGAGTGAATCACAATCTAAGATCGGGATAATTGATAGATGGGGTAGGGTCAAATTTGTCTTTTCCATGAATCTTTACGTGAAACTAACTAGATAGATATATTATCAATAACAATTATTTTTTAAAATATTTTTATTTAATTTTTTTAATATCAGTACATTAAAACAACGACGTAAAAGCATAAAAAAAAAAAACTCTTAATTTTTTTTTAAACATTTTTAAAATATAAAAACAAAGATATTTTTTTATAACCAACATAAATATTCCTTCTATTCAATCCTATCTTAAGATATTTTTAATGGTTAAGATATTTTCTTTATAATTTAGATACCAATCAAGACTAATTTTATCTATGAATTATTAATATTACTTTTTTTTTTCCTAGCTGAGCTTAATTCCTAAGATTTTTAAAAACAAAAACTAGCATCCGTACGTAACGAGACAAGAACTCTAAAAGAGAAAATAAAGAAGGCAAAAATTCCATCACCACAAACTCCAAAACCCAACCAATAATATCACTCCAAAATCTTAATAATTGTCAAAATTCTGAGCGGCCATTTTATATCCACAACACCGACGCCATCATTTTCTCAATTCTCGATTATTATTATCCTCAAAGAAATAATGTTCAACAATCAAATATCACACTTTATACGCAGATGACGGACCCATAGAAAAAATAAAAACAACCAAAGATTCACGCACATGGTGCTATGTCTCTTCCATGTGCCTGTCATCATGAATAGGTTATCTCCGGTCACCGGAATATTATCGTCATGCTCGTGCTCCTTCAAGCTCAATAACAGAGACACCAAACTGGTGGGTTTTGGGTTTGAGTTGCAAAGAAAGGAGAGGTTAAAGAGGAAGCTTAAGTTTGTCGTCAGCGCGGAGTTATCCAAGTCTTTCTCTGTGAACTTGGGTTTGGACTCTAAGGTCACTCTCTTTCTCACTTTATGAATTCTTCTCGATCTCTTCGTGTATTTGGTCTATTTTATTCGATTATATGCCCCAGAGAGAAACGAGTTTCGTTGTTCTTATTTTCCTGAGAGCAAAATTAAAATAATTGTTTGATACCAGGGGACCTGGAAACTTTTCCATGCAAAGATTTGATGGTGCATATATCGAAGAAACTCTCGGATCAGCTAATAGATTTTTATCTAGTTTGATCCAGTTTCATAATTTGATTGACACTTTGCGGTCTGTTTACGTAGTTTCTCAAAAGGAAAACTGCTGACTAGTTGGAACTGAGTTTTCTTATTCAAGCTTGTTGAATTCAGAATTGCAATTACCTTGATTCTGTAACTCTTAATTATACTGCTAAGTATAATCATGATTGAAACAATAATGTTGTTAAGCTATTTGTCTTCAAAAGTGTGAGAGAAAGCCAGAATTTTGCTCGGAAACAATTAAAAGAGGAGCTTCTTACGTGATTATCTGTTTTTACTTCTTTCAGACAGACATTCCAGGCTTTAAATATAGTTATAGACTTGAAATAGCAAAAGTGTACAATGAGTTAGAAGTAGATCCTTTGGTTAACTCGTCACACCCCCATGATACTATACCAGGGCAACTTCTCTTGTCGGAAGTCTACCAGATTTGAAAAACCAAATTTGAAAACTTGATCATGGGTTTGGGTAACAGAAGTGGGAACTAATATTGAGCTCCCCTCTCCAGCTATTTCTACTGTCATAATCATCTTTTCTTACTGCCTGTGGTCACCCTCTTGCATTTTTACTTTCACATCCTAAAAGGTGCTGGTATTTCCCTTTTTATCAATTTATCTGCATCAGTAAGAACATTTTTTCTCATTTTCCAGGTATATTAGATTATTTCCACCTTTGTATTTTGATTAATTTTTGTTTAATCTGTATGGTTGATAGAAAGATGGTGATTTAATGATTTAGGGAAGGCAACTATAGTATAGACTGACAAAGATTTATTTTAATTAGAACATCAGCCAGTCTCATGATCTATCACAGTTGCCTTGGATTGGTCCAGTTCCTGGGGACATTGCAGAAGTCGAGGCTTATTGTAGAATATTTAGAGCAGCTGAACGGCTTCATGCTGCATTGATGGATACATTATGCAATCCATTGACTGGGGAGTGTAAAATTTCTTATGATTTTCCGTCAGAGGAAAAGCCATTATTGGAAGATAAAATAGTACCCGTGCTTGGCTGCATCCTATCGCTTTTGAACAAAGGAAGAGAAGATGTTCTTTCTGGAAGATCTTCCATCATGAATTCCTTTCGGGTTGCAGAAGTAAGTGCGATGGAGGGTAAACTCCCACCGCTAGCCATTTTCAGGAGTGAGATGAAAAGGTGTTGTGAGAGTTTGCATGTTGCTCTTGAAAACTTTTTGACACCTGACGATGATCGAAGCCTGGATGTATGGAGGAAACTGCAGAGGCTGAAGAATGTATGCTATGATTCTGGTTTCCACCGTCGTGATGGTTATCCTTGTCATATGCTGTTTGCAAATTGGAATGCTGTTTATTTCTCCACTTCTAGAGAAGACATAATCTCCAAAAATTCCGAGTTTGCATTTTGGATGGGTGGGCAGGTAACGGAGGAAGGTTTAAATTGGTTGCTGGAGAGAGGATTCAAGACCATTGTAGATCTTAGAGCAGAAATTATTAAGGATAACTTCTACAAAGCCGCGGTAGATGATGCTATTGCGGCTGGGAAAGTAGAACTGATTAAAATTGCTGTTGAAGATGGGACAGCTCCTTCAATGGAGCAGGTTGAAAAGTTTGCATCTTTGGTTTCAGATAGCAGCAAAAAGCCCATATATCTCCACAGCAAGGAAGGAGTACGGAGAACTTCCGCTATGGTCTCCAGATGGAGGCAGTATATGACTCGCAGTGCATCTCTGATCACCACTCCGAGAGACAAGGGACTACAAGATAAAAATGAAAAGGGAGGAAGGCAGGGACCTTCCTTCATTGGAGGGGGGTCCCACCCCAGACAGGAAAATGGATCTCTGTCGGAGACTTTGAATAAACGTCACGGTTCAAATGGATTATCTAATGGAGCTGTCTCTCCAAAGGATGAAAATGGTCAGAGCATTAATGAGACATACAATGTCCATGCCTCTGTTCAAGATTCTATTCCATTAGAAACGGTAGAAAACAAGGTAGGATCTGTTGCAAACATATCCATGGAAGCTGACCCTCTGAAGGCTCAGGTTCCTCCTTGCAATTTCTTTTCCAAAGCAGAGATGTCCAAATTTTTCAGAAGTAAAAAATTCAAACCTCCAGCATACTCTAATTATCAGTTGAAAGGGTTTGAAAAGTTGCATGTTTCTAGAACGGCAAGTGTTGGGACATTCCAGAAAGTTGATGGTACTGATCCTGAGTCAAGGTTCGTGGAGGCAAAAAGATCCAATGGATTGGTCAGTGGTAAAATGGCATCTTCAAAGCCTCAGAGCTCACCTGCTGACAGTGACAAGCATCTGAATGGCAGCAGTGATGCTTCTGTTGGTTCAGGCATGGGTGTATTTAGTGGAGGGGAGAGGCGTTTCATGACTGGAAACAATGTCTCTACCACTGTGGTTGAGAATTTAACTGAGCATCTAGCATGCGCATCAATCAAGGATGGTGGTGAAAACAATGGTGTTGCTTACTTATCCTCCAGTGATGATGACTTGTGCACAATTGAAGGAAACATGTGTGCTTCTGCAACTGGTGTTGTAAGGGTGCAGTCAAGAAGGAAAGCAGAGATGTTTCTTGTGCGGACAGATGGATTCTCCTGCACCAGAGAGCAGGTTACAGAATCTTCCCTGGCCTTCACTCATCCTAGCACCCAGCAACAGATGCTTATGTGGAAATCCATGCCAAAGACAGTACTATTGTTGAAGAAGCTGGGGCAAGAACTCTTGGAAGAAGCAAAAGAGGTACAGTTCAAAAATATCCTTAATTTATGCCAAATTCCCTCTAGTGATTTATGAAACCATGATTGTGTAGATATTGTTCCAAGTTTTATTTTGTGTTGAATCTGATGGTTCAACCTTTGACTCTGAGTATTGGATATATATATATATATATGACTCCTATTTTCTCTGTTCAAAGTCTAATCTCACTGGCATTTGTTCCAGAGAGGTGAAGGTTACTTATAGCTGGTAGAAAGTCATTGTTTAATCTTGTATGCATATAAAATTTCTTGGGATCAAAGGATTTGAATAGTAATAAAAAATAAATCAAGATTTTACTTGAACTTTCATCCAGTAAATTTCACATTGGTTTTTCTTAATTCTCATTCTAAATTTGGAAAATTTCCACTGTGGAATGGAGAAAATCAACATAAGCAGTTACAGTCTCATCCATCCAAAGTCAAGTGTCTCCCGGTCAGTAGTGGTGAGCATTCATGTAATTTCCATTTTGGGTAATCACCAGAATTTTTTTTCCTTTTACCTGAATGTTTTTACCCCATCAAACAATTCAGGTAATTCAGGTCTCCCAAATTATCCAAATGTTTTATTCACCACCCAATTAATTTGTTTTTACCCAAAATTCCTTAAAAATTTTCAATTAACTAGATGAAATTAGGTTCAATAAAAGTTTTGACTACGAAAATAATGTTCAAGGAAAATTACAACCCATTAATTTTAAAATTTTAAAAATAAATAACCATATAAATAAACAGAACATATAATTTGGGTAACCTGAAGTTTTCTTTGTTTTATCTGAATAACCCCAAATAAATTTCAGGTCCGAATTACTGATTCTCCAAAATTTTTAAAAATTTATTATCAGAATTGGTTTGGATAATTTTTTTTTTTGAGTGCTTGCCCCTGCTCCTGGGTATTCTAGAGTCAAATTTCTTTCAAACGAAGCCTTAAAGATTACATTTGCCAAAATTATGAGAACATAAGAACACAAATGAAGCCCTGTCGCTTCGATTAATCTGTTCTCTCCATCACCTTTGATTGCTTTGTGTTACATCTTCTTTAAGACAAACATTGTCCATTGAGTTCATAACTCAATGCTTGGGAAATGTTGAAGGAAATCAGTATCCATCCTGTCCTATCCCTGGTTGGTTGAACATGAATGCAGAGGGATACCCATAGGGGAAACAGTTTACGGGTCCTACAGGGCCAAATGGGTGCTGAGAAATGAGAATGGAAAATTGATGCAGGGATTAACTCCAGAAAATATTTTCATAACTTTTGTGGTTATGACTTCTGAGTACCACTGAAATCATTTTATTCAAGTGTAGTAATTCTAACTGGCTTTCCTGTCCAATGTGCAGGTTGCCTCCTTCTTGTACCACCAAGAGAAAATGAATGTTCTTGTTGAACCGGACGTTCATGACATATTTGCTAGAATTCCAGGGTTTGGATTTGTTCAGACCTTTTATAGTCAAGATACCAGGTACTGAAAGTTGGGAATTGAGATCAAAACAAGCAATGACATTGATGTATATTTTAATGCTCTAAATGCCTCTCTGGTTGTAAATGCATTTCTTGATGCAGTGATCTTCATGAGATGGTTGATTTCGTGGCTTGCTTGGGAGGAGATGGGGTTATATTACACGCATCGAATTTATTTCGAGGGGCGTTTCCACCTGTTGTGTCCTTTAATCTTGGATCTCTTGGATTTCTGACTTCGCATTATGTAAGTTTGATATGACTCGTGTATTGTTAATGGTGTTTTGATGCTCTCATAAGCAACCATTTACTTGACTGCTGCCTTTTTGTTCTTTCTTTTTAATATAGTTTGAAGACTACAGGCAGGACTTGAGACAGGTTATCCATGGGAATAACACCTTGGACGGTGTTTATATAACTCTTAGAATGCGCCTTCGGTGCGAAATCTTTCGCAATGGTAAAGCAGTGCCCGGGAAAGTTTTTGATGTCTTAAATGAGGTGGTTGTTGATCGGGGTTCTAATCCATATCTTTCCAAGATTGAATGCTATGAGCATGACCGACTTATAACCAAGGTGAATTGGGCAATATCACGCCTTAATGACACAAACTCACTTTCTTGTATTCTGCCCTCAATTATTGCTCAAGGGGCAAAACCTACCTATCTTGGCCCCTAGAACATATTAAGTTGTATTTTTTTTTTCTACAGCAATGAACATTTCACATTCTGAACGTTTAAACATATACATGGCATACAAAATTTTTTAATATCTTCAATGATATATCTGCACTTATTTTAATGAATACCTTTTCTTCTAGGTGCAAGGTGATGGAGTCATAGTGGCTACACCTACAGGAAGTACTGCTTATTCCACATCTGCTGGAGGTTCCATGGTAAATTGTCCTTTTGAGTGTCACTTGCATTTCGTATTGTTTAGCATCCAGATAGTTATCTACTCTTAGATGAGATTTCTTACATTATTTTAGGTTTTCAAGCCTCGATATGATGTTTGGGGGTTGTATGAATGTGTCAGGGTATTCTTAAGAATTGCTAGAGAATATATTTGAGAAATCTGACTGAAGCTTGCTGTATGATAGTTGGATTTTGCGATATTTATCCATCTTCTTCTTTCACCCATTTTTTTAATCCATAACACAATGTTATGGAAAATCTCAATCCTCGATCAATCAATCCATTTTTCCCTTGCAAAAAAAATTAGCAAACAAGATGGAGGACTTATTCCTCTCCCTTTCCTCAGAACCTTTGATACAAACGTGGTCTAAATATATTCCCTGTGGTTATTGCAATTTCTGGTCACTTTCAATTGGCATCATCATCTGTGTAATGATGTGTATACTGGATCAGGTGCATCCAAATGTTCCTTGCATGCTGTTTACCCCTATCTGCCCGCATTCTCTCTCATTTAGGCCAGTCATACTTCCAGATTCTGCGAGACTTGAATTAAAGGTAAATTAAAGGCTCATATTTTGCAATTATATTTCTTTCTGTTATATTCTTCAGCTAGAGGATTCATAATTGCTGACCAAACAGATTCCAGAGGATGCTCGAAGTAATGCATGGGTTTCTTTTGATGGGAAGAGGAGGCAGCAGCTCTCAAGAGGGGATTCAGTCCGGATATCTATGAGCCAGCACCCACTTCCAACAGTCAACAAATCTGATCAAACAGGCGATTGGTTTCACAGCTTGGTCCGCTGCCTAAACTGGAACGAGAGGCTAGATCAGAAGGCCCTTTGAAGCTCAAAATGAAGAGTGAAGAGAAACCTGCTTCATTTTCTACCCAAGATCGAGGTTTGTGTAAATTTCTGTACAGATTGTAAATTAGAATTAACAAAGAAAATCTAACGTAAAGTGGGCAATTACTATTCATGAGTCATAACCAACATTGACTCCCACATGAGGATAGGGTTTGCCATTTTTTCCTTCTATTTTTTAACATGTTATTGACAATTGTAAGTATATACCATCAACGATTATTGGTAGTAGAAATATAATCATTCAATCTTTGCTGGACTTACATTCTCTATGCTTGGTTGCTCATACTCTGTTAATAAATTTTATTACATATATTGATATGTTTGTTTATTACTGCGTTGGAATGTCTAGGAGAGAGTAAGAAGCACAATGTATTAACAAACTTTAAAAGCGCAAGCCGCTAAGGCAGAGTGGATATTATACTGGCTTAGTATCGAAAGTTTGTGTAATAACTAGCTACTCGAATCTGGATGTCGCATCCTCTCCATTTGTGTGATGAAAGAAAATTTGAAATCTTTAAAGCATCATCAATGATCTTGATCATCGTATCAAACTCAGGTTTAGTTACGTCTATGCCCCCTTATGATACTTGAGAAGGTGGCCATTTTAACCCATATACTTAAATTTTGGGCATGGCAACCTTCACATTTTTTCAATTTGTGGTCATGTGCGGTCCCTTCATAAAACTCAATGCTCATCAAATCCAGCCATGTGTGCACATACAAAAGGATAACATGATCAAAATCTCAAAACTTGAGGGACCACTGATGTAATTTACCCACCAAACAAAGCATACAACATTGCCCTTCTTCCGTTGAGATGCACGTCGTTCTAGTCTTTCAGAAGAAGCGTCACAGGAGAATTTACAGATGAGATAATTACAAGTAGCCTGCGTTCAAGGAGACCAGGGCAAGGAAAAACCCATCTTGTAGCAAGTATTCCATTTTATTTATGAAGGGTGCAAAAACCCACTTACGTTCTTGTTTACAACACAGGACACACTTTTTTTAATCAATAACCATTTAAACAAGCCAATACTTTGTTTCTGCAGTCTCCAATCTTCCATGTATGTATTGTTTTATGTACAGAGAGAGAGTTGCTGGACTCTCCACCACCCCACTTCCCTCAACCATCTTGCTTGGTTCCTTATCAACCAATTTTGTCATGAAATAACGTGAAAGTATGACGCAGATACACGTCTGGTGAAAAGGTTGTTTCTTAGGAATATAGCTCTCATATATTACCGAGAAGTACAGTTTATATGATACTATTTGTTCGTACAAAAAAAGCAAACATCTGCAAGTGCAGTGTGTAAAAGCCTCATCATTACATAACAAGGAAAAGACAGCAACAATCTAAAGCAAACACATGGATAGACCCGGCTTTCTTTTCTCTTCATATGTATAGTTAAGAGAAAGAAGCACTCGGCCGTGAGGGAAACTGGTCACTAGAACATAAACTACAAAGGGAAAATTAAGATAAAGAGAAGGTTTCATCTTCTTAATATGAAGCTGCACTTTTTTACAAGGCCCTTACAGCTTCGAACCTTGGCTCTTTAGGAAGGAACTTCTGCTTAGCATAAACAGACATGTAATCACCGAACAAAAACTTGGGGTAAGTTTGATTGATCTCTTCGTCATCTTTTTCCACCAATCCTGGTGCAGGGGCAATGGTGGCCTTAAGTGATGGATTATAGAACGAAGCAATCGATCTTCTGTTCCCGTCTGGGGTGGCCAAAACACGGTGCCAGGTACTCTTGTATCGACCATTGCTAAGGACCTCAATCTGATCGCCAGTATTGATGACAATAGTGTTCTTCATTGGCTGGACATCAATCCATTGCCCATCTTTGAGGATTTGAAGGCCGCCTACCACATCATCTTGGAAGAGTAAGATGACACCCCCAGCATCGGTGTGGGCTCGGAGGCCATTGACTAGCTCAGGATGAGGACATGGTGGGTAGTGGCTAACCTTGGTACCAAAGAAGGCACTGTGTCCTTCTCCATCATTGAATGCTTTCTTGATGTATCCTTTTGGCAAGCTCAAGTTCTCATCCATCACTTCCATGACCTTCTCAGCCAATTTCTTGAGCTCAGCACGATATTCAGTCATGGTTTCCCTGTCATTAAAGCCAGAAAGTTAGATATACACTGCATCTTTTTCTTTGAATAGTTTATCCCATTGATATTTTTCAGGAATGATGAAATTTGAGTTATATTGTCTTTGCGGTGAGCCCATATGCCCGTTTCTTTATTAAGTTATAATACTTAGAAATTAGAAGTGCTTGTACTTACTTGAATCCAGAGGTTTTTGATGGCCACTCGTTATCATCAAGGAGAGTGATGACATCTTCCCAGTCCACATTCTCCAATTTCTCACCGCTATTCTTCTCAGCTAAAGCATTCAAAGTGTTTGCTACCGTTGAGTTCTTGAAAATTTCCTCTCTTTCCAGTTTAAAATATTCAGAGCAAACCTTCTTCACTTTCTCTAGGAGCTCCTCTGGAATTCCATGGTTCATCAGCTGTAACAAGTCATGTACAACGCACGTTGATTTACAGAAATTCTTTTATGCACAATAAAATGCTACCTAAAAAGCTCATTATAGATCGGATCCATTATTTGCAGCTAGATGCTTTCATTTAATATACGCTAACACACGTTATGTATAGCGTGCCACTATAAGCTCTTGACACGTAATGCCTCACCAAGAAATTCTTTTCAAGGTTTGAATGTTGAAGGAAATTCAATATAATCCACCATTCTTTTATAAGGCATGATTTTGTGTGCTATGATCATACAGCATAGAAATATTGCAAGAAACTAATTAAAACGAGTACCTGGAAGAATCCCCACTCCTCGCATCCATTGGCAATCTGAGCCATTGTCTTGGCCCTCTCTTCACCGGTGCCATTTACCTTAGAGAAATCAATCACTGGAATTGCCATGGAAGCAATGGAGAACACAAGGTCAGAGAAAGAGAGGGAGACAGGGGGAGAGAGAAGAGTTTTTAGAGTGTAATGTTTTGCTTAGTTGGCTAATTAGTCTTGCTTTTGCTTTGGTTGCAAAAGAGAAGGGTGCAGGGGGGGTAATTTATAGTAACATTTCCCGCCATCTAGATTGTCAACTCTCTTAATCACTTTAATCAGTCCTTTTCTGGTTTCTTTTTACTTTTTTAATAATTAAGCAGCCGTTGGGGTGAGGTGTTGGACGGCGATAATTTTGCTTAACAAAAGGTCAACGCTTTATTAGCTACGTAAGGCTACTGGTAATCCAAAACAGAAGCATTCTCTTGATCTGTCTTAGTTTCTTACAGGTGATGCATACCCTCTTTTGCTATATTCAACTGTTATTGCCTTCAATACCAAATTTCTTTAGTTTAGTTGCGAAGGGTGGGAGAAGCCAAAGACAAAAGCTGTACCAGACACGTACTCCCCCCATAGACGTCACAGTACCGTGTAGACATCCATGAAGATTGGGACCCTAGCCAATTTCTAACAGGAAAGCATGGCTACTGTTGTTTCACGGTCCAAATCTCAAATGAACTCCCTGTCATTTACTTTGTTTTAGTCAACACATTAAAGAATAGAGTTCAGATTATGATGATCATAATCTGTCTAAAATACGATTTGTTTTGACTTGAAAATATAATGAATGTTAAAACTAAATGGAAACAGGTCAAGGAAAGGGTAGTCTAGCCATTGGACAAACAAAAATATGACCAATAAGATTGTGTATGCCAAATGGAAGTCAAGAAATTAATGAGATGCCTCTAATTCTTTGCTTTGCCAGTAAATTTGAGTTAGAGTTCTTGGCAAGTGGCATGATACCCGACATTCATGTGCAATATTCCCCTTTATATATATATATATGACCTTAATTGCTACTTTAGTTTTGGTGTCTTTTATATCATGCTTTCACGTTCATTTTACTTATAATGGAAATCTCTGCCGACTGCGACTGTTCATTCATCATGTTGACTCCTCCCCGTTCTTACAGCCACCAACCTTTGACTTTTACACATGGACCTGCTCTGCTACAACAAGTGATCGTACAATTAAATTAACTGTACTGATCTGTAGGCACAGTTTGAGGACTAAGGAAGCCAATGGTGAAAACTTCAAAAAAAAAAAAAAAATATTCAAGAAATAAAAATTACCCATCAAACATTAAACTACTGCGATGCTGTTTGTTTTGGAGGTTGAGTATGCGTTTAAAGCTAAATACAAATGAAACCTGTTTGGTAACTCAAAAACATAGTTTATTGTGTATGGAACCATGTAAATTAAAAATTATATAGATTTGTGGAAAGCAACTTTTAGCTGCTTTCCGCAAATCTGCGGACGCGTTCAGTGGAGAGTTTCACTCTCCATTGTTCACTTAAGTAAACAGTGGAGTGTGACTCCACTGTTCACGTGAACAGTGGTACATGATTCTGGCCGGACCGGATCAGGTTCAAAGCTAAATGCATTGAACCGGGTCCGGCCAAGTAAAAAAATTAAATTAAATTTTTTATTTTTAATTATGTTTTATTGATGACGTAACATTTGCAGAATTTGATCGCAATCTCAATTTTGTTCCTGATTATATTTTACCTGATGTTGTTGCACGCTTAAGAAACTAAGGAAACTGTAGTTATTGTCGGATGTATTTCATACGTGATGGAATTGTAGATACTTTAATTAAACAATAAAAAATATTTTATATAAAGTATTATTTATTTCATGATGTAATAACAATAGTTAAATCTACAATATTTAAATTCAAAACTATATATATATATATATATATATGTATATGTATATATATATATATGTATATGTATATATATATATTAATTATTTTATAATTTCAATTTGAAAAACAATTTTTTAACCAAACATATTAAATTATTTTTTGTTCAACCTCAAATTCAACCACAGTTTTAACTAAACATATATAAATATCAAACCAACCTCAACTAAAAATACATTTTATAAAACATTTTTTTTCAAATCACAACCACAAAAGTTAACACAATACCAAATCATCAAAATATAATATTTGTTGGTTATGCATGTTAGCGAGAAATTAATAGTCTGTTCTTTTATATTTTCGTCCTCACCTTGTTTCATTGGAAAAGGTTCCACCCATAATAATCCATCAAATTAGAAATTTATAAGCTATCCAAATATTGTAGAGTTTGGATTCAGCATCTTCTCGTGTATCTCTCGGACCAATTTTAATTTATACCCTTTAATTTGCTCATTTTCGTGGGTTTAATTAGTTAGTGGTAATTGTTTTTAGGAGGGAGTGAATCGTGTCTCAATCGGCTAATATATACCTCTTGGTGTAATAGTTGTCCGAATAGAAGGATACATTTAGGGATCAGACAGACAATATATGACCACCCGATGAAGAACTGGTGCTGGAAAACCAAATCAACATCACTGCTGTATTTGTAGAGATAATGTTAGGAAGCTATGATCTATTTTCATTGCTGTATTTGGGAAAGCTATCTGAATATTCATTGCTGTTCATCTGGAACTAATGTTGGCATGCTACCTTATTCATTGCTGTACTTAGCAGTGTTAGAGAATAATATAAAGCATATCTTAGAACCTCACCTAACAACTTAAATTATTGGGTTGAGATGGTTCTTTGACATGGTATCGGAGCCTTGATGACCAAGCGGTCACGAGTTCGAATCTCATCATCCCTATTTATTTGATAAAAATTAAGCACAAGGTAAAGTGAGTCTGTGCAAGTTTCAAGTTCAAAAGGCTTTCACTTGAGGGGGTGTGTTAGAGAATAATATAAATCATATTCTAGAACCTCACCTAACAGTTTAAGCTATTGGGTTAAGATGGTTCTTTGACAAGCAGTACTCGTAAGTCATAAAAATTATCAAGATTTGTTTTGTATCCCATGGTCGGGTTTTGCATAATTGGCATGTTTCCAGATCCAATCCATCATATATAGCAATGTTTCATGAGTTCTGATGCTTCTTGTGGCCACGTATTATATGCTAATTATTGATTGATAGAATCATCATGCCTCATCTGTGTCTTTCATATCTGTGGTGGATCGAGAAGACATATCACATATATCTGATAAATCTGTGCCACCCTCTCAACAAAACCCTACCAGTAGAAAACAGAAAACAGCTGGTGTGTTGGGATCTTAGTGTCATTAGTAGCGAAACGTAGGGCCAGGTTTCATTTTGCATGCATTTCCCAAGGTTTAGCAGTATTGGTTTTGGGCCAGGTTGCGTGCATGGTTGCAAAATGGGGTGCGATTGTGCATCGCATGCCAGCACTCTCTCAACATCCCGAGTTCAGTTTGGACGTACGCCCATGTCCTGCAACTTGGTGAGAATATACAAACAATAATATATTAAATGGTTATATCTTGTAATTTCTAACAATAATGTGTTAAAATTTGTTTTTGTTAAATCCATATGTAAATATTAAATAAACTGTTTGGGAGCATATGGTAAATACATTATAAATTTTATAATTAAGTGGAATTTTGAATGTGTGTTAATGTATGACGACCAATTTGGCCATTAAATGATGACATGACAAATTAATGACAAATATATAACATGGTTGTTAAGTACTGATGAGGTGACATTGATGGCACATAAAACTTCATTTTAAAAGGAAATTTCACCCCTTCTTTAACGACTTATTTTAAAAAAAAATGGATAAAAATTTAACAGTCTTTTACTATGTATATATATATATATATATCAGCAAGTCGAGTTGACGTTGGAACACAGAACCCATGTTCTGTTCAACAAAATTTCTGTACATAGTAAAAGACTGTTCCCCCCTTGACCAGGACTATATACGTACAAAGCTGGCAATTTGCAAACCTTATATTTAAATTTGTGAGAACTCGAGCCAAAGAGTAATCGATTACATATAGTTAGGCATACTTAACGCAGCCCTTTCGCCACCTCTTATCTTCATCATCATTTGTTTTTCATAAAGTTCAGGCTCAAAATTAATATTATAATTATGCTGAAACGTAAATGTAAACAAGGTATGGATAAAAGTTTTAGCTCAAATTAAGCAATATCAAATTAACGTAAGTCTCAATTAATTGAAGAAATTTTATCTGAAAAGGTGTGAAAGTGAATGCAATAGAATACCATTTACCTTGAGAATGGTAAAAACTCACATATCAGTTTAAAAAATGGGTTGAATTAATGGTTAATTATTATATCTCTTCGGTTAAAATATTATGATTACAATTATTTGATATTACCCTGATTGTTATTTTTATCCAAGGTTGCATAAATGGCCGCTGATCAAATGCATTCCCCCGACACCATGCTCATGGAGAACATAATTAATGCCTTGAAAAAGGTGAAGTGCTTGTACGTACGGTGGTTAATGGCGATCCCCTTCCTTCCCTTTGAAGAACTCTTCCTCTCTTATTCATCCTCACATGGTGCTGAGTAATGGTGTCTCTAACAAGACATCCATTGGGGTGACAAAGAAATGGTCTAGGGTGTCTGTACATAGATTTGGTTTGTGGTCTATGTCTTTCATCTTTTTTTTTTAATTAGAAAAAATCAATCTCATCATGAAAACTTATAAATTATCTTTTGGAATTAAGCTATGGTAAACATATAATAATTTGGTATACGAATTATGATAACATGCTATAAAGCCTGCAAATTCATCTCCGTGGTCGGCATCGATCGGTCCACATAATTTTCAACCACTTAATTTCAATGGGAAATCAAAGAACGTGTGAATGACCTTTGAATTTGATAAATTAATTCCTTCATAATATAAAGTTAATTATGTGTATAAATCTTCTCAATTAAAATTATATTAATATTCAATAAGATGATAATAAACAATGATTTATATATATATGCCCCAAGTAATTAACATTTCTTGATTAAAATGGTTAAAATCAAGGCAACGACCAACTCTAGCAGTTGATTACTTGAAACTTTGTTAGGGATTGATGAAAAGCAACCTTCTATTAGTTAGAAAATAGTACACATTCAACTGTATTACGATTTCGGGCAACAGTTTGGTGATTGTTAAACTGAATGCTAGGTCTGATCACTCGATGGGATACTAGGAAAGGCAAATTATTGCTGGTAGATTTTTTTTTCCAAACCCATAAAACAAAAAAGAATGTTTTGATGCACTTGTTTAAAAAATATTTCAAGTAATAATTTGTTTTATATTAAAAAGGTGATATATTTTATAGGCATGGACTTTCTGGTTTAATTCGTTAGATTTGTGACCCATATTATGAATTCCACTGAGTTTAATATCATTTTTTCTAAACTATTTTTTATAATAATAAAAATAAATATTCATAAAATCAAGCACAAACCAATATTAAAACGTTTGTATGAAACTTCGATAACCTCATAAAAATAAAATTGAAATAAATTATAAAGACCAATTAAAAATAAATCAAATATTGAAGAATAAAATTGAAAAAAAAATAAACTAAATACAAACCTAATATTGAAGGATGAAATTTTAAAAAATAAAAATAAAATAAAACGGGGGGAGGGGGGGCTTCATTGGGTCAAATTTTTCCTTACATTAAAAAATGATGTCAAGACGATGATAACATTTTTAAAGGAGTAAGAAAAATTTGGAACCCGGGTGATTGATTCAAATAGGTTCAATAATCTCAATTAATTTAATAATATGATTAAAAAATAAAAGACAATGAAAAACCTTTTAAAAAAGCCAATAATCAATCGAAAAAAATGAATATTTGCCAATATTATGAAAAATAACCTCTAAATATTTTAAAAATATATCTCAAGGATCTTATTTGATAACAAAATAAAAATCAAACGAAAATGTGTGATAATCTTTTAAACATCAAAATATTATTCTAATCCATAATATTTCTTATCTTGTGCCACAATATTTTCCCAATGCCTTTTAAGTTTATATTAATAAATAGTGAAGGAGGTGAGTTACACCACTAACTTATTTAGATTAGAATTAGTTTGCTATTCATACTATCATATCAAAGTATCAATGTTGATACATTTATAAGAAAGTAATTTTTGGTCAAAGAAATAATTATAATGTGAAAAATATTTTTTGAAGTAATATAGTTTTTTTCAAAATGAGTTATTTTTAAAATAAATTATTTTTTATTTATGGT